>Ga0318551_10000260_pt1 | contig 15076 bp, 12 predicted proteins | sample GRESIP082b2f19_FD_203511 | JGI IMG/M metagenome (GOLD analysis project Ga0318551, IMG submission 203511) | Tropical soil microbial communities from Luquillo Experimental Forest, Puerto Rico - GRE.SIPMG.082b2f19 | ecosystem: Environmental > Terrestrial > Soil > Tropical forest > Bulk soil...
GGCCACCAACTCAAGCGGGCCGGGTTCACCGATCGCCCGCGCTCTCACCGCGTGCGCGCGACAACTGGCACTCAACGACTTCTTCGACGCCCAACTGCTGGGTATCACCCGTCGGCGCTGACCCCGGCCGGCGGCGGAGCGGCCGCGCTGGTCGGGTTGAGGCTTGCCAGATGGCCGCTTTCCACCCCGGCCGCCGGATCCAGTTCACAGTCGATGATCGCCGGCCCGTTCGAGGCGATCGCTTCGGCCAGCGCCGACCGCAGCTCGGGCGGACTGGTGACGTGATATCCCTTGCCGCCGAACGCCTCTGCGATCAGCTCGTGATGCGCCCGCGCGTTCAGGACGGTCGGCGCCGGATCGGTGCCCGCCGACGCTTCGTCGCCGCGGTAGACGCCGCCATTGTTGAGGATTACGACGGTCACCGGCAGGCGATAGCGGCAGATGGTCTCGACTTCCATGCCGCTGAAGCCAAATGCGCTGTCACCCTCGATCGCGACCACGGGACCACCGGTCTCGACTGCGGCGGCGATGGCGTAGCCCATACCGATACCCATCACGCCCCAGGTTCCGGTGTCCAGCCGGTGTCGTGGTAACTCCATGTCGATGACGTTGCGGGCCAGGTCCAGTGCATTGGCTCCCTCGTTGACAACATAAACCCCCGGGTTTTCCTGCAGCACGGAGCGAATGGCGCCGAGCGCGTTGTAAAATCGCATGGGGTGCGGATCTTCATCCAGGCGCTTGCGCATCTTGGCGTTGTTGCGGTCTTTGCGATCGGCCAACTCGTTGATCCATTCCGCGGGCACGACAATCGGATGTGTGGTCACGGCGTCACACAGCGCCGACATCACCGAGCCGATGTCACCGGCCAGCGGCGCCGCTATCGGTTGGTTGCTGTCGAATTCAGACGCCGCGATGTCGACTTGCACGAACTTGGCGTCGGCGGACCATTGCGGCGAATCCCCGTGGCCGAGTAGCCAGTTCAGCCGGGCGCCTACCAGCAACACCGTGTCGGCGCGCGCGATCGCCAGTGAGCGCGCGGCCGCGACGGACTGCGGGTGTGAGTCCGGCAGTAGCCCTTTGGCCATCGACATCGGCAGAAATGGAATTCCGGTGGCCTCCACAAACTTTCGAATCGCACCGTCGGCCTGAGCATACGCGGCGCCCTTGCCGAGCACGATCAGCGGTCGCCGCGCCCGCGCCAGGACGTCCAGCGCGCGGTCGACCGCCGCCGGCGCCGGCAGCTGCCGGGGTGCTGGGTCGGTCACCCGCCAGACGGTGCCCGCCGCGGCGGAAGCCTCCATGGCCTGACCCAGGACGTCACCCGGGATATCGAGATAGACGGCGCCCGGCCGCCCGGAAACTGCGGTGCGAACGGCGCGCACGACCCCACGCCCGATGTCCTGGACCCGGGCGACCCGGTATGCGGCCTTCACGAAAGGCCTTGCGGCATTGAGCTGATCCAGGTCCTGATAATCGCCGCGCTGCAAATCGACCAGAGCTCGATTGCTCGAGCCCGAAATCTGGATCATCGGGAAGCAGTTCGTGGTGGCGTTGGCCAGCGCGGGCAGGCCATTGAGAAATCCGGGCCCCGATGTCGTCAGGCAAACACCGGGGCGTTGCGTGAGGAATCCGGCGGCCGCAGCGGCATTGCCGGCAGAAGTCTCTTGCCGGAAACCGATGTAGCGCATTCCGGAAGCCTGCGCGACGCGGGCGAGGTCGGTGATCGGAATGCCGACGATCCCGTAGATGGTGTCGATGTCGTTGGCCTTGAGCGCATCCACCACGAGGTGGAAGCCGTCGGCCAGATGTGTCGCTGTGCCGAGAGATGCCGAAACTGTGGTCATGGTGGCGACTCCTCTGCGAGTGTTCGGCGGAGTTAGTGCCCGTAGGTGTCCAAGACTAGGCGCGGACGGTCACGCCGGCTCAATAGCCGTGGGTTATCGATCGTGAGCGGATCGGTATTGGACGGGCACGAAGGCGGCGCGGCATCGTGTGAGCATGAGCTTTTCACAATCAGGCGGAAGGGGTGTCGCGATGAGGTCTGACTCGATCGCCGATCTGGTCGAGGCGGCGGCAAGCCGGCAGCCGGACGCGCCTGCGCTGGTTGTCACCTCCGATCGCGTACCGGTCAGCTACCGCGAGTTGATCCGAGTGGTTGACGACCTGGCCGGCCAGCTGAAAAGGGGTGGCCTGCTTCCGGGTGATCGGGTCGCGCTGCGTGCCGGCAGCAACGCCGAATTCGTCGTCGGCTTGTTAGCGGCGTCGCGAGCCGACCTGATCGTGGTCCCGTTGGACCCGGCCCTGCCCCCCGCGGAGCAACGCGCCCGAAGCGAGGCCGCGGGAGTGCGGGTGGTGCTCGTCGACAGCGAGGCGCCCGGCGATGAGGGGGATCCGACCCTGCGGTGGCCGATCGCGGTGAGCATCCGCCGCGACCCGGGCGCCCGAGAAGGCGCCGTCGCCGTCAACCTGGACGCCGCCACGCCCCCGAAGACGGACACCTCGGCGCCCGAGGGAATCCGGGACGACGACGCCATGATCATGTTCACGGGCGGAACCACGGGCTTGCCGAAGATGGTTCCGTGGACGCACAAGAACATCATCGCCTCGGTGCGCGCCATCGTCGCCGGCTATGGACTCGGCCCACAGGACGCGACGGTCGCGGTGATGCCGCTCTACCACGGTCACGGGCTCCTCGCCGCATTGTTGTCGACCCTGGCATCCGGCGGTGCAGTGCTGCTGCCGGCCCGCGGGCGGTTCTCGGCGCACACGTTCTGGGACGACATCGACGCCGCCCGGGCCACCTGGTACACCGCGGTCCCGACGATTCACCAGATTCTGTTGGAGCGCACCCAGACTGAGCAGCCGCGGGACAACCCGTCCGCACTCCGCTTCATCCGCAGCTGCAGCGCGCCGCTCACCCCGGAAACGGCTCAGGCATTGCAAGACACGTTCTCGGCGCAGGTGGTCTGTGCCTTCGGCATGACCGAAGCGACCCACCAGGTCGCCACGACAGGTATCGGGAGCATCGGTCGGAACGAAAACCCCGCTGCGACACCCGGTCTCGTCGGTCGGTCGACCGGACCCGAAATCCTGATCGTCAGCTCGGCAGGCGAATCCCTGCCAGCGGAAGCCGTCGGGGAGGTCTGGCTGCACGGCCCGACGGTCGTGCGCGGCTACCTCGGTGACCCGGCGATAACGGCTGCCAACTTCACCGACGGATGGCTGCGCACCGGCGACCTGGGATCGCTGTCGGCCGACGGTGACCTCACCATCCGGGGTCGGATCAAGGAACTCATAAACCGTGGCGGCGAGAAGATTTCGCCCGAGCGTGTCGAGGGCGTACTGTCCACCCACCCCAACATTTTGGAGGTGGCCGTCTTCGGCTTGCCGGACAAGATGTATGGGGAGACGGTGGCCGCGGTGATCGTGCCCCGGGAATCACCCGCGCCGACACCGGCCGAGCTTGCGGTGTTCTGTCGCGAGCGGCTGGCTGCCTTCGAGATGCCCGCCACCTTCCGGGAAGCCGGCGAACTGCCACATACCGCGAAAGGCTCGTTGGACCGACGCGCCGTGGCCGAGCGGTTCGGCAGCGGGACGTAGCGAACCGGCCCGGCGAGAAGCGCTGCGCGGCAATGCGTTTACGACGGTCACCGACTGCACCTCACTGGGCGGCGGACGTCACGTTTCCCCAAGCGGCCCGCGCACCCGAATCCCCGATGCGGTAGACCTGCACCAGCGTCGCCACGGCCGCGGCGATCACCAGCACCCCCACCACCGAGTGCAGAGCGAATTTGACCGTGCCTCCGCGGCCCTGACGGATGTGAACGGCCGTCAGCAGCGTGACGGAAGCCACCAGCGCCGCCGCCATGTAGATGAGGGTTTCTCCGAGTCGCTCATGCGTCATCAGTGCGGGTGACGCAGGACCGACGCGGGCTGCCAACCACGCACCCGAGCTGGTGGTCAACGGGGTCAACACGAGTGTGCCCATGGCCAGCAGCAGAACCAGCCAGATCAGCCGCCGTCGCGCCGCGGGCCACAACACACAGAGGATCGCCAGCACTGCTGTCAGCGGGGCCAGGACGACGACGAAATGGTTGAGCAGGATGTGCGCGGGAAGCCCGTTAATTGTCGACATGCATCAATCGGCGGTCACGCCGTCGATTTCACCCGCGCGGCGGCCGATTCCGGCATCGGTTCGTAGCGGGCGAACGAACGGGTGAATGACGCGGCCCCATGCGAAAGTGAGCGCAAGTCGATTGCGTAGCGCGTCAGCTCGACCTGAGGCACTTCGGCTTTGACCACCGTGCGTTCATGGCCGGCGGTGTCGGTACCGAGCACTCGGCCGCGGCGCCCGGACAGGTCGCCCATCACCGCGCCGACGAAGTCATCGGGTACCAGCACCGTGATCTCGTCGATCGGCTCGAGCAGGATCACCTTCGTCGCCGCCGCCGCCTCCCGCAGAGCCAGCGCACCCGCGGCTTGGAACGCGAAGTCCGACGAATCCACACTGTGGGCCTTGCCGTCGAACAGGGTGACCCGGATGTCGACCATCGGGTAACCGGCCTGCACCCCCTTCTCCATCTGCGCGCGGACGCCTTTCTCCACGCTGGGGATGTAATTCCGCGGCACCGCTCCGCCGACCACCTTGTCGACGAACTCGAACCCGGAGCCCTCGGGCAGCGGTTCCACCTCGATGTCGCACACCGCGTACTGGCCATGCCCGCCGGACTGTTTGATGTGGCGGCCATGGCCTTTCGCCTTGCCGGCGAGCGTTTCTCGTAGGGGGACTCGGAGCTCGATCGTGTCCACGTTGACGCCGTACCGATTCGCCAGCGCGTCGAGGACGACGCCGGCATGGGCCTCGCCCATGCACCAGAGCACGATCTGGTGCGTCTCCTGGTTCTGCTCGATTCGCAGTGTGGGATCCTCGGCGGCCAACCGCCCCAGCCCGACCGACAGCTTGTCTTCGTCGGCCTTGGCGTGCGCCTGAATGGCGATCGGCAGCAACGGCTCCGGCATCGTCCAGGGTCTCAACACGAGAGGTTCGGACTTATCCGAGAGGGTGTCGCCGGTTTCGGCGCGGCTCAGCTTGCCGATCGCGCAGATGTCGCCCGCCACCACCGAGGCCGCGGGGCGCTGCTGCTTGCCGAGCGGGAAGGACAGGACCCCGATGCGTTCGTCTTCGTCGTGGTCGGGATGCGAAGTCCCATTCCCGTTGGCCTCGCCGAAAAACGATTCAAAATGGCCCGACACGTGAACCGTCGCGTCGGGCCTGATGGTCCCGGAGAACACCCGGACCAGACTGACCCTGCCGACGTAGGGGTCCGACGTCGTCTTCACCACCTCCGCGAGCAACGGCGCATTGGCGTCACACGCCAGCTTCGCGTGCGTAGCGCCGTTCGGCGTGAACACGTCTGGCAGCGGGTGTTCCATCGGAGAGGGGAATCCCCGAGTGGCAACCTCCAGCAATTCCAGGGTGCCGACGCCGGTGCCGCTGCACACGGGGATCACCGGGAAAAACGAGCCCCGGGCAACGGCTCGCTCCAGATCCTCGATGAGCACCGACTCGTCGATCGACTCGCCACCGAGATAACGCTCCATCAGGGACTCGTCCTCGGACTCCTCGATGATTCCCTCGATCAGGGTGCCGCGCTCCTCCTCGATGCGGTCGGCGTCGGAAGGGTCCGGCTCGTGCACGGTCCGCTGGCCGCCGGCGTACTGGTAGCGCCTCTGGGATAGCAACCCGATCAGGCCTTGGCAGGCCGGTAGGTCGGTCGGCAGGTAAAGCGGTAAGACCTTGTCGCCGAATGCGTTTTGCGCGGCGGCCAGTGCCTCCTGATAGTTCGCCCGGGCGTGGTCGAGCTTGGTGATCACCACGGCGCGCGGCATGCCCACCTGACTGCATTCCTGCCACAGCGACTTGGTGGGCTCGTCGACGCCCTCATTTGCCGCGATCACGAACAGCGCGCAATCCGCGGCTCGCAACCCGGCGCGCAACTCGCCCACGAAGTCCGCGTACCCGGGTGTGTCGACGAGGTTGATCTTGATGTCGTCATGGGACAGGGAGGCGACGGCGACGCCAACGGACCGCTGCTGCCGGATCTCCGCGTCGTCGTAGTCGCAGATCGTGCTTCCCTCGGTGACCGAGCCCGGCCTCGACAGCACTCCGGCGGCGACCAGCAAGGCCTCGACCAGGGTAGTCTTGCCGCCCCCCGAGGGTCCCACCAGGACCACATTGCGAACGTCGGCCGGACTGTTCGCGGTGGGGGCGGCTCCCGCGCCCTGGGAAGCGTTCGCCTTGTCCGCCATAAGTTTCCTCCAGTTCTGCGGGTCGCATCGCTCGCTGTGTGTCCTGCACCACAGGGCGCTGTAGGCAACTTTTCCCCCAACTGCCGCCCAACACAAGGCCACCGGCCGGCCACAATCGGGTTGGCCCGTCGTGGTTGGGGCGTCGGGCCGTCGCCGGTGTCGACGCTCGCGGGTCAGGCGTGCCAGCTCGACCAGCGGCGCACCGTGACCGCGATTACCGGGCCATGCAACGGAACGGATTGATACTGAGGGTATTTGGCGCGCAGCAATCGGCATCCGGTGTCCAGCGCCTCGCCGCCGGAATGAATCCGGGCGACACCGTCGGCCCGGACCCACCACAACCGCGTCCAATCGTCGGCGTAGTGGTCGACGAGCAGGCTGACCTGTGGGTTGCTCTCGATGTTGGCCAGGCGACGCAGCCGTAGCGTCGTTTTGGGTTTCGCGTCGACGGCGGTGTACATCACGTCATGGTTGCCGAGCGAGTCACTGTCCACCGCGAAAACCACCGGCACAACGTGCGGCATGCCGTCGGGCGTGACCGTGGCCAGTCGGGCGATCGGGGACTGCGTGAACCTGACCTTCGGGTCGAATTCGCCCACTTTGTCAGCTTAGGGTCAGCTTAGGGCCGTAGGTTAACCGCATGCTGGCGGAGACGCAGATCATGAACCTCCTCTATCGCTACGCCGAGTGCATCGACGCCGGCGACCTGGCGGAAGCGGCCGCGCTCTTCGAGCACGCTCGCGTCCGCGTCGGTGGCTCAGACACCGAACAGGACACGATCGATGCGGCCCGGTTGCTGGGCATCTGGAAGTCGCTGATCGTGATTCATCCGGACGGGACACCGCGAACCAAGCATGTGACCACCAATCCGATCATCGAGATCGACGAGGACGCCGGGACCGCGAGTTGCCGCAGCTACTACACCGTGCTGCAGCAGACCGACGAGTCTGGACCGCAGACCATCGTCACCGGCCGCTACCACGACCGATTCGAGCGTGTCGACCGCCGGTGGCGGTTTTCCTACCGCGACCTCACACTCATCGACATGGTCGGCGACGTTAGCCGCCACCTCACGCATCCGATTGCACCGGCGGGACGGGCCTGAGCAAATATCCGCAGGTCACGCGGCCAATGAGGGCCTGACCCCTGCCGCGCATAGCAACCTGCATTACGGTTGTACGGATCAAGTCGTGCCGCCCAGACCCGGAGGCTGGGCCAGTTCTCGTTCTTAACGCGATGCAGGAGGTTACGGGATGGGCAAATGGCGCCACCGCTCGGTCTGGTGGTCAGGGTTGGTGAGTGTGCTGGCTGTGACCGGACTGGGCCTGGGCCTCACCACGGTGCCGGCGACCGCTGAACCATTTGGGCCGTCCACCCCGGCGCTCGATCGGTTCAGCGATCGACCCATGCCCCCGCTCGACGTCGTCGGGCAGGTGGGGCCGCAGTTGGTCGACATCAGCACCAAATTCGGCTACAACAACGCGGTGGGGGCCGGGACCGGCATCGTCATCGATCCGGCCGGGGTGGTGCTGACCAACAACCATGTGATCTCGGGTGCCACCGACATCAGCGCGTTCGCGGTCGCCAACGGCCAGAATTACGCCGCTGACGTGGTCGGCTACAGCCGAACCGCGGATGTGGCGGTCTTGCAGTTGCGCGGAGGGGGCGGCCTGCCCAGCGCCAACATCGGCGGTGGGGTCGGGGTCGGCGACCCGGTCGTCGCGTTGGGCAACGCCGGCGGCCAGGGCGGAATGCCCACCGCGGTGGCCGGCAGGGTCGTCGCGCTCAACCAGACCGTGAATGCAACCGACACCCTGACCGGCGCGAACGAGTCGCTGGGCGGCCTGATCCAGGCCAGCGCCGCGATCAGGCCGGGCGACTCGGGTGGTCCCATGGTCAACGATGCCGGTCAGGTGATCGGCATGAATACCGCCGCCACCGACAACTACAAGATGTCCGGCGGACAGGGCTTCGCCATTCCGATCGGCACGGCGATGGGAGTCGCGGGCCAGATCCGGTCCGGCGGTGGGTCGAACACGGTCCACATCGGCCCGACGGCCTTTCTCGGCCTGGGCGTTACCGACAACGGCGGCAACGGCGCGCGGGTCGAACGTGTGGTCGGCACCGGTCCCGCCTCGGGGGCCGGGATCTCCCCCGGCGACATCATCACCGGGATCGACAACGTCCCGATCAACGGCGCTACCGCGATAACCGATGTGCTCGTCCCGCATCACCCCGGGGACACCATCGCGGTGCACTGGCGCACCAGGGGGGGCGAGGACCGCACCTCGAACGTGACGCTGGCGGACGGACCTCCGGCCTGATATCGCGCGGATAATGCCCGCCTCCCGGCCAATTCGTCTGCGGTCCGGCGTGATTCGCCGCTCGTTCGCGCGCGTGATTCCCGGCGTCCCGCCTCGGGTACCCGTGGCATCGTGGAATTGATGAACGACGCACGAGACGCTGTCGAGCACGATCCCGCGGCGGGCAGCCACGTCGAGGGCGGTGTGGTGGAACACCCGACCGCTCAGGACTTCGACAATGCCGCCGCTCTGCCCGCCGACCCGACCTGGTTCAAGCACGCCGTCTTCTACGAGGTGCTGGTTCGGGCGTTCTACGACGCGAGCGCGGACGGTTCCGGCGACCTGCGTGGCCTGCTCGAGCGCCTGGACTACTTGCAATGGCTCGGCATCGACTGCATCTGGTTGCCTCCCTTCTATGACTCACCACTGCGTGACGGGGGTTACGACATCCGGGACTTCTACAAGGTGCTGCCCGAGTTCGGCACCGTGGAGGATTTCGTCGCCCTGCTCGATGCCGCACACCGGCGGGGCATCCGGGTCATCACCGACCTGGTCATGAACCACACTTCCGAGTCGCACCCGTGGTTCCAGGAGTCGCGCCGCGATCCCGACGGGCCGTACGGCGATTACTACGTGTGGAGCGACACCAGCGAGAAGTACACCGACGCCCGGGTCATCTTCGTCGACACCGAGGAGTCGAACTGGACATTCGACCCGGTCCGCCGCCAGTTCTACTGGCACCGGTTTTTCTCCCATCAGCCGGACTTGAACTATGACAACCCGGCCGTGCAGGAGGCGATGATCGACGCCATTCGCTTCTGGCTCGGACTCGGGATCGACGGGTTCCGCCTGGACGCGGTGCCCTACCTGTTCGAACGCGAGGGCACCAATTGCGAGAACCTGCCCGAGACGCACGCGTTCCTCAAGCGTGTACGCAAAGTCGTCGACGACGAGTTTCCGGGCCGCGTGCTGCTGGCCGAGGCCAATCAGTGGCCCGGCGATGTGGTCGAGTACTTCGGCGAGGCGAGCACCGGGGGCGACGAATGCCACATGGCGTTTCACTTCCCGCTGATGCCGCGCATTTTCATGGCGGTGCGGCGGGAGTCGCGGTTTCCGATCTCGGAGATCATGGCGCAGACGCCGCCGATCCCCGATATGGCTCAGTGGGGCATCTTCTTGCGCAACCACGACGAGTTGACGCTGGAAATGGTCACCGACGACGAGCGCGACTACATGTATTCCGAATACGCCAAGGATCCGCGGATGAAGGCGAACGTCGGGATCCGTCGCCGGCTGGCGCCACTGCTGGACAACGACCGCAACCAGATCGAACTGTTCACCGCGCTGCTGCTCTCGCTGCCCGGGTCGCCGGTCCTCTACTACGGCGACGAGATCGGCATGGGCGACGTGATCTGGTTGGGGGATCGCGACGGGGTGCGCACCCCGATGCAGTGGACACCGGACCGCAACGCGGGGTTTTCCACGGCCAACCCCGGCCGGCTGTACCTGCCGCCGAGCCAGGACCCGGTCTATGGCTACCAGGCCGTCAACGTGGAGGCCCAGCGCGATACCTCGACGTCACTGCTCAACTTCACCCGAACGATGCTGTCGGTGCGCCGCAGGCACAGCGCGTTTGCGATCGGCACATTCGAGGAATTAGGGGGGTCGAACCCGTCGGTGTTGGCGTTCGTGCGCCAAGCAACCGACGATGGCGACACGGTGCTGTGCGTCAACAATCTGTCGCGGTTCCCGCAGCCCATCGAACTGAACCTGCAGCACTGGAGCGGCTGGACGCCGGTGGAGTTGACCGGCCAGGTCGAATTTCCCCGCATCGGCCACCTGCCTTACCTGCTGACGTTGCCGGGACACGGGTTCTATTGGTTCCAGTTGTCCGCATCCGAGGAGAACGCATGACCCGCGTCGGCGACGATGCAGAGCGAAGCGATGAGGAGGAGCGGCGCCAATGAAGCCCGTCGGCGACGATGCTGTGGGGTGCCACCCGCTTGCGGGGGAAAGGAGCGGCGCCCATGACGCTGCCTGCAAGGCTGCCTTGGTCTGAGTGGCTGCCACAGCAACGTTGGTTCGCCGGACGCAACCGTCAGCTGTCCTCCGCCGAGGCCGGGATGGTGATCCCGCTTCGGGACGCGCTTGACCTGGTGCTGGTCGACGCCGACTATGCCGATGGTTCGTCGGAGCGGTACCAGGTGATCGTCGGATGGGATTCCGTGCCGCTCTCCGAATACAGCAGCGTGGCCACCATCGGTGCCGCCGACGATCGGACCGGCTATGACGCCCTGTACGACACCGATGCGCCGCGATTCCTGCTGTCGTTGATCGACTCTTCGGCCGTGCGCGGCTCGTCCGGCGTGGAAGTGCAATTCGCCAAGGAACCCGGCATCGAGCTGCCGCTCGAGGCGATGCCGCACGTCTCCGACGCCGAGCAGAGCAACACCAGCGTGATCTTTGATCGACGAGCCATCTTCAAGGTGTTTCGCAGGGTCAGGGGCGGCATCAACCCCGACATCGAACTGAACCGGGTGCTGGGCCGCGCCGGCAACCCGCACGTGGCGCGGTTGTTCGGCACCTACGAGATAGCGGGCGCGGCCGCCCTGGACGATGAAGTGTGCCCGCTGGGCATGGTGACCGAGTTTGCGTCCAACGCCGCCGAAGGCTGGGCAATGGCCACCGCAAGCGTTCGGGACTTGTTCGCGGAGGGTGACCTATATGCCCACGAAGTCGGCGGCGACTTCGCGGGCGAGTCCTGCCGCCTCGGTGAAGCGGTTGCTTCCGTACACGCCACCTTGGCCGAATGCCTCGGAACCGCGCAGGCAACCTTTCCGGTGGACACGGTGCTGGCCCGGTTGTCGTCGACCGTGGCGGCGGTACCCGAGCTGCGGGAGTACGCGGCAACCATCGAAGAACGATTCCAGAAGCTCGCGACCGAGACGATCACGGTGCAGCGGGTGCACGGCGATCTGCACCTGGGACAAGTGCTGCGCACCCCCGAGAGCTGGCTGCTGATCGACTTCGAGGGCGAGCCCGGCCAGCCGCTCGACGAGCGCCGGGCGCCGGATTCACCGCTGCGCGACGTGGCCGGTGTCTTGCGTTCCTTCGAGTACGCCGCCTACGGGCCGCTGGTGGACCAGGCCGCCGACAAGCAGCTGGCCGCCCGCGCCCGCGAATGGGTCGAGCGCAATCGCACCGCGTTCTGCGACGGCTACGCGGCCGCGTCCGGGATCGACCCACGGGATTCGGCGCAGCTGCTGGCCGCCTATGAACTCGACAAGGCCGTCTACGAGGTCGGCTATGAGGCGCGGCACCGGCCCGGGTGGCTGCCGATCCCGCTGCGGTCCATCGCCCGGCTGACGGCCGTCTAGCCTCTTGCCCGCTGCATGCACTGACGCCGTCTGAAAGCATGTCCGTGTGGCGAGTGAGATTTTCGACAGTGAGGCGCGGCTGTCATGGGTGCTGGCGGGGCTGGCCGGTGTGCTGGGAGCGACCGCATTCACCCATTCCGCCGGATATTTCGTGACGTTCATGACCGGCAATGCCCAGCGCGCCGTGTTGGGGTACGTCCGCCACGACGTGAAGCTGTCGGTCACCGCCGCGGTGCTGATGCTGTGCTTCGTCGCCGGGGTAGTGGTCGCGTCGATCTGCCGGCGACGTTTCTGGGCGGGACATCCGCACGGCCCGACCGTGCTGACCACCTTCAGTCTGGTGGCGGCCACCGTGGCAGACGTCATCGATGAAGGCTGGCAAGAACAAATGCTTGATTTCGCGCCAATCATGCTGGTGGTCTTCGGCGTTGGCGCTTTGAACACGTCGTTCGTCAAGGACGGCGAGGTGTCGGTTCCGTTGAGTTATGTGACCGGCACGCTGGTCAAGATGGGCCAGGGCATCGAACGCCACATCGCCGGTGGAAAAGCGTCGGACTGGCTCGGCTACTTTCTGCTATTCGCCAGCTTCGTCGTGGGTGGCGCGGTGGGCGGCGGCATCAGCGTGCTCGTCAATGGCACGTGGATGCTGGTGGTCGCCTCGGTCATGTGCGCGGCCGCAACCGGATACACGTACTTCCACCAGGATCGCCGCAGGGTCTTGGACTAGCGGGTCGGCCAAAAAGCATCGGCAGCAGCGATGACCGGTGCGCTGCTGCCGATGCTGGCCTTGGAGCTCAGGTGGCCGGAGGGGTAGCCGCGGGCGGGGTGGCCGCGGCGGCGTTGACCGCGTTGAGGGTTTGCACGATGTCGGGCTTCATCGCAACCAGCTGCTGATTCCAGTAGGGCCACGAATGTGTCCCGTTGGTCGGGAAGTTGAACACCCCGTTGCGCCCACCCGCGGCCACATAAGCGTTCTGGAAGGTTTGGTTGGTGCGCAATGTGAGGCCTTCCAGGAACTTCGCCGGCACGTTGTCACCCCCGATATCACTGGGCGTGCCGTTGCCGCAGTAAACCCAGACCCGGGTGTTGTTCTGCACCAGCCGCGGGATCTGGACCAAAGGGTCGTTGCGCTTCCAGGCCGGATCCGAGGACGGACCCCACATGCTGTTGGCGTTGTAACCGCCCGAGTCGTTCATCGCCAAACCGATCAGCGTCGGCCACCAACCCTCGGACGGGTTGAGGAAGCCCGACAGCGAAGCGGCGTAAGGGAATTGCTGCGGGTAATACGCGGCCATGATCAGCGCGGAACCGCCCGACATCGACAGCCCCACCGCGGCGTTGCCGAACGGCGAAAGCTGCTTGTTGGCCTGCAACCAGGTGGGCATCTCCTGGGCCAGGAACGTCTCCCACTTGTAGGTGTAGTTCTGACCGTTCCCCTGCGACGGCTGGTACCAGTTGCTGTAGAAACTGGATTGGCCCCCGACGGGCATGATCACCGACAGACCGGACTGGTAGTACTCCTCGAAGGCCGGGGTGTTGATGTCCCAACCGTTGTAATCGTCCTGTGCGCGCAGTCCGTCGAGCAAGTAGACCGCGTGCGACCCGCCGCCTTGGAACTGGACCTTGATGTTGCGGCCCATCGATGGCGATGGAATCTGGAGGTATTCCACTGGAAGACCCGGCTTGGAGAACGCCCCCGCGGTAGGGGGTCCGCCGGCGGCAGCGACGAGACCGGACAGCAGGGCAGCCCCCATAGCCGCGATCGCCAGTCGGCGCGGCATGGTCGCCGCTGCGCCACGCAACTTTCGCATCCCTTCGAAGAACGTCATAGCCACTGCTCATCCCAACTTTCATCTGTCGCATGATGCGGTCGAATCCGTTCGGAGGCAGTGAAACACAGCGGGAGGGTGTAATTCGTTTGTCGCGGCCGTGATGTGAGATCGCGGTTGGCTAACGATTGAGCCTCGGACCGGAGTCGGCCCGGATCTTCCCGGGTCCTAGGCGACGAGGCGGCGCAACAGCGTTGAGGCCGTGGCGATTCCGATCACCGCGGCCACACCCAGCACGATGACGTCGGCCGGGTTGAATGGTGTGCCGATAAGCAGTGCGCGCAAGGCATCGACCTCGTAACTGAGCGGGTTGACCTTGCTCAGCGCGTGCAGCCAGGCGGGCATCACGTCGACCGGGTACAGCGCATTGGACGCGAAGAACAACGGCATGGTGATGGCTTGTCCGATGCCCATCAGGCGATCGCGGCTGCGGACCAGTCCGGCCAGCGTCATGGACAGGCAGGCGAAAAACGCGGCGCCGAGCATGACAACGGCCATCGCGGCGAGGATCCGGAGCGGATTTATGGTCAAGCCCACATTCATCAGATAAGCCAGCGCCAGCACGCCGACGACCTGGGCGACCGATCGCACTCCGGCCGCGAAGGCCTTGCCTGTGATCAACGCCGACGCCGGCGCCGGTGTCACCATGAGTTTGGCGAGGATTCCGGCGTCGCGATCCCAGATGATCTGGATGCCGTAGAAGATCGAGATGAACAGCGCCGATTGGGCGATGATGCCGGGTGCCAGGAAGGCCAGATAGGACACCGACCCGGTGTGGATGACGTGTAACTTGCTGAACGTCGTACCGAAGATCAGCAGCCACAGCGCCGGCTGCACCATCCGGGTGACGAGCTCGGTCCGGTCGTGCTGCAGCTTCTGCAGCTCGACGATCGCGAATGCCGCGACGCGGCCCAGCGTCGCGTGGACCCGCTGCCATCCGCGCGGGGCGCGAACCAGGGCGGCCACCGGGGCGTTCGCGGTGATGTCAACTGGCACGGCTGGCAACCTTTCTGCTGGAACGGATTTCACGGAACGATCTCGAAGATTCTTCTTGCTCTGACAAGCCGGACGCCGCGTAGTGACGGAACACGTCCTCGAGGGTGGCGTGGAGCGACACGTTGGATATCTGGGCCTTCAACTTGGCGGGCGTGCCAACGGCACGCAACACGCCGCGGTGCATCAGCGCGACCCGGTCACACAGCGCGTCGGCCTCCTCCATGTAATGCGTGGTGAGCAGCACTGTCATGCCGAATTGTCT
>Ga0318551_10000271_pt1 | contig 14889 bp, 16 predicted proteins | sample GRESIP082b2f19_FD_203511 | JGI IMG/M metagenome (GOLD analysis project Ga0318551, IMG submission 203511) | Tropical soil microbial communities from Luquillo Experimental Forest, Puerto Rico - GRE.SIPMG.082b2f19 | ecosystem: Environmental > Terrestrial > Soil > Tropical forest > Bulk soil...
GGACACCCATTTTTGGCGCCGCTGGTGGCCCGGCTGAACTAGGGCGTTTAGCGGCGAGTTCAGCCGCATCCCTCAACCGCACCGCTCTCTCCATAACCGAACCTCGTGCTGACAGGTGAGTTATGCCGGCATCTTTTCTGCGGCGCCGGAGAGAGCCTGCGCCAGCGCCGGAAAGGGATAGGGCCCCAGCCGAACGAAGATCAGACAGCTGACGGCCAGCATGATCTCGAAGACCACGAAGGCCGGCGTGTAGGACTGAAACCGATCGAAGCTCGCTCCGCTCAACGCCGGCCCGATGCCTACGCCGAGCGCAAAGATGCCAAACATTGTTCCGTAGAGCTGGGCGTAATCGCGCAGCCCGAAATAGCGGCTGGTGAAGAACGCCATCAAATCGATCTCGGCACCGATGCCGAGCCCGCAGGCTATGGCACCGAGAAATGGCGCAAACCCTCCCGCACCGCTTGCTAGGATCGCGATACCGGCCATCGGTAAGACAAAGAAGGTAATCGCCACGTAGGGACCCCAGAACCGGTCGAGGCACCAGCCGGAAAGTATCCGGCCGAAGATCAGCGCGAACCCGGTTCCCGACAGCGCCGCGGTCGCGACCTGACGGGGAACGCCGCGGTCGGTGAGCAGCGGGACGATGTGCGTCAGGGTGCCGTTGATCGCGATGACATCAAGGAAAAACGCGATTGCAAGTCCCCAGAAGAGCCCGGAACGAAGCGCTTCTCCGGCGGCCATCCCGGGCGCAATCGCCGCGGTGACAGCCGGCTGCTGGCGCCTTCGCGTGTGGGCGGGAAAACCGGGTGGCTCCCGTAAAAACAGCGCCACCGGTGGAAACGCGATCAGGAGTATGGCGACGGCCAGCCCGACATAGGCGAGGCGCCAGCCGACGGCGTCGATGAGCCGCGCGGCGAGCTGCGGCATCAGCGCCACACCAAGGCCGACACCAGCTGTGCCAATACCGAGAGCCAGGCCGCGCTGACGATCAAACCACTGTGCGATCACCGCGGCGTAGGGAATCGGCGACTGAACTCCGCCGACGAGGCCGGTCAGCGCGAAGATCAAAAAGCTGATGAGCAGCGGCGAGGCTTGCAGCAGTCCGTAGGACGCGGTGGCTAACGCGTAGACGAAGAGACCGGGAAGCATGATCCGCCGGGCACCCCAGCGATCGACCAGCCAGCCGATAAGCGGAAGGACGATCGCGGCGATCGCCGCGTGAAATGTCAACGCCGCAGAAAACGCCCCGCGGCTCAGCCCGAGATCTTCGGTAAGCGGCTTCAGAAACACGCCAAAGGTAAAGACATTGATCGGACCCGCGCCGACCAGCAGGCCGCAGATCGTCGCGAACACGACCCACCAGCGATTGCGGAACAGGCCAGCCATTGCGCGCTCCTTCGATCTGCAGGGTTCGACCCAGCCGACGGTGATGTTAGCCTACGCATCACGCAGTGCGTTCGATTTATCCGCTCGGTGCCAACCTGCGGCCGCATCCGCCCCAAGCTCTGGATCCAGACACATTGGGATCTCGCGCGCCTTGCCGCCGAGAAAGGCGCGTGGGTGAGCGCGCCGTTCGCTCGGGCCCCTTGAGACAACGAGTGTAATGGAGCGGATTTGTTCCATTCGCGTCGAAGATCCCGAGGCGTTTTCCCGGGGCGGCTGTGGCGTAAGAGCGGTGCGTCGGGTTGACACTGCTCAGCCAAGCACTACCGCTCAGAAAGGCCGGATTCGGTGTCCGAGCACCGGCACCGCCGTCCATCCGCCGGCGATCAATCTTTATCGGCCAAGGCTTTGTGCCACAAACCACCCTCGGCGGCGCCAGTTTGCGCATCGCGTTTACGCTTGTGATAGTTCTCGCGGGTAAATTCGCGTGTCTGCCCGTTGCCCCAAACGGAACCGCCTTATGCCAGTCTCTTCACATGATCGCCGCAGTCTTCTTCGGCTTGCGCTCGGCTCAGCCGCCCTATGGGCCGCATGCGAGCGAGCCGACGCTGCAATGGAGGTCACTGCACCCGTCGAGCAGCTGCACGCGGGCCTGATGGCCATCATGAAGGCGGGTAAGACGGCGTCGTTCCGTCAGCGATACGAGATGATCGCACCGATAATCGGTCGGACGTTCGACCTCGACACAATCCTCCGGCAAACAATCGGCGCGCGCTGGACTGCGCTTCCCGCCGACCAGCAGACGGCGCTGGAGGATGCCTTCCAGCGCTATATGATCGCTTCCTACGTCGCGAATTTCGAAGGTTACTCCGACGAGCGCTTCGAAATTGCGCCTGTTGTCAGACCGGCTGGTCACGACCGGATCGTAGAGACCCGGATCGTCACGGCATCCGGCCAAGCGCACGTGTTAGATTATGTGATGCGACAGGCGGGCGGCGGGTGGAAAGTGGTTGACGTGTTGGCTGACGGCGTGGTGAGCCGGGTCGCGGCCCAACGTTCTGAAATGCGTTCAGTGCTCACTGACGCCGGCGGTGCCGGGCTCCTTGTCAGCCTGCGACAGAAGACCGCCCAGCTGTCGGGAGGCATTTTGCAGTAGCGCCAGCCGCGCGAACGGACTAGGCGCCGCCAGTTTCTACAACCTTTGCGCGCGCGTGCGAAGCCTTCAACGGATACCGGAAGGACATCGGAAGCACCGAGTTCGGTTTCTGGCGCCATTTTCGCCGGTTCGTGCGTCATAACCCCGCATCACAGGCTCACATCACCCTGGCCCGCCTCGCACGCGGCTTCTCAGCGCGCCGCATCGCCACCACCCAGCATCGCTCGCTCGCCGCCTGCCGCATCGCGCGGTCCAGCGCTCGGGTCCCCGTTTCGAGGGTGCTGGAGCGGGCACCGAGGTCCGGGGTTCCCCCGCGAGGGCAGGGTCCCCAGAACCGCGCGCGGGTCCCCTGGCGGCTACCGGCGTCGCAAGCGAGAGGATCGCGAACGGGAAGCTGGCCGGCGCCAGTTGACCGAGCAAGGAACGTGCATATCGGCGGCCGAAGCTCCCAGACTGCCTCGTTCCCGACAGTCGCCAGTAGCGCCCAGAATCGTTCGTAGCGAATGCGGCCTTGCGCGACGCCTGGCCAAAGAGGATCGCCACCTGCGCATCTCGCCACGATTTTTCGATCGCGATGAGACGCCGGCGATATTCGTGACGTCGCTCGTTTCTAACCAGCGCGAGGTGGTTCGTCATGTCGAGCGGAAGTATTATCGCCGTCGCCGCGCCGCAATGGCCCTTTGCTGCCGTCAATCTGCCGTTTCGCCTCGCGCGCACGAATGCCCGCTGGCAACTGGTCCACGGAGATCCAAATCCCTGGCGACCCAAAACGATAGCGCAACATTGCGGTGTGGCGATCGCGGTATCCGCGTCCTCCGGCTCGGCTTTTTTGAGCCTTTTGAAAATCCTGAGTTTTTGGAAACGGCCGGGCTAATTCGATTTGGTCTCAACCGCAACACACCCGGGAAATGATTGCGATCGTCGAGCCCGATTGGCGATGCTGCTAGGTGTTGACCAAGCGTACGATCTTTTCGACCGCCAGCCGTTCTATCTCCGCCGGTTCCAGTCCGAGCTCCGCCAGGATAGCCGCGCTGTGCTCGCCGGTGCGCGGTGCCGGCCCTTGAATTCGCGCAGGGGTGCGGTCAAAACGGGCGGCCGGAACGGGCTGGCGAACCCGGCCGATGTCCGGATGGTCGAACTCAATGATGAGTTCGCGCGCCAGTACCTGCTCGTTCGCGATCACCTCATTCCGGCGGAGCACTGGCGCCGACGGCACATCGTTGGCGTCGAGCCGCTGCAGCCATTCAGCAGTCGGGCGCTCCTTGATGATCTCCGCCATCAGCAGGATCCTCTCAGTGGCGTTGACCGCCCGGCCGCCGGGCGTGTTGAACCGCGCATCCTCGGCGAGACCCGGTCTCCCCGAAGCGGCACAAAAACCCTGCCATTCGGGGTCGGAAATTGTTCCGACGGTGATATAACCGTCTGCCGTCTCGAAGATCAGATCGGGACGCGCGGTAGGGTCAGCGATTGCCGCCTCGCGGCCAATCACAGTGTACTGGGTCATCGCCTCCGGCCAGAGATAGGCGATCATCGTGTCGAGCATCGCGAGCCGGATGTGCTGGCCCTCGCCGGTCCGCTCGCGGGCAAAGAGCGCCGCGGTGATCGCCTGAGCTGCAAAGATCGCCGTGGTCTTGTCGGCGACAATCGTGCGGATCATTTGTGGCCGGCGTGTCTTGGGCTCCGCCTGGAGGTCGGCGAAGCCCGACAGGCCCTGGATGATCGGATCGTAGACGCGCTTCTTGGCATAAGGCCCGCTCTCGCCGACACCGCTGATCGAGACGTAGATCAGCCGTGGGTTCAATTCGCGCAATGCAGGCTCACCGAAACCAAGCCGTTCCATTGTCCCAGGCCGGAAGTTCTGCACCAGCACGTCGGCGCGGGCGATCAATTTGTGCATGATCTTTGCCGCCTCCGGCCGCTTCAGGTCGAGCGCCAGCGAACGCTTGCCGCGGTTCGAGGAGACGAACAGCGCCGAGAATTCCCCCGACGCGCTGATCGATTGCCGGCTGCGCCGGGTGATGTCACCGCCGAGCGGCTCAATCTTGATGACCTCGGCGCCTTGATCGGCGAGAAACATCGTCGCTAACGGCCCCGAGACCACACTGGTCAGATCGAGCACCCTGATTCCTGCCAATGGACCCGGCATCTCTGCCACCCTGTGCGTTTGTTTCAAGAACTTATATCGGGAACTATACCGCCGCGACAAGGTCAGATTTTAGCGAGAGCGGGCCTTTGAACGTAAAAACTAGCGTTTGCTGCCGATGGAAGTTAGGTATATAGAGTGTCGTTTCAACACTTATCAGGGAATCGACGATGACCGAAGGCAGGAAGAGCGAAGTGGCCCTGCTGATCGGCGCCGGAGACGCGATCGGCACCGCCGTGGCGCGGCGATTCGCCGCTGGCGGCTATGCCGTCTGCGTAGCGCGGCGTAGTGCGGAGAAGTCCCAGCGGCTCGTGCAGGAGATTGTCTCATCGGGTGGCGTCGCGCGTGCCGTCAGTACCGATGTACGCGATGAAGAAGCGGTCCAGGCCCTCTTCGCACAGGTGGAAGCTGAGCTGGGACCGGTCGAAGTTTGCCTCTTCAACGCCGGCGCCAACGTCAAGTCGCCGCTGATCGAGACCAGCGCCAGGATCTTCTTCAAGGCATGGGAACTCGCCTGTTATGCTGGGTTTCTGACCGGCCGCGAGGCGGCGCGCTACATGATGCCGCGCGGCCGCGGCACGATCCTGTTTACCGGCGCTACCGCCAGCATTCGCGGCGGCTCCGGCTTCGCCGCGTTTGCGGCGGCGAAGTTCGGCCTGCGCGCGGTGGCACAATCGATGGCGCGCGAGCTCGCGCCAAAAAACGTTCATGTTGCCCATCTGATCATCGACGGCGCGATCGACAGCGAGGCGATCCACGGGCGGCTGAGCGCCGCCGCCGGAGCGATGCCCGACCTCGCGCCGGACAGCCTAATCCAAACCAGCTCCGTCGCCGAGGCCTACTGGGCATTGCACAACCAGTCGCGCGACGGTTGGACGCATGAGCTCGATCTCCGGCCCTACAGCGAACGGTGGTAGTGATGGGCGACGCACAGCCGCGGCGGCTGGTGTTGTGGGGCGTCGGAACCAGCCGGACCTTGCGCGCCCATTGGGCATTGCACGAGCTCGGTCTCGATTATGAGTGCCGGCCGATTCTTCCGCGAACCGGCGAGACCCAGACACAACAGTACACCGAGCTCAACCCTAGGCAGAAGATCCCGCTGCTGCAGGACGGGGATTTCAAGATCGCCGAGAGCCCGGCGATCGCGGCCTATCTATCGAAGACCTACGGTACCCGCGAAAGCGCGCTGATCCCGACCGAGCCGCCGGAATATGCGACGTGGCTCGAGTGGTGCTTCTATGCCGCGACTGAGCTCGACGCGACAAGCCTCTACGTGATACGCCGCCACGGCGCTCTGAAGCACATCTATGGCGAGTCGCCGGTGGCGCTGGAAAGCGCCGCTCAATATTTCGCAAGGCAGCTACGACATGCGGAGCAAGCACTGCAGGATGGGCGGCCTTTTCTGGTCGGCGGTCGGCTCACCACCGCCGATATCCTGCTCATCACCTGCCTGGACTGGGCTGTGAGCTACCGGCTGCCGATCACCGCAGCGTGCCGCTCCTATCTGGAGAGGATTACGTCTCGCCCGGCCTACCGCGCCGGCTTGGCAGCCAATACGCCGAAGAGCACGGCGTAGCCACCTCAGCTTGCTGCCTTCTCTTTCGCGACACGCCGGGCGCCCGGGAGATCGGTCCCCAGCGGCAGATGTCTCGGGCTTGTGGCGCCGGGGCCGGGATGGACATGGGTCTGCCTCGGCATGAGCGGCTCGCCGCATTCGGAGCACACCATCACCGGATCGAAATCCTTGCCGCAAAGATCGTGAGTGTGCAGCAACGGGCGCCCTTTCTTGCCGGCCATGTGGACATCGCCCCAGTGGACGATCGCCATGACGACCGGATAGAGCTCGAGCCCTTTTTGCGTCAAGCGATACTCATAGCGCAGCGGCCGCTGCTGGTAGGGCACTTTGACGAGCACAAATTCGTCGACGAGCTTCTTAAGCCGGTTGGCGAGGATCGGGCGGGTGATGCCGAGACGCTCCTGAAAATCCTCGAACCGGCGCACGCGCAGAAAACAGTCCCGCAGAATCAATAGCGTCCAGCGGTCGCCGATGACCGAGACCGTTCGTGCCATTGAGCAATTTTCTTCGCTAAGCTCGTTCCAACGCATTCGCTCTTCCAGCAATCCCGGTTGAGTCCCTCCTACAACGATATATAGCCCAGCGGGTTCAATATTCAAACCAATGAGGCTATTGCGGCGCCCGGCTCGCTCCGGGCCGGGCGACGTTTTGCATTCCAATCGTCATTGCGAGCGGAACGAAGCAATCTCGGGCCGCTGCGCCGTCGATCGGTGGAGATTGCTTCGTCGCGCAAAGCGCTCCTCGCAATGACCGCTGGACTTCGGTATCCTTTTAGGAACGGTCGGCGTAGCGGTCCGCGCCGAGAAAATGCAGGGAGACATAGGGCTCGTCCCCGACCACCCAGCTATCGTGTCCGGGCGCGATGTGAAAAACGTCTCCCGAGCGCAATTCGGTGATGGTGCCGTCGTCCATCGCAGCAGTCGCACGGCCCGAAACAACGATGCCGACATGCTCGACTGAGCAGCTCGACCCGCCAATAGCCGGGCCGACATGCAGCGACCACCTCCAGCCCGGTTCATAAGTCGCGCGGCCAATCGTCATGCCGGCGATCTTGACAATCTCGAACTTGCCCTTCTCGAATGTCCGAACTTCGTCTGGCTGCTCGAACCGCTTCAGCATCACATCCATATTTTGACCCATCGTTTAGTGGTCGCGTTTAGCCTCGTGTCCGGCGAGTGCTCAGATCCATTCAGATGATTCATTCTGTCCTTCGTTCGTGCCCGGCCTTGTGCCGGATATCCACGGTTACCGGCGAGCGGTACGCCGCGACTCGTGGCGGCCGGGCCAAGCCCGGCCACAACGATGAGGTGAGTCGTCCGTCTGAGCCTGAACATTAACGCGTCGCCGGTGTCATTTCCTCGACATCGCGCAGCCGGTCTTTGCCGAAAAAGATCTCGTCGTCGACAAAGAAGGTGGGCGACCCGAACGTACCACGCGCCACTGAACGTTCTGTGTTCTCGATCAGCTGCGCCTTTACGCCGGCGTCCTGCACCAGCTCCGCAAAGCGCTCGGCATCGAAACCAGATTCGAGCAAGGCGGCCCGCAATATCGCCGGGTCATCGAGCTTTTTCGGTTCCGACCACATGTGACGGTAGATCTCGTCAACATAGCGCTCGAACAAACCGAGCTTCTGCGCCGCAATCGCGCCACGCATGATCGTCAACGTGTTGACCGGGAAGAACGGGTTCTGCCGGAAGCAAGTGATTCCGTGACGCTTGATAAAGCGCGCCGTCTCGAGCCGCTCGTATTCGGGTTTGTTCTTGATCCCGGCGAGGCTCTCTGCCGGCGACCGGTTGCCGGTCAATTTGTAGACGCCGCCCAACAACACCGGCACATACTCGAAGTTCGCACCGGTTCGCTGCTCGATTGCCGGGATCACCAGATGCGCCAGATAGGCGTTGGGGCTGCCGAAATCGAAGTGGAACTCGAGTTTGGGCATGGCTTCACCATTTCTCCGCGAAGGGCCGGATCTCGCGCTCGAACGACCAGGCGTCGCGCGGCTCCTGATAAATCTGCCAATAGGCCTCGGCTACCGATTCCGGCCGCATCAGCCTCTCTGGATCGAGATTGGCGAGGGCCGCGTTGCCCTCGCGCTCCTTGATCCGCTTGCGCATCCAAGCGGTATCGACGCCGGCGTCGATGACCAGATGGGCGATGTGGATGCCCTTTGGGCCGAGCTCGCGCGAGGCACTCTGTGCTACGGCGCGCAGACCGAATTTGGCGCTGGCGAAAGCGGCATAGCCGACACCGCCACGCATGCCGGCAGTGGCGCCAGTAAAGAAGATATTGCCGCGGCCGCGCGGCAGCATCAGGCGGGCCGCCTCGCGGCCCGTCAGGAAGCCGGCGTAGCAGGCCATTTCCCAGACTTTGCGGAACACCCGCTCGGTGGTCTCGAGCAGCGGGAAATTGACATTGGCGCCGATATTGAAGATGCAGACCTCGAGTGGTGCGGCCGCATCGGCATCCTGGAGGAATGCAGTGATCTCCTCCTCCTTGCGCGCGTCCAGCGAGCGCCCGGCGATTTGTCCGCCTGCCGCTTCGATCTCGGCAACCAGCGGCGCCAGTTTCTCGCCCTTCCGGCGTCCGGCAAAAACGGTGAATCCTCCGGCCGCAAACTTCTTGGCAATCGCAGCACCGATGAAATCGCCGGCACCGATCACTGCCGCAGTGGCATCTCTGTTCTTCAACTCAGTCTCCTATAACGGGTCCGATGGCCCGATCGCGAGCCGCGTCGGCCAGATGGTGCTTGAGGATTTTGCCGGTCGAGGCGGCCGGCAGCTCATCCAGTACGATGATCTCGGATGGGCGCTTGTACGGTGCCAGTGAATGCGCTGCATGCGCCATGAGATCGGCTGACGTTGTGGCTGATCCGGGCACCAGCTGGATATAGGCGACAACCTGCTCGTTGCCCGGGACAGAGCGCCCGATCACCGCCGACTGAACCACCGCCGGATGCTCGTTTAATACCGCTTCGACCTCGGCCGGATAGACGTTGAAGCCGGAGCGGATAATCAGCTCTTTGCTGCGGCCGACGATGTAAAGGGTGTCACAGTCGAACCGCGCGAGATCGCCGGTATTGAACCAGCCCTCGGCGTCGATGACCGCTGCGGTCGCCTCGGGGGCGCGATAATAGCCGCGCATGACATTGGGCCCGCGGACGTGCAGTTCGCCGACCTTGCCTGGAGCAACGGCGCCGCCACTACCCGGGTTTACCAGACGTGCCTCGATGCCGGTGATCAGTGAGCCGACGGCGTCGTCGCTTCTGGCCGCGTTGGTCCGAACGGCCGCGATTGCGGGGGCGCATTCGGTAATGCCGTAGCCGTTGCGCAATGACAGGCCGAATTCCGCCTCGATCTTGGATTTGAGCGCCAGGTCGAGCGGCGCGCCGGCGACGGCCAGCCGGCGGAGCTTGCCGCGGGGCAGTCTGTCGATCCCGGCCACCGCCTTGTACTCCAATAGCCGCTGATAGGTGGCCGGAACGCCGATCATGTGTGTGATGCCGTCATTGGCGATCGCGGAGACTAACGCGGCAGGATCGAAGCGCGGCTCCAGCTGCACGGTGGCGCCCGCCATCAGCGAGGAGATCAGGATGTTCGACAAGCCGACGATGTGCGATATCGGCAAAACGCAGTAAGCCCTGTCCGTCGGTTCGCGCTGTGCGGCCGCCGCCCGCGCGCTGAACAGCAGGTTGCGGTGGGTCAGCATTACTCCCTTGGGATTGCCGGTCGTACCTGAAGTGTAGACGAGCGCCGCGACCTGGCGCGACCGATCCACCTCGACGGGCTCGGGTGCCGTCTCCCGATTGACCCGCCCGACACCGAGGTTTCCCAATCTGCGGAGGACTGTAATGTCGGCGTCGTGACGATCTGCGTGCTGGCGTGCAGCGTCGGATACCTCGACCGTATAAAAGACGCGCCGGGCACCGCTGTGCTCGCGGATGACATCGACCTCGCGCGCCGACAGCCGCGGGTTAACGACGACCGACCAGGCATCGATCTCCGAGGCGGCGAAGATCAGCGCGGCGAGCGCGAGGCAGTTCTCGCTAACAATCATTACCCGATCGCCGGGACGAATATCATAAAGTTGGAGGATGAGCGCCGTGTCTGCGACGGCGGCCGCTAACTCCGCGTAGGTCCAGCTGACATCGCCCTGCACCAGGGCGGGATGGTCCGGGGTCTGGCGCGCGAACGGCTTGATGACATCGCTGATCCGGTCCGGCAGCTCGGCCAGGATCTTCTCGGCTTCATGCCGCGCCGTCGTCCCGCTCATGCTCTCCCCGTGCCTTTAGTCGCGCAAAACGATGGCAACGATAATAGGTATGATTTTAGAACTGTCAATCCGCAAACCGAGCCTATTCCATTTGGGCTCCCGCATGGCTGCGTTACGCGGTATGCCACGCAACATGTCGCCGTACGTGGCCCAAGAGAGGTCGCTGCCGCAGCGCGCACCGAACCGGAAACTACCTTGACAGATTTGTTTTTAGAACTAACTAAGGCAGCGCCGCCGCAAGGGGAACATCGTGGCGGAGGGTTACGCGTCGCTCAGAATAGAAAGGACTGGCCGATGAGGATCGGGACGATCGGAGCAGGTGAGGTCGCGCTAGCGGTAGCGCGCGAGGCGCTTGCGCAGGGGCATGAGGTTGTCTTGAGCAGCCGCAGCGGTCCTGGCGCGCTTGCCGACAAGGTGAGCGAACTCGGCAGAGGCGCCTCGGCGGCGACCGTCGAGGAAGCGGCCAGCCTCGATTATGTACTGCTCGCGGTGCCGTGGAGGAACGTCGAGGCGGCCTTGCAAGGCCTGCCCGGTTGGAGCGGTCGCGTCCTTATCGACGCGACCAACCCCTTCGTCGAGACCAGTCCCAGGCTCATCCTTGCCGACCTCGGCGGTATCGGCGCCAGCGAGATTGTGGCTCGCTTCGCGCCAGGAGCGCGCATCGTCAAGGCATTCAGTTCCATCCGTATGGCTCACTTCAACCAGGGCCCGGTCACGGGCCAAGGCAAGCGCGTGATCTTTGTCTCCGGTGATGATCAAGCATCCAAGCGCGCTGTGAAGGACCTGATCGAGAGCTTCGGCTTTGCAGCCATCGACCTCGGAGGCCTTGTCACTGGCGGACGAATTCAGCAGGCGGGCGGACCGCTCGCCGGCCTCGATCTTTTCGTCGCCGCCTGACGCCGTCCGCTACGGAATTTGTCACCGACATCGAGCGCACCGCTAACAATTTAATTCCGAAAGCGATTGACCCTCTTCGCCGACAAATACCACCAGCACCCGCAGGCCGTGAAACCACGGAAGCGGCAGGGGCCCCCTGAGCCCAGATTATGGAGCACGACACATGACAGCACCCACCAAACGCGATACTCAGGCTTCCACAGACGTTGCACTGATCGTTGGGGGTGGTCCGGGCATCAGCTCTAGTTGTGCGAGGCTGTTTGCGAAGAACGGCATGTCTGTCGGTGTTGCAGCTAGAAACCCAGACAAATCGGTCCTGCAGAACCTGGAGGAGACGCACGGCGTGCGTCGATACGCGTGCGATGCAAGCGAGCCAGCAGCCGTGGAGCTGCTGTTTGAGAATGTTGTTCGAGACCTCGGAACTCCTACGCTTGTCGTACACAACATCGACGGCCGGGTTCCCGACATCTTCCGAAAGGGGATAATCGAAGCCGACCCAGGTATGGCGTTCGACACGCTCCGAAACTCGGCGTTCAGCGCGTTCCTGGTGGGTCAACAGGCGGCCAGGCTCATGCACGAAAACAAACCGAACGCGAACGGCACCAAAGGAACGATCATCTTCACGAACGCAAGCGCAGCGCTCAAAGGCTACCCATCGAGCGGTGCCTTTGCAATGGCATGCCATGCCAAGTCCGGACTCGCGCAAAGCATGGCGAGGGAACTGATGCCGCAAGGTATCCACGTAGCACAAGTGCCGATTGACGCTGCAGTTGGCTGGACGCAGGAAAACGGCACCCGCGCCCACCGGCTGGCAGGAACAACCGTCGACGACAACATGGCCGACCCGGACCACATCGCGGAAACCTATCTGCAGCTGCATCACCAGCATCGGTCGACTTGGGCATTTGAAATCGTGCTACGACCCTGGGTCGAGAAGTGGTGATCAACATCTGCTCTTCGCCGGACGACGATGTGTTTCGCCAGGAGGTTCACGCCTTCAGCCGCGACCAGTATGCCCCCGGAGATGCGCGTCCCAAACCCTCCTTTCTCTTCCCGGCCGAGCTGGGGTGGCGTCTTCAAGGAAAGCAGGATTCCTATGCTCTTCGTGACCGCAGGGACTGCGACACTTAGATCGACTAATGGAGGTGCTTGATGGAAGCCGGATCGACCTATCGCGCAGTGCAGGCGGTCAGCCGAGGCCGTCTGGAGCTGACGGAAAAGACGTTGCAGGCTCCGGAACCGGGCAAGGTGCGAATTCGCGTCGAGGCGTGCGGGGTCTGCCACTCGGATTCCGGGACAGTAGAAGCTCTGTTTCCGATCGATTGGCCACGCGTTCCAGGCCATGAGCTCGTCGGCCGCATCGATGCACTTGGTTCCGGCGTCCAGGGCTGGGTGGTCGGTCAGCGCCTGGGTGTCGGGTTTCTCGGCGGCTCTTGTGGCTCTTGCGAGTTCTGCCGCGAAGGCGATCTCGTGACCTGCCGGAACCAGGAATATACCGGCATTCATCATGACGGCGGCTATGCCGAAGTGATGATCGCGAAAGCAAGCGGGCTTATGTCGATCCCAGACTCCCTGTCGTCGGTCGATGCCGCGCCGCTGCTGTGCGCGGGGCTCACGACGTTCAGCGCGTTGCGAAACGCACCAGCAAAGGCGGGTGATCTTGTCGCTGTGCTTGGTATTGGCGGCCTGGGTCATCTGGGCGTGCAATATGCCCGGCACATGGGGTCGAGGTCGCGGCGATTGCGCGTGGCGCGGACAAGGCGGAACTGGCGAAGAAGCTCGGCGCCCACCACTACATCGACAACGCGGCTACCGGCTCTGCAAGAGCTCGGCGGCGCCAAAGTCATTCTGATAACGGCTTCCGGCGGCAAGACGGTCGCCGAAACATTCAAGGGGTTGCGTCCCGGCGGTGTCTCGATCGTCCTCGGCGTCGGACCGGAGCCGATCGAGGTCTCGGCCATGGATCTCATATTTGGAAACCGCAAGCTCGAAGGTGCTCTGACGGGAGACCCCGCGACCGGTGACGAAACGCTCCGCTTCAGTGCGCTGAGCGGCGTGTCCGCCATGATTGAGACAGTCCCGCTCGAGCAAGCGACGGATGCTTATGCGAAGATGATGGCTGGCAAGGCGCGTTTTCGTATGGTTCTGACCATGAACTAAGCGCGAGCTCCTGAAGCACGGACCAGTGTGCAAGATGGCAGAGTAAGCGACCTAAAAGCTGAAACCGCTCGAGGACATCCTTGATGTCGAATGATACCCATGAAACCGCTCCAACACGGTTCGTCCAAGTTGGAGACGCTCGGTTCGCGTACCGGCGCTTCGGTCGGCCCGGCAGGCTTCCCCTGCTGTTGCTCAATTACTTCGCCGCAAATATGGACGACTGGGATCCCAAAGTGACGAACGGCTTCGCAGCAGAGCGCGACGTGATCCTGTTTGATAACGCTGGGGTTGGGAGCTCAACCGGTGAAACGCCGTCGACCGTCGCAGCGATGACAAAGGACTGTGTTGAATTTTGCCGCGCACTCGATCTCAGAAACATTGACGTCGTGGGGTTCTCGCTCGGCGGCATGATCGCGCAGCAACTTGCGTTCGAATACCCCGACATGGTCGGCGGATGATCCTGATGGGGACGGGCCCACGTGGTGGAGAAGGCATGACCTTCACCGAGCTCTCGACCGACCTGTTGGTCGATCCAGTAGCTCTGCTCATGTCCGCGTTCTTCACTCCGAGTGAGGCCAGCAAAGCCGCGGGGCAAGTCTATATCGAGCGACTGAAGCTTCGTGTCGCGGATCGCGACGCGCCGGTATCAATGAAGGCGGCAGGCGCTCAGTTGGAGGCGATCCGCGAATGGGGCTCCATTCCTTCGACAGACCGCTACGCGATGTTGCCTCGGATCTACCAGCGAACCTTGATTGTGCATGGGAGCAAAGACATCGTCGTCATGCCAATCAACGCCTTCCTCCTGGCCCAGCACCTGCCGGATGCCCAGCTCGTAATGTATCCGGATGCCAGTCACGGAGCGCAATCGCAGCACGCGGACGTCTTTCTCCAGCATGCACGGATATTCCTGAACGGGTGAGCTGCTTCACAGTCAATTTCACCTCCCACTGCGGCGGCAGCTAGCAGGAAAGACCGAAATCGATGAGAACGCGCATTACCCAACTTTTCGGAATAACGCATCCGATCATTCAGGGCGGCATGCATCGCGTCGGCTATGCCGAATTGGCGGCCGCAGTGTCGAATGCCGGCGGACTCGGCATCATCACTGGTCTGACGCAATCGACACCCGAGGATCTGGCGCGCGAAATCGACCGTTGCCGCGACCTGACCGACCGGCCGTTCGGCGTCAATCTGACCTTTCTGCCGTCATTCGTGGCGCCGCCCTACCCGGAATACATCCACGCGATTGTTGAGGGAGGCGTACGCATTGTCGAAACCGCTGGCCGCAATCCAGCGCAATACATC
>Ga0318551_10000292_pt1 | contig 14570 bp, 12 predicted proteins | sample GRESIP082b2f19_FD_203511 | JGI IMG/M metagenome (GOLD analysis project Ga0318551, IMG submission 203511) | Tropical soil microbial communities from Luquillo Experimental Forest, Puerto Rico - GRE.SIPMG.082b2f19 | ecosystem: Environmental > Terrestrial > Soil > Tropical forest > Bulk soil...
CGCCGCACGGACCGCCGGGCGGGGGGTGCGCCCAGGTAGGCGCGGGGGCTCGTGCCGTGGTGGGCCTGGAACACGCGGTGGAACTGGGCGTAGCTGCCGAACCCCGCGGCCAGCGCCGCCGCGCGCAGGTTTTCGTGGCCGCCGTCGACGATGGTCCGGAAGCGCTCGAGCCGCTGCTGGTTCCGGTAGCGGACGAGGGAGATGCCCATCTCCATCCGGAACACGCGCGCGAAGCGGCCGGGGCTGACCTGGAGATCGGCGGCGACGTCGGCCACCGGCGTCGACGGATCGGCGGCGAACATCTTCGCAGCCTTGGCCACGGCCGGATGCCGGGCGCGCGCGCTCGAGAGGAAGACCTTTCCCTGCGAGCGCGGGATGGCTTCGAGGAGGAGCCCGACCAGGCTGCACAGCGCCGCCAGGCGCGCCTGCTTCGCGGGATCGATGCGCGCCCGGGTCAGCCCCGCGTCGCTGTAGAGCATGCCGAGCGCGCGGCGCGCGGAGCAGATGGGCGTGCAGACCACCCAGCCGCGCCCCACGACCCGCGTCGTCTTCGCCTCGTTGACGATGATCGGCGAGTTGTCCACCACCCCCCACATCGCCTCGCCGGACAGCGCGCGGGCGAGGACGCGCCGCCCACCGTCGTTGAGCCGGAACATGGCTTGGTGCTCGTCGACGACCCGACGGCGGAGATCGGTCCCCCAGGTCCCGAGCATGAGATCGAGCCGCTCGTCGTAGAGGTAGATGCCCGCGCGGACGACGCCGATGGGATGGAGCGCCAGCTCGACGGCGCGCTTGATGAGATCGTCGGGGTGGCGGACCGAGAACAGGTCCGCGAGGCTCTTGAGCAGCCCGGCGAGCTCCGATCGGGCGGGCGGGTTCCGCCAGATCGGCGTGGCGGTGCCGCCCCCGGGGAGCCTCGGCCAATCGATGCGGCGTCGGGCGGGCATCGAAGCGGCGATGTTACCCCGAGAGCGCCGCGGTCCCGATCGAGAATCGCGTCGGGCGGAGGCGGCTCGGCCGCCAAAGCCCATCGCGGGGGGCGCGGGACCCTTTGAGGGTCCTGATGTCAAAGCCGCCGACGCAGGTGCTCGCGGGGCGCCTCGTGCCGGAGCGCGCGGAACACGCGGTGAAACTGCGCGTAGCTGCCGAATCCGGCCTCGAGGGCGGCCTCGAGGAGGTTCCGCCGCCCGGTGTCGAGCAACGCCGTGAACCGGTCGACGCGCAGCCGGTTGCGGTAGGCGACCAGCGACAGCCCCATCTCCGCCTTGAAGGCGCGCGCGAGGCGCGGGTGGCTGACCGCCAGCCGTTCGGCGACGTCGCCGACGGGGAGGGTGGGATCCTCGGACAGGATCGCCGCCGCGGCCGCCGCCAGGCTCCGCTCCGACGACGCCGGGGGTCGCAGGGGGCCGAGCCCCCGCGCGCTCCGGACGGGGTCGAGCAGGCTCCCCACCAGCGAGCAGAGCATCGCGGCCTGCGCCTGCCGGGCCGGGTCGACCGGCGCGCCCGAGAGCCCGGCGTCGTTGAACAGCATGCCGATCGGCGCGTCGCCCGAGCGGATGGGGGTGTAGGCGACCCACCCGCGTCCCCCGATCACCGTCTCGGCCCCGCGATGCTCGACGATGGGGCAGCCCTCGAACACGGTGAACGGGGCGCCGTCTTCCTGCGCCCTCCGGAACGCGGTGCGGTCGGGCTCTCCCACCGCGTACATGATCTGATGCTCGTCGACGATGGCCCCGTGGAGGTCGGAGCCCCAGGTGCCGAGCATCAGGTCTCGCGACCTGTCGAGCAGGAAGATCGCCGCGCGCGCGAGGCCGATGGGGGCCCGCGCCAGCTCCACCGCGCGCCGCAGGATGCCGTCCGGATCGTCGAGCGCGAGGAGCTCATCGAAGGCCGACAGCAACGCGACGGCGTCGCGCGGGACCGGCTCGTGCCGGATGCGGGGCGCGGGGACGTCGCCGGCCAGGATGACCGACCAGTCCACTCGGCGGCGCTGCGTCACGCGAGGCTCCTGCCGGCGCGGTCCCCACGCGCGGTCATCTCACTTGCGCCCATCTCTCATTTTCTATTCCCGGGTCAGGGCGGCGTGATCTCGGGGCGGGCCGATAGTTAAGCGTCCCTGTGCGCCGGGGTGGCCTCCGGCCGGGCGGCGTCGAGGGGGAGGTCGACGCTGAACGTCGACCCCTGGCCCACCGTCGATGCGACGGACACCGTGCCCCCGCTGACCTCGACGATCCGCTTGACGATGGAGAGCCCGAGGCCGGTCCCCGGCCGAGACCCCGTGTCGCCCGCGCGGAAGAACGGCTCGAACAAGCGCGCGGCCTCGGCGCCCGCGATGCCGGCGCCGCGGTCGCTGACCTGCAGGTGGTAGCGGGCCCCGACGGCGCGGCCGCGCACGTCGATCTCCGGCGGCGCCTCCGCGCGCCGGTACTTGAACGCGTTGTCGACCAGGTTCCAGAGCACCTGCCGCAGCAGGCCCTCGTTGCACCGGACGCGGGCGGGCTCGACGTCGGCCCGCCAGATCGCGCCCGCGGCCCCCAGCCGTTCATCGACCTCGTCGCGCAGCGACGCGACCACCGCGGCGGGGTCCGCCGAGCCGCGCTGGGCCTCGGCGCCGACCCGCGACAGCGCGAGCAGGTCGGTGATGAGGCTCTGCATCCGGGTCACGCCGCGCTCGAGGCTCGCGCGCGCACCCTTCTCGCGCGGTGTCTCACCGGCGAGCGTCGACGTCGCGAGGCTGATCGTCGACAACGGGCCCCTCAGATCGTGGGCCACGCGCCCGGCGAACGCGTCGAGGTCGCGGTTGCGCTGCTCGAGCAGCTCGCCGTTCCGCCGCAGCTGCTCCTCGCGATGGGCCACGAGGCGCGCGACCCTCGCCCCGACCAGCAGCGACAGCACCACCCCCAAGAGGCCGAGGGCGACCGCGTAGAGCGACGACGAACGCTGGAGGGCGTCGATCGTCACCAGTGCCTCGTTTGCCTCCACGCGATCGATCCTCACCAGCGACGAGGCGCGCGCGGCGATCTTGTCGAAGCGCCCTTCGAGGCTGGCGAGCAGGTTCCCCGCCTCGAGGTCGCGGTTCTGGCGGGAAAGGGCCAGCGCGCGCTCGATGGGGGGGCCGACAGCCACCACCTCGGCCCGCAGATCCTCCCAGAGCGCGCGCTCGGCGGGGTGGTTCGTGTACGGCTTGTACGCCCCGACCGCGGTGGCGAAGTCGGCGTCGACGTTGGCGATCCGCGCCTCCAGCCAGGCCATCTCGGTCTCGGTCTTCTGGAAGATGTGGTTGTCGACGAGCAGGCGCTTCTGGTCGACGTCGCGCGCCAGCCGGGTGACCAGCTCGACGCTGTCGAGCATGCCTTCCACGATCTGGCGGTTCTGGGCCTCCACCGCCTGCTTCTGGTGAAGGGCGAGCGCGATGGCGACCACGAACACCGCGGCGATGGCGGCGAAGGCCAGGCCGAGCGTCCAGCCGGACGTCCTGGGTGGATCGCTCGAAAGGGGGGCAGCCACAGGGTCGACTCCCGCGAAGGAGCGGAGAGTATTCGGCACCACCCCGACTGTGCGCAAGCGCACACTGCAAGTGATGGTTTGAAATACGGCTGCGGCTTAGTCCAGCCGGTTGCCGGCGCGCTCGCCGGCCACCTCGAGCGCGATGGCGCGGGCGAGCGTCTCGACCACGTCGAGCGCGGCGGTCGTGGGGAGCCAGAGCGAGACGGGCCCGACGGAGAGGACGAATCCCCCTTCGGGGCTGCAGACGTCCACCTGCACCGACTTGCCGGACAACGTTCGCCTGGTGGGGATCACCCCCGTAAAGTGGCCGCGCTGCGAGGGTTGGTTAGCTCACGCGCCGGTGGCGCTAAATCGCGGCGCAGGCGTGACCGCCCCCGGTCAGGGCGGCGCACGCCGTCCCCCGGCAGCAGGTGGCCGCGTCCGGGTCGCACGGTGCACCGGCGGGCGTGCAGGTCGGTCCGGCGTCCTGCCCATCGAGGGCGACGCACGCCATCTGCCCCGGCGGGCCGACGCAGAGCCCGGCGCAGCAGTCGCCGTCGGCGGTGCACCCGCCGCCGACGGGGACGCAGCCGGTGCGGCACACGTAGCCATTGCGCGCGTCGGGGAGGCAGCGGCGGCCGTCGCAGCACTGGTCGGCGACGGCGCAGGGGTAGCCGGCGAGGGTACAGGCTGCGCCGCCCGCCGGCCCGAGGCAGCGGAGCGTCCCCGCGGCGTCCATCCGGCAGCCGTCCTTGGTCCCGGCGCAGCAGTCGTCGGGCTTGGCGCACTTGTCGCCGAGCAGGCGGCATCCCATCATCGGGGGCGGGGCGCACGCCCCCGCGCCGTCCGGCGTGACCATGCACTTCTGGCCGCAGCAGTCGCCGTCGGCCAGGCAACGATCCCCCGTGGGGCGGCAGCCCGACAGCGGCCGGCAGCGCTGGACGCCGGCGGTCGTGACCGCGCAGACGCCCGAGCAGCAGTCGTCGGCCTTCATGCACAGCTCGAGCTCGGCGCGGCACCCCTTGGGGAGGTTGCAGATCGACGCGCCGGTCGGCGCGTTCATGCACCGACCGCTGCAGCAGTCCGTCGCCGCCGTGCAGGTCTCGCCGGCCACCCGGCAGTACGGCAAGAGCTGGCACGAGGCGCCCCCCGATTCCGTGGTGGCGCAGGTCCCGCCGCAGCAGTCGGGGTTCGCCATGCACGCCTCGCCGGCCGGCTTGCAGCCCGGCGCCGGCGCCACGCAGCTCCCGGCCATGCACGCGCCGGCGCAGCAGTCACGATCGGTCGCGCAGGCCTGGCCGATCGCGGCGCAGGTCGCGGCGCTGCAGGTCCCGTCGGTCCCCCCGCAGTCGAGGGCGCAGCAGGCCCCGGCGCGGCTGCACGCGCTCCCCTCGGACGCGCACCCGGCCGGGTTCGCGCAGCGGAGCGCGCCGGTCCCGTCGTCGGCGCAGGAGAGCGAGCAGCAGCTCGAGGAGAGCAGGCAGCTCTGTCCTTCGGGCAAGCAGGCGGCTCCGGAGCCGCAGGTCCCGCCGGCGCAGGTCTCCGCGCAGCAGGTCGCCCCGCTGGTGCAGGGGGCGCCGTTCGGGGCGCAGCTGGAGATGGGATCCGGCGGTCGAACCGTCAGCTCGACGTCGTGCCGACAGCCGGCAAGCACGACGGCGCCGAACGCGGCCAGAATTCCGAGGCGGCCCCCGGTCGTCATCTCGATCGCGGTTCGCCTCTCAATTACCGGCCCGCCAACCTCCGCGCCAGCGCCGCGGCGCGCCCGTCCGGGAGCTCGCCGAGGTAGCGCCGCGCCCAGGCGGCGGCCCGCGCGTGATCCCCGAGCAGCTCCGCGCTCTCCATCGACCCGATCAGCGCCTCCTCGTGGAGCGCCCCGCGCGGCGAGGCGGCGACCGCTCCCTCGTAATCGGCGAGGGCCGCCGCGGTCCCGCCCCGGCGCCGCTCGAGCTCGGCGGCCGCGTAGAGGGCGTTCTGGCGCATCGCCGCCGGCGCGCCGGTGCGGTTGAGGGTCTTGTAGGCGGCGACAGCGTCGTCGAGCCGCCCCGCCGACCGCAGCGCCTCGGCGCGCAGGTAGCTGAGCTCGTCGTCGCAGCTCTCGAGGAGTCGGCCGCAGCTCGCGTCGACGTCGTGCGCCGCGTGGCTGGCGGAGGCCACGAGCCGCAGCGCCCGGTCGTTGTCCCCGCGGCGCATGCTGTCGCGGACACCTTGCGCGGCCCCCTGGCAGCTCCGCACGAGGTGCCGGCACGAGCGAACGATCGTCCCGCCGGCCTCGCCGACCTCGCCGCTTTCGGGCGCCGGCGCTTCGGTCTCGGGGTCGAGCGCCGACTCCTCGTCGCGCGGCGCGTGCTCGGCGGTGATCGTCTCGCCCGACCCCACCATCCGGTCGCTGCCGTCCGCGAGCCGCACGGCCACCAGGCCCTCGACGACGCGCACCACCGATCGGGCCCCCGTCGCGCCGACGAAGAAGTGCGTGCCGCGCACCTCGACCCGGGCGTCGGCGGTCGACACGATGAAGGTCTCGTCGGGCAGGCGGTGCGCGACCTCGGCCTCGAGCGTCCCGTCGCCGAGCGCGAGGGCGACCGCGCGCGGCGTCCCGCCGAGCGTGAGGTGCGCGGGGCCGGTCAGGCGGAGAACAGAGCCGCGATCGAGGCGCAGCTCGGCTGTGCCGCCGCTCGCCACCGCGAGCTCCGAGCCGCCCGCGAGCGGCGCGGATCGCCCGAGCGCCCGCCCCTGCGTCGTCACCAGCCCGCTGACGTCGCCGAGCACGGCGTACGGCGTCCCCGCGGGTGGAAGGTGGCGCTGCGCCGCCGTGGTCCAGAGGACGAGCGCCGCGGCGGCGCCGGCGAGCCCGAACCCGAGCGCTCCCCAGAGCCACGGGCGGCGCGCCCGCTCCGGCCCGCGCTTGCCTGCCTGGAGGTGGCGGACGATCTCCACCTCGAGCCGCCTGGCGGCGAGCTCGGCCGGGGGCGGCGGGGCGAGGCCGCGGAGCGCCGGCGTGAGCGCGCGCCAGAGCTCGGCCTTCCCGCGGCAGCTGGCGCAGCCCTCGATGTGGGCGTGCAGGCGCATCTCGAGGGGCGGCGGGAGCCGCCCGTCGATGACGTCGACGAGGTGCGCCTCGGCCTCGATGCACGAAAGCGTCACGATCGCCCTCCCGCCATCAGCGACTCCGCGAGCGCCGGATCGCGCTCGAGCCGCCGCTCGATGTGGCGGCGGGCGTCGTGCACCCGGACCTTCACCGCGGCGGTGGAGGCGTTCAAGATGGCCGCCACCTCCTCCATGGGGTGACCCTCGAGGACGTGGAGCACGAACGCCGCGCGGCGCTTCGGCCGCATCTCGCCGAGCAGCCGTTCGAGCAGCGCGAGCGCCTCGCGGGCGGCCACCCGCCGTTCGGCGCTGGGGTGCTCGAGCGCGATCTCCTGCTCGCCGTGGATCGGCACCGACGCCGGCGGGCGGCGGCGGACGGCGTGCATGGTGACGCGGACGGCGATGCGGGACAGCCAGGTCGAGAACAGCGCGTCGCCACGGAAGCCCGGGAGCGAGCGGAACGCTTCGACGAACACCGTTTGCACGAGATCGTCCAGGTCCGGGCTCGGACCCACCATCCGGTAGACCAGCCGGTGGACGCCCGGCAGGTGCTCGCGGAACACCTGCTGGATCGCCCCGAGCTCGCCGGCGCGCGCCCGCGCCACCAGGGCGGTCATCTCACGTGCTCGTGCGTCAGGCGACTCCCTCGCGAACCCCATCTCTTCTTCAGTGGGCGGGGACCCATCGGAGGTAAGGCGAAAAAAACCCATCAATAGAAAACCCATCAGGGCAGCCCCAGCCCGATCCCCGCGGTCGCGGACAGCTGGAGGCGCGACGCGTCGAACAGCGGCTGCCCCTGGACCTCGTAGCGCGGTGCGGAAAGCACGGCCAGCGCCGTCGGTTGGAGGTAGAGCCACGCCAGCGCGGAGATCCGGACGCGGGCCTCGACGTCGGCGCCCACCGCCAGGATCACGTCACGGCTGGGCCGGAACTGGTTGGCGGCCATGGTCGCGCTCGAGGCCGAGATCTCCGCCAGCGCCGCTTCGAAGATCGGGCCGGCGAGGACGTCGGCGCGCGCGTGTGACCAGCGAGCCCGGGCGAAGGCGGCGATCGGAACGAGCGTCGCCGTCGCCGTGACGTCGCCGGACTGAAACCGCTCCGAGCCGAGCCCGGCGACGCGCGCGCCGATCTCGAGGTGGGGATGGGGCAGGAACCCGGCCGCCGCCGAGACGCCCTGGAAGGTGGCGCCGTCGGCGAGCGGGAACGAGACCAGCGCATACCCGGCCTCCAGCGACCAGCGTTGCGCGGCGGACAGCGTCGGGCTCGACACCAGCCCCTCGGTGGCGGGAGCGGGGACGGGCGCCGGCGCGACCAGCCGCGCGACGCCGGATCGCGAGGCGACGCGCTCCGGCGCCTCCGACAGCGTCGCCCGCATGAGCGCCGCGATCTTCAGCGCCAGCGCGCGGTAGAGATCCTCGTCGCGCGACGCGCGGGGGACCGAGGTGACGAGCGCCTTCTGCGTCGCGAGATCGACGAGATCGATCTCGATCGATCCCGACGCGCCCGGCTCGGCGCGCACGACGGCGACGGCCCGGACCGCCTCGCCCGTGCGGCGCGCGTCGTCGAGCTGCTGGCGGAGGTCGCCGCCCGCGGTCGCGTCCGCGGTGTCGACGCGGATGCCGTACTCGGTCAGGTAGGTGCGCAGCGCGTCGGCCAGCCGCTCGGCGTTCACCGGCGGCGCCGCCGTGACCACGACGTCGGGCGGCCCGCTCGGCTGCACCGCGGCCAGCGTGACGAGCCAGACCCCCAGCACGGCCCTATTTTACCGGTCGGCGGCGCGCGCGTAAACGCGCTCAGAAATAGGCGCGAGCGCCCAGGCCGCCGTCGAAGGCGAAGAACGCGGCGGGGACCACGTAGACCGCCGGGGCGATCTCCAGGAAGATCTCGAGGAAGTCCGGCCGCGCGAAGGCGAGGTCCAACCCGAACGGGACGCGGCCGCCCAGCGCCCAGCAGTCGGCGGCGCAGGGCGCGCTGTAGAACAGCGTGCGGGCCCCGGCGCCGACGTGCCAGTCGAGCTGGGCGGCGGGGAAGCGCGCGATCTTCGACTGCCAGAGGTAGTCGACGTGGACGCTGAGCGTGCGATCGCCCCAGCCGCGGTCGCAGACCGGGCGGCCGGCCGCGTCGCGGAAGCACCCCCCGCGGTACCCGAACCCGTAGTCGCCGACGCCGGCGTCGATGGCGTTGGTCTCGCCGATCCAGGCCTTGGCGGAGATGCCCGTGGGATCGCCGACCATGAGGCCGATGCCGTAGTGCCGCCCGTACCCGACCTCCGTGACGTGCGCGCTCGCCTCCGCGGCGCGCGCGTTACGGGTGGCGGCCATCTCGAACGACAACAGGGCCAACGCGGCCAGCAGCTTCGGCGACTTTGTGAAGTTCAGCATGGACCGATCGGTGGCCGCCGCCAGGTCGGACGTTAGTTGCCCGCGTCGGCTAACCGGGAGGCGCAAGCGCGCCACTGCTCATCCCGGAGGACCCATGACCAGCACGCGTCCGCGTCAGCGACCGATCGGCAAAGGAGCGCTCGTGACGGCCATTGGGCTGGGGCTCGCGCTGATCGTCGCGGCGACCGGGTGCGGCTCCTCGACGCCATCGGCCAAGGGCGGCGGGCAGGGCGTCGCGGGCACCGCCGGGACTTCGTCCACGGGCGGTGGGGCGACGACGGGGACGGCGACCGGCGGTGCGGGACGAGGCGTCACGTCCGGCGGTGCGGGAACCTCCGGTCTGCCGACCGGCAGCGCCGGGACGAGCGGCACCGGTACGGGAAACAGCACCGGCACCGGGAACAGTACCGGCACCGGGAACAACACCGGGGGCGGGGCGACGTCAGGCGGCGCCGGTTGTCCCACGCCCTGCGCGACCGGCCAGGTCTGCCTCGGCGGGAGCTGCCAGACGGATCCCTGCGCGGGCGCCAAGCTGATGGGCTGCGGCGGCGGGAGCTGCAAGGCGACCTGCGTGACGGTGACCGATCCCTGCGCCGGCGTCACCTGCACGAACGGTGAGACGTGCGTCGGCGGCGCCTGCATCGCCGGCTGCTTCCTGCAGCCGTGCGCGGGCGTCACCTGTACGTCGGGCCAGTACTGCGACGGCGGAACCGGCAAGTGCACGGCGTTCACTGCCTGCAACGCGAGCTGCGGCACCGGCAAGGCCTGCGCCCTCACCTGCGCGGCCGCGAACCCGTGTGCCAACGTCCAGTGCGCGAGCGGCCAGGTCTGCAGCGGCGGCAAGTGCGTCACCAACCTGTGCGACGGCGTGACGTGCAACGCCGGCAGCGTCTGCAGCAACGGCGTGTGCATCAACACCTGCGACTGCGGCGGCAAGAACTGCGGCACCAACGGGCACTGCGCGCAGGGGACGTGCGTCTGCACCCCCACCTGCCCGACGGACGGCAGTCGGGGCGGCCTCGACGACGGCTGCAACAGCAAGTGTCCGTGCCCGACCGGCAGCACGGCGACCGCGACGGGCTGTTGCACGCCGAACTGCCCCAGCGACGGGAGCCGGGGCGGGATGTCCGACGGCTGCGGCAAGACGTGCGGCTGCCCGAGCGGGTCGGTGCTGTACGGCGGCAGCTGCTGCACGCCGAGCTGCCCGACGGACGGGAGCCGGGGCGGGATGTCCGACGGCTGCGGCAAGACGTGCGGCTGCCCGAGCGGCGAGGTGGTCTACGGGGGGAGCTGCTGCACGCCGAACTGCCCGACGGACGGGAGCCGGGGCGGGATGTCCGACGGTTGCGGCAAGACGTGCGGCTGCCCGAGCGGGTCGGTGCTCTACGGCGGCAGCTGCTGCAAGCCAACCTGCGCCGCCAACGGCAGCGACGGCGGCAAGCCCGACGGCTGCGGCGGGACCTGCACGTGCGCCATGGGGACGACCCTGTACATGGGGACCTGCTGCAAGCCGACCTGCGCCACCGACGGCAGCGACGCGGGCAAGTCCGACGGGTGCGGCAAGACGTGCGGCTGCCAAAGTGGGTCGGTGCTCTACGGCGGCAGCTGCTGCAAGCCCGTCTGCCCGACCGACGGCACCTGCGGCGGCAGCGACGGCTGCGGCGGCAAGTGCGGCTGCACCGGAGGCGGCATGTGCACGAACGGCATGTGCCCCGGCAAGAGCTGCAGCCCGGTCTGCGACTGCACCGAGACCTGCAACAACGGCGCGTGCGTCCCGCTGTCGTGCCCGACCGGGATCTGCGGCTGCACCTGCTGCGGCGGCGAGCAATGATTCACCCAGGGGGCCGCGGCCCGGCGCTCTCACCCGCCGAGGCCGCGGCCCTCTCTTTTGCCGCCGTGCTGCTCGCCGCGGGTGCGAGTTGCAGCTTCTCGTCGACGCAGGCCTCGTCCTCCTCGGGGAGCGGCGGGCAGGGCCAGAGTGGCTCGTCCGGCTCGTCCGGGACGACGACCGTCGTCATCCAGCCCTGCACGGGCAAGTGCGCCGACTTTCCGTCGGCGCCGATCGTGACCGGCAACGCCGCCAGCAACGCGGCGTCGATGTTCGGCGGCTCGGGCTCCGCGGCGGCCCCCTGCCTCACCGAGCCCGAGGACGGCAGCCTGTTCCCCAACAACTGGCTGCGCCCGCGCGTGAAAGTCTCGGCGCCGGGCGCGACGCTGCTCGAGATCCGGTTTCACGCCGACATGGAGGCCAACGACCTCCTCGTCTACACGGCCGAGGACAACTGGGCGATGGACAACACCATCTGGAAGAACCTCGCCGCCCACGTCGTCAACCTCCCCATCAGCGTGTCGGTGCGCGCCCTCGGCTCGGGGGGGCTCACCGCCGCGGCGACCGCCACGTTCACGATCGCGCCCGTCGCGGCGGGCGGGCAGATGGTCTACTGGGCGCTGCGCGGGTTCGACGCCTCGAAGCCCGACAACGAGGAGCTGTTCGGGTTCTCCGTCGGAGACGAGACCGTGCAGTCCGTGCTCAAGGTCGCCGACGTCCAGCAGACCTCGAGCGGCGTCTCCGTCGGCTGCATCGGCTGCCACACGGCGACGCCCGACGGGGAGTTCGTCGGCTTCACCGGCAACTACCCGTGGCCGAACGCGCTCGCCTCCGTCGAGGGGGGGAGCCGGGGCGCGATGCCGGGCTTCCTCGGCGCCGCGGGGGTCACCACGCTGACCGAGGACTGGCACGGAATCATCACCTTCTCGGGCCAGCACTGGGCCGCCGGCGATCACATCGGGATCACCTCGCAGAGCAGCGACGCGGTCGACGCGCACGCCAACCTCGTCTGGATGGAGATGGACAGCGGCGCCTCGGGCGTGCTCGCGCGCACCGGCGATCCGGCGGGCGCGGCGGCGCCCAACTTCAGCCACGACGGCACGCGCGTGGTCTACACCTCGACGAACGCCAACCAAGACGGCCGGATGGGGGTCGGCACCGCCGACCTCTACACCATCCCCTACGCCGATCGCGCCGGCGGCGCGGCGACGCCCGTCGCCGGGGCGGCGGACGCGGCGTTCGCGGAGTACTACCCGGCGTTCTCGCCCGACGATCAGCTGATCGCGTTCAACCGCCTCACCCAGGCGGACGCCAGCGTGACCCCCACCGGCGAGCCCTACGACGGCGGCATGTACCTCAACCCCGCGGCGGAGGTGTGGGTCGTCCCCGGCGCCGGCGGCGACGCCGTCCGGCTGCGCGCCAACGACCCGCCCGCCTGCACGCCGGCCGTCAAGCCGAACACGCGCGTCTACCCGGACAAGACCGGCTGGGACAACTCGTGGGCCAAGTGGTCACCGGAGGTCGGCGTGGCCGGCGACAGCCACTACTACTGGCTCATCTTCTCGTCGTACCGCTACGACATCTCGCCGCCGCGCGGGCAGCTCTACATGACCGCGGTGGTGAGGTCCGAGGTCCGGACCGACACCTACCCGGCGATCTACCTCTGGAACCAGGACCTCACGACCAGCAACCACACGCCGGCGTGGGACGTGTTCAAGCTCCCGCACGTCGACTGAGCGCCGGCCCGCTAGCTCCGCGTCGGGCCCGCGAGCTCCGCGTCGCGCCCGCGAGCTCCGCGTCGCGCCCGCGAGCTCCGCGTCGGGCCCGCGAGCCGCGTCGGGCCCGCTAGCTCCGAAAGGTGAAATAAGCGGCCCCGACCAGGCAGAGGCCGGCCCAGAGGTAGTCGAGCTTGATCGGCTGGCGCATGTAGAAGAGGGCGAAGGGGACGAACACGGTGAGGGTGACGATCTCCTGGAGGATCTTGAGCTGAGCCAGCGACAGGACCCCGAAGCCCATCCGGTTGGCCGGGACCTGGAGGAGGTACTCGAAGAGCGCGATCGACCAGCTGGCGATGGCGGCGACGTACCAGGCCCGGCCGCCGAGCGTCCTGAGGTGCCCGTACCAGGCGAAGAGCATGAAGGTGTTCGAGAGGACGAGCAGGCCGGCGGTGCGCAGGACGATCGATGAGGTCATCCCCCCTCTCTGCCACCCCGCGCGGCGGAGCGCGAGCTCCGCCATGGCCGCCAGGCTCGCCGTCGCGGCGGGCGCGGGTGCGGGGTGGGCTTCTCGAACGGCTTGTCGGTCCACAGCCGGACGAACAGCCAGCAGAGGCCGCCGAACACGACGGACCACTCGACGAGTCGCCAGGGTGTGCTTTCCATGCGCGAGGAGGCTGCAAGATCGGGTCCTGCCGCGCGCCGCGCGCGCGCCGGCCCATGCCCCAGCTGGCGTCACGAAAGTTGACGCCGCGCCGCGCGGCGTTCGTTCCGCGCACGGCTGCCGCTGGTTCCGCGCACGGCTGCCGCTGGTTCCGCGCGCGGCGGCCGTTGGTTCCGCGCACGGCTTTTGACTCCCGTCGCGCCCCGCCGCTATCTTGATCGAGCTTGGAAGCTCGCGTGCCCACCACCGGGACCCACGCCGCAGGCCCCCCGCGCCGCGTGACGTCGGGCATACCGGCCGTGGTGACGCCGCCGCCGCGGATCGCGGCGGTCATCCGGCACGTCGTCTGGGTCGGCATCGTCGCCCACGCCGGGTTCGTGCCGATGTTCGGGCTGATCGGCCACCTGCGCCTCGCCGCCTTCAACGTGCTGAGCGTGGCGACCTGGATCGCGGCGGCCATCGTCAACCGGCGCGGGCGCAGCACAGTCGCCATGTGGCTCCTCACGCTCGAGGTGGTCGCCCACGCTGTGCTGGCGGCGGGGACGCTGGGCTGGGCGAGCGGGTTTCAGTACTACCTCGTGCCGCTGATCCCGTTCGTCATGTTCAACGATCGGCTCGGGGGGCGGACGGTGGCCGCGATCTCGGCTGGCGTGTTCACGACGCTCATCGCCCTCCGCGCGCTCGCGCCCGAGGGGGAGCTCGACGGGGCGGTGGCGCCGGTCATGCGCTACGGCAACCTCGCCATCCCCGTGATCGCCCTCGCCCTGGTGAGCTTCTACTTCCGCCTCGCCTCGACGCTCGCCGAGCGGCGGATGGAGTCGATGGCGCTGACCGATCCGCTCACCGGGTTGCTCAACCGGCGCTCGATGGAGCAGCGGCTGCGCGAGGCGGTCCAGGCCTTCCAGCGCACGGGCCGGCCATTCTCGGTGATCATGGCCGACGTCGATCACTTCAAGCGGATCAACGACGTGCACGGCCACGAGGCGGGTGACGGGGTGCTGCGCGCGGTGGCCGCGCTGCTCGGCGCCCGGCTGCGCGGCCACGACGCGCTCGCGCGCTGGGGCGGCGAGGAGTTCCTGCTCCTGCTCCCGGAGACGGATCTCGCCGCCGCGTGCGACGTCGCCGATCGCCTGCGCGCGGCGGCCGAGGCAGAGCTCGGCCACGGCGCCGGGTTCGGCCAGAGCGTCACGCTGACTTTCGGCGTCTCGGTGTTCGATCGACCGATGCGCGTGGCCGCCTGCCTCAAGCAGGCGGACGATGCCCTCTACGCGGGCAAGGCGGGCGGTCGAAACCGCGTCGTCCGCGCGGCGTCGGGCTAGGACGCGTCGGGCTAGGACCCCTTGCCGGAGGGTCCGGGCGGCTCGGCGCGCTTCTTCTCGTCGAGCGTCACCTCCACCTCGGCGTAGGAG
>Ga0318551_10000295_pt1 | contig 14508 bp, 22 predicted proteins | sample GRESIP082b2f19_FD_203511 | JGI IMG/M metagenome (GOLD analysis project Ga0318551, IMG submission 203511) | Tropical soil microbial communities from Luquillo Experimental Forest, Puerto Rico - GRE.SIPMG.082b2f19 | ecosystem: Environmental > Terrestrial > Soil > Tropical forest > Bulk soil...
CACCAGCGCCGTGAAGAACGCGTCCGGGTCCTGCGGCGCCTCGGGGGTAGCGTTGCCCTCGGCGTCCTTCTTGTTCACGCGGGCGCTGGCGTCGCGCGCGTAGAGAACAAGCGCGTAGTCCTCGTCGTCGATCCCTGCCTTGGCGGCGGACTTGCGGAGGTTGGCCTCGACGACCTTCTCCTTCGCGCGCCGACGGGCCTTCTTCTCGTCCTCGGCCTTCTTGCTCGCCTCCTCGGCGCGCTTGTTGGCCTCGGCCAGCTGGGCACCAAGCTCCTCAGCACGCTTGGACGCCTCCGCCTTAACAGCCTCCAGGTTCGCCTGCATCTCCTCGCGGAGCTTGGCGACCGCGTCCTGGTTATCGGGATCCTTGGTTTTATCCGGCATGGTCTTACTCTGTACCGCTTCTACCGCCAGCGCCACCGCCTTTTCGACGTGCGCCTCAAGCTCACGCCGCGTCATCGTCACCCCATCCGGGGTAGCGGCGCGCGTAACGACGACGGGCTCGGGCACCGGAGCCGGCTGAGCGGCAGGCGCGGGAGCAGGTTCAGCGGGCTGGGCACCCGCTTCGACGACAGGCTCGTCCGGCAAGGTTAGCCGTCGACTTCGCCGAGGGTCCGCTGCAGGTACGAGCAGGTCGCGTCGGTCGACACGGGGTACTTGAAGGACGCGACCGTCGCGGCGTCAACGGTGGAGAACTTGACCTTCGTGCCGCCGTCCCAGTAGCACGTACCGGTGGCCGGGTTGTTGGCGGTCAGGAAGGCGTTGGAGACCTTGAGGACCTGCTTCGAGCCCGTGTGGGTAGCCGTGGTGGCCTTGGCGTCCCAGAGGACCACAGGGGTGGCCGCGAGCGTGGCGACGTTCGTGGTCACGGAGACGCCGGACTCGGTGGCCGTCATGGCGTTGATCATCGCGTTGACGAACTCGCCAGCCTGCACGTCGCGGTCGAGATCAGCCAAGCGACCCGGCTCGCCCTGGTTCATGGTAGCGCGGAGGTTCGAATCAGATGCCATTGGTCAGGTCCCCTTGGAAGGTTCGGAAGTCCTCTTGAACAGCTAGCAGACTAGTCCCCCAGAAGCAACATCTCGATGTCGCTTACGCCGAGCATCTTGATGCCGGTGATCTGCGTGCCCTCAGAAGGCGAGGACCACAGCCACTCCTCCGAGACGTAGATTGCCTGGTCCGTCCCAGCGGGGCTGGTCACCAGCACATCGATGGGTGACCCGATTGGCCGGATGAACATGAACCGGACCTTGGTGATAGAGCCACCAAGGCCGATCACCACCGGGGTCACGGGGGCGTTGATGCTGAAGTTGTTCGCGAACTTGTAGGAGTAGGTGCGCTGGGTGCCGAACTGCACGGTGTCCGACAGGCTCGGAGCGAGCGAGTTAGACGCCGATGGGCTCGCCGAGATGGCGCCGTTGACGGTGACGGTGATTGGCTGCGCCATCGGCGTTGGTCCTTAGCGGCCGACGTCCTTGAGGTTCTTGTACGAGGTGTGGTTCTCGCGGACCGGGTTGAGGGGACCGCCCCACGCCTGCTCCTCGGACACCTTGGGGATGCCGTTGTCCATCTTCCCGTGCTGGGAATCGTAGGCGTCGATCGGGTCCGAGGGCTCGCCCGGCTTGCTGTTTTCCATGCTCATGTGTGCTTTCCCTTACTTCGAGACGTTGAACGAACGCGGACCGAAGTCCGGCTGGTTGGTGGGGTTGGAGCGGACGTCCTCTTCGCAGGGAGCGCCGTGGGACGAGTCGTACTCGTCGATCGGATCCTTGGGCTCGCCTGGCTTGCTGGAATCTTCGTTCATGGGTTCTCCCTACTTGCCGCTCGCCGCCCACTCCTTGGGCGGGTCAGGTTGGTTGACTGGGTTGGCGAGGACCCTCCCCTCGGAGCCCTGGCCGAGCCCCGCACCCTGCGGCGTGCCCGCAACGGGGTCGTAGCCGGCGTCGCCCTGGAACTTGGCGACGTCGTTCTTCTCCTCGGCGATCGAGCGGGGGGACCTTACGGTTGGCTTCACCATCGTTGGCTTCCTTACGGGTACGTGATGCGGAACGGCTTCGCCCCGTCGTTGACGGGGTCGGAGCTGGGAGACAGGTTACCAGACTGCTCGTGATCCTGCTCGATCTGCTTGGAGACCTGGGCCATGCCCTTGTTCTCGTCGTAGGTCGGCGGCACGTCCGCGTCCAGGTTTGGGTGCAATCTTGAGGGGGTAGCCATCACTCGTCCTCGTCAGACTCAACGTCCGACTCCCCGCCATCATCCTCCGTTTCATCGTCGTCGTCACCTTCGTCCTCGTCCTCCCCGTCGTCCTCCCCGTTGGAGTCGCTCGCCGCAGCGCGCAAGAAGCCCGCGACCAGCTCGGGGTCGCTGATCTTGTTGATCTCCAACAGGTGCTGGCAGAACGCCTCGATCTCCTCGTCCGACATGCCGGACAGGTGCTCCACGAGGTCCTGCCGGAGGTCGTCCGGGATGAGCTGCTGGACCTCGCGCTTGGTCTCCAGGTCGATGTCGTCGGCGCTGAGGTCGCCGGAAACCTCGCTGGCCAGCTCCTCGATCTCGTCAGCGCGGTCCTCCAGCGTCTCGGCGAAGTCGCCGAGCTTCTCCTCCACCTCGGCGAGGATGGGGTCTGCCTCGGGCAGGTCGTCGACGTCGTCATCGTCGCCGCCCATCTCGTCCATCAGCTCCTCAGGCAGCCCGGGGCCACCGAGGTTGACCGGGTCACGTGGCTCGGTGTTGGGCTGGGGCTCGGTTGCGCCGGGAGGGGTCGTAGCCGTCTTGCCGGGCGAGAAGGGCGCCGCCTTGCCGCCAGCAGCCTTGGGCGGAGCGCCCTTCGCCTTGTCCTTGTCGGGCGGGGCTGCCTGCGTCTTGCCGGCACCGGAGGGCTTCTGCTGGGTGGCGTTGGGGTCCTCGGCCGGCTCCTTGTCCTTGCCGGGAGCCTTCTTGCCCTTGGCAGTCTTCAGGCCCTTGCCGGTCTCGTCAGGCTCGTCCTCGTCGTCATCTGGAGCAGCGTCGGGATCCTCGTCGTCGTCCGGCTCGTCGTCATCGTCCTCGGGGTCAGGCTTCGCCTTGTCCTTGCCGAACGGCGGGGCCTTCTTGTCTGCCGTGCCGTTCTTGGCGGGCTTGCCATCCTTGCCCTTAGCGGCCTGGTCTTTGTCCTTGCCGAACGGCGGGGCCTTCTTGCCCTTGGTGTCTTTGGTGTCTTTGGGGTCTTGATCCTCGTCCTCGTCGTCATCCTGCTTCTTGCCGATCGGCGGGACGGAGGGGGGCTTGGTGCCAGCCAGGCGCTGGCTCAGCTTGCTCCCCTTTGCAGCTTTGACCGCGTTCTTGGACGTCGCCCGCATCTTGCCGCGGGCCCAGCCCTTCACGTCAGCGGAGTTCAGCTTGGTAGGGAGCATGTGGTTCGAAGGTACCGGGGCCCCGTTGGGCTGTCCAGGCTAGAGCGCCCCCTGGTGGCCGCCGATGGTGTCGCCCCACTCAGGGCGCCAGGGGATGACCACCTCACGATCGTTGGGACGATTGGGGGGCTGCATGTAGTAGACGACCTTCCCCGTGGGCAGCCCCTTGGAGTCCTTGACGTGCCACACGAAGGGCTTGTTCACGTCCACCGTCTGCCCGTCCAGCTGCTTGGAGTCGTCCCCCGTGCGGTCGTCCCAGGTCGCCACCAGCCGCTTCTGCATGCGGGGCACCTCTTGCTGCACCGCTTCCATGGACGCCTGCTTGACCACGCCGAACGAGTAGCTCATCTCCGTATTACCCGTGAAAAATCCGTTCGCATGATAATATCCGAACGGAGTGGAAAGGTTGAAAACGTGCCCCGCAAAATGAACAGTCCTCTTCTTCTTGACGCGGTCGAGCTTTACCGCGGCGGACTCAGCTTCAGAGAGGCGAGCATAAAAACCGGATTGGGGACGCAGGTGATCAAACGAGCTGTCAAGGAGGCCGGCATCAACCGAACGCTCCACGAAGCACTGCTGCTCAAGGGGGCCAAGATGCGCGGCAAGAAAACCGCGCCGCAGTTGCCGCTGGACGAGATCAAACGGCGGTATCTTGCAGGGGAAAGCACGACCGATATCGCTAAGACCTACAACGTCGGATATGGAGCAATTCTGCGCCGCCTGCGACAGCAAGGAGTTCGAATACGGACCTTGGCAGAGGCAGGAAAACTTGTCAGGGAGGAGAGCCGCGCACGCAGGGCAAAATCGATAATTCCCAAGGTCGGTCTGGGAGAAGAGCTGCTGGCAAAGTGGCTCCGTCAGCTCGGCGAAGTCCCCGTAATACAGCAGGCTGTCGGTACACGAAATGTCGACATCGCCCTGTGGCCGCTGGCCGTCGAAGTCTGGCTTTCCAGCTCGTCCCCACTTAGCGACCCCTATTGCCGCCAGCGCATCAAATATCTGGCCGATCGGGGTTGGTCCTCGTGCTACGTTTTCATGGCCCGACGGACCGGCATTCTCCTGCCGACCGTAGCGGATAAGATAATCTCCCTCCGCGATCAGGCCCTGCTTAACCCAACCGCGGCTCGTCAGCATTGGGTGATTCGGGGTTGCGGAGAGCTTGCCGCCGCCGTCGGTGACGATCTCGACCATGGGCCCCTCATACCAGTGTCGATGGGCTGCCCCTACCACGGCTCCGGTAACTACCGTTTCCCCAGGTAGGCAGCGCACGATGCGCTCCGCGCGCCAGCGCTCTCCCGAGATGGTGTCCTGCACCCGGTCTATGGCTTCACCTACGTTGTCGCCAGACGTCATGGACAGCGCCATCTGGTGCTCCACCGCACGGGTTACTTCAGGCCCGTAGCGGCGCGCCGAGGCCTGGTGCCGGCGTATGAGGCTCGGCTCCACGTTGTCGTACAACCCCTTGGCCACCGCAGCCTGCTCGGCGCGCAGCACGGGCGCGTGGCCGGTGAAGGTCTTGCTGCCCGCCTTGATCTCGGCGATGACCTGGCGATGAGCCAGCAGGCCGGCGGACCTGGCCTCGCGCCCCAGGTGGCGGGCGATGGCCTGCTCGATCTGGTCGATGCCGTCCTTGATCTGCACCAGCACCATCCGGTAGTGGTGCGCCGTGAACGTGTTGCCGCGCCCCGTACGGGCCAGCGCACGGAGCTTGCGCTGCACGTCCGCCTGCGCGTCCGCGTAGAGCGCGCGCAGCTTGCCCACCCCCCGCTTCTCCATCAGCCCGATCAGCTGCTGGCGGTGGAGCTTGATGACGCTGCGGAACTCAGCGAGCCCGGCCACGGCGGGCCCTCTCGGAGGCTATGTACACGCGCCAGCCCAGGCGCCTGGCCACGTCGCGCGGGAGGATGAACGTGGCCTCCTTGTCGTCGAGGTCGAAGACCAGCGCCACCGTGCCGTCGTCCTCGCTGAACAGCACGCTGTAGCCGTGGCACGGCCCGGTCGCGGTGCCGGAGCGCTCCTGGGCCCGCTGCGCCCGCCGGGCAGCCAGGTCTATGACCTTGCCGTCCGCCATCAGGAGGGCTTCTGCGAGGGCGTTGGCGTGAAGGACTCGCCCGCGTCCATGCGCTCGATGATCTCGGAGACGGCCTGGTAGAAGGCCAGGGCTGCCGCGTCTACCCCCGTAGCCCCCGGACCTAGGTCGATCCGCCCGTCGCGGTGGATGCCGACGACGAGCTTGTGGGCGTCGTTGTGGATGGAGAACACGTAGTCGGCCTCGTAGTCCATCAGTTGAGCTTCCCCTGCAGGTCGGCCAGCGGGGCGATCGGGGCGTTGCTGGGCATCCCGCGGTAGCCGCGTGGCGCGGAGGCGTCGTCCGGGCGGACGCCGGGGTCGACGAACTCCCCCTGCAGCGCCTCGCGCCTGGCCTCCTCGGAGGCGCGCGGGACGGGCCCGTTCATGGAGTCGCCCGCAGCGATGTTGGGTGACAGGTCAGGGACCCTGGCGATGATGTCCGCGTAGGCGCTGGGGCCCGGCTTGACCAAGGTCTCCAGCTCGGGTGGAGGACCACCCCAGGACGCGCCGCGCACGGGCGCACCCCAGGACGGGCGGGCCTGCGCGGGGGCAGGCGCAGGCTCATCCTCGTTGACCGCTCCCCTCACGCCCTTCTTGCTGAACCGGGCCGCCCACTTGGCGATTTCTTTGGGGTCCATACCCCTAAGCTACGCCGAATTGCCTCCGCACGGTAACCCAATCTGGGGGCTCCAACCTGTCGTCGATGAAAGCGTCGCAGGGTGGTTTTCCCGCGGATTGCCACACGGCGTCGAACAGGTCCCAGCAACCCTCCGCCACCAGGAACGCCTGCATCTCCCCGAAGCGGGCCCAGTGATCCTCGATGTCGCGCGGCACAAGCCCGACGCGCCAGAACTCCTCGGCCTCCAGCTGGGCAGCAGGTCCAGGCCCAAGCTCGTGCCGCGGCGTCGCCCGCCCGGTGTGCAGCACGAGCTGGTGGCCCGCAGCCTTCAGCGACAGCAGTGCCTCGCGAGCCCCGGGGCGCCACCGCAACGGTCGCACGCCCTCCTCTACCAGCGTGCCGTCGAAATCAACGCCGAGGAGCAACCCCATGGGCTTACGAAGTTCTGGTGAAGGTCCAGGTTGGGGCAATCCCCTCGTTGGTCGTCCACGTGATCCACGGCTGTGGGTAGACCGGGATGTAGGGGATCGGTTGGACGCCGTAGGGCCACTGCGGCCAGTAGGGCACCGGCTGCGCCTTCTTCGCTCCACAGGTGGGGCAGGTGCCGCAGGTCGGGCAGACCTTGTCGTGCGATTCGGTGGGCATGGTCAGTAGCTTGACACGGCGGAGCCCACCGCGGGGAAGACTTTCTCCAGCCCCTCCTTGCTGTGGTGCTTCTCGCACAGCAGGTACGGGAACCCCTGGACCTCGGCAAGCTCCTTCGCCGCCCGCTTGCAGCCAGGCACGCGGCACGGCCCGGGGGGTTCGGCCTTGGCGCCGAACCGCGCGGTGTCGATGAGGTGGCTGCGGTAGCAGGAGCAGGCTTCCGTCGCCGTGTCGTGCCCACCGTCTTCGCCGCAGCGCCCAACTGCCCAGACGTCGCCGTCCCTGCGGCAGGTGTAGTGCCACTTCTTGGAATCGCTATGCTGCCTCGGCTCGTAGTGGTTCACGGCTTGCCTCCTTGCCCAGCGGGCGGGGTCTTCGGCGGCGGGAACGGCGGCTTCTTCTGGAACGGGTTTGGCTTGCCACCCTGGGGCGGCTGGCCGCTGCCGTCGGCGGGTTGGACGTTGGGATCGTTGGGGTCCGGCTGCTGCGGTGGGAACACCCCGCCATCGAGGCCCGCCATGGACTTCTCGTTCTCCTGGTCCTTGGCCTCCTTGATCTTGCGGAGCAGGCCGCCAGGGTCCTTGACCTTGAAGAGGTGGGCCGCAGCCTTCACGGCCGTCTCGTCGTCGATGAGCCCACCAGTGAGCGCAGCCACGATCGTGTTGACGGCGAGCTGCTTGTCCTGCTCGCTCGGCGAGAAGTAGGGACCCCACACCAGCTTGACGTGCCCGCCGGGCCCCAGCTCGTGCGGCACCGAATGCGTGACCGTGCGCGCGGAAGGGTGGGCGTTGAACGCGGGCACGATCTGCGTGGTCTTCAGCGGCAGCGCCACGTCCATGCCCTGGTCCTGCGCCCAGTTGACCATCTTGATCATGATCTCGCAGAGCGGCACGATGCCGAGGTCGCCGTACTGGCTGCGGAGGATGTCCGCCTTCTCCAGCATGGGCGCGTAGAGGTACTCGATGGCCTTGGCGCTCTGGGCTGCCCCGCTGATGACCTCGGGGTCCACCAGCGTGCAGGCCGTCATGTCCAGCACGTTCTGCTTAAGCTTGTCGAACAGCGCCTGCGCAACGGTGATGCCCTCGCCCCCGATCTCCAGGTAGTCCGCGTCGCCGTCCACGCCGACGTTGAGGGAGTTGTCGCTGCCCTTGCGCACGCCGCCGCCGAGGGCCACGACCTTGGGGTCGACCTTCAGCTTGAGCGTGGGGTCCATGTTCAGCAGCACGCCCTTGTTCCCCTGCGACAGCAGGCGGTCCATGGTGTCGAGCGTCTGCCAGGCCCCCTGGCAGTCAGGGTCCCCGTCGTCCTCCTCCAGCACCGGCAGGTTCTGGATCCAGACGCCCGGGAAGAACCCCATGTTGTGGACCACCGCGTCAGCCACCTCCATCTGCGGCACCTCCCCGTCCCTCAGCTCCACCGGCTTGAAGACGATGTCCTCGTCCTCGGTGATGATGCGGCGGTACAGGTAGGTGATCGGGCGGTTCTCCAGCTCGCCGGTGTCGCCGTTGCGGGCAGGCTGCTCCACGGTGAACTTGTACTGCTTGAGGATGCCGCGGGGCGTGTAGCTGCGGCGGTCCTTCCAGACCACGGTCAGCAGCTTGGCGTTGTGCACCTCGAACGCGAACTTGCCGTCGCGCAGGTGGGAGGTGACCACCACCGAGCCGACCGCCCCACCAACGGTCCGGGCCAGCCGGATGTTGGGCCAGAAGCGCCCCTGCTCCATGGCCGCGCGCAGCACGTCCTCGGTCTTGGGATCGTTCTCGACCTGGACCTCGGGGCGCCGCCCCTCGCTGAACAGCAGGCCCGTGAAGCGGTCGACGATCGCCCGCCCCAGGTGGTAGGGCGCGGTGGGACGCTTGGCGCGCACCGACATGGCCAGCGCCGGCTGCTCGAAGCCCTTGGGCACCATGACGGCGGGGCTGACGGTCTCCGTCTGGTCGGCCGACATGCCCCACCAGTCCAGGTCCAGGTGCTCGTACTGCGTCCCGTGCCAGTGCGCCTCGTAGCGGTCAAGCTGCTTGAACCGCTGGGTTTCTGGGATGGGGGTTGAATCGAACAGGTACCGCGACAGCTCGGCCGAGCGGGCGATCGGGAAGGTGGGGGCAGCTCCCCCCGTCAGCGTGGTAGTCACGGCCTAACCTACCACGCGCCGCCCAGGTACCGCCGCATGAGCCGCCACCACCAGCGGAACGGGGCAGCCCACCGGCTGGGTGGCTTGGGGGCCACGGACGGAACCCAGGCCAGCTCGAAGCCCGCCTCTCTGGGAGTCGTGGTTGCTTTCATGAGCACAAGGATCGGGGTTGCACCGTCCTCTTTTGCTTGGAGAGCAAACGTGTCACTGGTTTCACTTCTTGTGCGCCTTAGGATACGACATCGACATCGCCGATACCTCATTTTTGATCGTCGGATCTAGTGCCAAAAGGTACCTGTGCTTGGGCGGGTCTTCTACATAGAAGGCCGTAGGATCCACGTGGGACCTGATGTAGGCAAGTCCATTTTTACCGTATCGGTGGCTTACGCTACGAGCGTGCTGTCGGACCCCGTGGATAACCATGTCCGGATGACTGGTTCTAGAAACTCCCGAGTAAGTCCAGCCACCTGCCTGGTAGATACCACCGTGATGACCCTCCTTGGGGTCTGCGTAGGAGATAAGCAGGCGAACGTTGGAACGCGCTTTCCTGAGAAGTTTTATAGCAATGGCCACAATCCGACTAACGGGGGTGTCGTGGCTGGTTAAGGCTACTCGCGTAAGCTCTCGTACGTCTATTCGAGCAACACCGAAACGACGTCCGAACGCGGACACCCCAGCACCGCCCGGTCCGAACAGGATCGCTCCCTTAAATTCGCCGTGCTCGAAAACGGCATAGAGGTCAGTTGGCGAGGCCGGCATAAGGTGCGAATAATGCCAAGCCAGCACCGCTCTCTTAGCTACAGCGTAGTCGCACCGCCCTAACCACAGCGGTACTCTACGATTCAGGAATGGGGGAGGACGATGCCCGCCCTGCGAGCCGCCAGGCGCCTCTGCTTGTCCGTCACCCACTCGTGCAGCTCCTGCGGGCCAGAGTCGCCCTTGAAGAGGGTCAGGATGTCATCTTCGGAGAACGCGATCTGGAGGGCGTAGTCGGGGTGGATCCACAGGGGCTCCGTGTGCGGCTGGCCGTTGTTCCAGGCCCCGAGCGCCTGGGGCGGCACGAGCACCATGCCCACAGACTCCAGCGCCTGGCGGTAGCGCTCGATCCGGTCGCCCTGGACGGCGTCGTCGCGGACATCCTTGCGCAGCTTGCTGTCCAGGCGCGGCTTGGGGTTGGACCAGTCAGCGAGGTCCTCGTCCTCCGCGACGCGATCCAGCACGCGGAGGAACTCCGCGCCGTCGAACTTGTCGCTCACCAGTTGGTCCTCTGCTTGACGCCGTCCGCGTCCAGCGCACGGCGGCGGGCCATCATCTCGGGCCCCGTGGCTACGCCGGGGGGCGTGGCCACGATGGGCCGCCACTCGGCGCCGCAGGCAGCCAGCACGGCGGGGTCCATCATCGCGGCGATCTGGTCCTTGGCGACCACCGCCACCCGGCGGAAGTCGTCCTGGGTAGCGCTAAGCTCCGAGGCCTCGTTGCGCATGATGACCACCTCGAAGTGCTGGATCTTGATCGGGTAGGTGTCGTCGGGCATGGCTCAGAGGATGTCAGGCTGACCGCCTGGGGTCAATGCGTGTTTTTGACGAACCTTCTTCCAGTGGATCTTTGCGTCAATCCGCCCGTTGCGCTTGGTCTGCACTTCGCAGCACCAAGGCCACATAGCTGCTAGCTGTGCAGCCCCTTTGGCGTCGCGTCCCTCAGCGTAGCCCTCGTGTAGGCCTCCCTTGTTAGAACCCACGGACGGGGCTGCAAAAGCATACTTGGACACACGCCTGGTATCGAACCCACCAGCGATCACCTGCAGCGTGAAGTCCCGGTCCTCCTTCAACTCTACCTTGCGGTAGTTGGCGGTGACCTTGGACTTGATACCAACACACACATCGCAGTAGCTGTTGGTCTTAACCTTCCCACCAGCAGACCAGGCGAACTGCTGGTACTCCAGTGCGATCTGACCCACCCCAGGTTGGGCTGCCTCCTGAGCAACTTCAAGTGCCTGCCGAGCCCCGACCTTGGAGCCCTTCGTCCCCTCGAACTCGAAGAAGGCGGAAATGTCGTCGTCGATCATCCAGAACCACTCCTCCTCCCGCAGGCGAGCTAGCTCCAGGATGTGGTTGCGCGAGTAAGTCAAGCCTTGGTCGCGCTCTGGCAAGACAAAGTAGTCGAGCCCTGGGTAAGCAAGGCAGTACGCCGTTGCCTCCTGTGGCTCTACCACGAACGTAGCGTCAATGCCTTCGTCGTTGAGCCTGCGCAGTAGCTTGCTCGTCTCAGCGCGCCCCTTCGAAGGAACGTAGATTGGCCACAGCGTCATGGTGCCTTCCCTGCTCGCTTGAGTTCTCGTTGCGTCTTCACCTTGCGGATGCGTGCCAGCTCCTCGTCCAGCGTACCGCACTTACACATCTGCTGCAGTGCGTAGTACACGACGGAGTAGCGGTAGGCTTCCTTGGACCGCTTCTCCAGTGGCGTGACGCCGTGGATGAGCCCCTGCCCATCGAACATGATGAGCGCAGGTCGGTCGAAGGAGAACCCGATGTTCAGCTCAGGCACAGCCAGGTAGCCCCCGGCGCAGTCGTGCGAGATGGCATACATGGCACTCCAGATGTCTTTGAAGTTGCCAGAGTCCAAGTGGTAGAACAGCGCGTTGTCCTTGTTGACGATCCCGCTGGTGAACACCGTGTCACCGATGCGCCAGCACGGGAGCACCTGGTTGGTCAGCTCGCGCGCTCGTGCGTGCAACTCGGGATTGACGCCGCGGTAGGTGGTGTCAGCGATCCCTGCCCAGCGCCGAAGGGCGGCAGCCTCTTCAGGATGCTCAAGGGACATGCTCGTCTCGGTGCAGAAGTCCCGACGAATCGTTAGACGGGGCTGGTAGCCAAACACCCGTGACTGGGTTTTGAGTCCCTCGCTCCGCCAGCCGACGATGTAGTTGACCCGTTGCATGGCCAAGAGCAGATCGGCAGGCACAACAGGCAACACCTCGAAGTGGATGCGCAGCTTGCCATCCACGAACACCTGCGTGGACTCCGCGATGAGCTGGTCGAAGTCGGCACGCCGCGCGCGCTTGTAGCGCATCTCCTTTGGGTCGAGCTTATTGAGGGTTGCTGTGAGCTGCTTCATAGGCCTCCAGCAACTTCAGGAACGCGGCGGTATGGTCGTCGACCTGCATGCTGGCCATGACTACCTGTAGGCGCTCTACCACCTGCTCGAACTCAGCAGCACGGAAGTACAGCACGATCTGCTTGATGACCCCTGCTTCGAAGCTCTCCAGTCTCTGCTCTGGAGTAGGCCCCCGCTGATGATCGGTCGAGGCCTCAACCAGCAGCTTGTCGAGGTCCTCCATGGACCAGCCGATCCCCTCGACGTCCCCCTGCAACTGGAAGTCCTTGAGCAGATCGTTGAGCTGCTCCTGATTCCAACCGCCGATCTCAACCAAGCGGTTGTCGGCGAGGAGAAAATGGGAGGCTTCTCTATCGTTAGCGAAGGACACTCCCTGCAGCACCGGAACGCTCCATCCGCCGTCGTCACCTACGTGGATACGTCCAGGAACCGCCTCGCCGTCTCGCTGCATCTCTAGTAAAGCCTGCAGACGCCCATGACCGGCGACGAGTTGACCTGTTCTGGAATCCTCAACCAGCGGCAGCACGAAACCGTGCCGGCGGATCGACGCTTTCAACTGTGGAATATCGTGCTTTTTTGGATTGTTCGGAGCCCGCACCAGATCGCTTAGCTTGCGATAGGCAACCCCAACAGCAGAATCATTCATGCTCCCGACTATGGCTTACGTCTTAGGAGCAAGCCAGCCATGTTTTCCACGAGGGCGTTGTAACGCGACTTCGCGGAGACGCGCCCGCGTTTTTTCGTCATGGCGACGCCCGGTAGATTTGGCCCTCATTTTTTCTAGTTCTTCAGCGGTGTGCTTGCGTCCACGCATCTTAGCCAGGTCTTCTGGGGTATGCCGCCTATTTTGCCCAGCAAGAGATAGCTTTGCCTTAGTTTCTGACGAGATCGGCTGACGCAAAGCGCACGCGGCCTTCAGCTTGGCACAATGTGCCAAAGACTTTTTCTTGCCTTTCAACCCAGCTGAGATGTTGGCCCGCCAACTAGCGGACTTTGGCACGCCGCGTTGTTTGGCGGCACTAGCCTGCTGCTTCCACGAGCGCACCTCTTCACCACCCAAAGTTAGATTGGTAAGCTCTACACCTACAGCACAGGCAGCGGCAATCCAATCGCGCTCGGCCTCAGCCAATCCACCGGTCGAAGCAAAGGCCTCCAACACGACGATCTGATACTCCAAGCCAGCTGCTAGCAGCTGCCGAATCCAGTTGGCCTTGTAGCTAGCCTCACCGCGACGCGCTAGCCAACGGTGCCGTCGAGGACGCTTCAAACCAGAAGACGAACGACCTATGTAGCGCCATTGGCCAGAACGCGGATCGGCAAGTGCATAAATCAGATACTTCAACTACCACTCGCCACGCAGGTACTCCTTGAGGCGCCAGCGGCGCCCCGTCACGTGGTCGATCATGTGCCCCTCACAGCGCTACAAACGGGCAGGCTACATCCAGCACATCATCGTGCGCCGACGGCGCAAACCCCAGCAGGTCACGGCCGAACTGGTTCAGCAAGCGCCAACCGCAGCTAGTGCAGCATTGCAGCTCGGCGATGTAGTCAAGGTCACACTCTCGACACCGCTCCTCGTTGAGCGTGGGCTCACCGCAGTCGATGCACGGATGCTCGACATACTCCTTACCGGCAATCACAACCGTGCGCGTCATGTGATCTTCCCCAACGCCAGGTAGGCCCCAGCCAAGTAGTTGATGGCGCCGAGCAGCTCGCGCTCGGCAGCCTCCCGCGGGAGGCGCATGGACTCCAGCGCCTTCTTGCGCGCCTGCCCCACGCCGAAGGCGGTCGTGCCCATGCGCGCGTTCTCCTGCACGATCTCCTGGTCCTCGAACCGCTGCCCCGCGAGCGCGTGGCGCTCCTTGCCCTTGCCCGCAGCAGCCTGCTCCAGCGCCAGCCCCAGCACCACGCGGAGGGAGTCGTAGCCGTCGGCGGGGTTGCGGCGCAGCCGGGCGACGGGATCGATCGCGGCGACAGGCTCAGGGTCTGGAAAGTCTGGCATCGAACCGATGATCTCGCTCCAAGGATTGGCGCCAGGGGCGCATGCCGCGGGCTCCTCCTCCCTGGCAGCGAAGTCGGTGCTGTGTACCCTGCGCTCCATACCTACTCCATTGGTCCCCGGCCGCCCGTTTTCTCCGCCCATATGAGCGCCGTCAGCAGCACGCCGATGAACAGCAGGGAGAGGGCAACATCGGCGATGGCCTCATCGATCGTTGAACCCCACAGCTGCATTGGTGTTGATGCCGCCCGCGATGCCCATCCAGCGGTCGAGCGCTGTCCGAGCGAACCACGTAGCCATCACGGTATCAGTCTCGGGGCAGTGGGGGTAGGTCGACATCTGCCTGTCCCACACGCACCAGCCGCAGAGGCAGCCAGGATCGTGGTGCTCGTACTCGTTGTAAGGGATCACCCACATGCGCTTGGACAGCTCGGCCTCCAGCACCGGCAGGCCGTAGATGGGGTTGGCCTTGTTCTGCCCCGTGGTCGTGAAGCTCTCGACCTTGAGCCACAGCTGGCTGACCTGGATGGTCCTGATC
>Ga0318551_10000300_pt1 | contig 14428 bp, 16 predicted proteins | sample GRESIP082b2f19_FD_203511 | JGI IMG/M metagenome (GOLD analysis project Ga0318551, IMG submission 203511) | Tropical soil microbial communities from Luquillo Experimental Forest, Puerto Rico - GRE.SIPMG.082b2f19 | ecosystem: Environmental > Terrestrial > Soil > Tropical forest > Bulk soil...
GGGCGCTACGCGGGGCGCGTGGTGGTGCCGCACGTCGTGGGCGGGCGGTGGGCAGGGTTCAGCGCGCGCGCGATCCAGGGGCAAGAGCCCAAGTACCTCTACCCGCCTGGCATGGAGCGGCGCAGCGCGCTGTGGGGGCTGGACTGGGTGCCCGCCGACGACGAGCCCGTGTGGATCGTGGAGGGTGTGTTCGACGCGCTGCCGCTGTTCCCCTACGGGCTCGCCACGTTCGGCAAGGGCGTCACGCAGGAGCAGATCGAGCGCATCGCGGGGCTCGGCAAGCGCGTGGTGTGCTGCTTGGACGGCGACGCCTGGCAGGAGTGCTACGCGCTGTCCACGCGGATCGCGTGGCGCCGCGCCGCGAGCGGTGCGCGCGAGCTGCGCGTGGGCTGGGCGAGGCTTCCCCCGGAGAAGGATCCGGGGGTGCTCGGCTGGGCGGTTAAAAACTTCGTCGTGGGGGCAATGTAGGAGACATGAAGAAGATCAAGCTCGAAGGGATCGCGGAGGAGCGCGCTGCCAAGGTGGAGGAAGGCATTCGCTGCTTCCTCCAGGAGAGGGGCGTCAAGCTGCGCCACTGGGTCTACCAGAACATAAAAGATGGGGAAGTTTGCCAAGCCTGTGCGGTCGGGGCACTTGCGGCTAGCGTTGGCTGCCAGGTGATAAGCGACACCATTACGGCTCGGTCGGGCCTCGTTTCCGACACCCTGAAGGCGTTCGATGGCCTTTCGGAAGAGGACGTCTGCCAGCTGGAGCTGGGTTTCGAGGCACGCCATTCAGGCAGCCAAGTTTGGGGTGCTTATGGCCCCGATACCGTAGCTCGGGCAGCGGACCCTTTCTACCGGCTGGGACAGCGCCTTCGTGAGGAGGTCGAGTGATGGGCATCCACAAGTTCAAGCAGTTCGAGGTAGAGGCCGAGGTCTGTGGCCAGGTGCGCACGGTCTCCTGGGAGGCGACCGAGGGTATCATGGCCATCACGGGCATCCACAGCTTCGCCGAGGCGGTGGAGATCCTGCACGAGCTGGCGCTTGGTGGGGTGGTCTCCATGGGCATGGAGGAGACGCCAACAAAGACCGCTGCCGATGACCGAGCCGCACCGCCTGTTCCTACGGAAGAGTTCGCCGCGGCCGAGAACGCTTTGCAGCACCAAGCACGCTCTGGGATGGTGCCTGCCGCCGTGCCCGTGACCAAACCACTTGATGGCAAACCCCTGCCGAAGTTCGAGGACAAACTTGCCTCCGAGAGCCCTCGGATGGCGGCCGTTACTTCGGACGACATGGCCGTGTTCGGGCGCATGGTCAAGATCGGTGAGGTGGTGGAGGAGCTGCGCAAGCGCGGTCATCACACTTACGAGGCGATCCTCGCCGAGTGCCGGAAGATGGCAGGGGTCGGCGACGTGTGCCCGCCGGTCGACCAGCTGCACGCGGCGGGCACGCTGGAGGACCGGCTCAAGGTCCACCTGGCCGGCAAGGGCATCGCGGTGCCGGCTTGAGGCAGGACATCCCGATCGCGGAGACCTTCGACACGGCGACGATGTACAACATCCAGGTCGAGGTGCTCTCCGCGCCCACCAAGGCGGGCCTGTGCAAGGTCCGCGCGATCGACGACGCCGGCTCCATCCCCGTGGCCCGCCACGTCAACAGGTTGAGGCCGCTCAACGACGCAGCTCGCAAGCTGCTAGGAAAGGAGTAGTCGCTGAGGCAGTAGCCTGATCCAGCAGCGACTCTTCACCAGCAGGGCCCGTCGCCTCCCGCTCATCGAGCGCTGGGGCGTGGGCGCTGACAAGGCAGCTCCCGAAGCCAGGCAGCCGGCGTGTACGCGCTGCGCGCTTAGCAAGGACGCGGCCACGCCCTGCATGCCCGCCAAGGGCGAGCCCGGCGGGCTGCTCGTGCTCGGCGGCAGCCCCGCTGCGGGTGACGACCAGGGGGGCGAGCCCTTCTCCACCGAGGTTGGGCGCTCGCTGCGCAGGCTCGTGGAGCGGTGGTGGGATGGTCCCGCCAGCTACGCCTACGGGGTGTCGTGCCGCGGCGGGAGGGAGATCCCGGAGGCAGCGTTCGAGTCCTGCTCCCCCTACCTGGCCGGCGAGCTGGACGCGGGGGGCTACCAGCGCGTGCTCCTGGTGGGCGCAGACGCCGCCAGGGCCGCGTTCGGGGCCCGGCTGGCCCCTACCCTCGTCCGCCGCGCCTGGGGCTACGTACGGGGCTCCTGCTGCTTCCTGGTGCCGCACCCGCTGCAGGCTCAGCACAACAGGTTCATCCGGAGGCAGCTGGAGGAGGACCTACAGTGGGCGCTCAAGGTCCCGCTACCCTCCCCACCAGAGGGCGACGTGCGCGTGCTGTGGGAGCCTGCGGAGGCGGTCGCCTACCTCGCCGCGCTGCAGCCAGGCGTGCCCGTGTCGCTGGACATCGAGAACGTTGGGCACACGTTCAAGGCCAGCTGGCGGCTGCTGTGCGTGGGCATGTGCGAGCGCGACGGGCTGGCGCACGTGCTGCCCGACGCGGTGCTCGCCGAACCTGCTGTCAGGCGAGCGTTCGCGGCGTTTCTGGCCGACCCAGCAATCCCGAAGGGCGGGCACTTCCTCAAGTACGACATCAACGGGCTCTACCGCGAGTTCGGGGTGGAGGTGCGCGGGTTCGAGTACGACACCGGCATCATGCACAAGCTGCTGGAGTCGGACTCCCCAGCGAAGCTCGGCGTGCTCGCCTGGAAGGTCGGCTACGGGGGGTACAAGAAGTTCACCGAGGCGCAGATGGGCGAGGACGACGACAAGTCCGAGGCCTACGGCAAGCTGGAGCCCAACGTCCTGCACGCCTACAACGGGAGGGACGTGGTCGTGACCCATCGCGTCCACGCGCTGCTCTCCAAGCCAGGCAGGTTCGACCCGCACGTGCCCGTGTGGAGGCGCCTGGTGCGGCCTGCCATCATGGCGCTCGCGCAGGTGGAGCGCTGGGGTGCGCTCCTCAGCGAGCAGCGCGTGCGCGAGTACGACGCCTGGCTAGGGGCCCGCTACGACTCGCTGGACGCAAGGCTGCGCGCTACGCCCGAGGTCCCGCCGGTCTTCAACCCAAGCAGCAACCAGCAGGTCTCCAAGCTGCTGTTCGATACGCTGGGGCTCAGCACCAAGGTCCTGACGAAGGGCGGCAAGAAGGGGGTCCCGAAGCCCTCGACGTCGAAGAAGGCGCTGGAGCCTCTCAAGGAGAAGCACCCGCTCGTAGGCATCATCCTGGAGCTGCAGCAGGTGGCCAAGCAGCGGAGCACCTACGGGCTGCCCATGCTCAAGCACGTGGGCATCGACGGGCGCGTGCACACGACCTACAACGTCATCCGCTCTGGCCGCCTCAGCAGCAACGACCCCAACCTGCAGAACCTCACCGGCAAGGGGGAGGCTGGCCAGCGCACGCGCGCATGCTGGGTGGCCGCCCCGGGCCACGTGCTGGTGTCCATCGACTACAGCCAGATCGAGCTGCGCGTGCTGGCCGACCTGTCTGGCGACGAGGCCATGTGCGAGGCGTTCCGCAAGGGAGGGGACTTTCACACGGAGACGGGGGTGCTCATGGCCAAGCTCCAGCTCGGGAAGTCCCGCGAGGAGTTCCTGGCCGCCTACGGCAACGGCACGGACGGGGAGAAGTGGGCCATCGACCTGCGCAAGGGGGCCAAGATCGTCAACTTCTCGCTGGTGTTCGGCAAGGGGGACAAGGGGCTCGCGGAGGAGCTGCGCACCACGGTGGACAAGGCCAAGGAGATGCGCGCGCTGGTGCTCGGCGCGTTCCCCAAGATGGCCGCTTACCAGTCCCGGCTCGTGGCCGACGCGCAGGTCAACGGCGAGGTGTGGACCGACTGGGCAGGCTGCCGCCGCAGGCGCGCGCTGTGGTCCATCGGCGAGGACGCGAGCAGTGACGCGGCACCTGACCGCGACCCGCGCAACATCGCCAAGAACCACCCCATCCAGGGCACCGCGAGCGAGTACACGCTGGCGAGCCTCGTGGAGATCGTGCAGCAGCAGCAGGACGGCGACCTGCCTGGGCGCCTGATCCTGGCCATCCACGACGAGCTGGTGTCCGAGGTTCCCGAGGCTCGCGTGCGCGATTACGCGAGCGCTGCGAAGGCCATCATGCTATCGTGGCCCACTCGCATGGTCCCTCTGAAGGTCGACTGCGAGGTCGGTCCGGACCTCGGTAATCTGCGGAAGCTGGAGCAATGAATGGCTGAGAGGTTGGACGAGGAAGCCCAGGCAGTAGCCATCAACCCGGGGATGCTGCGCGACGAGTTCGTCGCGTTCCCTGCGCAGCTCGCCTACTACGGCGAGCGCTACTCGCTGGCCATCGCCCGCGCCGCTGCTCTAGAGGAGCAGCGCGAGGACATCGAGGCCGAGGTCTACCTGGAGCTGCGGGCCAACAAGGCGGACGGGCAGACGGAGAAGGTCCTCGCGTCGATGGTGCGCATGGACAAGCGCGTCAAGCTCGCGCGCGACATGGCGCTGGAGGCCGAGGCCAACAAGCAGCGTTTCAAGCACAAGGTGATGGATCCGCTCTACGCGAAGAAGGACATGCTCGTGTCCATCGGCGCGCACCAGCGGGCGGAGCTATCAGGGGATCCGATGGTCAAGCATGCGCGGCGAGACGCCGTAGCGGAATTGGAGGACAAGCTGTTCGCAGGCCGTTAAAGGCCCGCATCAACCACACAGGAGCAACGAACAGCATGTCACAGCAGCTATACGGAGAAGTTGACCTCGACGACATCAAGGGCGAGTGGGAGTCCACCAAGAGCAACAAGCCGACGATGAAGCTGCAGGAGGGCAGGAACGTCCTGCGCATCCTGCCTCCACCGCCCGGCGAGAAGCGACCGTTCAAGGTGTTCTGGGTGCATGGCGTGGGCGAGGGCAGCAGCTTCCGCTCATTCCAGTGCCCCGACAAGACGCTGGGCGAGCCCTGCCCGGCGTGCGAGAAGGTGAGCGCGCTCTACCGTAGCGGCAACGAGGCCGACCGCCAGATGGCCAACCGCATGCGCGTAAAGCGAGAAGCCTACTGCAATGTTGTGGACATGACGCATCCCGAGAAGGGCGTGCAGGTGCTCCGCGTTGCCGAGGGGACCTACCGGGACCTCCTGGGCTTCATGGTGCCGGACGACAAGACCGGCGAGCCCGGCGTCAACTACACGCACCCGACTACCGGCATGAACGTCATCATCAACCGCGAGGGCGTCGACCGGCAGACGAAGTACAAGTGCGAGCTGGGGCGCACGGGGCCCAAGCCCCTGCAGGACATGAAGTGGCTGGAGGGCATGCACGACCTCAGCGGGTACGTGCGCGCCATGCCGGCCGACCAGGTCGTCGCGCTGCTGGAGGGGCGTGACACGGAGTTCCCGCCGAAGGAGCTGCCTGCCGGCGGCTCGATCGCGGACGACCCCGACCTGTCGTAACAGGCATTAGGGCGTCGCGGGCACGCCTGCTGGGTTGTTCCAGCGAAGCCCTTCGTGGCAAGCCCGCCTTGTCCCCTTAGCTCAACAGCAGAGCGCCGAGACCATGGACCTCGGAGGTTGCCGGGGCAGCACCGGCAGGGGGCGCCGAAAATCGTAGGACCGCAGGCAATTCAAGGAGGTAGAACCCTGGCCAAGACCCCCGAGGAGGCACTTGCCTCGAAGCTCTCAAAGAAGCACGGCGAAGGATCGGTGGTGCTGCTCTCTCAGGGCAGCTGGAGCCGCATCACGGACGTATGCCCTTCCGGGCTTGCTGCTCTTGATCGGCATGTGCTTGGGTGTGGTGGCATCCCTTACGGACGCGTGGTGGAGGTGTATGGGCCAGAGGGAGGAGGCAAAACCACCCTACTGTGCCATTTTCTCGCCAGCTGCCAGCGCGAAGGTGGCATCGCCAACTTCACCGACGCCGAGAACAAGTTCGACGAGGACTGGGCCAAGCTGCACGGAGTCGACCCCGACAGGCTCGTCGTCCAGCAGCCCAAGCACCTCGAAGAGTGGCTGGCCATCACCGAGAACGCCATCCTGCAGAAGCCCGCGAACCGCAACATGCTCGTCGGTCTCGACAGCGTGGCGGGAATCAAGTGTAGGCGCGCGGTCGAGGAGGGACTCTCGGGCGATGCTGCGGTGGCGGAGGAGGCGAGGGTCTGGTCGCGCGCGCTCCCGCTCCTGGTACGACTTGCCGCCGAACATCGAGTGGCCGTCGTCCTCCTCAACCAGGTACGCATGAAGATCGGCGTCATGTACGGAGACCCCGAGACGACGCCAGGCGGTAACGCCATCAAGGCGTTCGCGGCCATCCGGCTGTCCGTCATGCGGGGCAAGCAGACCGAGTCGCGCGACGGGGTCTACATCCACGTTCGCGCGGCCAAGAACCAGGTGCGGCGCCCCTTCAACAAGTGCCAGCTTAAGCTGAGCTTCGCGGAGGGCTTCGACGACCGCTGGTCGACGATGTGGCTGGCCAAGGAGGTGGGGGCGATCGGGGCCAAGAGCCGCAGCTACAAGGAGGCGCTGGCGAACCTGGGCTGGGGCGAGCTGCCCGACGGCGCGGTGGACGAGGCGGAGGAGCCGGCCAAGCTCGACGAGGTGCAGGAGGCTGCCAAGGAAGAGTTGGCGCGATGAACACCGCGCACATCTGGACGGACCCGGAGCGCATGGGCGGGCTGCCCTGCCTGCGCGGGCATCGCTTGCCGATGGACCAGATCGCCAGGCACGTGGCGCGCCACGGCATCGACGACCTCCTGGAGAATTGGGATTACCTAGACCGCTTCGAGGTCGAGGCGGCCTTGCTTGAATGGAGGGTAGCTCATGCCCAACCCTAGGCTGCTTAGGGACATCGCTGGGAAGCTGCGGCTCCAGGCCACGGAGCTGGAGCTGCAGGCGGAGGAGATGGAGGAGAACGTGGGCAAGGATGCGCTCGAAGCGATGGAGCGCAGCTGCCAGGGCAAGCGGCGCTACGCCACGGCGGAGGGCGCGGGGCAGGCAGCCGCCGACCGCGGCGTGCCGAACCTGCGCGTGTACCAGTGCGCCTTCTGCCACGACTTCCACCTGTCCAAGACGCTGCTCAAGGACTTCGCAGACAGGAACGGCTGATGCAGCTCCGGCTGATGTCAGCCAGGCACGCAGGCCGTTCTACCTGCGATGTATGTGGGGCGAGCTATTTTGGCAAGTAGCGCAAGGTGCGCAGGTCATGCTGGCAGCTATCTAATCAAGGGGTCATCGTGCAGACGTTCGACATCTGCGTCAGCTGCCTGCGCGAGGCCATCAAGACGACAAGGAGATAGGACGATGCCGCCGAGGAAGAGGAACTACGGGAAGATCAGCGGGCTGCACGAGGGCGACCGCGTGCGCACGAAGGTCGCCATCAAGAACGCCACTAAGCCCACGACCCTGCCCGCCGGAACGGAGATCGTGCTTGACCGCTGGCAGCGCGAGCAGGACGGGTTGGAGGTCTGGGCAGCTTGGCACGGTACCGCGCTGTGGGTGGTCTGCCACACCCAGGTCAGCGCGGCCCTAGCGGTATAGGCGCCCCTCGGCGTGGAAGCGGCCGTCAACGACCTTGGCGGTGGTATCCCAGAACAGCCCGTCCGGGTAGGTCACGCCGTATGTGAAGGCGTGCTGCCAGTTGTGGGGACGCCCCTTCATGAAGTGGGGCTCGAACTTCTGGAGTGTTCCGCAGCAGCGTACCGTGTGTCGGTCAAGTACGTCGACCGGGCTGTTATAGCTGGCTTCTTGGATGTCGTGGAAGTGCCCGTAGCGGACGTTGCGCCTGTAGAGCTGCATGATGGAGTTCGCGTGATACTTGCCGCCGCGCAGCACGTCCCCGTGCAGGAAGTGGAGCTTGCCGAGGTTCGCCACTCCGAGGTTCGCTACCCACCAGTCTACCTCCACGATGTTGTTCTCGACCTCCCAGTAGCCGAACCCCTCTGGCATGGCATCGATGGCTCGCGTGCTCCACAGCTCGTGGTTGCCGATCCAGTGCACGACGCGGCAGTTAGGGCCCACCGCTTTGCGGAGGGGTTTGTAGAAGGTGGTGTTGCAGTCCGCATAGTAAGCGAGGGGTTCTGGCATTTCGCGCGCGCGACGGGCGCTCTCACGGGCCCAGTGGTCGAAGGGGTCGTTGTTGATAATGTCGCCGACGAGGAGTCCGTAGTCTGGCCTGTAGTCCTTGATGAACTCAAGCACCGGATCGAGAGGCACGTTGTGGGGTACGTGCACGTCGTTCAGCATGACCCAGCGGGTTGGCCTACCCTTTACAAGCGGGAGCGCGCCATCGACCCACTGAGTGGTTTTGCCTGTGAGGGGGTTGGTCGTTTTGCTGCCTAGCAAGGTGTCACCTCAGAGCTGTTGCAGCGGCACCTCCTTCCTCATCTACCAGGACATTGGATTCACAGCACAATTTTAGCAAGAAAACCGAGAAACGCAGGCAATGCCAGGAGTGTGTTCATGGTAGGCCCCGTGCCCGAGTGCCCAGTCTGCAAGTCGGCCATGATCCCCCGTGGCCAGCTGCTGTACGGGCTCCAATGCGTCAGCTGCCAGAAGATCGTTATGCCGCTGCTCGCCGCGGTGGCTGACGTGCACCTCGGCAACTTCAGGGACTTCGGCGGCAAGACGGAGGCCGACGGTCTCAACGCGCGCGGCAGGCTGACGGTTCTTACCCTTGGAAAGGCGCGAGATCGCGCGGCGGAGCTGGGCTGCAGGTTGGTGGTTTGTGGCGACTTGTTCCACCACAAGCGGCCGGAGCCCGCGATCATCGCGCACGCGCAGATGGCCTTGAACAGGGCTAGGGTGGCGATCATACCGGGAAACCACGACACGATCGACGCCACGGCGATGGGCGGCAACACGGCGTGCGCGACGGTGGGCCAGCAGGCGGTAGTCTACGACAACGCCGACTGGACGCAGCCGCAGGAGGATACCGCGATCTACTACGTGCCCTTCGACGCGCGCATGCCGATGGCCCAGTTCCTGGAGGAGCGCCTGCATAAGCAAGGGGCGCCGTTCAAGCAGCAAGCGCTCGTGACGCACGTCGGTGTGGTCGACGACAACAGCCCGCCGTGGCTGCGCGATGCCGGCGACGCCATCCACAAGGACAGGCTGTTCGACCTCATGGAGCGCGAGGACATCGTGGTGGCGTTCGTGGGCAACTACCACCAGCACCGCGAGTGGGGGCGCAACGGGCGCAAGATCGTACAGATCGGGGCGCTCAACCCCACGGGGTTTGGCGACGCGGGGTTGGAGGGCTACGGTGGCCTCGCCGTCTGGTACGGCGGCACCAACGTGGTCTGGGAGAGCGTCCCTGGTCCCCGCTTCGTGCGGCACAAGAACGTGAGCAGCATGCCGCCGAAGAAGCCCGATGGCTGCACGGTGTTTGTGCGAGCTGATCGCGGCACGATGCATTTCGTTGACGTTGAAAGCAACGCGGCATACTACGACGGCTACGAGGAGGTCGATCCCGAGCCCTCCTTCGTGGAGGCGCAGGACCTGGCCAAGCCCGATCGGCTGGTCGAGGGTGCCGAGGCCGCGCTGGAGGAGTACGTCAGCAAGATGCCGCTGCCCGAGGGGCTCGGGCGCGCGGAGGTGCTGGACATGGTCAAGAGCCTCTGGAGGAGAGCTACGTGACGTTGCTTGCCGGGGCGATCGTGTGTCCTGCCTGCGGTGGACGGAACGTGCGTTCCGAGCAGCTTGCGGGACCACCGCAGCCAGGGCCTAAGCCAGGCGACATGGGGCTTTGTGGCTACTGCGCCACCATGCTCGTGTACCTGCACAACGGTGCCGCGCGTTTGGCTACAGACGAGGACTTGGCCAAGCTACCTTCTGACAGGGCCGTTATCGCGCGCGAATATGCAGCTAGGCTGCGAAGGGGCGTCAACTGATCCTTCGTCGCTTGGAGGTTGGGCCGTTCGTCGTCTACCAGCGGCTCGACAAGTGCCCGCCCGCTGTGGGGCTCACGACCATCGTGGGCGACAACGGCACCGGGAAGAGTTCCTGGTACGAGGCCCTGGCCTGGTGCCTGCACGGCGACACGGTGCGTGGCGCGAAGGTCAAGGACGCGCGCGTGGAGGTGCAGGTGGAGGTGCGCGGCGAGGTCTACACGATCGAGCGCGAGCGCAACGCGCGCAAGCACAAGCTGAGGTTGGCCTGCGGCGCGCTGGACCTGAGCGGCGCTACGCCCACGGAGACGCAGAGGAAGATCGACGCCACCGTGGGCACGCACGAGCGGTTCTGCGCTGGGCGCGTGTTCGCGCGCGACTTGCTGGCCCGCTTCGGCCTGGCCACGGACAAGGAGCGCAAGGCGCTGCTGGAGGAGGTGCTGGGCTTCCAGCAATTCGACCGCGCGCTGGTGGGGTGCCGCACCGAGGCGGCGCAGGAGGACGTCAAGCGCGGGCTGGCCGACAGGGACCTCGTCAACGCCAAGCGGAGCGACCAGGAGGCGCTGGAGCGCGTGCGCGAGATCAAGGCGCGCCGCGTGCCGCCGCTGGCCGAGGCGCAGGCAGCCCTCGGCGCTGCGCAGGAGGAGCGCAGGAAGCTAGCCGAGGAGCACCAGGCAGCGGAGCGTGCTTGGCGGGCTGCGCGCGAGCGCTCGCTCAAGGCGCGCGAGGACGCGCACAGGTCCATCGCTGGCGAGATGAGCGCGCAGGCGATCCGCGCCTCCATCGTCGCCGCGGAGACGGGTTGCCCCACCTGCGGCCAGCCTTGGCCCGACGTGGCCGCCGAGGTATCCAGGTTGCAGGCGAAGCTGCAGGAGAGCCTCCAGGAGGCTGACGGGCTGGCCAAGCTGCGCGTGGCGGTGGGCCTGGCCGAGGAGGAGGAGGCCGAGCTGATGGCAGCGGCTCGACGCGTTGGCCTGAAGGTGGCTGCTGCGCACGACCGCGCCGTGGAGCTGTCTGGCGAGCTGGAGCTGGCCACGCGGCATGCGGAGGACTACGCGGACGCCGTGGCGCACCAGACGGAGACGGAGGCGGAGATGCGGGCCGCTGAGGCTGCGCGCGAGAAGCACGCGCACGCTCACGCGGTGCTGAAGGTAGCTGACCAAGTGTTGGGGCTCAAGGGGGCGCGCGTGCTGCTCCTGACGCGCGCGTTCAAGCGGCTGGAGCAGGAGGCGAACTTGGTGCTGGCGCGGCTGCACCCGACGCTTCGCGTGACCGTGGAGACCAACGAGCAAGGCGGGGTGGAGCTGGGCACGGGGCAGCACGGCGGTGGCGAGTACCGCGGCTGCTCGGGCGGACAGCGCGTGCTCATCGATGTGGCGCTCATGCTGGGGCTCGCCGCGCTCCAGGGTGGGGACGGGCTGGTGGTGTTCGACGAGGTGTTCGACTCGCTCGACGGGCGTGCCGTGGACGCGGTGGCGGAGTACCTGCAGGAGGTCGCCAGGGATCGGCAGGTGGTGGTCATCAGCCACCGCGAGGACCTGGTGCTGGGCTTCCGCGCTGCGGCGAGCTGGAAGGCGCGCGTCGAGGGCGATTTCTCGGTGATGGAAGATGCCTAAGGAGCCAGACGTTCCAGGCGCGCTGGCTCGGCTGTGGTCAGCGTACGCGATGGCTGGGGCAGCTCGCGAGGAGCTGCGCATTGGTGTTCGTGCTGCTGGGCGCGGAGCCACCAGAGCCCGATCGCGTGCCGTGCCGCGTCTGCGGCAGGGACGACCAGGGCTGCACGATCTTCGCCTGCACGCGCCAGCTCACCCTGAAATAATTTCTTGCTTTTCTTGCAATATCAGGTTTTCATGATTTTGTAACGGCCCACCTCAACCAGGAGAAAACCCATGGCCAAGCTGCTTTTCCAAGTCCAAGAGAAGACCCTCAAGACCATCCACCAGACCTTCGAGGGCATCAAGGAAGCCTTCCTCGGCGTCAAGAACGGCGAGTTCCTCCCGACTGCGAAGCTCATCGCCAAGGAGAACTACGCGGGGCAGATCATCCTGCGCAGCCTCGTGGCCGACGGGATGTTCGAGTCGCGCATCGAGAAGGGGATCGGGCGCGGCGGTCGTCCGCGCGGGTTCCGCCCCACGCAAGGCGGCTGGGAGCTGCTCGCGCAGGTGGAGAAGATCCCCGCCATCGACCTCTACAAGCGCTACATGGACCAGGACCGCGCGCACAAGGGCGCGTTGGCCTACCGCGTGGAGGCTGCCAAGCAAGGGCCCAAGCGCGGGCGCTGCACCATGTGTCGCGGCGTGGTGGTGGCGCGCAACGCGCAGGCCAAGATCTGCTGGGGCTGCGAGAAGCCCGCGCGGCGGCGGCGGGCAGGCATGGACCACTGGCCGCGCTCGGAGGCGTACCTGCGCTCCCGTGGGGCCACCGCTGGGGCCAAGGAGCGCGCCCGCGTCGAGGACGTCATCGCGATGCAGCGCCGCGGTCACCGCAACGGGGTCGCTCCCCAGGCCAAAGACGTCCAGATCTCGTTGCCTGCCGATAAGGGCGAGCCGGTTTCGGGGGTCGTTCGCTTGCTGCACGGCATCGAGCGGCGGCTAACCGCCCTCGACAGCAAGGTCGACCGCTTGCTGCCGGAACAGCCCAAGGTGCCCCATTCCAACGGGACGGGCGACAAGGCCAAGCTGTTCGCGCTGCTCGACAAGATGCTCGACGACCGCGGGTAAAACCCGCGGATTGCGCCAATGCCGCTGTGTTCCTAACCCATCCCTGCACGGAAGGAGAACGCGATGTCGGAATCGATCGAGGACATGAGGGTTGCGCTCCGCGAGGCGCGCGAGAAGCTCCAGGAGCAGGACGAGGTGCTCAAGATCTTGACCGAGCCCCCGCTGACCTACGGCACGGTTTGCCGCGTCATCGAGGGCGAGCGCAGGGTCGTGGTGGCCACGGCTGGCGGCACCGTGGAGCTGGCGCTCCCGAAGCAGGCCAAGGGTATCGTGCCGGGAGCCTCCGTGCGCCTTTCCAGCAAGACGGCGCAGATCGTCGGCGTCGCCCCTGCTGGGGCCAGCGCGGGGCCCCTGACGCGCGTGCGGCGCATCGTGGACGCGGAGATGCTGGAGGCCGAGTTCGGCGGCATGCCGCGCCTCCTCTTCCGCGACAGGAACGCCAAGGTCGAGGAGGGTGACCTCGTGGTGCCCGACCCCACGGGCAGCGTGGTCGTCCACAACGCAGGCAAGCCCGAGGTCAAGCCCCCGCCGCGCGAGGCGCTGGTCTCGTGGGGCGACGTGGGAGGGCTCGACCAGGCCAAGGCAGCGCTCCAGGAGGCCATCGAGCTGCCCTACAAGCACCCTGACCTCTACGCGCGCTACGGGCGCAAGCCCACGCGCGGGGTGCTCATGTACGGCCCGCCTGGGTGCGGCAAGACGCTGCTGGGCAAGGCCGCAGCTTCGGCGCTGGCCAAGGCCCACGGCAAGAAGGACGCGCAGGGCTTCATCTACGTGAAGGGGCCCGAGGTGCTGTCCAAGTTCGTGGGCGAGGCAGAGGCCAACATCCGCGGGCTGTTCCAGGTGGCCCGCGACCACAAGCAGCAGCACGGCTACCCCGCGATCATCTTCATCGACGAGGCTGATGCCCTGCTCGGGCGCAGGGGCAGCGGCATCTCCTCCGACATGGAGAAGACCACGGTGCCGGCGTTCCTGGCGGAGATGGACGGCATCGGCGACAGCTCCGCGCTGGTGCTGCTGGCCACCAACCGGCAGGACACGCTCGACCCCGCGGTCGTGCGCGACGGACGCGTGGACACGAAGGTGCGCGTCTCGCGGCCTGGTCGGGAGCAGGCGCAGGAGATCTTCCGCCTGCACCTGCGCGAACGGCCGTCCAGGAAGGACCTGTCCGAGGCCGGCACCAACGCCCTGTTCAACGGCGACCTGGCGCTCTACCGGCTGATCGTCAAGGGCAGCGACACGGCCTACGACTTCACGCTTGGCGACCTTGCCAGCGGGGCGCTCATCGCTGGCCTGGTGGAGAAGGCAGCCACGCTGGCCATTCGCCGCGAGATCGCCAGCGGCAGCAGGACCACCATGACCGAGGACGACATGGCGTCCGCGGTCAAGCTCTCCTACCAGGAGAACCTGGACCTCGACCACAGCGAGGCCATCACCATGGCTGCGCAGGAGAAGGGCCTGCAGGTCGCCAAGGTCGTGCGCGTGGTTCCCCCGCAGGAGTGCGCGTGACCTGGCCCATCGAGAAGCTGCTCAACAGCTAAATCACGGCCCACGGAGGCAATGTAGGTTCGAGAGGAGGACACGATGCCGCAGCAGCAGGAGATCCATGAGGAGTCCACGCGCAACAAGAAGGGCAAGGGGCCCCATTTCGAGGAGGTGAGGGTGCCCGACGTCTCCGAGACCATCAAGAAGGCGGAGAAAGCGGAGAAGGCCCCGCCACCGCCCAAGAAGGAGCATGGCGGCTGCGGGTGCTGGTGATGGGCGAGCTGGCGTTCCACCTGGGGCTTGATGCTCTGGTCGTGGCATCGGTCACGCTGGTCATCTCGCGTTCGAAGCTGTTCGCCCCGCTGCGCGAATGGCTAGAGCAGG
>Ga0318551_10000307_pt1 | contig 14374 bp, 11 predicted proteins | sample GRESIP082b2f19_FD_203511 | JGI IMG/M metagenome (GOLD analysis project Ga0318551, IMG submission 203511) | Tropical soil microbial communities from Luquillo Experimental Forest, Puerto Rico - GRE.SIPMG.082b2f19 | ecosystem: Environmental > Terrestrial > Soil > Tropical forest > Bulk soil...
TGAAGTAGCTGGAGAAGGCCTCCACGTCCTCCAGCATGACGTTCTCGCGGTGGGCGACCAGCTCGGTGAAGCACTCGGGGCGCGGGTCACTCACCGGCGCGGCCACCAGCCGGAAGTTGCGCCGGCCTCCGCCGTTGGTGCGGATGTAGAAGCGGTCACCGCCGTGGTCCACCGCGTACTCGTGGTCCTTCTCGCGCGGCAGGAGCTTCCGCCAGTCAGCCGTCGGGTCGCTCGCCGGGAGATAGCGCCACTCGCTGCTCGTGAAGGAGCCCGCCGCCAAGAACACGAAGTCGCGACTGCGCGAGCGCTCCACCCCGATGCGGAAGAGCTGATCCGTCTCCTCGTAGACGAGCTCGTGACCGGGCAGACCCGGGCGATGGCGCCAGCAGCGATACGGCCGCTTCGCCTCGTCCTCCGTCACGTAGAAGATCGTCGCGTTGTCGGCCGTCCACGCCACCGAGGACACCTTTTCGATGGTGCCGGGCAGCAGCGCGCCCGTGCGGAGGTCTTTCACGTAGAGCGTGTACTCGCGAAAGCCGGTGACGTCGGTGGAATACGCGAGGCGATGGCCGTCGTCGCTGACGGCATACGCGCCGAGCGAGAAGAAGGGATGGCCGGCGGCGAGCGCATTCAGGTCGAGGGTGATCTCCTCCAAAGCCTCCAGGCTCCCTGCCTTGCGGCAGTAGATCGGGTACTGCTTGCCCTTCTCCGTACGCGAGTAGTAGAAGTGGCCGCCCCGGCGGTACGGTACGGAGGAATCGTCCTCCTTGATGCGACCCAGCATCTCCTGGTAGAGCGCCTCCTGGAGGGCCTCGGTGGACTGCATCATCTCGGCGGTATAGGCATTTTCTTCGCGGAGATACGCGGTGACCTCGGGGTTGTCCTTCTCACGCAGCCAGAAGTAGTCGTCCTGCCGGATATCCCCGCGGAGCATGTCGATTTTGGGAATCTTCTTCGCGATGGGTGGGGTCGGCATGGCCTCGACTGTACGGGCCGACGGCGGGTTGTCAAGGCGCCCGGATATGGTATATCCGCAGCATGGCCCCGCCCAATCCCTTCCTCAACACGCCCTACGGCGCGTATCTCGCGCGCGAGGTGCCGCCGCCCGACGACGAGCTGACGCGAGTGGGGCCGGGCACGCAATGCGGCGAGTACCTGCGACGCTTCTGGCACCCCGTGGCCTTCGCGCGCGATCTGCGCGACGTGCCCCTGCGCATCCGGATCATGGGTGAGGATCTCGTAGTCTTCCGTGACACGAGCGGGCGCGTCGGTCTGCTTCAGCTCCACTGCGCGCACCGGGGCACCTCGCTCGAGTACGGGCTCATCAGCGACCGCGGCATCCGCTGCTGCTATCACGGCTGGATGTACGACGTGGACGGCCGCATCCTGGAAACACCGGGTGAGCCCGCCTCCAGCACTTTGAAGGAGCGCCTCTGCCAGGGCGCGTATCCCATCCACGAGTTTTGCGGGCTCGTCTTCGCCTACATGGGACCCCCGCACAAGAAGCCCGCCTTCCCGCTCTACGACACCTTCGACCTGCCCGGCTACACGCTGATGCCCGCGGGCAAGTTCGCCCTCCCGTGCAACTGGCTCCAGATCAAGGACAACAGCATGGATCCGGTGCACACCTCGTTCCTGCACGCCATCTCCAGCGGCTATCAGTTCACGGAGGCCTTCGGCGCCCTCGCCGAGCTCGACTGGGAGGAGACGCCGTACGGGATGATGTACATCGCCACCCGGCGCATCGGGGACCTCGTGTGGGTGCGCGTGGCCGACTTCATGGCCCCCAACGTCCACCAGTTCACGCGGGAGATCGAGGACGCTACCCGGGAGAAGGCGGCGAGCCGTCCCGTGGTGATCCGCTGGGCCGTGCCCATCGACGACACGCACACGTGGAACATGGAGCTGGCCCAGGTGGATCCGGCCTGGGGGCTCACCCCGGAGCAGATCGGCAACCCGGGCTTCGGGCAATCAGACGACCGACCCTACGCAGAGCGCCAGCGGCATCCCGCGGACTTCGACGCGCAGGCAAGCCAGCGAGAGATCGCCGTGCACGCCCTCGAGCATCTCGCTTCCACGGACCGCGGTGTGATCATGTTCCGCAAGATCGTGCGCGACGGCATCCGCGCGGTGGCCGCCGGCCGCGAGCCGCGCTTCCTTCTGCGTACGCCCGTTCCGCCCATCCACACGGCGTGCCAAGACATGGTGCTCCGCATTCCGCCCGAGGCGGATCCCGTCGCGGATGCGCGGCTGCTCCGGGAGACGGGGCGCAAGATCGCCCTCGGTCGCTGACCACGGCCTGGCCGCTCCCGTCTCGCGCCGCCGTCGCGCGACCTTGTCAAGAACGGCGGCCGAGCATAGGCTTGGCCTTCCCATGTTCACGTCGGGCGAGATCATACTCCGAAGCAGCCTCCGTGCCTGAGCTGCCCGACGTCACCGTCTACGTCGAGGCGCTCGACGCGCGCATCCGCGGCGCCACGCTCGAGCGCGTGCGGCTGGCCAGCCCCTTCGTGGTCCGCTCGTTCGAGCCGCCCATCACCGCCGCGCATGGACGCACCGTCAAGGCGTTGCGCCGGCTTGGCAAGCGCATCGTGATCGAGCTCGACGATGATCTGTTCCTGGTCATCCACCTGATGATCGCGGGGCGACTGCACTGGAAGGCGGCGGGAGCCAAGGTGCCGGGCAAGGTGGGCCTGGCCGCCTTCGATTTCTCCACGGGCACGCTGACCCTGACCGAGGCGGGGACGAAGAAGCGCGCGGCCATTCATCTCGTCAAGGCGGAGACCGCGCTGGCCGAGCTGGACGCGGGCGGGATCGAGCCTCTCGCCTGCACGGCGGAAGAGCTCAGCGCCGCCATCACGCAAGAGAACCACACGCTCAAGCGCGCCCTCACCGACCCGCACATCATCTCCGGCATCGGCAACGCGTATTCCGACGAGATTCTCCATCGCGCCAGGCTCTCGCCGGTGCGACAGACGCGCGCGCTCACCGACGGCGAACACGCGCGGCTCTACGAGGCCATCCGCGCCACCCTCTACGACTGGATCGTGCGGCTTCGGGAAGACGCCGGCGGGGAGTTTCCCGAAGGCGTCACCGCGTTCCGTCCCGAGATGGCCGTGCATGGGCGCTACGGTCGCCCCTGCCCAGAGTGCGGCGCGCCCGTGCAGCGCATCCGGCACGCGGACAACGAGACCAACTACTGCGCGAAGTGCCAGACGGGGGGCAAACTGCTCGCCGATCGCGCGCTGTCGCGCCTGCTTCGAGCCGACTGGCCGCGCACCCTCGAGGAGATGGAGGAGCGCCGCGGGTTGGCACCCCGGAGTAATATGGGCGGGCCCACAGGGAGGGGGCGTTCATGATGACGGCACTCGAGTTCATCCAGGGCGGGCTCAAGCAGCTTCACGGCAACCTCGACAAGCAGCTCGAAAACATCACGCCTGATCAGCTCCACGCCGTCCCTGCGGGCAACCCCAAGGCCAACACGATCGCCTGGGGACTCTGGCACTACGCGCGCACCGAGGACAACGTCGTCCAGTACATCCTCCAGAACAAGAAGCCGCCCATCTGGGTCGAGGGCGGCTACGCCGCGAAAACGGGCCTACCCGAGACGGCGCAGGGCACGGGCATGTCGACGGCGGAGGCGCAGGCCCTCCGCATCAAGGACCTCGGCGCCTTCAAGGAGTACATGAGCAAGGTGTGGGCCTCCACTGAGGCGCTCATCGCCAAGAACGACCCGGCCCTCCTGGATCGGAATGTGACGGTACGCCCCCTCGGCGAGATGCCTGCCATGCGCGCCCTCGGCATGGTGTGCCTCACCCATGGCATGACCCACTTCGGTGAGATCGAGCTGGCGCGCACCATCGTGGGCGCGGGTCCGGTCTCCAGCGCCTAACCCTTCGAGCCCGCCACTCGTCATGACCGCGCCGGCGACATCGGTGAGCCGCCGCGCGGCCCTGGCGTCGCTCCTCACCCTCGGGACGCTCGCGCCCGCGGCGGCCCTGGCCCAGCAGCCGCCACGGGCTCCGCGCGTCGGCGTGATCGGCGAGCGGTCCGCGAGCGATCCCTTCCTCGCTGCCTTCCGGCGTGGCATGAGCAAGCTCGGCCACGTCGATGGTCGCAACATCACCATCGAGTACCGCTACGCGCAGGGCGCGCTCGACCAGGTCCCTCGCCTCGCCGCGGAGCTGATCGAGCTGAAAGTCGATGTGCTGCTGGTGGGTGGCACGGTGTCCACGCAATCGGTCATGAAGGTGACCCGCTCGGTGCCCATCGTCTTCACCGCGGTGGGCGATCCTGTCGGCAGCGGCATCGTGGCCAGCCTCGCCCGCCCCGGCGGGAACGTGACTGGGCTAACGAGCTTGACCTTCGAGCTGGGCGGAAAGCAGCTCGAGTTGCTCCGGACGGCGGTGCCGACGCTCTCTCGCGTCAGCGTCCTCTACAATCCGCTCAATCCGGCCGCGAAGGTGGGCATCGACACGACGAAGACCGCTGCCGGCACCCTTGGCATCGAGCTTCAGCTCCGTGAGGTGCGCCAGCCGGACAATCTCGCCGGCGCCTTCTCGGCCCTCACCCCGTGGCGTCCGGGTGGCCTGCTCGCGCTCGCCGATCCCGTGTTCGGCAATCAGCTCCCGCGGCTGGCCAAGCTCGCGGCCGCCCAGCGTCTGCCCGCGATCTACCTGCGGAGCGAGTTCGCGGAAGCGGGCGGACTGCTCGCCTATGGCCCGAGCTTGGCCGACAACTATCGCCGCGCCGCCGCCTACGTGAACAAGATCCTGAAGGGCGCGAAGCCCGCCGATCTTCCCGTAGAGCCGCCGACCAAGTTCGACCTCGTCATCAATCTGAAAACGGCCAAGGCCCTCGGCCTCACCCTCCCTCAGGAGTTGGTCGGCCGGGCCGACCAGGTTATCCAGTAGCCGCGAGCCGCAGGCAACCCGCTCAGCAGCCAAGCTCGTCGGCGAGATGGACGAAGTCGCGGGCGATGAAGTCCCAGTCCTCCTCGGCCTTGAGGTCCTTGCTCTGCCCCGGTCCGTACTCGTGGGGACGCGCGACGAAGCAGGTACGGAGGCCGATCCGGCGTGCGGCGGCGAGATCGCCGTTGTGGGCAGCGACGAGCGCGACCTCAGAAACCTCGAGACCGAGGAAGTCCACGGTGCCCAGGTAGCACTCGGGCTGCGGCTTGTAGTGGCGCGTCACCTCGGCGCCCAGAATCGTGTCCCACGGCAGCCCTGAGCGCTTGGCCATGTTGACCATGAGGGCGACGTTGCCGTTCGACAGCGTGGCGAGAATGTACTTCTTCTTCATGCGCTGGAGGCCGGGCACGGAGTCGGGCCAGGGATCGAGGCGATGCCACGCCCGGTTGAGATGATCCAGGTCTGCCTCGGTCAGTCCCTTGATCCCGAACTCCGCCACGAGCTTGTCCAGGCTCTCGCGATGGAGCACGTCGAGCTTCACGAAGGGACGCCGGCCACTTCGCACCTCGTCCATGGCGGGTTGGTAGAGGCCCCGCCACTTGTCGGCGAAGAGCTGCCAGTCCACGCCCGTGATTCTTTTGGCGCGCCCGAAGGCTTCGCCCTCTCGGAAGATGCTGGAGCGCCAGTCCACCACTGTGCCGAACACGTCGAAGGTCAGCGCTTTGATCGCCATGGCTAGTCCACCTCGGGGCGCTTGTGCTGCCACGGCCGCGCCTTCTCGAAGGCGGCGGCGGCCTGGAGCACGGTGAGATCGGCGAAGCGGCGGCCCACCACCTGCAGGCCCACGGGAAGACCCGCCTTGGTGAAGCCCGCGGGGAGGGAGCACGCCGGCTGGCCGGTGAAGTTGAACGGATAGGAGAAGGAAGCCCAGGGCAGCCAGTCCCACGCGTGCTGCGGCCAGTGCTCGGGGTTGAGACGGCCGAGAGGAAAGGCGGCCACCGACACGCTGGGCGTCAGCAGCAAGTCGTACTTCTCGAAGAGCGGGCGCATGGAATCCCAGTGGATGAGCTTCTTGCCGCGCACGTCGATGTACTCGGCCGCACTCACCTTCAGGCCGTCCTCGATGCACGCCACGAAGCCAGGATCCATCTTCTCCCGCCACTTGGGCAGGTACGAGCCCCAGGCTCCCGCATAGTGCGCGCACCACATCACGCGGATCATGTCGTGCGTATCGGAGAACTTGGTCTGCACTTCCTCGACCTTGGCCCCCAGCTCCTTGAACGCGCCGACCGCTTTCTTGACGATGGCAGCGATCTCCGGATCCACCCGAAGGTTGTCGAGGTTCGGGCTCCACGCCACGCGGAGGCCCTTCACGCCGCGGTTGAGCTTGCCGACGTAGTCCTCGGGCGCGCCGTCGAGCGCGGTACGATCCCAATCGTCGGGGCCCGCCATGATACTCATCATGAGCGCGGAGTCGGCCACCGTGCGCGTCATGGGGCCGTTATGCGTCGTGTAGTCGTTGTTCGACACGGGCCACTGTGGCACCCGCCCGTAGGACGGCTTGTGACCGAACACGCCGCAGAAGGCAGAGGGCACGCGAATGGAGCCCGCGCCGTCCGATCCCTGGTGGAGCGGACCGAGACCGGCGGCGGCCGCCGCTCCCGCGCCGGCGCTGGAGCCGCCCGTGTTCATGGCGAGGTTCCAGGGATTGTGCGTGTCGCCCGTGAGCGGGCAGCCGCTCAGCGCCTTCCAGCCGAACTCGGGCGAGGTGGTCTTGCCCGTGAGGATGCCCCCCGCCTCCTTGAGCCGCCGCACGAAGGGCGCGTCATGGTCGGGCACGCGATTCGCGAAGATGTACGAGCCCGACATGGTCCGCACGCCCTTGGTGAATGCGAGGTCCTTGATGGAAAACGGAATGCCGTGGATCGGTCCCAGCTTCTTCTTCTTCATCACCGCCTGCTCGGCGGCCCGCGCGCCCTTCATGGCCTCGTCAGCGGTGATGGTGCAGAAGGCGTTGAGCTTGGGATTGAGTTTTTCGACGCGCGCGAGCACCGCCTTCATGAGCTCGACCGGAGAGAGCTTCTTCGATCGAATGAGCGGGATCAGCTTGGTCGCCGGGATGTAGCAGAGTTCGGTCGAGGTCATACCGTCCTCCGGGCTCGTTGTGATTGCGTGGGCCGCATGGTAGCACGACGGTCGGGGCGGTTTGCCGCCGTGCGCGGAGGAGGGTCTAGCCGGAGGGCTTGCTCCGGGCGGAGACGGGCACGACCACGGGTAGCTGGCCGCGGCGCTCGATGCGGTAACGCACGGCGGTGAAGCGCGACGGGCAACAGAGCGGATCGGCGGCCGTGTAGCGGAGGAACGTCGCCTCGATCGAGCTCGCCGAGAGCAGGCGCACCTCGCTCAGGGCGCCGTCGGTCCGCGAGTCCATGCGCCTGGGCGACAGCGTGCCCGCGAAGTGGTCCTGCACGAAGACGAAGGCCTGGTAGTCCCAGGGGCGGCACATCCCGTCCACCGCAGCTTCGGCGAGAAGCACGGTGGTGTCGCCCTTGACCCGCGCCGGACTGTAGAGCGACCAGCGGGCCGCCACCACGTCACGCTCCGCCGCCGTCTCCGGCTCGCGCACGGAGCTCGCGCAGCGCGGATCGCGGGGTGCGGTGCCCTTGGGCGGAGGCGCCGTCGGCACGGCAGCACCCGCCTGGTTCCAGGGCGCGAGGGTGGCGTCCAGCCAGGCCCCGGTCTGCGCGGCGGCGGGCGAGATGCCGAACAGGAGCACGGCCACCATCAAGAGAGAGCGTGCGCGCACGTCGGCCGGGGAAGGTATGCTCTCCACGGCGGAAAAGTATCCCACAGGGAGGAGAGGCGATGTCGCGGACCGAGCGCCCGCATCCAGGCGCAGACATGGAGCGCTTCGTGCGGGAGCAAATGGCCTTCGTGGGCCTGCACGAGGAAGACGTGCAGCTCATCCGGCGCACCGCGCCCCTCGTCCTCAAGCACGAGGCGGCAATCACCGCCGCTCTCTACGAGCACTTCCTCAAGTTCCCCGACACCGCGCAGTTCTTCCTCGCTGAGGACGGCACGCCGGATCGCACCCGCATCGAGCGGCGCCGCCACAGTCTCGGCCGCTGGCTGCGAGAGACGGCCGAGGTGGCCATCACCCATGGCTTCGTCTACTACAGCCTCGCCGTGGCCCTCTCCCACAGCCACCGCGAGTACGGGCCGGGTGGCAAGATTCCCGCGCAGTTCATGGTAGGCGCCATGAGCCTGACCCAGAGCGCGCTCGCCTCCGTCCTCGTCGACGAAATCGCCGATCCGCGCGAGGCGCTGGACGCGGTGACGGCGTGGAACAAACTCCTCCTCGTCCAGCTGAGCGTGCTTCTGCTCGGCTATCTCCTGCCGCAGCGCGAGGCCCGCGATTGACACGTCGGGGGCCTCACGGCATAGTGTCCGCGTGACCAAGCCCAGCACGGTTGGCGAGCTGCGCGCGAGCGGATACACGAGCAAATCGGTCAAGCAGGAGCTCAGGGACAACCTCGTCACGCGCCTCAAGGCGGACGCACCCCTCTTCCCCGGCATCGTCGGCTACGAGGATACCGTCCTTCCCCAGGTGGAAAACGCGCTGCTCTCCGGACAGGACATCGTGTTCCTTGGCGAGCGCGGCCAGGCGAAGACCAAGATCGCCCGCCTCATGGTGAATCTCCTCGACGCCGACGTGCCCGCCCTCGCGGGATGCGAAACCAACGACGATCCCTTCGCGCCCATCTCTCAGGTGGGGCACCAGCTCATCGCCGAGCAGGGCGATCGCGCCCCCATCGTGTGGCTGCCTCGCGACCGTCGCTATGGGGAGAAGCTCGCCACCCCCGACATCACCATCGCCGACCTCATCGGCGAAGTGGATCCCATCAAGGTGGCGGAGGGGCGGTATCTCTCCGACGAGCTGACCATCCACTACGGGCTCCTCCCCCGCACCAACCGCGGCATCTTCGCCATCAACGAGCTGCCCGACCTCGCGGAGCGCATCCAGGTGGGGCTGCTCAACATCATGGAAGAACGCGACGTGCAGATCCGCGGCTACAAGGTGCGCCTGGCTCTCGACGTGTTCGTGGTTGCCTCCGCCAACCCCGAGGACTACACGAACCGCGGGCGGATCATCACGCCGCTCAAGGACCGTTTCGGCTCCCAGATTCGCACCCACTATCCCAGGCGCATCCAGCACGAGGTCGACATCATGGAGGCGGAGCGTACGAGCTTCGTCGATCCCGTGGAGACGCGGGCGCCCGAATACATGAAGCAGATCGTGGCGGAGCTGACGCATCTCGCGCGGCGCTCCTCGGAGATCAGCCAGCGCTCCGGCGTCTCCGTGCGCGTGAGCATCTGCAACTACGAGAACCTCCTCTCCAGCGCGCTCAAGCGCGCCATTCGCCTGGGCGAGCCGGTGGCCTCGCCGCGGGTGAGCGATCTCGACGCCATGGTTGCCTCCACTTCGGGCAAGATCGAGCTGGAGGCGGTGGGCGAGGCGAGCGAGGACAAAATCCTGAGCAAGCTCGCCCAGAAAGCGGTGCTCAACGTCTTCAACCGCGCCTTCACGGGCAGCGACCTCGACGACGTTGTCAGCTCGTTCCAGGGCGGGATGAAGGTGGACGTCTCGGACGTGATGCCCTCGGACGCCTATGTGCGGCAGATCGGCGAGGCCCGCCCCATCCATGCCGCGTGCAAGAAGCTCGGAGCGAAGGATCCCGCCTCTGTCGCCTCTGCGGTGGAGTTCGTCCTCGAGGGACTCCATCTATCCCGAAAGCTCAACAAGGACGTGAAGTCCGGCCAGACGAGCTACCGCAGCTAGCCGCTCCCCTTCGAGGTCGGCGACGATATCGTGCTGTGCCGTACCGAGGCGGACTGATTATTCGCGAACCAACGGACGCGAGGCGGGTCGGGGCCCGTCGCCGTGGGCCGGGGAGCTCTCCAGCTGCGTCACCCACTCGCCTGAATCGCCGCCCTGCGGGCGGCGCACAGGACGAGGGGGTCCCACTCCGCCGGAGAGCTCCCCGCCCCCCGACGCTACCCGTCCCGATCGCACGTGCGGCACCCGTGAATAATCAACCCGAGACGGCGGGACGCGGAGCGCGACCGAGGGCGGCGGCGATGGAATCCACGTCGTAGACGCAGCCGCCCCAGGTCCCGCCGCCCGCCTGCTGGAGAAGAGCCCAGAGGCGCGTGTCCTCGGGCAGGCTTGCGTCAGGCGCCAGATCGGGACGCGGCGCCCGGCCGGCGAGGACGCGCGTGCCTTCCTCGGGGCCGAAGAACTGCTCGCCGTGGCCCACGAGGTCCACGCTGCCCTCGAGGCGATTCCTGTCCACAACGATGCGCACCAGATCGCCCTCGAGGACGCGGCCGATAGGGCCACCGGCGAGCGCCTCGGGTCCCACGTGGCCGATGCAGGCGCCCGTCGAGACACCGGAAAAGCGCGCGTCGGTGACCACCGCGACCTCCTTACCCCAGGTCAGGTGCTTGAGAGCGGCGGTGATCTGGTAGATCTCCTCCATGCCCGCTCCCAGCGGGCCGCGGCAGATGAGGACGAGGACGTCGCCCGGCCGCACACGTCCCGGTCCCGTGCTCTTGATGGCCGCGATGGCGTCACGCTCGCGCGTGAAGACGCGGGCGGGTCCCGTCTTCCGATAGACGCCGCCGGCGTCGACCACGGTGGGATCGATAGCCGTGCTCTTGATCACCGAGCCCTCGGGGGCGAGATTGCCGCGCGGAAGCGTCACGGTGCTGGTGAGGCCCAGCCGGCGCGCGCGCTCCGGGCTCATGATGACGTCGTCGGGATCGACGCCGTCGGCGACCTGAAGTCGCTCGCGCAGCGCGCGTCGCCTATCGGAGCCTTCCCACCAGTCAAGTACGCGCCCGAGCCGATCGCCCGACACGGTGAGGGCATTCAGGTCGAGCAGTCCCTCGCGGCGGAGGTGCAGCATCACCTCGGGCACGCCCCCCGCGAGAAAGACGCGCACCGTCGGATGATTGCGTGGCCCGTTGGGCAGCGCATCGACGAGGCGTGGCACGCGGCGGTTGATCTCGATCCAGTCTTCCACGGTCGGGCGCCGGAGGCCCGCCGCATGCGCCGCCGCGGGCAGATGGAGGAGGAGGTTGGTCGAGCCGCCGAAGGCCGCGTGGACGACCATGGCGTTGCGCACCGCCGCGTCCGTCACGATGTCGCGCGTAGCCAGTCCCCGTGCCTGGAGGCTAACCATGGCGCGCGCAGCGCGGCGGGCCATGTCGAGCCACACGGGTTGGCCCGACGGTGCGAGGGCGGAGTGCGGCAGCGAGAGACCGAGCGCTTCGCCCACCACCTGCGAGGTGGCTGCGGTGCCGAGGAACTGGCAGCCGCCGCCCGGCGAGCCGCAGGCGCGGCAGCCGAGATCACTGGCCTCCTCCAGCGTCAACTCACCGTGGGCGAAGCGCGCGCCGATGCTCTGCACCTTGCCCGCATCCTCGCCGTCGGTGGGCGGCAGGGTGACGCCGCCGGGCACGAGCACGCAGGGCAGATCGCGCATGGCGGACAGCGCGAGCATCATAGCGGGCAGGCCTTTGTCGCAGGTGGCGATGCCCAGCACGCCCTTGCGCGTGGGCAGCGAGCGGATGAGCCGGCGGAACACGATAGCCGCGTCGTTGCGGTAGGCGAGGCTATCCATCATCCCCACCGTGCCCTGCGTGCGACCGTCGCACGGATCGGAGACGAACCCGGCGAAGGGCAAGCACTCGAGCCGCGTCAGCTCCTCAGCCGCCGCTTGCATGAGGAGCCCCACTTCCCAGTGACCGGTGTGATAGCCGAGGGCCACGGGGCGGCCGTCGGCCGCGCGCACGCCGCCTTGGGTGGACAGCATGAGGTATTGCGGGCGCCCCAGCTCGCGCGGGTCCCAGCCCATGCCCGCGTTCTGGGTCAGCCCGAAGATGTCGCCGCTCGGGCGGTCGCGCAGCATCTCTGCGGTCAGAGGCAGGCGGCCGCGCGGACCGGGTGCCGCGCTCTTCACTTCGAAGAGATCGCTGGTGGACTCCACGATCTCCGTAAAGCCGAGAGCGAGAGATCGGGTGCTCATGCGTCAAGCGCGACGACGTCGCGTGCCATGCCGTCTCCTCCATTGTCAGTACTGGCCATCGCTTCGGTCCAGCGAGTGCGTAGATAGCATACAAGCCCGGACGAGTCACGGCGGGCTCCGCCATTGTCCGCGAGGCGCGCGCGTGGCGTATCATAGGCCTCCACTCATGTCTCGTCTCTTCCGGTTCGCCCCGGACGTGACCGCCGGCAGCATCTCGGCGCTCGTCACCCTCAGCTATTCCATCAGCTACGCCGTCCTCATCTTCAGCGGGCCGACGCTGGAGCCGTTCCTGGCCCGCGGCTTCCATGTCGCTCTTGTGGCGGCCGCCCTCGTCGCCCTCGTGGTCGCGCTCAAGAGCTCCTTCCCTGCCGCCCTTGCCGGCCCCGACTCCAACGCCAGCGCCATCCTCGCCGTCATGGCCGCGGGCCTCACGCGAGCGCTCGCGGGCACGCCGGGCGAGCGGGTGGCCAGCAGCGTCGTCCTCATGCTCATCCTGACCGCCGTGCTGTCCGGCCTCATCGTGTGGCTTCTCGGCCTGCTGCGGTGGGGGCGGCTCGTACGGCTGATTCCTTATCCGGTCTGCGGCGGCTTTCTCGCCGGATCCGGCTTTCTCCTGCTCGCCGGCGCCTTCAAGGTCCTCACCGGCCAGTCGCTGGGTTGGAGCACGGTCCACCTCCTCGCGGAGGAGCCGGTGCTCGCCTGGGGCACCGCCTTCGCGGTGGCCATCACGCTCCTCGTGCTCACTCGCGTGGTGCGTCACTTCCTCGTCCTTCCCGGCGTCTTCGTCACCGCCATCGTCGCCTTCTATCTCGGGCTCTGGCTCAGTGGTCTCACCATGGCGGGAGCGCGGACCGAAGGCTTGCTCATGACGCCCATCGAGACGGGCGGCGGCCCGTGGTGGCCCTCGCTGGAGGTGTCGTGGCCGGCCCTGGTCACCGAGTGGCGAAACTTCCTCGCCATGCTCGTGGTGGTGGTCGTGACCATCCTCCTCAACGCGGCGGGGCTCGAGCTGGCGACCCAGCGCGAGGTCGATCTCGATCGCGAGCTCCGCGCGAGCGGATTGGCGAGCCTCGTCTCCGGGCTGGGCGGCGGCATGGTCGGCTATCTCTCGGTGAGCCGAAGCCTCCTGAACGCCCGCGCGGGCGCGACGAGCCGCGCCGCCGGCGTCTGGACGGCCGCGCTCTGCGCGGGGATCGCTCTCTTCTGCATGCCCCTGCTCTTCTACTTCCCGCGGCCGGTCCTCGCCGGCCTCCTGATCTATCTCGGTGTCGCGCTGCTTCGCGAGTGGGTCTGGGACACGTTCTTCAGGCTGCCCTTCCGCGAGCACGCCCTGATCGTGGCCATCCTCGTCCTGATCGCCGCGCAGGGGATCATCACGGGCGTGGTGTTCGGCCTGCTCGTCGCGTCCTTTTTCTTCGCCTACAGCTACAGTCGGGCGACATATATCCGCCACGATCTGTCGGTGGCCCGTCATCGCTCCAACAAGGAGCGCACCCTGGAGGACACCGCGCTCCTCCAGGAGCGTGGCGACCTCGCTCGCGCGCTGTGCCTGCAGGGCTATCTGTTCTTCGCCCTCGCGAGCCGGCTCGTGGAAACCTGCCGCGACCTCATCGTGCAGGCCAGCGTACGTTACTTGCTCCTCGACTTCAGGATGGTGCAGGGGCTCGACGCGTCGGCGGCGCTCAGCCTGAGCAAGCTCCATCAGCTCTGCGGTCGCTATCGCGCCACCTTGATCCTGAGCGGGCTCCGGCCGGAGCACCAGGCCGTCCTCCAGCAGATGCGCTTCCTGCCACACCCGGAGATTCACCTCGTCTCGGACCTCGATCGAGGCATGGAATGGATGGAGGATCGCCTGCTCGCGGGCGCCCACGGCTCGCCCGGCACGACATCCGCACCCGTGCTCGCGCTCGGCAACGGGGCCCCTGGTGACACGGCGGGCGCGGACATCCGCGGCATCCTCGCCGCGCACTTCTCTCCCGACGCACTGCAGGTGCTCCTCGGCCTCTGCGAGAGGCTCGACATCCCGCAGGAGACGATGCTGATGAGGCGGGGCGACGCGGGGGACGCGCTCTATTTCGTGGAGCGCGGCGAGGTCTCGGTCATGGTGCACCTCGAGGACGGCAAGCGGAGGCGGCTGCGCACGCTGGGTCCCGGGAGCATGGTGGGCGAGATGGCTCTCTACTCCGGCCAGCCCCGCTCGGCCGACGTGGTGACGGAGACACCATGCCGTGCCTATCGCCTGAGCGCGGAGCGCTTCGCCCGGCTCGAGCGCGTGGATCCCGCGGTCGTCATCGAGTTCCACAGCTTCGTGGTCAAGCTCCTCGCCCAGCGGCTCACCGCCGCCTCCGAGGAAATTCGCGCGCTGCTCTAGCC
>Ga0318551_10000309_pt1 | contig 14366 bp, 6 predicted proteins | sample GRESIP082b2f19_FD_203511 | JGI IMG/M metagenome (GOLD analysis project Ga0318551, IMG submission 203511) | Tropical soil microbial communities from Luquillo Experimental Forest, Puerto Rico - GRE.SIPMG.082b2f19 | ecosystem: Environmental > Terrestrial > Soil > Tropical forest > Bulk soil...
GCGCATCGGTGTCGAATCGTGACCCGATCACGGCCGCAGCGTTCAGGGTGTGCTTCACGGTGGGGCCAAGCCGATCGATGCGCGCGCCGATGGTGGCCTGCAGGGTGGCCGGCACCTCGACGTCGGCGACCTCACCACGCAGCACGTACGCGCCCGGCTCGCCGTGCAGCACCCCGCGCTCAGCCAGATCGCGCACGATCTCCTCAACGAAAAACGGGTTCCCGGCGACGCGGGCGGCCACCTGTGCGGCCAGCTCGACGATCGACGGGTCGGTGCCCAGCAGTTGGGCGGTCAGCGTCGCGGTGTGCGCCTCGCTCAGTGGCCGCAGCGCGACGGTCTGGGCGCCCGACACTCGGGTCAGCGGGCCGTGGTATTCGGGGCGATAGGTGATCAGTACCATCGAATGGGTTTGGGGGATCACCGCCAGGAAGTCGGCCAGCATCGACTCGCTGACTGCGTCGATCCAATGCACATCCTCAACGACGTAAACGGCCGCCTCCTCCCGGGCCAGCGAGACGGCATTGACCAGCGCCGTCAACCGCCGACGCCGCGCATCGGGGGTGATATCGGGCAGCGACACCGCGGGGTCGCCGATGCCAAGCAGGTCATCGAACAACAGCATGTCCTCGGGATCGGCCCCGGGCACTTCGGCTCGCACGTGTGCACGGGCAGTCGAGGCGTCGAGATCGTTGACTCCCATGCCCACCCGCAAAAGCCGCGCCACCACATGGAACGGGATGTCGCTGGCGTGCGACTCGCAGTAGCTGGTGAACGTCTCGACACCGCGGCCAGCCGCGATCGACGCAGCTTCGCGGACCAGCCGGCTCTTGCCAATCCCCGCCGGCCCCACGATGGTGACGACACACCCGGCGCCACCCATGGCCTCCTCAAGGATCCCAGCGAGGGTGTTGAGTTCCCAGGTGCGACCGACCAGGGACGGCTCGCGTCGGCGACGTGACTCATGCCCGCCGACAGCCAACAAGCGCCGCGCGCGCACCGAAGCGCCAACACCCTTGATGTGCACCATCTCAGGTTCACCTAGCACCGCGGCGTCCTCGACGAGCTGTGCGGTGGATTCGCTCAGCATCACCCCACCGGGCGGTGCCACCGATTCCATCCGCTGCGCCATCCCGACCTGCTCACCGATCGCGGTGTAACCCAAAGCGCCCGAGCCGATCTCACCCGCAATCACCTGACCCGAATTCAGGCCAATCCGCAGCTGGAATGCGATGCCGTCACGGCGTTGGACCTCGGCCGCCAGGCGTTGGGTTTCGTTGAGGATGTCCAGGGCCGCAAGGCAGGCACGTAAAGCGTGATCCTCCAACGCCACCGGTGCCCCGAACACCGCCATGACGCCGTCGCCGGTGAACTTGTCGACTCGTCCGCCGAAGTGTTGCACAACTGCGGCGCATTGGTTGACCAGCTCGGTCATGATCTCGCGCAAACGCTCCGCGCCGACGGCAGCTGCGATGTCCATCGAATGGACCACATCGGCGAACAGCACCGTCACCTGCTTGTACTCAGCGGGTTTCGCCGCTGTCGACACCGCCGCTCCGCACTCCAAACAGAACTTCGCGTTTTGCGGCAGCTCGATGCCACACGATGAGCACGCCAGTCCCGTCGCGGTCATGGCATTGCCTCGGCCCAGGCGATATGCCCCTCGTAGCCAAGCGTTTTGGCCATGTCGCGGTAGCGATCTCCACATTCGTGGTAGCTGGTGTCGTCGCCATGGGCGCTGGCCAAGAGTGCGCGAAGTCGCAACAGCCAGATCTCGCGTATCACCAGACCCTCATCGGCTGGCGCGGCGGTTAGCCGCTCGATGGCGGCCTCGGCTTCGGCCACGTCACCGTCGGCCCGGCGATCGAGCAGTGCCTCCACCAGAACACCCGTCGCAGCGACCCCGTGTATCAGCAGCCGTCCCTGGCGGAACAAATGGTCGACGGCGGCGAGCATGAGCGGTAGGGCTTCAGCACGATCTCCACACCGAGCCGCCTCACGCGCCGAATAGACATCGATGAGTGGTCGATCGCACAGGTTGTGTCGCCGGCGCATGAGCACCTCGCTGACCTCGGCCAGCAGCTTCTGTCCACGGTCACGCTCCGCATCCGTTGGGCGGTGCACCAGCGCAACGCCCAGCGTTCCCTGGGCGACGGCCACCGCGAGGTCATCACCGGATCGTTCGGCGATCTGCAGGGCATCCTCGATCTCGCGCATCGCGGAATCGTCGGGCCTCAGCACGCCATACGGTAGTACCCATACATAGACGTAGCCGACGACCGTGGCGTAGGAGACGGGGTCGGCGCTGCGGGCCATGGCCAGGCCGTGCCGCAGGTCGTCTCGCCATCCAGCACGACCCAAGCAGAAACGTGCAAGAGCCCGCGTCGTAAAGGCGAGCGCTAACGGAGACCCGAAAAGGAGGTTGCCTTTAGACGGGTCACCGTCGGCCAGGTCGATAACCCGCTGTGACCAGCGGGCACGTCAGACAACTCGGCGCTTTCAAGCTTGGCGTAGATCGGCCCGAGGGACAGCCCTACCGCCAAGGTCGGATCGCCGATGGACTCGATGAGGGCCATGGCCTCGGAGGCCAGCTGGGACGCCTCGCGCACCCGATCCCGAAACGCGTGATCGATCACCAGACCTGCCATGGCGATGGCCAGTGACGCCTTGTCCCCGGCGGCGGTGCACAACTCGCGCAATTCATCGAAGCGGGCACCGGCAACATCCATATGGGCTCGCCAGGCGATCCCGCACAACATGGTGCGCGGGGCAATGCGCATGGCCGCCCGGCCGGGGTCATCTGCGGGTAGGGCGTCGGCGATCGTTTGGGCGCGCTCCCAACTCAGTCGGGCCGCGGCGATGTCGCGGTTGGTCGCCCAGGTTGCGGCGCGCATGTGCCAGCCGTAGGCGGCTTGCAGGTCGCCGGCGGCCTCCAAGTGCTCGGCGATCAGCGCAGCGTTGTCGTCAGCGGAGGCCGGGTCGCGTGATTCGATGGCGTCCGCGACGCGCCTGTGCAGTTCGGCGCGATCGGACTTCAGCTGTGACTGGTAGGCCACCGTGCGAATCAGCGGGTGGTGGAACACATACTCGGGTTGGCGGGTGAAGCTGACTTGATCGATGAGTTGGGCCGACACCAAGTCAGCAACCACCGGTCCGGTCCCGAGCACAGTCAGCAGGTCCAGGCCAAACCGCGAGCCAACCACTGCCGCCGCGCTCAGAGTGCGTTTGGCTTTCGGGTTAAGTCGATCGATGCGCGCGGCGATGGTCGCCTGCAGCGTGGCAGGGACAGTGACCTCAGCAACTTCCGCGGTCGACAGATATGCGCTGCGGTGCCCGCTCAAGACACCACGCTCGGCCAGGTCGCGCACCATCTCTTCGGCGAAGAACGGATTACCGGCGGCCTTCTCGGCGATCGTCTGGGCCAGTCCGCGTACCGAGGGGTCAGGCCCAAGCAGCTCCGAGACCAGTGCTGCCGTTTCTGAATCACGAAGGGGTGCAAGGGCTATGGTTTGTGCATCCGCCACTTGAGACAGTGCGCCCCGATACTCAGGTCGGTAGGTGATCAATACGAGCTTGGGCGTTTGCGGGATCACGGTGAGGAAGTCGGCGATCATCGACTCGCTGACCTCATCGATCCAGTGGGCGTCCTCGATGACGTAAACCGCGGGGTTTTCGCGGGCCAGGGCTGCTGTGTTTACCAAAGCGGTCAAGCGCCGCCGACGGGCATCGGGATCGATCTTCGGCAAAGCCATATCCGGATCGGCGATGCCCAACAGATCATCGAACAGCAACAAGTCCTCAGGGTCTGCGTCGCGATTTCGGTCGCGGATATGGGCGCGCGCTGCAGTTGCGTCAAGACCCTCGACCCCGGTGGCTGCGCGCAACAGCCGGGCGACGGCGTGGAAGGGGATCTGCTTGGTGTGCGACTCGCAGAATGCGTTGAACACCTCGACATTACGCGCGGCTGCCTTCGCAGTAACTTCACGCACGAGACGGCTTTTGCCAATGCCAGGCGAGCCGACCACGCCGACCGCCGCGCCGTGCCCGTCGATCGCGCGCTCCAGCAAGCCCTCAACGGCGGACATCTCCCACCGTCGACCCACCAGAGTCGACTCAGCATGTGTGATTGCGGGCTGCCGTTCGTGAACGCTCAACAACCGGTGTGCCACGACTGGTTCATTGGCACCCTTGATTTGAACCAGCTCAGAGTCGCCCAGAGTCGCAGCGCCCTCGACCAGCCGCACTGTGGATGCGGTTAGCATTACCCCACCGGGTGGGGCCACCGATTCCATCCGCTGCGCCATGCCCACCTGCTCACCAACCGCGGTGTAACCGAACGGCCCCGAACCGATCTCACCGGCGATCACCTCACCGGAGTTAAGCCCCACCCGCAACTGAAGGTCCACACCATCGCGTTCTGCGACATCGACGGCGAGCCGCTTGGCTTCCTCCTGAACGCCCAACGCCGCCAGACAGGCACGAATAGCGTGGTCCTCCAACGCGATTGGCGCACCGAACACCGCCATGATCCCGTCACCGGTGAACTTGTCCACCGTGCCGCCGTAGCGCCGCACAACGGCGGCGCAGCGGTCGGCGAGGTCGGCCATGATCTCGCGCAACCGCTCCGCCCCGACAGCCGCCGCGATGTCCATCGAATGCACCACGTCGGCGAACAGCACCGTCACCTGCTTGTACTCAGCGGGTTTCGCCGCTGTCGACACCGCCGCACCGCAGTCCAAACAGAACTTCGCGTTTTGCGGCAGCTCGATACCACACGATGAGCACGCCAGTCCTGTCGCGGTCATGGCATCGCCTCGGCCCACGCGATATGCCCCTCGAAGCCAAGCGATGTCGCCATGTCTCGATAGCGGTCCCGCAACTGCGCGTAAGCCGCGGCATCACCATGAGCCCGCGCCAGTAGAGCCCGCAGCCGCAGCAGCCAGATGTCGCGCAGAGCCAAGCCGTCGTCGCTCGGCGCTGCCGCTAGCCGCTCGATCGCGGCCTCGGCTTCGGCCACGTCACCGTCGGCCCCGCCATCCAGCAGTGTCTCCACCAGGACACCCGTCGCGGGAATGCCCCACAGCAGCAGTTGCCCCTCGCGGAACAGATGGCCGGCGGTGGCGCGCGTGAGAGGTATCGCGCCATCGCGATCTCCACGCCGAGCCCTCTCACGCGCCGCGTACACCTCGACGAGGGGTAAGTCGCCCAGCATGTATCCCCCGCCTAGTAACACCTCGCTGACTTCGGCCAGCAGCGTCTGTCCGCGGTCACGATCGGTGGCCGTTGGGCGGTGCACCAGCGCCACGCCCAGCGTCATCCGGGCCATGGCTAGAGCGAAATCGTCACCGGATCGTTCGGCGATCCGTAGAGCGTCCTCGATCTCGCGGATCACGGAATCGTCGGACCTCACCACGCCCTGCGGTATTCCCACGTAGTAGGCGTAGGCGACAACTGCGGCGTAGGACGTGGGGTCGGAGCTGCGGGCCATGGCCACGCTGTGCCGCAGGTCGTCTCGCCAACCGGGACGGCCAAGGCAATAGCGGCCAATGGCGCGCGTCGTAAAGGCATGCGCCACCGGGTACCCGAAAAGGAGGTTCCCTTTAGACGGGTCACCGTCGGCCAGGTCGATGACCCTTTGTGACCACCGCAACATGTCAGACGACTCGGCGCTTTCCATCTTGGCGTAGATTGCCGCGAACGACAGCCCCACCGTCAAGGTCGCGTCGCCGAGCGATTCGATGAGGGCCATGGCTTCCGATGCAAGCCGCGACGCCTCGCGCATCCGGTCGTGGAACCCGTGATCGATCACCAGCCCCGCCATCCCGATCGCCAATGACGCCTTGTCCCCGGCGGCGGTGCACAACTCCCGCAGTTCATCAAAGCGGTCACCGGCCACGTTCTCATGGACTCGAAAGCCGATCCCGCACAACATGGTGCGCGGAGCAATGCGCATCGCTGTCCGGTTGGAGTTATCGGCCGGCAGGGCGTCGGCGATTCTGGTGGCGCGGTCCCAGCTGAGTCGCGCCGCGTTGATGTCTCGGTTGGTCGCCCACGTTGCCGCGCGCATGTGCCAGCCGTAGGCGGCGTGCCCATCACCGGCAGCCTCCAGATGCTCGGCGATCAGCGCCGCGTTCTCCTCGGCCGCGGCCGGGTCACGTGATTCGAAGGCGGCCGCGACGCGCCGGTGCAGCTCGGCACGATCCGATTTGAGCTGAGCCTCGTAGGCCACCGCACGAATGAGTGGGTGGTGAAAGACATACGCGGGTTGTCGTGTGAACCTGACCTGGTCGATGAGCTGGGCCGCCACCAAGTCCGCAACCACCGGTTCGATGCCCAGCGCGTCTAGCAGGTCGAGGCCGAACCGGGAGCCAACCACCGCGGCGGCGTTAAGCGTCCGTTTCGCTTTCGGGTCGAGTCGGTCGATGCGGGCGGCGATGGTCGCCTGCAAGGTGGCGGGCACCTTGGCCTCACCGATATCCGCCGTCGACACGTATGCGCCGATCTGTCCCTGCAGCACGCCGCGCTCGGCCAGATCGCGCACCATCTCCTCGGCGAAGAACGGGTTACCGGCGGCCCGCTCGGCGATCACGCCGGCCAACTCCGCGACCGAGGGGTCCGCCCCGAGCAGCTCGGCGACCAGTGCCGCGGTCTCTGGATCACTCAGCGGCGCAAGGGCGATGGTTTGAGCCCCATGCACCCGAGCCAACGCCCCCTCGTATTCCGGTCGGTAAGTGGCCAGCACCAGCGAGGGCGTCTGCGGGATCACCGTGAGGAAATCGGCAATCATCGACTCACTGACCTCATCGATCCAATGGACGTCCTCAACGACACAGACCGCGGGCGTTTCCCGAACCAACGAGGCGGCATTCAGCAGCGCCGTCAGCCGCCGCCGACGCGCATCGGGATCGATTGCCGGTAACGCAGCATTCGGGTCGGCGATGCCCAAAAGATCATCGAGCAGCAACAAGTCCTCGGGGTCTGCGTCGGGAACGCGGCTGCGGACCCGATCCCGAGCGGCCTGCCCGTCAAGACCCTCGACGCCGGTGGCCGCGCGCAGCAGCCGCGCCACGGCATGAAAGGGAACCTGACTGGTGTGCGACTCGCAGAATGCGGTGAACACGTCCACGCCGCGGCGACCCGCCAGCGCCGCCACCTCGCGCACCAGACGGCTCTTACCGATGCCCGGTGAGCCGACCACGCCTACCACCGCGCCGTGGCCGTCAATGGCACGGTCCAACAAGCCCTCAACGGCGGACATCTCCCACCGCCGACCGACCAGAGTCGACTCGGCACGCCCGACAGCGCGATGCCCATCGGCAATGCCCAACAGCCGACGGGCGGGTATCGGGGCGTCGCCACCCTTGATCTGAACCAGCTCAGCGTCGCCCAGAGTCGCAGCGCCCTCGACCAGCCGCGCTGTGGATGCAGTGAGCATCACGCCACCCGGTGGGGCCACCGATTCCATCCGCTGCGCCGTGCCGACCTGTTCACCAACGGCGGTGTAACCGAACGGCCCCGAACCGATCTCCCCGGCGATCACCTCACCGGAATTCAGTCCCACCCGCAATTGAAGGTCCACACCGTCGCGCGCTGCGACGTCGACGGCAAGCCGCTCTGCCTCTGCCTGAACGCCCAACGCCGCCAGACAGGCACGAATAGCGTGGTCCTCCAATGCGATTGGCGCGCCGAACACCGCCATGATCCCGTCACCGGTGAACTTGTCCACCGTGCCGCCGTAGCGCTGCACAACGGCGGCGCATCGATCGGCGACGTCGGCCATGATCTCGCGCAACCGCTCCGCCCCGACGGCTGCGGCAACGTCCATCGAATGCACCACGTCGGCGAACAGCACCGTCACCTGCTTGTACTCGGCGCGGGCATCGTGCGTCGTGACCGGTGCGCCGCAGCCGTCACAGAATCGCGCACCCTCGCGCGGCTCGGTGCCACACGTGCGGCACGCGGTCGCTGCGGTCATCCGACCCTCCGCCGCTTCCGGCCCCCGAGTTTCCCGGTTCACAGCATAAGGCGCTAGGCGATTCGCCCGACGAAAGTCGGCGAACTGCGGTTTGGTGCGTCGCCCCGCACTCGATGTTCGTCCAGTTAGACGCCGTGAAAGGCGACGTACAACTTCCGCGCCACCGCCGGACGCGGGCTCGCCGCGGTCGGCCGAACCGAGCGTCAACGGCTACCGCCGTCACTAGTAGGACCTCGGCAGTGACAGGCTGTGTTGCGCCACGTAGTTGAGGATCATCTCCCTGCTGACCGGCGCGATTCGCAGCAGTCGGGCCAGACCCCAGTGCGGGACCAGTCCGTACTCGGCCGAAAGGCCATTGCCCCCGTGGAGTTGGATGGCGTGGTCGACTGCACCGACAGCGGCCTCGGCGGCCGCATACTTGGCGACGTTGGATGCTTCTCCGGCCGGATGGCCGTTGTCGTAGCGCCACGCGGCCTTGGTGGTCATCATCGACGCCAGGTCGACTTCGATCTTGGCCTTGGCCAGCGGATGCGAAATCGCCTGATAAGAACCGATTGCCGGGCCCCAAACGGAACGGGTGCGGGCATAGTCGGCCCCTTTGGTCACGGCATGGCGGCCAACGCCCACGCACACCGCCGCGCCGGTGATGCGTTCTGCATTCAAGCCGTCGAACACCTGTCTAAAGCCATCGTGTTCGGTGCCGACAAGGGCGCTGGCCGGTATACGGACATCGGCGAAGTGCAGCGTGTACTGCTTCTCAGGGAGGGAGATGCCCACCGGCAGAAGGTGCTTGATCAAGCCGGGCGCGTCGGTGGGCACCAGAAACAACGAGAGCTTCTCGGGCGCCGACCTCGCCACGACGACCAACGCGCCAGCCTCGTCGACACCGGAGATGTAATGCTTCGTGCCGTTGAGGAGATAGTCGCTGCCGTCTCGCGTCGCCTTCGTGGCGATCTGACGGGTGTTGGAGCCCGCGTCGGGTTCGGTGATAGCGAAGACGACCTTGGTGTCGCCGCATGCCATGCGCGGCAACCATTCCCGGCGTTGTTCGACTGTACCGTGGCGGGTCAGCAGCTCACCAGAGATGGCGCTCGAGACAAGTAGGAGAAGCAGCGGGCACCCGTGAGCGCGGCGGTCTCCTCGCATACAATGGCCAGCTCCGACATGCCGGCTCCACCACCTCCGTACTCCTCAGGAAGGTTGATTCCGATGAATCCGTGGTGCGCTAGGTCTTGCCATAGCTCGGTCGTCGGCTCGTGAGCGGCGGCACGCTCAGCAAAATAGGCGCAACCGTACTTGTCGGTGATTGCCCGGATCGCGTCACGCAGGTGGTGATACTCGACAGGTTCTGAGAAGTCCACTGTGACACCAGCTTTCCGGGAAATCAGCGTGCACTGCACTGATGTAGTCGCTAAGCCCCGCGCTCCGCACTGCGCGTCGGCGCCCCGGCGAATGCCTGGGCGATGTCGAGCCAGCGTGATGCGACCCGCCCGGTGGTAACCAGTGCCGTCTGGGTCCAGTGCCGGCGTTGGGTGGTGGCGAGCACGAAATCCAGTGCCGGGCCGGTGACCCGATTGACGGCATCGGCCGGCCCCCAGACCCAGGATTGTCCATCGGGGGAACGTAATTCGACCCGCACCGGCTCGTCAGGGACTTCGAGGCTGTGGAGGGTATGGGAGAAATCGAAGGTCGTCACACCGAGGTGGGCGACGCTGCGCAGACCGGGGCTTGGCGGGTGCTGGACGCCAAGCGCTTCATAGATGTCGTGGCCGTGGGCCCAGGTCTCCATGAGCCGGGCCGTGGCCGAGGACGCCACGCTCATATCGGGCCCGAACCACGGCAGGCGCCGGCGGGGATCCTCGTCGCAGAAGGCGGCCAGCAGATCGCGCCGTGCCGCGACGAACCAGGCCAGCAGTGCGTCGTGGGCTAAAACCCGGTGCTGTGCGGCGATCCGGTCGGGGAAGTCCATGCCGTCGGCCATCAGCCTTTCGGCCAGGGCGCGGAATTCTTGGGGCTGCGTCAGTGCAAGACGGGCGGCATCATCGAAGAACGCCAGGTGGGAGACCTGGTCGTGGATGCTCCACCCTTCGGCGGGTGTCGCCAGCCCCCACTGCTCGTGGGCCAAGCCATCCAAATGCTCGGCAAGCTGGTCTGATTCGTGGCGGAGGTCGGCGAGCAGACCCGCGTAGGCTTCATTGGTGAAGCTCACTCGTTGTCCCCGTGGACTATCGCGAGCGCCTGGCCCGAGTCGACCTGCTGGCCCGCCGTGACCAAAATAGCCGCCACCACACCATCGGCCGGCGCTCGTACCGTGTGTTGCATCTTCATGGCCTCCAGCACGACGATTGGCGTGCCCGCGGATACAGCGGCGCCCTCGTCGACCTCGACGCGCACCACCGATGCCGGCATCGGTGCCAGCAGTGACCCGACTTCATGGACCACGCTCGGGTCCGGGAAGCGCTCCACCTCGGACAGCGTGCTCGAACCCAGCGAGCTGTCGACGTAATGCGTTGCCCCGACGCACTTCACCCGATAGCGGCGACGGATGCCGTCGATCTCGGCATCCACCAGGGTGGCCGACGCGCCGACAATCCGGACATCGGCGGACCGGCCGTCGGCCGCCGCGGTCAGCGTTCCGCGGTCAAACCGGTAGCTGACGTCGACACGGTCGGCGCCGACTTCGAACGACACCGTTTGATCATGGCTGGGCAAGGTGCGCCAGCCTGGCGGCAAGCCGGGAAGCACCGCGGTCTGGGCGCGTCGTCCCGCCTGTGCGGCCAACGCGGCCACCAGGGCGTGTGTCCGGGTGACCTCGGGACTCTCGGGGCGGGCCATCAATAGCGCAGGAGGATGACGCTCCAGGTATCCGGTATCGATGGCACCCGAACGGAATTCGGGCTCACCGAGGATCCCAATCAGCAGGTCGCGATTGGTGGTAACACCGTGCACCAGCGTCTCCCGCAACGCGCGGGCCACACGGCTGCATGCTTCGTCACGGGTCGCGCCGTAGCCGATGACCTTGGCCAGCATCGGGTCGTAGAACGTGCTGACGCGTGACCCCGAGGTGAATCCAGCGTCCACGCGGATACCGTCGAAGTCGGGAAACTTCAGTGTCGTCAGTGCCCCCGACGCCGGAATGAATCCGGCCGCAACATCTTCGGCGTACAGCCGGACCTCGAGGGCATGACCCCTGGGCGAACAGTTCAACATCTCGGAAGGCAGAGGCTCACCCGATGCGACGAGGAGCTGGGCTCTGACGAGATCAATGCCCGTGACAAGTTCCGTGACCGGGTGTTCGACCTGCAGCCGGGTGTTGACCTCGAGGAAGTAGAACGAACCGTCCTGGGCCATCACGAACTCGACGGTGCCCGCGCCTTCGTAGGCCAGCGCCTTGCCAGCGGCTACTGCCGCACGGCCCAGCTCGTCGCGCAACGTCTCATCGACTGCCGTCGACGGCGCCTCCTCGATGATCTTCTGGTAGCGGCGCTGGATGGAACACTCCCGTTCGCCCAGGTGCACGAGCGTGCCGTGCCGGTCTCCGAAGATCTGCACCTCGATGTGACGAGGCGCTTCGACGAATTTCTCCAAAAACACCGTGCCGTCACCGAACGCGGCGGCGGCTTCACGGCGCGCGCTGGACACGGCGTCAAGCAGTTCCCCGTCGGTACGCACGATCCGCATCCCGCGGCCACCGCCGCCGAACGCCGCTTTGACTAGCAGGGGGTAGCCGATCTCCGGGGCAGCGCTAAGCAGCAGGGCGGGATCTTCGTCCTGTTCGGACTGCACTGTGGCGCCGGGCAGCACCGGCACCCCGGCAGCACGCATCATGTCTTTCGCGGCGATCTTGGAGCCCATCGCCCCAATGGCTTCCGGGCTGGGACCGACGAAGACGACACCGGCTTGGGCGCAGGCTCGCGCGAAATCGGCTTTCTCCGAAAGGAAGCCGTAGCCGGGGTGGACCGCATCGGCGCCTGTTCGGGCAGCAGCATCCAGCACTAGATCGGATCGAAGGTAGGTGTCGGCGGGCGCGGTGCCGGGAAGGTGCACGGACTCATCGGACTGCAACACGTAGGGCGCATCGCTGTCGGCGTCGGAGTACAGCGCAACAGTGGCGATGTTCATTGCCCGTGCCGAGCGGATGATCCGGGCGGCGATCTCTCCGCGATTGGCGATTAACAGCTTTGTGATCACGATCCTCACATCCTGAAGACGCCGAAACCGCGGCGGCCGGCGACCACGTTGGAGTGGGTGGCCGACAGGGCCATCCCGAGCACGGAGCGAGTATCGCGGGGGTCGATCACCCCGTCGTCGTAGATGCGGGCGGAGACAAAGAACGACTGCGATTCCCGCTCAATCTGGTCCTCGATCTCCGCGGTGCGCTTTGCATCCGCCTCGGAATCGAATTCACGGCCGGCAGCCTCGGCGGCGGCCTTGCCGACTATGGACAGCACGCCTGCCAATTGCGCCCCGCCCATCACCGCCAGTTTGGCGCTGACCCAGCTGAACATGAAGCGTGGGTCATAGGCGCGTCCCGACATGCCGTAGTTTCCGGCGCCGTATGAACCTCCCATGTTGATCGTGATGTGCGGGACGGTGCTGTTGGTGACGGCGTTGATCATCTTGGCGCCGTCCTTGATGATGCCGTCTTGTTCGTATTGCGTGCCGACCATGTAGCCGGTGACGTTCTGCAGGAAGATCAACGGCGTGTTGATTTGGTTGGCCAGCAGGATGAATTCCGTTGCCTTCTTGGACTCTTCACTGAACAGTACGCCACGCGTGTTGGCGAGTAGGCCGACAGGAAAGCCGTGGATGGACGCCCACCCGGTGGCGATGCTGGCGCCCCAGCGTGGCTTGTATTCGGAGAACCGGGATCCATCGACGATTCGGGCGATGACTTCGCGCGGGTCGAACGGCACGCGCGAGTCGCTGGAGGCGATGCCGAGAAGTTCCTCGGCATCGTAGAGCGGTTCGTCGGAGGGCTGCGTGGGGCCGGGTCCGAGCTTGCGCCAGTTGAAGTGTGCGACGATGTCGCGACCGATGCGGATGGCGTCGACCTCATCGACGGCGAAGTAGTCGCCGAGGCCGGAGATGCGGGTGTGCATGTCCGCGCCGCCAAGCGCCTCGTCGTCGGCGTCTTCGCCGGTTGCCATCTTCACGAGGGGCGGGCCGCCGAGGAAGACTTTTGCTTGTTTGTCCACCAGCACCGAGTAGTCGCACATCCCGGGTACGTACGCGCCTCCGGCGGTCGAATTGCCGAAAACCAGTGCGACAGTGGGGACTCCCATCGCCGACAGCTCGGTGAGGTCGTGAAAGATCTTGCCCGCCTGCACGAAGATCTCCGACTGAGTGGGCAGGTCAGCGCCACCGGATTCAACCAGGTACACCACCGGCAATCGGTTGATGCGCGCGATCTCCAACGCGCGCAGGTTCTTTCGAAGGGTGTAGGGGTTCATGGTGCCACCGCGCACCGTTGGGTCATGCGCGATGATCATGCACTCGACCTCCGCCACCACGCCGACACCGGTGATGATCGCCGCGCCGACATTGAATTCCGTACCCCACGCCGCGAGCGCGGACAGCTCCATGAACGCGGCGTCGCGGTCGACCAGCAGTTCGATGCGCTCTCGAGTCAGCATCCGGCCACGGTCGTGGTGGCGTTTGACGTAGCGCTCACCGCCGCCGGCGGCGACGAGCCGGAGTTGCTCGTTGAGGGCCGCGACCGCAGCGGACTGGACCTCCCGGTTGTTGAGGTAGGTCTCGGAGGTGGTATCTACGTCCGATGTCAGGACCGCCATCGTTGTCCTTCGCGGTGTATCTTGAGTTCACCACAGTTAGTGAATGGCCATACACTAAGCCATCAGAGCGATTACTGGAAGGAGCCATCGAGAATCTCTTCGTTCCGGTCGGCGCGGCTGCCGGCGAGGCGCGACTGTGTGACTTCAAAGCCACATGTAAAGCGGATAATAACGTCCGTCGCTACTAGCGCCCCTGCGGGAAGCGGGTGGGGCAACACCTTCCCACGAACCTCGGAATCCCGGAACCAAGCTTCACACGGACAACCGCAGTAGTGAACTGTGAATAACTAAATCGATCACCGCAGCAAATGATCCAAGGTCGCACGGACGGCTGAGGCTTGTGGCCTGTACTTCGTGAACAGGCCAGTCTCGCGATGCTTCGGTGTTCCCGGCATGGATGGCGGGCCGTAATTCCGCGGCGCGAGTAGTTAGTGGCTGATGCCGACAATGGCGCGAGCGGCCTCGGTAAGCAGTTCCCGCAATCGATCCTCAACAAGACCAGTGTTGTGGAAGAGGGCCGACTGAATGGCGCCAACCGCCGCATGCACCACCGTGCGCGCGTCCGCGTCGCTGAGGTCTCTGTGCAGCTCGGCGACCAG
>Ga0318551_10000311_pt1 | contig 14291 bp, 12 predicted proteins | sample GRESIP082b2f19_FD_203511 | JGI IMG/M metagenome (GOLD analysis project Ga0318551, IMG submission 203511) | Tropical soil microbial communities from Luquillo Experimental Forest, Puerto Rico - GRE.SIPMG.082b2f19 | ecosystem: Environmental > Terrestrial > Soil > Tropical forest > Bulk soil...
GAGGTCAACGCGTGGAAACCCGGAGAAACGCCTACCGCTGCGGCCCAGGATGAGAGCGGTAATTCGAATCGTTAGTGCTGCGGCCCGACACCCTGATAAGGAAGAGATCTGGAGGCGTAAGCGGGGAGAATCACCGGGCGCGAAGCTCGCGGTGACCGCCAGCCGCGGCCGCATGGAGTAGTTGAACGTGCCGGAGTGCCACAGGTCAGCACCGTTGAACAAGATGACCGACCCGGCCGGTGCCACAATCTTCACCTCATCGGGGTGCGGCCCCAACTCGCAGCCCGGCGCCAGCACGTCGACCGGGTCAGCGGCGACCCGGTGGGAGCCGGGGATGACCCGCAGCGAGCCATTGTCCGCGGTGAATGCGGTGATGCACCACATGGCCGACAGCGACCGCCATGGCCCGGAGGTACTGCGGTGCTCGATGCCGAAGTCGGGATGCCAGCCCTGGTGGCCGCAGCCGGGAAGCGGCGCCCGCAAGCCGAGCCCTGACATGTGCCACGGGCCCCCCAGCACCGCCACGGCAGCGTCCGCCAGCAACCGGTGCTCGCAGAGCGGGCGGAACCCGGGGTCGGCTGGCTCCAGCTTGGCGTGCACCACACCGGCCTCGACGGTACCTGGATCGCCGTAGTTGGCGTGCCCCGCGGCGACCTCCTGTGCGACCAACGCCTCGAGGTGGGCGCGCAACTGGTCAACGGCGCTCCCATCCAGCAGCGACGCCACCAGCAGGTAGCCGTCGCGCTCAAGCGCGTCTCGCTCTGCGACGGTGAGCCTGCGGCCCGTGGTCACAAGCGAGAGTCTCCGCCAGACTCGACCGCACGGCAAACCATTTACCGTGCCACCAGAAACATGCCCGCGCCGCTCGCGGTCCGCCCGGCTGCCGCCAGATAGTCCGCGCCGAGCGACGCCAAGATCAAGAACCGTGAGCGACAGTTATGCAGCCCGCAAGATCGGGCGTGCCATTAATGTGCCATTAACCAGGGTGACCGGCGGTAAGCCACGGCTACCACCGGACACCTCAACATGCAGGTCAGCGCCCATGACGGCCGGGGGCGGTGCGCCTTCCAAGCTGGTCATGAGGGTTCGTTTCCCTTCGCCCGCTCCACCGAAATCCGCAGGTCAAGCCGGCATAGTCACGGTCGGCGCGATCACACCCACATTCCACGGCGTGACCGCGGCCGTCGTTGCACTGGAGTCCCACGATGAGCACTTCGGTATCAAGGTCGACTTGGTGCCAGGCGTGCGCACCGGCCTGCCCTACAGCGACCTGCCCGACCAGCAGCACCTCACCGGGTGGGCGACCGACGACCTGGGCAACCACTACCTCGCTGAGCAGGGCAGGGCAGCTGGCACGCCGGTGACGACAGGTGCGGCGGCGCGATGGGGTTCTGGCCAGCCCTCGACCCCCGGACACACAGCATCGACCTCATGCCCACCGCCACAACCGCCCCGCGGTTCACAGCGGTGGCAACTGGCTACCTTGGCGATCACGCCTCGCTTGGCGTTCAGGTGATTGCTGGCGCAGTCACCAGCCGTCACGCTTGGCCTATGCCAGAGATCATCGGCGAGGTTGTCGTCCGCACCGTCAGCGACGCCAAGCGCAGTGCGGCCTGGTATTGCGACCTGCTCGGCGCGCAGGAAACCAGCCGCTATGTCCAGCCGGAAGGCCACGTCGCACTGGTCCACCTCGGTGAGCTGCGCAGCGGCGTGGAGCTGTGCCTGGTTGACCACGGGGCGGATCCGGGTACATTCACCGAGTTCCGGGCGGGGCTGGATCACCTGGAGTTCTTGGTCGCCGAGCGCAGCGACCTCGACGCCTGGGCCGCCCGGCTGGACGAGCTCGGAATACGCCACTCCGGTGTGAAGGAACCCTTCTACACCGCGAACTCCATGCTCACTTTCCGCGACCCCGACAACATCCAGTTGGAGTTCTTTTGGCGCGCGCAGAGTCAGTCCTCCCCGGAGAACCGCTCCCATGCTGCCTGCTTGGACACGCCGAGCGCCTGGCCGATGCGGGTCCAGCTGATGCCCCGACCGCGCAAGATGGCCACATGGTCGTGTACAGCGGCATCGACCTGTGATTCCACTGCCTGAATCCGTGCCAGGCTCGCGAGCAGCTCGTCGTCCGGCTGTTCGTTCCACGACCCGAACCCGGGCGCCGGCTTCTCGGCGAGGATCAGGCTGCAGAGGTTCACGCATTCGTTGCAGATGTAGACGCCGGGGCCGGCGATGAGCTTGGCGACGGCGCCGGCGTCCTTAATGCAGAAGGAGCAGCACAGGGTCTCAAGCCGGTTGACACCTGGCATCGCGCTCCGGGAGCTCGCCATGCCGTCAAGGTATCCTTGACGGCGCCGGGAGTCAAGGTAGCCTTGACATCCGCCGGGCGACGGCCTGTCCTAATAGCAGTACCGCACCGTGACGTCCGGCGCGGGCCGCACTCCGGCCATGGCGGAACCCGGGGCAGGTCAGCTGCCCGCTGGCCTCCGGCCCCCGTGCAGGCGGGCGGGGATGCGGACGCGCAGCACCGTCTCGCCTGGCTGGGAGTCGATGGTGATCGTGCCGCCGTGGCGCTCGACAACGATGCGCTGCGCGATGTCGAGGCCGAGGCCGGTGCCTTTGCCCACGTCCTTGGTGGTGTAGAAGGCTTCGAACGCGCGTGCCGCCACGGCCGGCGGCATGCCCGGGCCGGTGTCACCCACCTCGACGACGACGTCGTCGCCTTCGGCCCGCGTCGCCAGCCGGAGCGTGCCCCTTCCGTCCATCGCGTCGATGGCGTTGTCGATGAGATTGGTCCACACCTGGTTGAGCTCGGCGGGGTACGCCTCGATCCGCGGAACGTTGGCGCCATAGTCGCGCACGACCGTGACACCGCCGCCGAGCTTGTGACCGAGCATCACCAGGGTGCTCTCAAGGCCCTCGGTCACGGTGATCTGCTGCACCGACGCGCGATCCATGTGCGAGTAGGAGCTCATGGCCGCGACGAGCTCGGAGATCTGCCGCGTCGATGCCTTGATCTCCGACAGCAGCGTGGCTGCGGAGAGCGTGCTCGCCACCCACTCCAGGCCCGGTTCCAGGGCCGGGCCCGGTAGCACGGCCACCGCCCGCTCGCACCAGCCGAGGTCGAGCCCGGCGGCGGCGAGCGGCGGGGCGATCTCCCACTCACGGTCGATGCCGTGACTGGCAAGCCACGATGACAGAGCCTCTTCGCGATCGGCCATGGCCAGCGGGTCAGAGATCACCGCCTCGGACTCGATCTCACGGCGCAGGGTGTCGAGGGCCGCGAACTGCTGGGCCGAGATCCCGTCGCGTGCGAGCCGGGTGAGGGACGCGAGCAGCATCTGGCACGTGGTCTCCAGGGCATCGACGGCCCGGGTGGCGGCGGCCGCCGGGTTGTTGATCTCGTGCGCGAGGCCCGCAGCGAGCGTGCCGAGGGTGATGAGGGACGCGCGCTGCCGCGCCGTCGACTCGATGGATCGCGCGGTGTGGTAGAGCCCCTCGATGAGGTGCTTGCCGAACGGGAACCAGGCGTTGAACCGTTCGCGCAGCACCACCGAAGGCACCCGGAGCAACCGCCCCTCGGCCGCTCCCCGGCCGGTCGCGAGATAGACGCCGTGCTCGTCCCATGCGCGGAACCCGCCGGCCCAGCGGCCCGGCACATCCATCTTGCCGACCAGGACGTCCTCGCGGCCGATGCGGCGCACCAGGTCGACGGCACCGTCAACGAGAACCCACCAGAACTCCGCGGGCTCGCCCTCGTGGAACAACTCGGCGCCGGACTCGACGCGGACCTCGGTACCGCCCTCGATCAGCTCCATTAGCTGGCCGTCGGTGAGGCCCTCAAAGATGGCCAGAGAGCGGAGCTCGTCGGCGCGCATCAGATCGTGACCAGGTAGCGGTGTACGAAGTAGACAGACATCGCGCCCTCACCGACGGCCGAGGCGACCCGCTTCATGGAGTCGAGCCGGACGTCGCCGGCCGCGAACACGCCCGGGACGCTTGTCTCGAGGCCGAATGGCGGGCGCGCGAGCGGCCAGCGCCGGGCGTAGGCGGGACCCAGAAGATCTTGCCCGGTGACGACGAACCCTTTGTCATCGCGGGCAACGTGGGCGCCGAGCCAGTCGGTGCGGGGGGAGGCGCCGATGAAGACGAACAGCCAGTTCGACGACAGTTCTTCCGTGATGCCGGAGTCCCTGTGGGCGATCGTGAGCGTCTCAAGGTGGCCTTCACCCCGGCCTGCCACCACCTCGCTGCGATACCGCACCTCGATGTTGGGCGCGGACACGATCCTGTCCAGCAGGTACCGGGACATCGTGTCCGCGAGCGTCGCAGCCCGGACCACCAGCACCACTCGCTTGGCGAAGCGGGACACGTGGAGCGCGGCCTGGCCCGCTGAGTTGGCGGCACCGACGAGGTAGACCTCGTCGCCCTGGCACTGGCTCGCTTGACTGGCATTCATGCCGTAATAAACGCCGCGGCCGGTGAGCTCAGCCAGCCCGACCGCCGCTAGGCGCCGGTAGGAGACCCCCGTAGCCACGATCAGCGCGCGCGCCTCGATCTCCCCCGAGCCCGCCAAGAGCACCGCCCGCACCGGCCCGCGCGCCTCGAACCCGACCACATCGCGGGCCAGGATCATCTCAGCGCCGAACCGGGAGGCCTGGGCGGTAGCGCGCCGGGTGAGATCCGAGCCGGTCAGTCCCCTCGGGAACCCCAGGTAGTTCTCGATTGCCGCGCTCTGGCCCGCCTGCCCCCCGGGCGCCTCACGCTCCACGATGACGGTGGTCAGGCCCTCCGACGCCGCATACACCGCGGCGGCCAGGCCCGCCGGGCCGCCACCCACGATGCACACGTCATACAGCGGCTGGCGCGCGCTCGTGCGCAGCCCGAGCGCGCCGGCCAGCGCAAGGATCGATGGCGAGCGGAGCGTCTCGCCCTCGGGGATGAGCACGAGCGGGAGGTCGGCTGGCGCCGCGCCAGCCAGGTCGCACAGGCGCTGGGCCTCGGCATCGTGCTCGATGTCATACCAGCGGTAGGGCACGTAGTTACGGGCCAGAAACATCTTGATGTCGTGACTGCGGTCAGACCACCTGTGCCCGACCACCCGGACCTCGGACGTGCGGTCCGGGTTCGCCTGCCGCCAGTCGTCGAGCAGTTCGTCGATAACCGGATACAGCTTCTCCTCGGGCGGGTCCCACGGCTTGAGCAGGTAGTAGTCGAGGCCGATCTCGTTGATCGCCTTGATCGCTACATCGGTGTCGGCGTAGGCCGTGAGCAGCAGGTACTTCGCGCCGGGCACGTGGCCGCGCGCCTGCTGGAGCATCTCGATGCCCGTCATCTGCGGCATCCGCTGATCGGCAACGATCAACGCCACCGGCTGGTCACTCAAGGCCAGCTTGGCCAGCGCCGCAAGGGCCTCGGGCCCCGACGCGGCGCGCACAATCCGGTAATCGGCGCCATAACGGCTGCGCAGGTCGCGGGCGACCGCCGCAGAAACCAGGGGGTCGTCGTCAACCGCCAAGATGACCGGTTTGCTCATGCCTCCCCCCCCGCACGCCCGCGCCTGCCTGAGGGAGGCGCAAGGACCGAACACGCGTCAGCCGCAAAGTATATCCACGCCCCAATGACCTGGGCATACTGCGCATTCCCGCATGTCACAGGGCGGCGATGACGGCGGCGAGAACCGGCAGCTCACGGTCGGGGGTTATCAGGTACGACAGGCCGAACCTTTCGCGCCGTGCCTGCAGGTCGTCACGGATCTGGCCGGGGCTGCCGATGAAGACGGTGGGCATGTCCCACACCGCCCCGACGCCGATCCCGCTCCAGCCCCGGCGGGCAATGAGGTCCTCGGTGCCGGCGCGGCGGTGCGCGGTGACGGTGAACGAGGCCGGGGCGCTGAGCTCCAGCTCGCCGAACCGGTCACCGGCCGCCGATCGCAGCACGGCCAGTTTCTGGTCAACTGCCGGGGGCAGCCGGTCGGCCGGATCGTCGCGGTCCTCGGAGACCTTGATCGGGGCCGGCAGCAGCCCCACGATGTCGGCCTGCTGCGCCGCGACGCGCAGCATGCGCGGGCCGCCGGCGCCGATGAGCAGTCGAGGGCGCCCACGGCGCTCCGGCATCGCATCCAGGTCCAGGCCATCGATCTGATACCAGGTACCCGAGTGATGCACCGGATCGCCGGCCAGCAGGCCCTTGATGATGGACAGCGATTCCTCGAGCCGGTCGATGCGCTGGCCGGCGGCGTCAAACCGGAGGCCCGCGGCGCGGTATTCCGGCTCATACCACCCGGCTCCGATGCCCAGCTCGAACCGGCCGCCGGACAGATGATGCAAGCTCGCCGCCTCGTGGGCCAGGATCGCCGGGTGCCGGAAGTCGTTGGAGAGCACCAGCGTGCCCACGCGCAGGCCCGTCGTCACTGCGGCCGCGGCCGCCAGCGCGCTGAACGGAGCCAGTTGCCGGCCAAACGCGCCCGCCGAGAAATGATCGCGGATGAGCAGCGAACCGACTCCCGCGCCCTCAACCCGGCGTGCGTAATCCGCCCACGCCGGACCATCCAGCACCGACTCGCTCACCACCCCGAACCGGATGCCCCCGGTCACCTGCCGTCCCTCCGGCGAATCCTCATCGCACCCACCCGCGGAAAGCTACCAGTTCACGCGGGCTCGACCGCCTCCGCCTGTGCCCGATTTCTATACTTGGCGACGCAGCGTGGGGCGGCTGCTGCCCGGCAATGGCCGCCCAGCCGCGGAGGACGATCAGGAGGTTCGCTGTGGTGGGCACGGCGGAGCACCTCACCTTCCGCCCGCTGACCGCCGAGCAGTGGCCGGCCCTGGAGGACCTGTTCGGCACGGCGGGGGCCTCGAACGGGTGCTGGTGCATGTACTGGCGCATCGGCCCCCGCTACCGCGACCGGCCCCGCGAGGACAACAAGCGCGACCTGGAACGGCTCGCGCGATCCGGGACGCCGCCGGGCCTGCTGGCCTTCGACGGCGATACCGCCGTCGGATGGTGTGAGCTTGCCCCGCGGGCCGACCTGGACTGGCTGGCCCGCGGCCGGTACTTCCGGCCCGTGGATGAGCTGCCCGTGTGGTCGGTCCCGTGCTTCTACGTGCGGCGGACCCACCGCCGTCACGGCGTGATGGGAGGACTGATCGAGGCCGCCGCCGGCGTGGCCGCCTCGGCCGGCGCCCCAGCCCTGGAGGCCTACCCGGTGGACACGTCCGTGCCGGGCCATACCCGCAACCTGTTCCTCGGCGTCGCCTCGGTTTTCGCCCAGCACGGCTTCGAGGTCGTGGCCCGGCGCCAGCCCGATCGCCCGATAATGCGCAAGGCCCTCGGCGCGGCCACCTGACCGGCCAGCGCCGGTCACGCGGCGGGCCGGGCACTGCGCCGCTCAGGGCTCGCGCAGCAGCGTGGCGGCAAGGCCGGTGGCCAGCCATTGCGTGTAGTCGGTGGCAGACCAGCCTCGCTGGATGACCAGGCAACGGTAGAGGTGGGTGTCCATGATTGCCCAGCACATGTCGGCGGCGTGCTGCCGGGTGAGGCCGGGGGCGAGGCCGTTCAGCGAGGCCAGGTGGCCGACGAACGCGGTGGCGCCGAACATCCGGTCGCGGTCGCCGTCGGCGATGAGTTGCGCGGCGTCAGGATCGGCGTCGGCCGCGGCGGTGATGACCTCGGCGATCGGTGTCACCCGGGCGGCGACCTCGGTGACCATCTGCACCCAGAGCGCGAGCGCCTTCCGCGGGTCGGGCTCGGCCTGGATCGCTTTGACCGCCGGGCGGTCCGCCATCGGGACCGGCTCGTCGTCACCGACGAGCGCCCAGTCCAGCGCCAGCTTGAGCAAGGTCGCCTTGCCGCCCACCGAGTTGAAGACGGTGCGCCGGCTGACGTGTGCGGCCTGCGCGACCGCGTCGATTGTCGTGGCCGCATAGCCCTGGGCGAGGAACAGGTCGTGGGCCGCGGTGACGATCGTCCGCCGGGTGCGCCTGGCCTGCTCGTCGCGGATCTCGGAGGTGTAGCGCCTAGCTGGCTGGTTCATCGCCGCGGACCTCGTGTCTTGACAGTCCCGCAAGTTAGGTGCACTGTAGATGCAGTCATCACATCATAAGTATACCCAAGATGGGGGTTGTCATGCGGGTAGCAATCATCGGCGCGGGCCCCGCCGGCTTGTTCGTCGGCGCCGCCCTGGCGCGCCGGGGCCACCAGGTGATCGCGGTAGAGCGTGATCCCGGGCCCGCGGCGGACGGGTCCTGGCGCAGGCTCGGGGTGATGCAGTTTCACCACGCTCATGCGTTCCGGCATCAGGTCGTCCAGGCGCTGCAGGAGGAACTGCCCGAGGCCCTGCGGCGCTGGCTCGCGGCAGGCGCCGAACCGGTCCAGACCCGGCTGCCCGATGGCACCGAGATCCCCATGGCGATGCGGTCCCGCCGTGAGACGTTCGAGCGGGCACTGCGGGCCTCGGCCCTGGACCAGCCCGGCCTGCAGGTGCGCCGCGGGCACGTCGATGAGGTGACCCGCCGGGATGGGCGGGCCAGCGGTATCCGGGTGGCCGGCACGGACCTTGCGGCCGACCTGGTGATCGACGCCTCGGGTCGAGCCGGGCGGGTAACCCGATCTCTGCGCCCGGCCCCGGCCAGCGGCGGGCCGTGCGGCATCGCCTACGTCGACCGGCAGTACCAGCTACACCCCGGCGCCGGTCCCGGCCCGCTGATGAGCCCGATCGCGTGGCAGGCCGACCTCGACGGCTACCAGGCCATCATCTTCATCCACGAACGCGGGATGTTCTCGGTCTTGCTGGTGCGCCCCATTGCGGACCGCGTCCTGGCCCAGCTCCGCCACGAAGCGGCATTCACCGCGGCCGCCCAGGCCATTCCCGGGCTGGCCGACTGGGTCGACCCTGCCCGTTCCCGGCCCATCACGCCGGTGCTTCCCGGCGGCCCGCTGCTGAACGCCTATCGCGGCCAGACCGGGCCGGACGGGCGGCTCGCCCTGCCCGGGCTGGTCTTCGTCGGCGACGCCGTGGCCACCACAACGCCCACATTCGGGCGCGGTGTGACCACAACGTTGCTGCAGGCCCAGCGGTTGCTGGGGCTCATCGACGAGCACGGCGCCGACACAGGTGCGATCGGCGAAAGCTTCGATGCCTGGTGCGCCGAGCAGATCAAGCCATGGGTCGACGATCACGTCCGGATGGACGAAGCGACCTGGCGCCGCTGGGCGGGCGAAGATGTCGACCTGCGCCGGCCCTTGCCGTCTGACCTCATCCTCGCGGCCGGCGAGGCGGACCCCAGTATCCGCGCTGCCGCCATCGGCTACCTTCGGATGACCGCCCTGCCCTCGTCGCTGCATGCCGTCGAACCCCGTGCGCACGCACGCTACGCACAGGGGTGGCGCCCGTCCCTCGCCCCGGGCCCGGGCCGCGGCGAGCTCGCCGACATCGTGCGCGCCGCGCTCCGCACCGCACCGGCGCCGGCCTTGGTGTAGCCGCTTTCACCGGGCCCGGCAGCGGCAGCGGTCACTTGGCGAGGTCAGCGCCGGCCGCGAGACCCGCCCGCGGGACGCGGGACACTCCGGCGGGCCTGCGGCGGCGAGATTCCAGCCCGGTGCGCGGTCACGGCGGCGGTCCTGATCGGGCACACTGGCCTGGTGGATGCCGATGTGGTGGTGATCGGCGCCGGTGCCCTGGGGTTGAGCACCGCCTTGCATTGCGCGCTGGCGGGGCGGTCGGTCATGGTGGCAGAACGCGGCACGGCCGGGTCGCAGGCATCGGGACGGGCCGCGGGCCTGTTCAAGTCCGTGCAGGCTGATGAGTTGCGCACCCGGCTGGCCCGGCGCAGCATCGCCCAGGCAGTGAGCTTCGCCGACTGGGCGGGGGTTCCGCTGGAGGTGTCCCGCCCGGGAAGCTTCCTGATCGCCCGGACCGCCCGGCACCGCGAGTACCTCGCCCGCGAGCTGGCCCTATCGCGGGGCTGGGGCGCCGACGTCCGTGCGGCCGACCCGGGATCGGTCGCGGGGCGGGTCGGCTACTACCGGGCAGCAGGGGAAGAGTTCGCGCTGTGGTGCCCGGAAGACATTTACATTGAGGAACCGGCCAGCCTGATGCGGGCGTACCTGGCGGCCTGCCGGCTGCACGGGGTGGTGGTCGCCGAGAACGAGCCGGTCATCGGCATCCCGGTCACCGGCGGCCGGGCAGCCGGAGTGCAGACCGCCGAGCGGCTGATCACGGCCCCTGCGGTGGTGGACGCGGCGGGCGGCTGGGTGGCCCAGGTCGCCGGGCTGGCCGGCGTGCCGGCGCCGCTCGCCCCGGTCCGCCACCAGCTGCTGATCACCGGGCCGCTGCCTCAGGTCGACCCGGCCGATCCGATCGTCCGGGTGGTCGATGCCGCGGTGTACCTGCGCCCCGCGCGAGCCGGGCTGATGTTCGGCGGCTTCGAGGCCGACCCGCTGCCGGTCGACCCGCGCCGACAGCCACCCTCTTTTCCCACCGACGACGTGCCGCTGGACCTGGCCGTGCTGCGCGCGCTGGCGGCCCAGGTCACCGCCGAGGCCCCGGCGCCCGGGACCGCCGCGGTGGCCGAGCACCGCGGCGGGCTGTTCACGATGAGCCCCGATGGCCGGTTCGTCGCCGGGCCCGTGACGCAGCTGCCCGGCCTGTGGCTGGCCAGCGGCTGCAACGGCTCGGGATTCTCCTCCTCCCCCGCGCTCGGCGAGGCGCTCGCCGCCTGGATCACCACCGGCAGCCCGCCGCCGGGCTTCGAGGCGCTGTCCCCGGCGCGGTTCGGCCCCCTGCCGGAGGACACCCTGCTTGCCCGCGGCCTCTGGCAATACGCCCACTACTACGACCCCGCCGCGTAGCCGCGCGGAGACCGGCCGGCGGTGAGACGGCATCGCCACTGTCCGCCGCCGGTGACCGGCCGCTGGCACGTGGTGCCGCAACCCTGTTGTCTGCTGCCGGCGGCGTCTCGCGCCGCCGGCCCGGACGCCGCCGCGGTGGCCGCCGGCTGGCGGGCCGGGCGCAGTGCCCGCCGCGCGCCCGGCCCGGCGGCGGCGCCTTCGCTCTGCTGGGACAGATGAACCCCCGGGCGGGTGGACACTGGGATCATGCGCTATCTGAGCAGCACCACCGGCAAGCAGATCTCCAAGATCGGGCTCGGCACCTGGCAGTTCGGGTCCCGGGAATGGGGCTACGGCGACCGTTACGCCACCGAGGTGGCGCATGCCATCGTCGAGCGGGCCCTGGAACTGGGTGTTACCTTGTTCGACACCGCAGAGGTCTATGGCTACGGGCGGAGCGAGCGGATCCTGGGACAGGCACTGGGCGACAAGCGCGAGTCCGTGTTCCTGGCGACGAAGATCTTCCCGGTGCTGCCGGTCGCCCCGGTCGTGGAGCAGCGCGCGGTGGCAAGCGCGAACCGGCTGGGCGCCCACAGGCTCGATCTGTACCAGGTGCACCAGTCCAATCCGGTGGTCCGGGACGGCACCATCATGCGCGGCATGCGCGCGCTGCAGCGCGTGGGCCTGGTCGGCGAGGTCGGCGTCAGCAACTATTCCCTGGCCCGCTGGCGGGCCGCCGAGGATGCGCTGGGCAGCCCGGTGCTGAGCAACCAGGTCCCGTACAGCCTGGTGGCCCGCTCCCCCGAGCGCGACCTGCTGCCGTACGCCAGCTCGCGCGGCCGGATAGTGCTCGCCTACAGCCCGCTGGCGCAGGGGCTGCTGTCTGGCCGGTATCAACCCGGCAGCCGGCCGGCCAACCGGGTCCGCGCCGCCAACCCGCTGTTCCTTCCCGACAACCTCGAGCGAGCCGGTGAGCTCCTCGGCGTCCTCGGCGAGGTCGCCGCCGCGCACTCGGCGACCGAAGCGCAGATCGCGCTGGCCTGGGTCATCCGCCACCCCGCGGTGGCCGCGATCCCGGGCGCATCCAGCGTCGAGCAGCTAGAGCGCAACGCCGCCGCCGCCGAGATCGATCTCACCGACGACCAGTACCAGGCGCTGGCCGCCGCGGCGGCCCGGTTCCAGCCGCTCACCGGGCCGGCCGTGCTGCCGCGCCTGGCCCGGGCCCGGCTCGGCCGCTGACCCGCGGCCGAAGTACGGGCGAGGCGGGCGGCCGCGCAGGACCACGCGCACCGGCCCGCCCCGGTGCTGGCCTCGGGCCTGGAAGGAGCGCCGATGTTCGCGCTGGCGGTCACGTTGACCGTGCTGCTGCTGCTGGAAACGCTGCCGTCGGCGGCCGCAGGGCTGTTCCGCGCCCGCGCCGGGCTGACCAGGCTGGATCAGCTCACCCGGCTCGGCCTGCTCGAGGGCCGGAACCTGTGGGTCGCCACCCTGCTCGGCGCCGTGCACCTGGTCGGCAGCGCCGCGGTCATCACAGGCCTGTTCATACCCGCGGTCGGTGTCGCCGGCGGCGCCCTGGAAGCCGCGGCATTCGGCTGGGTGCTGTCCCGGCAGCTACGCCACGGCGACCGCGGCCGGGCTCTCGGCGCCTACCTCCTGTTCATCGCGCTCGCCCTGGCGGTCCTGATCGTGGACGCCCTGCGCTTGTAGCAACAAGCGCCCCATTTGACTGCCAGGACGGGCCGCCGGCGCCGGTAGTAGCGCCCGGGCGGCGATGGTCCCGGCTGACGCCGCCGGCGAGGTGGTGCCGCCGCGCCCGGCAATCCTGTGGTCACTCCTGTGGGTCGCTACGTGTGGTCCTTTCTGCGGTCGCTGGCGAGTGTGGTGTCAACGGATAACGCAGGAAGGCAAGGACGATGGCTGAGACCCAGATCCTGGAAGGTGCCCGGATACACCCCGCCCGCCAGGCATCGGCCGGGCGCCGTGATGCCCGCCCCCGCCGCCGGTGGGGCAGCCGGCTGTGGAGCCTGCTGCACGCGCAAGCCATCCTCGATGGCACGTCCGGCGGCCCGCATGACGTCGCCTTCATCGAAGACGACCACCGGCGGCTGGCCGGCCCGCAGGGGTGGTGACCTCAGAGGCCGTGCTCGTCCAGCGTGTCCTGAACGAGCTGGGCGGCCGGGGATCCGATGCGCTGGTAGATGGCCAGCGCACGGCGCAGGTGCGTGGCGGCCTCGGCGGGACTGCGCGGCAGCAGGCTCGTGCCGATTCCGGCCAGGGCACGCGCTTCTTCGGGGTGGGCGCCGATCTCCTGGGCGATGGCGAGCGCCTGGGTGTGGAGGCTGCGGGCCTCGTCGCTCGCTGCGGTGGCCGACGACAGCTCACCGAGGCTGTTCAGGACCACCGCCTCGCCGTTCGGCCGGCCGAGGTCACGGTGCAACCGGAGGGCCTGCTTGAGGCTGGCGGCCGCGGCCGCATACTCCCCGGTCAGCCGCTGCACCACGCCGAGCTCGTCCAGCGCCCAGGCCTGGCCGAGCCGATCACCCAGGCGGCGGAACAGGTCCAGGGCCTGGCGCTCGCTCGCGGCGGCGGCCGGGTAATCGCCCATCTGCCGCTGCAGCATCCCCAGTTCGCACAGGACGTCGGCCTGATCGTATTCGGAGCCGGCCCGCTGGAACAGCTCAAGCGCCCGGTGGTAGCCGGCCGCCGCGGGCTCGAAGTCCCCGGTCAGCTGTTGGACCAGGGCCAGGTCGGTGAGGGAGACCGCCTCGGCCAGCGGATCACCTGCGTCCCGGGCCAGGGCCAGCGCCTGCTGGTGGCAGTCGATGGCGGCACGGTAGTCCCCCGTGTCCAGGTGCACCAGGCCCAGATGGTTCAGCGCATAGGCCTGGCCCGTCCGGTCGCCGAGGTCCTCGTAGAGGGCCGCAGCCTGGGTCAGGGTGGCGGTGGCCGCCGGATAATCGCTAGTGAGCTGCTGCAGCAGGCCGAGCTCGTCGAGCGTGCCCGCCTCGGCGGGCCGGTCGGCGGTGCGGCGCGCCGCGCGGAGCGCGGTCTGGTACTGGGCCGCGGCCCGATCCCAGTGACCGCGGGCACGCAGGAAACCGCCGATCGCCGTGGCGACGGCGATGGCGTGCTGTGGCATCGCCCCGGCGGCAAAGCCGACGGCCGCGTGCAGGTTGGACCGCTCGGCGTCCAGCCAGCCCGCCGCCTCCTGCGCGCTGGCCAGCGGGGGGAGGTGCGCCGGCGGGCTGCCCGGCGGAGGCCGGCCGCCGGCCGTGGTCCAGGTGGCTATGTGCTTACCGGCCGCCGCGGCGGCATGCGCGTAGTAGGTCATCAGCCGCCCGGTCGTCTCGGCTGAATCGGCGTCATCAGCGCCGAGCGCCCGGGCGTACTCGCGGAGCAGGTCGTGCAGCAGGTAACGGCCGGGCGCGGGCTCGGTGATCAGATGGTGGTCGTACAGCTCG
>Ga0318551_10000312_pt1 | contig 14289 bp, 18 predicted proteins | sample GRESIP082b2f19_FD_203511 | JGI IMG/M metagenome (GOLD analysis project Ga0318551, IMG submission 203511) | Tropical soil microbial communities from Luquillo Experimental Forest, Puerto Rico - GRE.SIPMG.082b2f19 | ecosystem: Environmental > Terrestrial > Soil > Tropical forest > Bulk soil...
TGCCCCGCCCGCGCAGACCGCTCCCGCAGACGCGCGGCAGGATGCCCCGCCCCCGCCGCCTCCCGGCAAGCAGTCGACGGCCGAGGGCAGCCCGGACAAGACCGCCGACGACATGGACCACCGCGAGTTCTCGGGGGAGACCATGCGCAAGTACGGCTACAACCCCAGCATCCCGTACTAGCTCAGCATCGCCTGTACGGCGCGGATCTCCTCGTCGCCGAGCATGATCGCGTAGTAGCCCAAGGCACGGAACGCCTGGAACTTCTCGGCACCGTAGCGGCGCACACCCTTGATCTCCACCCACACGTAGTCCACTCCTGGTGGATAGACGCGGAAGTCTGGTGTGTAGCGGCGACCATCCTGCAGCTTCACTGTGGCCGGCTCGTATTCCCAGCGTGTGCCTATCCGGTCTAGCCAGCGGGCGAATGCCAACTCCCACGACGAGCGGAAGTTGTAAGTTTTGCCGTCGGTCGCCTGGTACTCCCACTTACGCGTAGCAGAGGCAGCACCGAGCGTGCGCAGTGCGGCATCGCCGCCCCGGCGTTTGGCTTCAAGACCCTCTGGAGTTTGAGCGTAGGTCCGCGATGCTGCGACGCGCCTTTTGTTAACTTCAGGGGTGTGCGCTGCGGCAGCCACGAGGCGCATTTGCTCTCTCCCCTCCGGGGAGTTAAAGCGGATTTTGCGCTCTGCAGAGAGCTTGGCTCTAACATCCGGTCGAGCCATCGCAGCATTCATCGCCGCGATGGGGTTGTTCGCGGTGCCGTTGGCTCGCATGGTCGCCCAGCGTTTTTCATGGGCCTCGGTAGTCGTTCCGGCTTTGCCTGCTCGACTTGCCTTGGCTTTCCAGGCGATAGGATCTTCGGCGATTCGCCGCAGCATAGCCTCACGTCTTCGCCGCTTGGACTCCTCGGACTGCGGCTTCCCCCTCGGATACGGCATCTCTTATTGGAGCATTGCCACGGGTCTGTTGGTTTTCTTGCGCACAGAGGCACTCGCTGGTAGTGGTCGTTGAAGGAGATTTTGAGCAGCGCTTACCGCGCAACGACCCTGTAGGAGACAAAGTCAATGTCGAACTTCCCAGATGGTTCTCTCAGCGTTTCGTTCGCACCGAGCGTTGTATCGGCTATTCAGGATAGAACGCTCCAGAGGGTTTTTCGCGACGCGCTGTTCCCGCGGATGCTCTTCCGGATGGAGGCCATCCCGGAGCTGTGGCCTGCGAACCTCGGCGCCAACCAGACCTTCACGCGCTCTGGCCTGATCCGGCCGACCACGCGCCCGCTGGCTGCCAACACGGACCCCTCGCCGCTCTCGTACAACTTCGAGCAGTGGGAGGCGACCGCGCAGCAGTGGGGTTCGACGATCGACACCCACATGCCGACCAGCTACGTGTCGCTGGCGAGCCTCTACCTGCGCAACATGCACCAGCTGGGCATGCACGCGGGGCAGTCGCTCAACCGCATCGTGCGCGACAAGGTCTACAACGCCTACACCGCCGGCAACACCGTCACCACGAACGCCGCGACGAGCACCTCGCTGCCGGTGGCGAACCTGAACGGGTTTACCCAGAACTTCGTCAACGGCCGGCTCGCCGACGTGTCGACCTCCAACCCGCTGCCGATCACGATCACGGGCGTCGCTAACACGGTGGTCGGCTTCACGGTCGGCGCCTCGGGCGACCGCATCCACGCCGGCACGCTGACGCTGGGCACCTCGACCACGTGGGCCCTGCGCGACGTCGTCCTCGCCGGCAACAAGAGCGCCATCGTGTACAGCGGTGGCGTGGCCGGCATCGACAACATCACCTCGTCCAGCCAGCTCCGCTTGGCCGACATCCGCCAGTCGGTCGCGCAGATGCGCTTCAACAACGTTCCCCCGCAGGAGGACGGCACCTACCACGTCCACCTCGACCCGGTCACGGAGTCGCAGATCTTCGGGGACAACGAGTTCCAGCGCCTCAACCAGTCCATCCCGGACTACATCCACTACCGCCGGATGGCCGTCGCCAGCCTCCTGGGTTGCACCTTCTACCGCAACTCCGAGGTGCCGACGACCGCTACGGTCGACGACAACCCCTCGACCGGGTTCACCACGGGCTTCGAGCTGACCAACGCCAGCTCGGTCAAGATCCACCGCACCATCATGACGGGCGCAGGCGCCGTCGAGGAGAAGTACCTCGACGAGTCGCGCTACATCAGCGACGCCGGCATCCAGGGTAAGATCGGCGAGTTCGCCGTTACCAACGGCGGGGTCCAGGTCATGACCGAGCGGATCCGGCTCATCCTCCGCGCGCCGCAGGACCGCCTGCAGCAGCTCACCAGCTCCAGCTGGTCGTTCTCGGGCGACTGGCCGGTGCCGTCTGACGCCCTCGCGCCCTCCAGCCCGGCGACCTTCAAGCGGGCCACCGTCATCGTCACGGGCGAGTAACCGCCAGTGAGCACGCGCTCGGAACTCAACGGGGCCAACCCGAACCGGATCGCGGACATGTTCCGCCAGCTCCAGTTCGGGGAGGCGCTCAACTTCCTGCTCTCGGCCGCAGGCTCGGAGAGCAACACGGTTGGGGGCGCAGTCACCGCGACCGTCGGGGCCGACATCGGGGCGTTCACGGACCCGCCTACAGCTGGCCAGATGGCTACGCTCCGCACGTTCGTCAACGCCCTGAAGGCTGACTCCGCCGCGATCATCGCGCTGCTCAACCAGCTGCGGACCGCGGCGCTGTCGGTCTCCCGCACCACGGAGACCGGCGTCACCGTGACCTCCAACGTGGCCACCTTGGCCAACGCCCCCTCCGCGCTGTTCGACATCAACGGCACTGCCGGTGGTTCGACCGGGCGCAAGGTGTTCCGCGTGGGCCCGATCACCGGTCCCAACGCGCTCGTGCCTGCGGCGGGTCAGGCTGTGTGGGACGGCGCTACCAAGGTGCTGTTCTCGGCCGTAGACGCGATCACCACGGCTGACTTCCAGTACGCCAAGGCGGCTGACGCCACCATCGCGGCCCTGCTCCGCCCCGTAGACGCCCCGTAAAGCCGCTGGCTGGGGGCGATGCGGTGGCGTAGGCTGCTGCTATGGACGACGACCAGCCGACGGTTCCCTCGCTCAGCCCGGAGCCTGCTGCAGGGGCCCCCAAGTCGCGTAGCCGCTCGCAGGCGAAGCGGGTCGCTGTCCAGCAGGGAAAGCCCCTGCCGACCACCTTCGGGCCTCCAGAGCCCGCGCAGGCGCCCCAGGTGCAACCTCCAGTGGAACCCCGCGCCTACGCCCGTTGGCGCCTGGCCAAGGACTTCGACTTTTACCGGGGTGCGTCAATGTCGACCTGGTCTGCTGGCGAGGTGCTCTCCGAGCAGCACTACGACATCGAAGCCCTCCGCCGGCAGGGTGCGGAGTTGGAGCGCTTGCCGTAGAGGCTGTAGGCTGGCAGCATGGCCGGCGCACAGCAGTTCTCCGCCGCGGAGCGTGAGCGGATCAAGTACCACCTGGGCTACCCATCGCTCGCGGCGTTTGCCAACATCCAGCTTGGCTTCGTCGCCGTGAGCCAGCCGCTGTTCCTCGTCGAGAAGTCGATGGACAACCTGCTGGACGCGGCGGTGCCCATCGTGCGCGAGCACGTAGCTAGGCTCGACGCCATCAACACCCAGCTGGACGACGCCCGCGGGCGCATGCGGGCTGCGGAGGTGGGGGAGATCAAGCTCCAGGAGGAGGAGACCATGATGCTGCGCCGCGAGTACGCCATGTGGGCGCGTAGCATGGCCGACGTCCTGGGCTGCCCGATCAACAGCTACAGCACCAAGTTCGACGACGGCACGGGCATGATGCCCATCACCAGCCCGGTCATCCACTAGGCTTCTGGAGCCCTTTGGGCTCGCGTGTTACTGTCCTCCCAAGGAGACTTCTACGATGGCGCGCGTCACTAGCAACCGACTGGTCACCGACCTCAACAACGGGCTCAAGCGGTCCGACAAGTTCAACGGTCCTGCCCTGGAATCCGAGAACGCGCGGTTCGACTCCGTCGGACCGTTCTCCCAGCACTCCGTGGCCGCCAGCCAGACCGGCGTGGCCCTGCCTAATGGCCTTGGCACGGGTGCCCTTACCTTCGTCACTGCCCACCGGGCTGGCGAGATCGTGAGCATCGCTTGGGGGCTCTCCACGGCCGGTACCCATACGGCTGGCGCGGTGCAGGCTACGGTCGGTGGCACTGCTACCGGGGATTCGGTGGTTTTCGATGGTGGCGGTACGGCGGCGGTCGTGGACCAGACGACCCCGATTAGCTTCAACGAGGGCGACAAGCTCGGCATCAAGATCACGACCGATGGCAACTTCACTCCGACGCCCGATATCGCGGCTTGGCTCAACGTCCGCTGGGCGGCGTAACCCCATGAACGAGCTGGTCAACACCCTCGAACGCCTCGGGGTCGGGGCCGCGATGCGGTCCGCGATCTTGGAAGCAGTCAACCTCCGCCGTGCGGAGGCACGCGTCTCCCATAGGCGTCCAGGCGACTGGGTCAAGGGGCCTGGCGGGCTGCTGGTCCCGGACGCGCGCTCTTACGCTAACGTGGACGACGACGAGGTGGTCTGGAACCAGAAGACCAACGTCGGGATCGTCCAGCTCCACACGCAGGGCTACGCCACCTCGGGGATCCTGACGAACGGGTTCAACTACATCGCCCTGACGAACACGGCGATCACGCCGGGCGCGGGCGACACGACGCTCTCCGGCGAGATCACTTCGAACGGACTCGGGCGCGCGCAGGGGACGGTGACCCTGCCGACGGGCTCGGGCACGCAGACCACGGTCGACCACACGTTCACCTGCTCGACCGGCGCGCAGGCGGCGCAGGCCTGTGCCCTCTTCACGGCGGCCTCGGTCGGCGTCATGAACCATGAGCTGACGTTTACGCAACGATCGTTGCAAGTGGGCGACACGCTCCAGATCACGTATACGATCACCCTGAGCTAGCCACCGAGCTGGCGTAACTCACGGAGGAAATCCCATGCGTCTAATCTCGTCTGTTCTGGAGACCACGTTCAAGAACCAGTGTGATCGCCTCGACACGGATATCGAAACCACCTACGAGGCGCAGGATGACTACGACGCGGCCGTCGTGGCCGACGCTGCCGGCTCGACTGCCGCCACGCAGGCTGCCGTAGCTGCCGCGCTCGTCGTGCTCAACGCTGCCAAGACGATCCAGGGCAACCACCAGACCAAGCTCTGGTTGATGCTCAACAACCTCCAGAACGAGAGCCCGTAGTACCGGTGTTCCTCAGCGCCCTCGCCGAACGAGTCCGGCCGCCCCTCGACAAACTTGAGGTGCCGCCGGAGGCCCGCTCGGCGTGGGAGCTGGACGTCGAGCGGAACCTCGACGCCGACCGGATCAGGTACGGCGAGGAGAAGGAGGCGGTCGCGCAGTTCCTTCGTCGGGTGCGCACCGAGGTCAAGAAGTTCGCCCTCGCGGAAGGCAAGAGCGCGGCTGAGATCGCCGACGTGCTGAACGCCCCTCGGCATAGCCTGCAAGACTTCGCTGACCTGTACGGGCACCCGCGCTGCGACGACGTTCCGCGGAACTCGAAAGAGTACGTCGAGCCGACGCACACCGCCTGGCAGCAACTCATCGAGAGGGTGCCTCACGCGCCGAACGCGGTCTCGGTGCGCGCCGTCGACGACCTGATCACGCCAGGTATCCGCGGCGCCTCCTCGGACGTGCTCTGGACCTACCGCACGGACGCGGCGCTGACGATCACGGTGGCCAGCCTGGCGTCCAGCACCTCGCGCGTCGGGCGTCAGTCGACGGTGGTCGACAACTCCACCAACCGCGACACGAAGGCGACGATCGAGTTCCTGATCAAGCTCGGGACCTCGCCGACCTCGGCGCGCTCCGTGTACTTCACCCTCCTCCGCGTCGACCAGGACGGGACGACCGTCCACCGCGACGACCAGGCAGGCGCCTCGGACGCGGCGCTGACCTGCGTGACGATGCCGATCACGTTCGCGGCGCCGAACAAGACGAGCGGCGCGGCGACCGGAGACAACATCCAGGGGTCGTTCGTGGTCGACGACCTGCCACTCTCCTACATAATCCACGTTTCACACGACACGGGCGTAAACCTCGACTCGACGGCGGGCAACCACTGGGTCCGTCAGATCGGGATGAGACTACAGGCGCAGTAAGAGGCGGCGCCGTGCCGCAGATCTACAGGCCGGCAGCCCTGACCCACCACCGGGTCCCCGGATCGCTCCGGATCACGACCTCGGGGACGGACTTCCTGTCGCTGGCCTTCCTCTCGACCGACCTGATCTCGACCGGCGACTTCACGATGATGTGCTGGGCTCGCCTCCAGTCCACCGCCGCCACGCCGGTCGTCATGGGCGTCAACGCGAGCGACCTCGCCGTCCACGTCAACGCCAGCTACAACACGACGGACGCGAGCTACGACGTCTGGAACGACCGCGCGCAGGTCGCCGGCTCCGGGCCGAACCTGCTCGCGATCAGCACCTGGCGCCACCTGGCGCTCCGCTACAACGGCAACACGCAGATCATAGACCTGTTCGTGGACGGCGTGAGCACCGCCAGCTCAACGACGGTGGTGTTCGGGAGCGTCGGCTCCGCCGGGACGATCTACTTCGGGTTCGACGGCTCCGCCGGCATGACGGGGAACATCGCGTGCTGCAAGCTGTGGGTCTCGGGCACCGGACTCGGCGGGCTGCTCTCGCCGGCCGAGATCAATAACGAGCGCTTCGAGGCCGGCCCCGTGAGGAAGCAGGCGCTGTTCGCGCACCTCGTGCCCTCAGACCCCTACCTGGGCGGCCGGGACTACAGCGGCAAGAACAACAACTTCACCGTCAACGGCTCACCGCGCGGCGGCCTGGGGGCGCCGACCGTCGCCTTCCGCTACCGCCAGCCGGCGGTCCGGACGAAGCTGAAGACGGTCGTCACGCTGTCCGAGACGGACACGCTGACCGAGGCGCGGGCGACCGTGTTCGCGGCCAAGGCGACCGGCCTCGCCGAGTCGGAGACGCTGACGGAGGCCCGCGCCTCCAAATTCGCGGCCCTGGCTACGCTGTCCGAGACGGACACGCTGACGGAGGCTCGCGCCACGCTGTTCCGCTCCGCTGTCTCGGTGTCTGAGACCGATACGCTGACGGAGGCTCGCGCCACGCTGTTCCGCTCCGCTGTCTCGGTGTCTGAGACCGATACGCTGACGGAGGCCGCCTCCGGCAAACAGGGGGCGGTCATCGGGTTGTCTGAGGCGGAAACCCTGGCTGAAGCGCGTGCCTCGGTGTTCGGCGGGCACGCGACGTTGACTGAGGCCGCGACGTTGGCCGAGGTCCAGACCTCCCTCATGCGCGCTGTCCTGCCGCTCTCTGACTCGTTGGCGCTGACCGAGGTACTACGAGCTGGCCAGAAGTTCACAACCACGTTGTCAGAGGCCGTGGTTCTTACCGAAGGTTTGACGCCTAGGCTGGCTGCCTTCTTTCAGGTCCTCGACGCGATGCTTCTTGACGAGCTGGTGATCGCGAACGGTGGCGCGCCTGTGGGGCCTGCTAACTTGAACTACGTGATCTCATCGCGGATACCGCCGGTCCTGCCCCGGTCTGGCTATCCAAAACGTCGCCTGTAGAATCCTAAACGTGGCCGAAGATCGCCAACGCCCCGATGACCCGTACAAGCAGACCCTCCCGGTCACGACGGGGAAGGTGCGTCCGCTGTTGCCGCACAGCATCACGCAGACGTTGGCACAGCAGCTGGTGCCGGTGGTCGACGAGATCCGCCAGCTAGCAACGGATTTCGGTATCCGCCCTTACAGGGTGTTCCTGGTTCATATCGCCTGGACGGGGCCTGTCCGCGGCGCCGGGGACGCGGTAGAAATTTCTCGCCGCGAGATCCTGCCGACGCCGCAGGTCATGGATATGTCGGCCACGACAAAGGAGCTGGCTGCCATTGGCCTCACCGAGGTTGGCGGCATCCGGCTGGCCAAGGTTACTGCCTCGCTTACCGAGGACGACCTCCTTGGCCGCACGCCCGATCTGCTGCTGCCTGACGGTACGCGTGCCCAGAAGCAGACCATCGAGTTCTTCTACGAGGTGGTCCAGCAGCGCCCGGCTGGGCTGCAGTCTGCCGCGAGGCGCCGCTACGTTCCTGACAGTGCGGCAGACCTGAAGCCGGCGCTCGCCGGGTGGACCATCAGCCTGCGCAAGCAGGACGCTGATCGAGCGCGCGATGGCTCGATGAGCAGGACGAAGCTGTAGGATGCCCACTTACCGCGTAACGGCTGAAGAGCTGCCTGGCCTGCTCCAGGAGAACGCGATGGCACGGTACCGCCGCGTCCTTGCGGCGGTCCGCCGAGAGGTTTTGACGGCTGGGCCTGCGCTCGCTGCAACCATCACTCGCCAGGGGACAGCGCGCCGTCCTGCCCCCGTCAACATCGGCACCTACATCCGCGGTTGGCAAGCTAAGGAGATCGACGAGGGCGCTGTTCTTTTTAACGACGCGCCGTACGCAGCCATCATCGAGCACGGCCGGCGACCGGGTTCGCGCATGCCTCCTACGCGCGTTATCGCGGAGTGGCTGGAGCAGAAGATGCGGGGCTCCGTCAAGGGAAGGCAATCGCGCATGCAGCAGGCAGCGCGGCTAGCGTTTGTTGTGGCACGGGCGATCGGGCGCCGCGGGCTGCCTGCGCACCGCATCATGACTCGTACTAAGCGTAAGCTGGATCCCATCGTCCGCAGGGCGGTAGAGGCTGCTTTGGCGGGGCAGGAGTAGCTCATGGACGGCCCCAAGCCACCCATGCTGCGCAAAGAGGAGTTCAGCCGTCAGCAGAGCATGGGTCTGCGCGAGAGCATGGCGGCAGCCCTGGTCCGTCTGCTGCAGAGCACCACTTTCATCGGCCCTCTGGGGCGGGGCGTCATCAAGCTGGAGACTGCGTTCATGGAGTGGCCAAGCTACCCGGACGAGTACATGGGGCCTGCTGCCTGCGTCCTACCGGGCGAGGGAAAGGACGTTGAGGGGCGGCTACTCCCTAACCTACTGGAGGACACTTGGGAGCCTAAGGGGCAGCCAGGATGGGGTCTCTACGTCCTCGGCGAGTACGAGTCGGAGTTTACGATTCGTGTGCGCGCTGCGTCAGCAGTGGAACGCGACGCCATCATCGCCGGGGTGGAGCAGCTCTTCGTCCAGGACCCTGGCCAGATGCTCATAGCGCCCGACAAGGGCAACCGTTACGGGACGCTCCTCGACCTTCCTGAGTACTTCCAGAGCCAGGCCCGCTTTGGACTGAAGTCCACCACCGTGTTAGACGATGAAGAGAGCGCAATGCGAGAGCAGCGGGAAGTTGCATTCATCGTCTCCGGGCAAGCTAAGAAGCTGCGGGTAGGGCTCGTCCAGCCGTTCACGCTAAAAATCAAGGTCGATCCAGACGCCACCTACATCGTCGATCCCGACAACCAGCTGGAGGACTAGCCAGTGCCCTTCCTGCTCCGAACGAACGACTTCCCGACCCTCGCGACGATCACCCAGATCCCGCAGATCGTCATCGTCGACCAGACCGGCCCGACGATCCCGATCGGCGCCAGCAACAAGGCCGTGTGCGTGGTCGGAGAGTTCCTCAAGGGCCCCTACGTCCCGACCGAGGTGACGAGCGGCGGCGAGCTGTTCTCGCTGTTCGGCGGGCTCGTGGCTCCGGCCAGCAACCAGGCCATCATCTCGCAGAGCGCCGTGAGCGCAGGCACCCAGGACGGCACGCAGGTGGGCTTCAACGGCAACGGCGTGGCGCAGCTCAAGGGGCGCAAGTTCAGCCGGCTGGTCATCCAGCGCGTCGACTGCGAAGCAGTGACCACGGGTGGCGGCACGACCAAGGCGACCATCACCATCACGGTGGGCGGCACCCCGTCACCTACGACGCAGGACATCCTTATCCCCGCCGGCACCCGCTTCGGCGACAACGCGACCCCCGCCTCGGCCACGGCGATCGTCGCCACTAGCCAGGACTACACGATCGCCAAGGGCGCGACCCTGCCGGCGACCGTTACCGCCAACGTGTTCTTCGTGAAGGGGACCACGATCGCTGGCGGCAGCCTCACTGCTGTCATCGACTCCGCGATCCCCTCCGCCCCGACCACGACCACCATCACGACCGTGTCTACTGGCGCGTCCAACCTGTTCCCGCCGGGGACTGGTGGCTCGCTGTCGGCGCTCATCTCGTCGAACTACGCGGCGGCCATTGACAAGACGCTGCCCAGCGACGAGCCGATGACCAGCATCAATACGATCTGGACGGCCCGCAACGACTCGACCATCCGCCCCTACATCATCAACCACGCGATCAACGCTTCGGCATCTGGGCCTGGCCGCAAGGCCATCGTCGCCGCTGACCCTGCCACCGCCAACACCGTTGGTGCGGCTTCTACGGCTAAGACCGCGGCTGAGGCTCTGGCCAGCACCGAGAGCTATGTCCAGCCGGCCGACCGCGGGATCATCACCTTCCCGCACGTCAAGCTGTTCGCGGACGAGCTGGGGGTCAACATCACCATCTGCAACAGCGGCTGGATAGCCTCCATCATGTCGAACCGGCCCGAGGAGGAGAACCCGGGCTGCGAGAACCAGGCGCTAACCAACGCCATCCAGGGCTACGAGGACGCCTTCGTGACCTCGCCGCTGCAGAAGCAGGACTACATCAACCTCAAGGCAGCTGGCGTGTCGGCCATGCAGCACGACCGCTCGGCTGGCTGGTGGTACGTCGACGGGGTCACCGCCGCCAACCCGGTCCTCTACCCCACGCGCGCGCCCATCAAGCGGCGTGCCATGGCGGACCTCATCGAGGACACGCTGTTCGAGCTGGCCTCCAAGTACAACAAGAAGCCCGCCACGATCGACCGCGTCGACGCCTTCGTCGCGGAGATCGACGCCTTCCTCAGCCTGCTCAAGTCCGTGCAGAACCCCTCGCTGCAGCGCATCGTCGACTACAAGGTCGACCCCAAGTCCGGCAATACCGCCACGCTGCAGAAGCTGGGTATCCAGGTCATCATCGTCGCGGTCCAGCTCCTCCCTGGCATGGACGACATCGTCCTCCAGGCGGAGATCGGTGAGACGGTGGACGTCTCGGTGATCCAGTAGGAGGATGGCTAGGCTATGGCTGACTCACTGAGAGTTCGTGGCGCAGAAGTCCAGGTCCGGCTGACCCGCAACGGGGTGCTGGAGAAGACCCTCACCGCGGTCAAGAGCTTCACGTTCGAGGCGATGATCGAGGTCAAGCAGGAGGGGTACGTCGGGGAGTCCAACGACCGCTTCGACGACATCTTCAAGGGCTGCCAAGGCACCATCGTGTTCCACCCCGAGAGCCAGGACGCCTGGACGCTCATCGCGTTCGTGCGCGACCGTGCCTCGCGGCGGAGCGCGCAGGCGGACCACCACATCAACGTGAAGTTCGTGGCTAATCTCCCCGATGGGACCCGCCCGAGCATCACCGTCGCTGACATCAAGTTTGAGAACATCCCGCTCAACGCGCCTGCCCGGGACCAGTACGTTGAGATTAACCTTTCGTTCAAGGCAGACGACTTCGTCATCCAGACCACGTGATCCATGCCCTTCGTCAGCAAGGCCCAGTCACGCCTCTTCCGGGCCAAGGAGGCCCGCGGCGAGCTGCCTGAGGGTACTTCCCACCGCTGGGCGCACGAGACCCCCGGTGGGGTGAAGTCGCTGCCGGAGACCAAGAAGGGGGCTGGCCCCGTGTCTGCACACGCTGCCAGCTACGACCAGGGGAAGGCGCTCAAGGACCACCTCGCGGTCCGCGCGGCGATGCACCCCCACAATCTGCACCACTGAGTCCCGCGGCTCTGCTAGGCTCCCCGTACAGGAGCCACGATGCCGCAGAACGTTACGATAGAGCGCCCGTCCTACCGCTTCACGGTGCCCGAGCAGGCGCGCCAGTTCCCCACGGACCCCAAGTCCTTCTCGATGCGCCCCATCACCGCCAACGAGGAGCGGCGGGCCAACGAGGTGGCGGAGGGGGCCAAGACGCCGCTCGCCTACGAGCTGCTGCGGCAGGCCGTCCACGAGATCGACGGGCAGGCCGTCGACTGGAACACCAACGCCCCCGAGTGGGTGGAGCGCTGCGGCCCCAAGGTGCGCCAGCTGGCGTTCGAGGCGTTCGCCCGCGTCAACCGCCCGGACGAGTCGGACACCAACGCTTTTTTAGCCAGCATGACGATGTCCGTGAGCGGCTAGAGGCTGCCCGCAGGCAGCGCTGGCGCCAGCTTGCCTACATCGGGCGGTACGCCCACCAGCCCCTCGACGTTCTGTTAGGGTTGACACTGAGGGACCTGAACTACCTGCACGAGGCGGTCGCGTCGATCGTGGAGGAGGAGAACAGGCCCCGCAGGTAACCAGTGGCGACCGAAACCGAGAAATACCAGGTAGAGACCGAGTACACCGTCACCGACAAGGCGACGGCAGCGCTCCGCGCCATGGAGCGCGGGTTCAAGGCAGCTGGCCACGAGCTGCACGGGCTCAAGGAGAAGTTCGCCGAGTTCCGCAGCGAGAGCCGGCTCATGGCTGCCTCGATGCTGGGCGTGGGCTTCGGGCTCGGCGCCTGGTTCGAGAAGGCCAAGGAGGCGACGGGGGGCTTCGAGCGAGCGCGCAAGAGCATGGCGGGCCTCATGGCCGAGACCATGAACTTCCCCTCCCACATGAGCGGGATCGAGCGTTACAACGCCTCGACGAAGATGGCCACCGAGATCACGGAGTCCCTGGAGAACACCGTGCGCCAGTACGGGGGCACGCTGGACGAGGCGACCGCCGGCTTCAAGCAGCTGACCGCCTCGGTGGCCCCCATGCACCTCACGCAGGAGCAGCTGCTCGGCCTCTACGGCAAGGTGGCAGCGGCGGCGAAGGTCTCCGGCATGGACCAGGCGCAGGCGGCCGAGATCGCTGGCCGCGCGATCATGACGGGGGCCGTCCGCCCGGTCGGCGTGCTGGGCAAGATGCTGTACCAGGCGCTCCACGCGCACGGGAAGCTGACCAAGCAGATGACGGGTGCCGCGCGCATCAAGCTCGTGGAGGGTGCGCTGGGCGAGCAGGCCCCGATCGCGGACCTGATGTCTCAGGCCATCCCGGACAACCTGCGGCGCATCCAGATGGACGTGGAGAAGGTGTTCCGCCGCCTGGCTGGTCCGGTATTCGGGGCTGTGTCGAAGGAGCTGAAAAGCTGGGCAGAGCACCTGGAGAAGGCGGAGAAGGGCTCGCGCCCGCTCATCGACATCTGGGGCGACAAGCTCAAGGGCGCCTTCATGACCATCAAGGACGTCAGCGGCTTCCTCGTCGATCACTGGAAGGTGCTGGCGGGCATCTGGGCGACCTTCAAGGTGGGCAGCATGGCTGGCGGGGCGGCAGGGGCGTTGGGCAGCATCGGGCAGGCGATCGGCGGCGGGATCGGCGGCGCCATGGGCATGTTCGGCAAGGGCCTTGCCGACATGGCGGGGGCGATGGGCCCCGTCGTCATGGGGCTCGGCCTGTTCAAGATCGCGCTCGACGCCCTGCTCAGCTGGGTCGACCAGGAGATCGATAAGGGGCGCGAGATCACCACGCACGGCGTGGCCATGTCCGGGGCGGCTGGCGTGCTGCAGCACCTCGCCGGCATCGGGGCAGGACCGCTCTCCGCGCAGCAGGAACGGTTCGGGGCTGGCGCCGTGAAGGAGCTGATCAAGTCCGGGGCGCTCAACCAGGCGGGCGCGTTCGACCGCGGGGCAGCCATCGCCAACGTCGCCCACCTAGACAACGCGACGAAGGAGCGGCTGGCCGACGAGCTGGGCATCAGGGTCAAGGGGCTGCCGGTCAGCCAGATGGCTGCGACGCAGTTCGCAGACGCGCTGGCGAACAAACTGGCCCCCATCCTGGCTGCCCACCCCGAGTTCCTGCCTGGAGCCAAGAAGGCGGAGGCGGCCACCGAGGTGGACACCAGCAAGCTCAAGACGAAGGGCACGCAGATCGGGCCGTTCACGGGGCCCATCACCATCCAGCAGAAGTTCGACGACGTCGACCCTGACCGCGTTTGGATCGGGACCAAGCGCGGCATCGAGGAAGAGGCGGAGCGCCGCACCACCTCGGTCTACTCGCACCCGTTCGGTGAGTGATGGCAACGTTCGAAGGCGTACAGCAGGCATCGGCGTTCGAGGTAAAGGTCCTCCAAGGGATCGGGAACCTCGTCAGCGAGGGTGACAAGTTCGACCTCATCGGACGAGCCCTGCCCTACCGCGGGTTCAGCTTCGAGGTCACGCAGCGCATCCAGACCACCTGGTATCCAGGTAAC
>Ga0318551_10000321_pt1 | contig 14074 bp, 12 predicted proteins | sample GRESIP082b2f19_FD_203511 | JGI IMG/M metagenome (GOLD analysis project Ga0318551, IMG submission 203511) | Tropical soil microbial communities from Luquillo Experimental Forest, Puerto Rico - GRE.SIPMG.082b2f19 | ecosystem: Environmental > Terrestrial > Soil > Tropical forest > Bulk soil...
TGTTGCCGAAGTTCTTCATCGCCGCGGCGTCGGCCATCAGGTCGCCGAGCGGACGCATGTAGTTCTTCTTGCCCGCGAACGACGAGGTGAGCATGCGGTTCAGGTCGGGGCTCACGCGCACGTCGTAGCCGTACTCGGCGCCAGCGGGCATCCAGATGGTGCGCAGGAACTTGCCGTCGTTCGAGTACTCGACCATGCCGGTCTTGCCGCCGCCGTCCTTCGCGTTCGAGAGCCCGGTGATCAGCATCCGGCCCGGCAGCGCTTCGAAGGTGTGCGGGCCCACCACGCCGCCGGACCTCTTGGTGAAGTCCGAGATCCGCTTCACCAGCTTCGGCTTGCCCGGCTCGGTCGCGACGTCGAACACGAAGATCTCGCTGTCGTCGAGGCCGCCGAGCCAGAGGTAACGGCGGTCGTCGGTGAAATCGCCGTGGTGCGCCTCGTGGCGGCCGGGCATCGACGCCTGACTCACCACCTTGCCGTAGCCCGGGCGGTTCGGATTGGCGCCGAGCGTGACCAGCTTGTCGTTGCCGTCGCCCAGGCCCGGGACGCCGAGCGTGTAGACGTAGACATAGTCTTCCTGGCCGGTGATCTTCGGCAGGTAGGGCGAGAGACAGGTCTCGTCGCCGCGCGCGGCGCTCGCGCCGAGCGAAATGCAGAATACGAACAGTCCCAGCGCACCCCGAACCCGCATGACGTCCTCCCTCGTTGACGTGGAGCCGATGCTACTCCGATGAAAGGCCAGCTTCACCTCCTTCCCCTGCCACACGAGCTCGAATTCCAGCCAGGGATCTGCGCGCTGGCCGGACGCGCCCGCATCCGCATCGATGCCGCTGCCGATCCACGGGTCGAGCGCGCGCGCGCGAGGCTCGCCGAGCTCGGCACGCGCATCGAGCTGCGCGTCGATCCCGCGCTGCAGCTGCCCGCCGAGGGGTTCCACCTCCGGATCGCCCGCGACGGGATCGAGCTGGCCGCGCCCGACGCGCGCGGCCTGAACTGGGGCGCGAGCGCGCTGCTGCAGGTCGCGCTGCAGCGCGCGCCCCAGCTGCCGTGCCTGGAGATCCGCGACTGGCCCGACCTGGCCGAGCGCGGCTATCTGCTCGACGTCTCGCGCGACCGCGTGCCCACCATGGCGACGCTCGCGGAGATCGTCGACCTGTGCGAGGGGCTGCGGCTGAACCAGCTGCAGCTCTACACCGAGCACACCTTCCAGTACCGCGACCACGCCGAGGTCTGGCGCGGCGCCTCGCCGCTCACGCCCGACGAGATCCGCACCATCGACGGCTGGTGCGCGGCGCGCGGGATCGAGCTCGTGCCCAACCAGAACGGCTTCGGCCACATGGAGCGCTGGCTGCGCCACCCGCGCTACGCGCCCATGGCGGAGCTGGGCCCGGCCGAAGACGGCCCGGGCAGCACGCTCGCACCGACACCGGAGAGTGTCAATTTCGTGCAGTCGCTCTACGCGGAGCTCCTGCCCTGCTTCCACAGCCGCAAGCTCAACATCGGCTGCGACGAGCCGTTCGAGCTCGGCCGCGGGCGCTCGCGCGCGCTCTGCGAGGAGCGCGGATCCGGCCGCGTCTACCTCGACTACCTGCTGCAGCTGATCCGTCCGCTCGCGGCGCAGGGTCACACCGTGCAGTTCTGGGGCGACATCATCGGCCAGCACCCCGAGCTCATCCCCGAGCTGCCGCACGATCACCTGGTCGCGCTGGCCTGGGGATACGAGGCGCCGCTCCGCCTGGCCGAGCTGCCCCAGACGCTGCGCGCCAACATCACGCGAGCGGGCGTCGACGTCGAGGCGCTGCGCGGCTTCGCCGTCCAGGCCGAGCGCTACACGCGCGCGGGCGTGCCGTTCATGGTCTGCCCCGGCACGTCGTCGTGGCTCTCCTTGATCGGGCGCGTGCCGAACGCGCTCGGGAACATCCGCGACGCCGCGCACGTGGGCGTCGCGCACGGCGCGCGCGGGCTGCTCGTCACGGATTGGGGCGACGCGGGCCACCTGCAGCCGCCGACGGTCTCGCTCCCGGGGCTATGCTACGCGGCGGCGCTCGCCTGGTCGAGTGACTCGCACACGCAGCTGGACCTGTTCGGCGCGATCGACGCGCTGGTCGTGCGCGACGCCACTCGCACGATCGGACCCGCGCTCGCGCGCCTGGGCGGCTTGTATGCCGAGACGGGCATCCGCTCGCTCAACTCGAGCCCGCTCGCGATCGCACTCCTGCGCCCGTTCAAGGGCTACTCGCCGACCTGGGGACGAACCACGCGCGAGCGGCTCGACGGAATCGTGGCCGAGATCGACCGCACGCGCGCCGAGCTCGCCGGCGCGAAGCCGGAGGGCTTCGGCGGGGCGCTCGTCGCGCGCGAGCTCCTGCAGGCGGCCGGGCTGGCGCGGCACGGCGCGTGGCGGCTGATGCATGCGTGTCTCGGCGACGGACCGAAGCCCGAGCTCCTGCACGACGACCTCGACTGGCTGATCTCCGAGCAGCGCGAGTGCTGGCTGCTGCGCAGCCGCGAGGGCGGGCTCGACGACTCGGTGCGTTCGCTCGAACGCGCGCGGCTGGAATACGACACGTGAAGGGCCGGACGCTCGAGCGCCGGATCGTGCCGAGCGTCGAGCCGGCGCCGCTCTCGCCCCTCGAGGTGCGCCGCGAGTTCCTCGCGCTCACCGACGGCGGCGCGCGCGTGGTGTGCGTGGGCAGCGCGCGGCGCAGCCCGCGGCGGCTGCTGCGCCTGGGCTACGTGCCCCGTTCCAAGCTCGAGCTCTTCGGCGTCACGTACTACCTGTGCGACGCGCGCCAGAACGAGGACATCCGCTTCATGGTCGCGTACCTCGCGCTCGACGAGGGCCGCGCGCGGCCGACCGTGTACGCGCGCCTCCTGTACAAGGACGGCTCGCTGCTCTGGCGCACCGCCTCGCACTTCGCGAAGTCGGCGAGCGAGAACTGGATCGGCAAGGGCGACCTGAAGCTCGTGGCCGAGGAGGGCGGCGAGTACTGGTACTCCGCAGAGCACACCACCGACCTGCCGCTCGAGCTGCAGCACGCGGTCGAAGAGGTCTCGCGCCGGGGCGCGAACGTGCGCACCGACAAGCGCGCGCTGGGGCTGGTGGTGCGGCGCTGTAGCGACACGCGGCTGGTCGCCTACCGCGACTTCACCGACCCGCGCCGGCGCGCCGCAGGGAACTTGCGCAACCTGGTGAACGGCGGGCGCGCGATCGCGCGCTTCGCGCGCGCGAACGTGCCCGAGTCACTCCGCTTCGTCCCCGGCTTCGAGCCCGACTTCGGGTCGCGCGGGATCATCGACGTGACCGTCTCGCACAGCCGGCTGTACGAGGGCGAGGTGCGCCGCTACCGCATCCTCTCGCGCAACCGGCGCATGCAGTACCTGTTCTTCGCGGCGCCGCGGCTGGTGTGGATCGGCTACCCGCAGCCGCTCACCACCGAGCTGTCGCGCTTCGGCGTGCGCACCGTCGACGTGACCGTGCCCGACGACCTGGTGGTGCCCGCCATGGAGTACCACTACCTGGAGACCGACGATCCGCCGGTGTGGATGAGCCAGATCCCGCCGGGTTTCGCGGGGCCGGTGAGCCCGGACGATGCCTTTCGCGCCGACGCGTCGCGCTGGCTCGACCGGCTGCCCGTGATCGCCGAGTTCCGCCGCCGGGTGCTCAGTCGCGCGCGCGGAACGGCTTCGCGAGGTCGGCCGGCGCGCGCGAGCGGCCGGCGAAGAGCGCCAGCACGAGCAGGGTCAGCACGTACGGCGTCATGAGCAGGAGCGTGTAGGGCACGCTCGAGCCCGCGGCCTGCAGCCGGAACTGCAGCGCGCTCGCCGCGCCGAACAGAATTGCGCCGCCGGCGATGCGCAGCGGCCGGTAGCCGCCGAACAGCACCAGCGCCAGCGCGATGAAGCCGCGGCCGCTGGTCATGCCTTCGACGAACACGTCGGAGAGCCAGAGCACGAGCGCCGCGCCGGCGATGCCGGCGCAGGCGCCACCGAACAGTGTCGCCGCGAGCCGCAGCCGCGCGACCGGGACGCCCTGGGCGTCCGCGGCCTCGGCGCGCTCGCCCGCCGCGCGCAGCGCGAGCCCCTGCCGGGTGCGCGCGAGGAAGAGCCAGACCGCCGCGAGCAAGAGAATCGCCCCGGCGGTGAAGCCGTTCAGCCCGGGCACCACGTCGCCTACGCGCGGCGCGCGCGCGAGCAAGCCGCCTGCGGAGTGCAGCAGCCGGAACAGGCTCCCGGTCGCACCGAGGGCCAGGATGTTCAGCGCAGTCCCGGAGACGATCGGGTCGGCCTGGCGGCGGAGCGCGAACGCAGCGAACAGCAGCGACAGCATGCAAGCCGCTGCGATCGCGGCCGCGATCGCGGCCAGCGCCGAGCCGGTCGACACGCCGACCTCGTAGGCCGCGAGCGCGCCCGCAAGCATCATTCCCTCGATCCCGATGTTCAGCACTCCCGCGCTCTCGGCCACGAGCTCGCCCATCGCCGCCAGCGCGAGCGGTGTCGCGAAGCGCACGGTCGAGGCGATCAACAGCAGCGTCGGCGCGTCCATCAGGCGCTCTCCCGGCGCGGCAGCGCGAAGCCGACCGAGAAGAAGATCACCAGCGCCTCGATCACCTGCACCGCGACCGACGGCACTGCGGCGCTGCGCTGCATCGCGCCGCTGCCCGCGGCAAGCGCCGCGAACACCAGCGCCGACGGGAGCACGCCGAGCGGGTGCAGCCGTGCCAGCAGCGCGACCGCGATCGCGGTGAAGCCGGTGCCCGCGGCCAGGTTCTCGAACAGCCGGCCCGTCACACCGCAGACCTCGATCGCGCCGGCCAGGCCCGCGAGCGCGCCCGAGAGCAGGAGCACGCGCACGGTCTCGAGCTCCGGCGACACCGCCGCATAGCGGGCGGCCTCGGGACTCGCTCCGACCGCGCGCAGGCGCAGCCCCGCTGCCGTGCGGAACAGGAGCGCCCAGATCGCGAGCGGCAGGAGGACCGCGAGCACGAGCCCCGAGTGAGCGAGGTGCAGGTCGGGAAGGAGCGCGAGCCGCGCCGCGGCCGGAAGCGCGTCGCTCTGGGGATACGCGCCGCTCGCCTCCTGCAGCGGCCCGTGCACAGCCCACGCGACGAGCAGCGCCGCGATGAAGTTGAGCAGGATCGTCGACAGCACCTCCGACACGCCACGCCCTACCTTCAGGACGCCGGCGATGCCTGCCCAGAGCGCTCCCGCCACCGTACCGGCGAGCAACGCGAGCGGGAGCGCAACCAGCCCCGGCGCCCCAGCCGCGACCCGCGTGGCGACCGCGGTCGCCGCGAGCGCGCCCACGGCGACCTGCCCTTCGCCGCCGATGTTCCAGATGCCGCAGCGGAACGACAGCGCGACACCCAGCCCCACCAGCAAGAGCGGCCCCGCGCGCACCGCCGTGGTTTCGAGCGCGAGCGAGTCGCCGAACGCGCCGCCGACCAGCGCCCCGAGCGCGCGCAGCGGATCGGCGCCGAGCAGCGCCAGCCACACGCCGGCGACGACGAACGCGACGGCGGTGGCCGCGATCGGGCCGGCGAAGACGCGCGCGCGCTTCACGCCGCGGCCGCTCCCAGCATGCGCCGGCCGATCGCCTCGCGCGAGCGCTCGCCCGCTGGCAGCTCGAGCAGCACGCCGCGGAACAACACCGCAATGCGTTGGCCGAGCTCGAGCACCTCGTCGAGCTCGGTCGAGACCACCAGCACCGCGGTGCCCGCGCGCGCCTGCGCGCGCAGCTCGTCGCGCACCGCCGCGGTCGCGCCGACGTCGAGCCCGCGCGTCGGATTCACCGCCACCAGCACGCCGGGCCGAGCGCGCAGCGCACGCGCGACGCAGAGCTTCTGCTGGTTGCCGCCCGACAGCGTGCGCACCGGGTCGTCCGGCGCGGCGCGGATGGCGAAGCGCGCGATCGCCTCGTCGGCGGCGCGCGCGAGCTCTGCGCTGCGCAGCGCGCCGCCGTGGAACACGGGCGGCATACCCCCGTGGGCGGCTTCGGGCAGCACCAGGTTCTCGGCCACCGACAGGTCGAGCACGAGCCCGGTGCGCTGGCGGTCGGCGGAGAGCAGCGCGAGCGGCGGGCGCAGCAGCTCGACGCGGCCGGCGTCGAGCGGCCGCACGCCCGCCAGCACCTCCTCGAGCGGGCGCTGCCCGTTGCCGTCGATGCCCGCGAGCGCCACGAGCTCGCCCGCGCGCAGCTCGAGCTCGATCCCGGCGAGCCCCTCCGCGCGCAGCCCCGCGAGCCGCAGCGCCACCGGCCCCGGCTCCGTCTCGGGCGGCCGGCCGGGCGGCGGCAGCGCGTCGCCCACCATGAGCCGCCCCAGCTGCGCCGCGTCCAGGCCCGCGAGCGGACGGCTCGCGACCGTCTCACCCGCGCGCAGCACCGTCACGCGGTCGCAGACCGCGGTGATCTCCTCGAGCTTGTGCGAGATCAAGACGATGCTCATGCCGCGCGCGCGCAGCTCGACCAGCAGCTGCAACAGCGCGCTCACCTCCGAGGGCGCGAGCACCGCGGTCGGCTCGTCCAGCACCAGCACGCGCGCCCCGCGCGCGAGCGCGCGCGCGATCTCGACCCGCTGCATCTCGCCCACCGCGAGTGACTCGGCGAGCGCGCCCGGCTCGACCGCCACGCCGTGGCGCCCGAGCACCGCTGCCGCCTCGGCGTGCAATCGCGCGCGCGGCAGGAACGCCGAGCCGCGCTCGCCCAGCACCACGTTCTCGGCCACGGAGAGCGCGGGCACCAGCATCGAGTGCTGGTGCACGAGCGCGATGCCGAGCGCGAGCGCCTGACGCGGGCTCGCGATCGCTACGGGCTTGCCGTCGACCGCGATCTCGCCCGAGTCGGGCGCGACCTGGCCGTAGAGCGCACGCACCAGCGTCGTCTTGCCCGCGCCGTTCTCGCCGAGCAGCGCGTGGATCGAGCCCGGCTCGAGCTCGAGGCTCGCGCCGCGCAGCGCCTGGGTCGCGCCGAAGCGCTTGTGCAGGTCGCGCAGCGCGACGAGCGGCAAGGGCCTAGAAGCTCCCGCGCGGGACCACGAGCGCGCCGGACGCGATGTCGGCCTGGAGCTTGTCGAGCTCGGCCTTGAGCTCGGGCGTGATCCGGTCCGCGAGCTTCGGGTTCCACTCGACCTTGATCACGCCGCTCGCCAGCCCGAAGCGCAGCGGGCGCGACTTCCACTGGCCCGACTTCACTTCCTTCGCCACCAGCACCAGTGCCGCCGGCACGTCGAGCGTGGCCGAAGCGAGCACGTGCTCGGGCGAGGCGTCGTTCTGGTTCTTGTTGGCGCCGAACGCGAGCACGCCGGGGCTCTCGCTCACCGCCTGGAAGAAGCCCGCTGCGGCCTCGTTCGCGTTGTGGATCAGCACGTCGGCGCCGCCGGCGATCTGCGCGAGCGCCGCCTCGCGCGCCGCCGCGGTGTCGGTCCAGCCGCCGATGTACGACACGCCCACCTGCGCGTCCGGCCGCGCGGCCTTGGCGCCGCCCTCGAACGCGGTGAACGTGCTCGCGACCGAGGGGATCTTCACGCCGCCCACCGCGCCGAGCTTCCCGGTCTTCGACAGCCGCGCGCCCGCGAAGCCGAGCAGGTAGGTCGCGTCCTCGAGCTCGAACACGATCGGCGCGACGTTCTCGCGCACGGTCGAGCCGCTGGTCGTGACGAACACGGTCTTCGGGTAGTCCTTGGCGACCGCCGCGGCGGCGTCCTGGAACTCGAAGCCGTGCCCGAACACCAGGTCGAAGCCGCGCGCGGCGAAATCGCGGAAGCCCGCCTGGAAGTCCTGGGGCGTCTTGGTCTCCTGGTGCGCGACCTCGGCGCCGAGCTCCTTCTGGATGCGCTCGAGCCCCTCGTACGCGCTCTGGTTCCAGCCGCCGTCGCGGATGGAGCCCGGCGTGAGCAGGGCGACGCGGAACGGTGTCGCCGCGGGCGCGGCGCCCGGTGTGCCGCCCGATGTGGAAGAGGACTTGCCCGAGTCCTTGCACCCACACACGAGCACGGCGAGAGACAGCGCGAGCCAGGCGGTGCGGCGCCGAAGAACTCCCACGCGGCGTAGCCTATCAGAGCTTCCGCTCGATCGCTCCGACGAGCTCGAGCAGCTCGAGCTCGCGCGCTTCGGAGACGTACGAAGCGCCGCCGGTCTCGGTGCGGTCGAGGAAGAGCTCGAGGTCGCGTGCGAACAGCTCGCCGGGAGGCTCGGGTGGCGGGGTCTCCAAGCGCCCGTGCGCGCACTCGATCGACCATTCGGTGGCGCGCGCGAGGCCGGGGGCGCGCTCTTCGACCAAGGTCACGGTGCCACCCAAGGAGAAGCCGAGCTCGACTTCGAGCCGGCGGCCTTCCTGCCGCGCGGTGCGCACCTCGGCCAGGCCGAAGAGATCCACCAGCCGGTTCAGGCGCGCGAGCGCGCACAGCGCGGCAGTCCCCGCGAGCTCGGGCTGGCCGATCCAGCCGCTCGAATCGCCCGCGAAGCGCACCACCCCCGCTCGCAGCGCTCCCAGCACCCTCGCCCGCTCCCGCAGCCACGCCTGCGACGGCGAGAGCAGCTCGATGTGCTCCACATGCAGCACCCGCCCCACACGCCGCGCCAGCTCGAACAGTGCGCGCGCCTCCGCCGCCGACGCCGCGAGCGGGAACTCCACCGCCACGTGCCGCCCCGCCTCGAGCGCCGCGCGTGCCGCCCCTGCGTGCAGCAGGTTCGGCGTGCACACGATCACCGCGTCCGCGCCCGCCCCGGTCCCGGGCACGAGCCGCGCCCGCGCGCTCCGCTCCAGCGCCCGCACGCGCGCGCGGCCGGCCCGGCCCAGGCCGAGCACCGCGACACCAATCCGTGTCAACGCTCAGAGCTTGCGCGCGAGCGTGAGTCCGTCGGCGACGCCCAGCATGACCGACTGCACGCGCCGGTCGGCCGCCACGTGCTCGTTCACGGCGCGGATCGCGCGCGTGTTCTCGCTCTGGTCCTCGGGCTTGATCACCTGCCCCGACCAGAGCACGTTGTCGATCGCGATCAGTCCGCCGGTCCGCAGCCGCGGCACCAGCTCCTCGTAGTAAGCCGCGTAGTTCTCCTTGTCGGCGTCGATGAAGGCGAAGTCGACCGGGGGGCTCTTCGGCATCGCGCGCAGCGTGTCGAGCGCCGGGCCGAGCCGCAGCTCGATCCGATCGGCCACACCCGCCTTCTGCCAGAAGCGGCGCGCGATCGCGGTGAAATCCTCACTCACGTCGCAGCACAGGATCTTCCCGCCCGGCGGCAGCGCCTTGGCCATGCACAGCGAGCTGTAGCCCGTGAAGGTCCCCACCTCGACCACGTTCTTGGCGCCGAGCGCCCCCACCAAGAGGGCCAGGAACGTGCCCTCCTCGGCCGAGATCTGCATACCGGCCCGGTCCTGGAGCACGCGCCGGGTCTCGCGGCGGAGCTCGTCGAGCAACGGATCGTCGGGGGTGCGGTGCGCGACCAGGTACTCGTGGAGCGCGTCGTCGACGCGCGTGTACTTTGGCATACGCGCGCGAGTCTATCAGAAACTGCTTCCGGCCCGACCACGCGCTGCTAGAATCGGCGCCACATCGGGGGAGGAGTCACGGCCATGGCTGCTCGCAAGAAGTCCAGTCCGCGCAAGCCGGCGGCCAAGCGGCCCGCCGCGCGCAAGGGGGCCAAGAAGGGCCCCGCCCGGGCCCGCGCGGCCGGCGCGCGCGCGCCGCGGCCCACGCCGACCGAGGAGCTCGCCAAGCGCATCGTCGCGGCGATGGACGACGAGTACAACGTCGACCTCGGCAAGTTCTACACCGAGGACGCCAGCTCGGAAGAGCCCGCAGGCGGTACGGTCAGCGGCCTCCAGTCACTCCGCTCCAAGCTCGCGGGCTGGCTCGCCGGCCTGCGCTCCTCGCAGTGGAAGGCGCGACACGTGTTCGTGTCGGGCAAGACCATCGCGATCGAATGGGAGGCCGACGTCACCTTCAAGGACGGCCGCCAGCTGAAGCTGCGCGAGGTCGCGATCCACGAGGTGCGCGGCGACAAGATCTGCGCCGAGCGGTACTACTACGACCCGCGCTCGATGATGCCGCCCGCGCAGCCTGCCCGGCCCGAGCCGCGCCGGCCCACGCCGCGCCCCGCCCCGCCGCCGCGCGCGGAGGTCGAAGAAGACGACGACGACGAGGGCTCCTCGTCCGTCGATCCGATGGATCTCTAGCTAGCCCTTCACGCAGACGATCTGGCGCAGCTCGTGCACGACCTCGACCAGGTCGCGCTGCGCCTCCATCACTGCGTCGATCGGCTTGTACGCGCCCGGTGTCTCGTCGAGCACGTCCGCGTCCTTGCGGCACTCCACGCCCGCAGTGGCCGCCGCGTGGTCGGCCAGCGTGAAGCGGCGCTTCGCCTCCGCGCGCGACATGGCGCGGCCCGCGCCGTGGCTGCAGCTCTCGAAGCTCTCCGGGCTGCCCTTGCCGCGCACGATGTACGAGCGCGCGCCCATGCTGCCGGGAATGATGCCCAGGTCGCCCGCGCGCGCCCGCACCGCACCCTTGCGAGTCACGAACACGTCCTTGCCGTAGTGGTGCTCGCGCGCGACGTAGTTGTGGTGGCAGTTCACCGCCTCGTCGCCGCTCCCGAACGGCGGCACGCCCGGCGTCCGGCGCAGCGCGTCGAGCACGTGGCGCATCATCAGCTCGCGGTTCGCCGCCGCGAAATCCTGCGCCCAGCTCACCGCCAGGACGTACGCGTCGAAGTGCTCCGCGCCCTCCTCGAAGTAGGCCAGGTTCGCGTCCGGCAGCGTCGACAGCTGCCGCTCCATGTCCTTCTTCGCGAGCTCGATGAAGTGCCGGCCGATCGCGTTGCCCACGCCGCGCGAGCCCGAGTGCAGCATCACCCACAGCCGGTCGTTCTGGTCGAGACACACCTCGATGAAGTGATTCCCCGTGCCGAGCGTGCCCAGGTGCACGCGGTGGTTCGACTTGCGCAGCCGGGGATGCGCCTCGGCGATGCGCTCGAAGCGCGCCGCGAGCCCCTTCCACGCCTGGTCCACGTCGCCCGGCGGATCGCCCCACGAGCCGGTGTCGCGCCCGCCGCGCGAGCGCGAGAGACCGTGCGGCACCGCCGCCTCGATCGCCGAGCGCACGCCGCGCAGGTGGTCGGGAAGGTCGCCGGCGACGAGCGTGGTGCGCACCGCCATCATGCCGCAGCCGATGTCGACCCCCACCGCCGCGGGAATGATCGCCCCCGAGGTCGGGATCACGCTGCCCACCGTCGCCCCGATGCCCCAGTGCACGTCCGGCATCGCCGCCACCCAGCGGTGGATGAACGGCAGCCGCGCCACGTTCTCGAGCTGCGCGCGCGCCGCGTCCTCGAACGGCACCCCGCGCGTCCACGCCTTGATCGGCACGCCGCCTTTCGGAGTCAGCAGCTCGTAGCGAGGAGCCTCGGCCTTCACGGCGCGGAAGACTAGGCGCGGCCCTACTTCGGTGCCAAGGCTGCCTGATCGATCTCGACGTTCGCCTCGCGCCGCAGCTTCTCGATCTCGGCGCTGAACTCGGCCTGCGCGCGGATCAGCCGCAGGCTCTCCTCGACCTGGGGCCGCACGGCTTCGAAGGGCAGCGGATCGGCAGAGCGGACCTCCTCGAGCTCGACCAGCGCCCAGCGGCCGCCGCGCTGCACCGCCGCGCGCTGGCCGGGTGAGCTGAAAGAGAGCGCTTCCGGCAGCACGCTGCCGGGCAGCTTGTCGACGGGCGTCGGCCCGATCGTCTCGCTCTCCGCCGGCAGCCGGCCCTCCGCGCCGAGCCGGCGGTCTTCGGCGCGCGCGTCGGCTTCGCTCTGGAACTCCTTCCGCCGCAGCACGACCTGGCGCACCGCGTAGCGCAGCCTGGTCTTCTCGTAGTGCGCACGCAGGTCGTCGTCGCTCACCGCCACCGAGTCGCGCATCGACTCGAACAACGTGTCGCGCAGGCGCTCCTCTTCCTTCACGGAGAGCGGCGTCGAGCCCGAGTCATGCGCGAGCCCGCGCCGCTCGGCCTCCTCGGCGGCGAGGTGCCGCGTGATAGCGCGATCGACGTTCGCCTGCGCCTCGGCCGGGGTCCGCGGGGCGCCAGCTGGCCCCTGCTCGATGGTGATCGGCTGGCCGTTCACGCGCGCGAGGGCGGAGGACTGCGAATGGTTGGAGCGGTTGCAGGCAAGGCAGAGCAGCAGCGTGGGCAAAACGATTGGAGTGAGTCGCACGGCGACGGCAGGATACCGCAAAGCCGGATCACTTCGGTGGCGAGGTGGTGAGTAGCTCGACCGAGTCGGTCGGACCGCCCTCGTCGCCGAAGCCCGCTCCTGCCGCATAGCCCCCCAGTACCCAGATCGTGCCGTCACCCGTCGCTACGGCCGCGTGGCCCACCCGGCCAATCCGCAAGCTCGGCCCTTTGGACCAGCTGTTCGTCGGGGGATCGTAGATCTCCACAAGGGAAAGTGGCGGGCCGCCCCAAGATGTCTGACCCCCGATCAGATAGATCTTGCCGTCGGCGCCGGTGGCCGCTGCGAACAGCATGCGGGGCGTCGGCATCGGGGCGGCCGTGGACCAAGTGCCGGTCTTCGGATCGTAGACCTCGGTTTCCCGCACCGCCTGACGCTGAGCGTCTGCCTCGGCGTCGGCGCTGCGCCGGCTCTCGAGATCATTCGCTTTGTAGAGCGGTACGGACCCGCGACACCCGCAACCGCCAAAGACGTAGAGTTTTCCGTTCTTCGCAAATGCAACAGCCAAAGACTGGCGCGCGTGCTTCATCGAAGCCGCGTGTTTCCAGGAGTTGGCTTCCGGGTCGTAGATGTCTAGACCGCCAATGACTGTTGCTTCCGCTCCGCCGTCCCCGGTTACACCGAATCCGCCCGCCAGGTAGAGCCGACCGTCGGGTCCCGTCGCGGAGGCTCCCTGCCTGCGATCGCTCCATGCAGGACCCGTCCCGTCAATCCAATCCATGGTCGGGGCCGCTGTTAAGAGGTGTTGGACGGGCGCTTGAGGCTGGTCCCAAGCGACGGCCTTCGGATCAAAGCGGATGAAGCCTGGGTAAACGAACCAATACGCGCGTCCTCTCTTGTCCGCTGCCCCCAACGGGAGCTCGAACTCGGCCGCGACCACTGAAGAGTGGACCGGACCCGGTCCGCCGTTTGGGATGAACTCCCCAGTTCGGAGATCCTTCCATCCGCGATGGACGGACACGCGCGTCTTGTAGAACGGTTCATCGGGGCCACGCATCCAGTGCCTCGCGTTTGGGTCGTAGTAGACAAGCCCCAACTTGCCCAGACCATACGTGGGAGTCCTTTGCTGGCCTTCGAGGACACGGCCGCCGAATGCCATGACATAGCCGTCGGGAGACCCAGCCCCGGCAAGGCTCGGGAAGCGGGGGCCCGTCGACCCAGCCTGCGATTGCTGGAGTTGATCCCCAAGATAGGATCGCGGCGACTACAGCAAGCCTAACTGGTCCCACGACAGTCGAGAGGGCGCGCGGAGGTTCTCCACACCTTTCAGGGCGTAGGAGGGGCCGACGCAAACTCGCTCTTCGGCAGGCTTCCGACAGGAACGACATTTTCGACATCGGTGCCAAGATCAGGATCGTGATACGGCGACTCTGCCGCCGCCCAGCCCGAACATGAACCCGCGGTCGGCGCGACGCTGCGCTCTTACGCCACGAGTTCCACAGCGGCGCCTTGGCTATCATGGGCAAGATCGTCAGCGTTCATGCCCACGACAAGCCTCAAGCGATGGTCGATTCCCTGAGTCGGCTTCGTGCGAACATTCGCCCACCCGATCAGCCAGGCATCTCCGATGCTCACTTGAAGCTAGTCGGTCGAAGCAACGATGGACTCGAGAGCCAGCTTCTGACTCACTTCGCTACAGGCGCCGTCTCCAAGATCTCCACCGACTCCTGCGCGCCCTCGTGGTCGCCGCGCAGGAGCCGAACCGGCTCGAACAGACCGGGGCCGGGACTTACTCCCCCCGTTACCCAGATCCGACCGTCGGGCGTCCTCGTGGAGGCATGACCCTCGAGCGGACGGCGGAGAGACGGCCCATCCGCCCACGTGTCCGTCGCCGGGTTGTACGTCTCCACCATGTCCTCTGCGA
>Ga0318551_10000323_pt1 | contig 14011 bp, 14 predicted proteins | sample GRESIP082b2f19_FD_203511 | JGI IMG/M metagenome (GOLD analysis project Ga0318551, IMG submission 203511) | Tropical soil microbial communities from Luquillo Experimental Forest, Puerto Rico - GRE.SIPMG.082b2f19 | ecosystem: Environmental > Terrestrial > Soil > Tropical forest > Bulk soil...
CACTCCTGCCGAGCCGGGCCGACGCGAGGCCGTGGCGGAACGCGCCCGCGGCGCGGGCTCGTGGAGCCCTGGACGGCTCCTCGCCGAGGTGGTGAGGGAAGTCCAGGCCGAGGAGCGCAAGGCCGGCGACCCGGTGGAGCCCACCTGGGAGCCGGTTCCGCTCGATGCCACCCAGCCGGTCTCCGCCGAGGAGGTGGCAGCGCGCCTGGCAGCCGCGGGGGCGACGGACCTCCCGATCGGAATGGTGGCCACACCGCCGCCGCTGGCCGCTGGCCGACACCCGACCGGCCCGCTCAGCACCAGCCGGGTGGAGGACGTCGACATCGGCGCGCTCCAGCACCGGGCGGGCAAGGCCGGGATGCGGCTGGCGCTGCTGGTCGCGGCCGGCCTGGTGGTGGGCATCGGCGGCGGATACATGGCGGTGAAGCTGCTGCCCGAGCGGGCTCCCCGGGCCGAGCGGCTGTCGGACGTGCCCGCAGGGGCCTCGACCGCGGTCCGAAACTGACAGCGGGCCTCCCCTCGGATAAAGGCAAGGGGAGGCCATGGTTCCCCGATACTCCCGTCCAGAGATGGTCGCCCTGTGGTCCGCGCCCGAGCGGCTGCGGCGCTGGCGCGACGTCGAGCTGGCCGCGCTGGAGGGGATGGTGGCGGCGGGAGTCGCCCCGGCGGAGGCCCTGGAACAGTGCCGGGCCAGGGCAGGCGACTTCGACGCCGGCGACGTCACCCGCATCGAGGAGATCGAGAAGACCACCAAGCACGACGTGATCGCCTTCCTCACCTTCCTCGAGGAGCGGATCGGGCCGGCAGCGCGGTGGCTGCACTACGGGATGACCTCCTCCGACGTGCTCGACACCGCGCTGGGGATGACCCTCCGCGACGCGGCGGATCTCCTCGGGGTCGGGCTGGACCGGGCGATGGCCGCGGTGAAGGCTCGGGCCTTCGAGCACCGGCAGACGGTGATGGTGGGGCGGAGCCACGGCATCCACGCCGAGCCGATGTCCTTCGGGCACAAGCTGGCGCTCTGGTACGACGAGCTGCGCCGGGGGCGGCAGCGGCTGGTCCGGGCCCGGGCGAACATCGCGGTGGGGAAGATCTCCGGCTCGGTGGGGACCTTCGCCCACCTGCCCCCGGTGGTGGAGGAGCACGCCTGCCGGGTGCTGGGGCTGACCCCGGCGCCTGCCTCCAGCCAGGTGATCCAGCGCGACCGGCACGCCGAGTACTTCGGGGCCCTGGCCCTGCTGGCCTCGAGCATCGAGAAGTTCGCGGTGGAGATCCGTCACCTCCAACGCACCGAAGTGCGCGAGGCGGAGGAGCCGTTCACCCCGGGGCAGAAGGGGAGCTCGTCGATGCCCCACAAGCGCAACCCCATCCTCTCCGAGAACCTCACCGGGCTGGCGCGGTTGATGCGGGGCTACGCCCTGAGCGCCCTGGAGGACGTGCCGCTGTGGCACGAACGGGACATCTCCCACAGCAGCGTGGAGCGGGTGATCGGCCCCGACGCCACAGTGACCCTCGACTTCATGCTCCACCGCTTCGCCGGGCTGGTGGAGCAGCTGCGCGTCTATCCGGCGCAGATGCGGAAGAACCTCGAGCTGCTGGGCGGGGTGGTGAACAGCCAGCGCATTCTGCTGGAGCTGGCCCGCCGCGGGCTCGACCGACAGGCGGCGTACGTCATCGTCCAGCGCAACGCGATGCGGATGTACGACGAAGGGGTCGACTTCCAGACAGCGCTCGCCGCCGACCCCGAGCTGCGGAAGGTGCTCTCGCCCGAGGAGATCGCCGCCTGCTTCTCACCCGAGTACCACCTGCGCCACGTGGACGCGATCTTCGACCGGGTGTTCGGGCCGGGAGCCGGACCCGCTCAGCGGTGATGCGAGACCACCTCGAGGAAGGTGGTGGTCCGGCGGGTGGCGACCACCCAGAGGCAGCGGAGGAAGCAGCCGGCGCCGAACTCGCGGTAGATGAGGCCCAGGTTCCGCACGACGTCTTTGTTGGTGATGACTCCGCGCATCGACCGGACCTCCTTCGCCCTGGTGCTAGAGCAATCGGCGGGCCAGGTCCGGGGCCAAGGAAATCCGCGCCCTTCGAATCGATGGGGCGGCCGCTGTGACGGATCACGTCCGTGTCAGGCGGGTCGATTTTGCCCGCCCGCTTCCGATGACCCAGGCCCGGGTAAACGGGGGGTGGAGGAGAGCCTCCCGCAGAGCTGAGTCCCCGTCCGGCCGGCAGACCTACAGGTAGCCGTGGGTGCGGAGGTTCTGTTCGATGCGGGCGGCGACGTCGCCGGGGACCAGCTTCAGCGTCTCCCCGGTCAGCTCGGCGTAGGCCTGGAGGTAGACCTCGGCGGTCCGCAGCCGGACGTCCTCGGGGATGACCGGTGAGGGGCCGTGGCCGCTGAATCCCGTCTCGCGGATGAGCCACTGCCGGACGGTCTCCTTGTCCAGCATGTCCTGGTCCTGCCCGGCGGCGAGGCGCTGGGTGTAGGAGGCCGCCCGCCAGTAGCGGGAGCTGTCCGGGGTGTGGATCTCGTCGATGACGTAGAGGGTGTCGCCCACCTTTCCGAACTCGTACTTGGTGTCGACCAGGAGCAATCCCCGGGTCTTGGACCAGGCCTGTCCGGCCCGGAACAGGCCCAGGGCTGCCTCGCGGATGCGGGCCCAGTCCCGGGCACTGGCGATGCCCCGGGTGACGACGTCGGCCTCTGAGATGGGCTCGTCGTGCTCCCCCACCGGGGCCTTGGTGGAGGGGGTGAGGATCGGCTCGGGGAAGGCGGCGTCCTTGGCCATCCCGGCGGGGATGGGCACGCCGTAGACCGTGTGTGCCCCCTTCTGCACATCTCGCCACAGGCTGCCGGTCAGGTAGCCACGGACCACCACCTCCACCGCGAAAGGCGTGGTGGCCCGGGCGACCGTGACGTTGGGGTCGGGGACGTCGAGGACGTGGTTCTTCACCACGTCGTCGGTCTTCTCGAACCAGAACCGCGCCAGCCGGTTGAGGACCTCGCCCTTGAAGGGGATGGTGGTCAGCACCCGGTCGAAGGCGCTGAGCCGGTCGGTGGCGACCAGGAACAGCCGGTCACGCTGCTTGTAGACGTCGCGGACCTTGCCCCGGTACCGCTCGCCCAGGGCGTCGAGGCGGGTCTCGGCGAGGGTGTACTCGAGCTGGCGGGCCAGCGCCGGGTCCGGCAAGGCCCTAGTGCTCCCGCCCGGGTGTGGTGATCGCTGCGGCGGCCGATCCTCTCGCTGCGACGTGCAGCCTCGTCGCTCCGCTGCTCGACGTGCCACGAGGCACGCCTCCGCGGCTCGCTCCTCGGGCGCGCCGTCTCGCTTCGGTCTCTGCCGCCTCGCTGTGCTCACAACACCCGGGCGGGCGCACTAGCGACCCTCGGGCGGTGCGGCCGCCAGGTACAGGAGATTCGGATTGATGCGGAGCAGCCCGTCGGCGTACGCGGCGGCGTAGGGGACGCCCGAGGCACGCTCGACGCGGAGGGCGGACTTCGGGCGGAGCGACCACCGTGCGGCGAGCGAGCGCGCCACCAGCTCGGCGGCCTCGCGCTCGCTCAGACCCTGGAGCGAATCGCTGCGGTCGGTGGGCCAGCGTTCGGCGGACAGGCCGTCGAGGTTGAGGAGCAGGGGCTCGCCGCCGTCGGGGACCTCGAGGAGGTCGAGCCGGCCCTCGAGCTGCGGGGCAGCGCGCAAGGTGCCGTTCTGCACCATCGGGAAGAGGGCGAGGACGCCGTCCTGGGCCTCGCCGCCGCTGTCGCGCAGCAGTGCGCGGTAGAGCTCGGCGCGGATGGCCGGGGACAGCGACTCCACCTGCTCCACGGGCTCGAGGAGCGCCTCGCGCACGGTCGGGGCCGCGGGAGCGGTCATGCCCGGGCCGATCTCGCCGCAGCCGGCGGCGAGGGCGAGCACGAGCAGCAGTGGGGACCGGCGAACCATGCGAGAAAGCCCGGAATTCCGGGGCCCTCCACCATACCAGAGCCGGTCTTGGGCCGGGAAAAGTAGACTCCCCGCGTCACCGGCATGTTGCTCCGTCAGGGCCTCCGGGTCGTTCTCCACCAGGTTCAATCCGCCGAGAACCTCGGCGCTGTCGCGCGGTTGCTGGCCAACTTCGACGTGGGTGTTCTCCGACTGTCGGATCCCCAGGTTCAGCACCTGGACGCCGCTGGACGGACAGCGGTGCACGCCGGGCACGTCCTCGCCGGGGCCGAGCGGGTCGCCTCGCTGGAGGCGGCGGTGGCCGACGCGGTCTACGTGCTGGGGACCAGCGGGCGGGGAGAGCTGCGCGGGCGTGCGCCGCTCTCGCCGGAGGAGGGTGTGCGCCGGCTGGCGGCGGCAGCGCGGCGGGGGCCGGTGGCGCTGGTCCTCGGCGGAGAGCGGCGCGGATTGTCCGACGAGGAGCTGGCGCTCTGTCAGGACGTGGCCTGCATCCCGCTGCCCGGGTCGCAGCCGTCGATGAACCTGGCCCAGGCTGCGGCGGTCTTCCTGTTCCTCGTCTTCCGTGCCGATGCTCCCGAGGCCAGTTCGAGGGAGGGGCCTCCTGTCCCGGAGGAGCCCGGCGCTCCGCAGGCGTTGCGGGAGGTGCTACGCCGTCGCATGGAGCGTGCGCTGCGGGCGGCAGACGCGCTCAATCCGCAGTCGCCCCTTCCTGTCCTCGACGAGATGCTCCGCGCGCTCGACCGCGCGAAGCTCAGCAAGCGCGAAGCGGAGCTCTGGGCGGCGGCCTGGAAGCAGCTCGCACGCGCCGCCGGCGCCCCCGGCGACTGACCGCCCGCTTGCTTGCTCGTCCCTCGCCTCGACCAGGGTGTCAAACATCTCGTCAAGATTCGCTCACGAGGCGTCGCAAGCCTTGGTCTCGGTTCTCCGACGGAAGCGATCGTCCGATTGGCGGGTCGTCCCCCTTGCGTCTGGCGGCTCGCCGGCCACTCGACGGTGTTCCGAGCACCGCGTCCGCAACGCGCCCCAGTCGGCTCTCAGCGACGTGGTGAGGCGCCGTCTTCCAGTGAGTGGAGAAGCTCGCTCAAGTCCGCCGTGACCTTGCGGATTTGCTCGACCGTCTCCCCATCCGAGGCACTCCCGGTGAGCTTCGCCGACTGGGCGGCGAGCTCCTGGGCCAATGTGGCGAGGCGCTTCACCTTGGCATCCGAGGGGCGCGTGGCGCGAATTCGCTTGAGCGCCTCTGCGAGGTCCTCCGCCGACCCCACGATGCAGGCCTCGCAGATGCTGACCCGAGGCCCGCTGATGAGCACCTGAGCGCTGTCCTCCGACGTACCGCAAAATGCACAGGACGACAGCGCAGGAGATGAAGATTCCATGGCGGACCTGGCCGCGGTCGCCTCGCCCACCGTGCGGAGGGTCGTTCGGACCAGCTTCGCGATGCGCTCCAGCTGGTCGCCGACCGTGCGCAGGGCCTCCGTCGGAATGCGGGCCTCTGGAGCCGGGCTCCCATCCTCTTCGGCGATGATGTCATTGCACAGACCGATGCACTCGTTGCAGATGTAGACCGTCGGCCCGGCAATCAGCTTCCGTACGTCGCGCTGCGACTTGCCGCAGAACGAACAGCAGAGATTGACCGTCTGCTGCTCTCGCTTGCGTCCGAACACGCTGCGCCTCCTCGTCCGGGCCGTCCTGCGAGCCCCCGAAGACAGCTTACGTTCGTCTTGCGGCGGCGATCGAGCTGCACAGGTTCACGCCGACCCGCGCAACCGGACGGGCTCAGCCGCGGTACTCGTGCCGCAGCAGCCCCAGGAGCGCCAGGCCCGTGCGCGACCCGTCGGCGTGCAACGTGCGCTCGCGGAGCAGGCCCTCGTGCGTGAAGCCGAGCTTCTCCAGGAGGCGCAGCGACGCGCCGTGCTCCGGCTCGACCCGGGCCTCGATGCGGTGCAGCCCCAGCTGCTCGAAGCCGAAGCGCACCAGGACCGGGAGGACCTCGGTCATCAGGCCAAGCCCCCAGCGGCTGCGGTCGAGCACGTAGCCCAGCTCGGCCGTCTGGTGCGGCTGGTCCCAGCGGAAGAAGCCCAGGTACGCCAGCGCGACGTCGGCGCCGGGATCGGTCAGCACCCAGAACGCCGCCTCGCCCCGGGCGATGTCCTCCGCCATCCGGCCCAGCCGCTTCTGCACGTCCTCCAGCGTCCCCACCGGACGGCCGAGGTACCGCACCGATTCGGCGTCGCCGTAGATGCTCAGCAGAGCCTGTGCATCCTCGGGGCGCACCGGCCGCAGCCGGGCACGGGCGGTGCGCAGCTCCGGCACCGGCGGGCGCGCGGGCGTCTCCGACGAACCAGAGCTCATCGCTACGCCGCGGTTTCGGCGGCCGCCGCGGGTGCCGCGGTTTCCTTCCCGTACACCTCGGCCTCGTGCTTCTCACACAGCCCGTGGCGCACGGCCTTCAGCCGGCACTCCGCCTTGCTGCAGGTCCGGTAGCGGGAGTGAGGCAGCTCACCCTGCCGCCACTTCTTGAAGTGGAAGTAGCACCACCCCTTGGCGCGGTATGGCCGCTTGCAACCCTCGACGCCGCAGTGGTTGTCGGGTCCGCCCTTCGCCATCCGCCCCCAGCCCTTCACCTTCGCCCTGGGCTCCTTCGGCTTCGGCGCGGGCTTGGCCTTCGCCGGGGGAGGCGCCGCCTTGGCCTCCGCCTTCGCCGGAGTCTTGGCTTCTGCTTTCGCCGGAGCCTTCGTCTCGGCCTTCGCCTCGGACTTCCCGGCACTCTTCGCCGGGGCCTTCTTCGACTTGGGAGTCTCGGCCATGTGGGCTGCTGACATAGGGTCGGTGTGACGCCATCCGCAAGCGTGACGGCACACGGGGTTGACTTCGGCGCTGGCGGCCCACAGAGGAAGTCCCCTTGCCCGCGATGACCCCGGTGGATGCTCAGCGTGCGGTCGAGGAGGAGGAGGTGCTCCTCGCCCGGGTGCAGCGAGCGCTGGCCGACTCCCAGACGCGTCGGGCCCGCCTCAGTGGTCCCTCGGTCCAGACGCTCCAGGACCTCCGCGAGGAAGCCGCCGCCGCCCGCGAGGAGGATGCGGCGCCCCTGCTCCTCGAGCTCGCGGTGCAGCACCAGCTCGGGGGACGGGCCCTTCCGGAGCGCGTCGACCCGGCCTCGCCCTACGTGGCGCACCTCGCCGTGCGCGAGGGAGACGCCCGCCGGGACTACCTCCTCGGCCACGCGACCTTCGTCGACTCCGAGGCCGACGTGTGGGTGGTCGACTGGCGGGTGGCGCCGGTGGCGCAGCTCTTCTACCGGTACCGCGAGGGGGACGCCTTCGAGGAGTCCTTCCCCGGACGCGAGGTCAGCGGCGTGGTGGAAGTCCGCCGGGTGGTGGTGGTGCACCGCGGACGACTCATCCAGGTGGTGGGGGAGGGCTTCCAGGCCCGCCGCCAGCCCGACGGCAGCTGGCAGTACTCCGGGCGCGAGGGGCTCGTCGCCGGTGGCGCGGGAACGGCACCTCGGCCGGGACAGCTGGGCCTCGGCGTGGGAACTGCCGAGCGGGGGACGCGGGCCGACGTCACCGCCTTGCTCGATCCCCAGCAGTACGCGGCGGTGACCGCCCCGGGCGAGGAGCCGCTCCTCATCCTCGGCAGCGCGGGCAGCGGAAAGACCACCGTGGCCCTCCACCGGCTGGCCCGGCTGGCGGCGGCGGAGCCGGACACCACGCCCCTCGATCGCGCCCGCGTCGTCGTTCCCGAGGAGGGGCTGGCGCGTCTGTCGGCCCGGCTCCTGGCTCCGCTCGGCGGCGCGGCGGCCAGCGTCCGCACGCTCGATGCGGCCTTCGTCGAGCTCGCCCGCCGTGCCTTCGGAAACCTCCCCCGCATCGTCGACGATCCGCCGGCGCTGGTCTCCTCGCTGAAGCGGCACCCGGCACTGCACGACGTCCTCCACGCCCGGCTCTCCACGCGCAAGGCCAGCGGCGGCGCTCCCCGGTGGCGCACCCTGCGACGCGAGCTGGCCGGGTTTCTCACCGACCGCCCGTTCCTCGACGAGGTCGTCACTCGCGCCGGCGGCTCACTGCCCCGGACGGCGATCGAGGAGACCGTACGACACACGATGCTCCAGCTCGCCGACCCGCTGGGGCGATTCCTGGCCGGCATCGACGACGCGGACCGAAAGACGGCGGTCGATGGGCGTCCGCTGGAGGAGGGGACCGACGACGCGCTGGCCGGGACCCTGGACATCGAGGACTTGCCGCTGCTCCTCACCCTCTGCCGCTGGCGAGGGCAGCTCCAACTGCCCGAGGCCTCGCATCTGGTCCTCGACGAGTCCGAGGACTTCTCCCTCTTCGACCTCACCGTCCTCGCCGGGCTTTTCCGCGGCCGTCCCCGAATCACGGTCGCTGGCGACGAGGCACAGCAGACGCTGGCCAGCTTCGCCGGATGGGAGCGCTCCCTCGCCACGCTGGGAGCCTCCGGAGCCGCCCGGATCCGGCTCCCGGTCTCCTACCGGTGTCCGCGACCGATCGCCGAGCTGGCGCAGGCCATCCTCGGCTCACTCGCGGCCACCGCCGCCCCGAAGGCCGCGCGGGAGGGCGCGCCCGTCGGTCGCTTCGCCTTCCCTGGAGAGCCGCAGGCCCACCTCTTCCTCGCCGGCGTGCTGCGCGAGCTGCTGGACGCCGAGCCGCACGCCGCGGTGGCGGTCATCTGTCACGATGCTCCCACCGCACGGCGCTTCTTCTCGGTGGTGACCGAGCTGCCCTCGACGCGGCTGGTGCTCGACGGGCGATTCACCTTCGAGCCGGGCCTCGACGTGACCGACGTCGACTCGGTGAAGGGCCTGGAGTTCGACTACGTGGTGATTCCGGACGCGGTCGAGTCGGCGTGGCCGTCGAGCGACGAGGGTCGACGCCGGCTCCATGTGGCGGTGACGCGCGCCTCCTGGCAGCTGTGGCTGGTCTCTCCGGGAACGCCTACCCGGCTCCTTCCCCCCGCCTGATCGCGGAGGAGGGGATCAGTGGCTCGCGGTGTTACCGCCGCTGCCACTGTTGCCGCTGCGCTTGGCGATGATCCGGTCGAGTGCGGCGCGGTCCTCGTCGCTGTGGCGCTCGCGTGGCTGCTGGGGCTGACCGACGGCGCCGCGGGCCTTGTCCATCACCTGCTCGGCGCGGTCCTTGAGCCACTCGCCGGCTTCCGCCCGCTCCCAGGCCTTCCGGGCGTGCGCCAGCGGGGTCTTCCCGTCGATCTCCACCGTCGCGAGCCCCACCCCCAGCGCTACGGCGCCCGCCGTCCAGACGACCCCTCGAACGAATCCCATACGACCTCCTCCTCCATAAGCCTACATGACCTCACAACAAGGTGCCAAAGACCTTCCCCGTGGAAGGTGCCAAACGCCTTCAACGACTTTGCGGAGGAGTTCCAGCAGGTTAGAGAGGGGGCACGTGACTCCGGAGGACTCGTTCGCCGCAGCCCTCGCCCAGGCCCGGGCGCTCGGTCCACCGCCGCCGGGGAGAGCGCCGCTGGAGGCCTTCCGCACCGAGGCCGTGGAGTGGCTGGCCCGCGTGCCGGAGCCACCGCTCTACCCGCGGTCCGATGACCCGGCGCGCGCGACCGCCGGCGAGCTCCTTCCCGACGGCATTGGCCTGCTGGCCCGCGGCTGGGGGCTGCAGGAATCGGGGCGGAGCAGCGAGGCCGATCAGATCCTCACCCGGGCAGTGCAGGCGCACGTCGAGGCACTGGCGGCGACGACCGAGGGCCGCATCGGCCGCGCGGAGGAGGCCTGGGCGCGGGCCAACGCCCTGGAGCGGGAGAGCCGCACCCGCCGCCGCGCCTGGGTGCGCGACGACGAGCTCGAGCGCCCGGTCTGGGACGCTCCGACGCGCGTCTCCCGCTACGACCCGCGCCCTGCGCCGACCGTCCGGGCGCGCCTCTTCTGCGCCCATCCCGGCTGTCACTTCGAGCAGGAGCTGAGCTTTCCCCCGACCTACGCGCTGCACAGCTTCGTCTGCGCTCGCTGCCGCCACGGCTTCTCCGCCTACTTCGCCGAGTGCCGGCGGGTCAGCTCCGGCCGCACTCCGCTCGGGACGCGCCACGCCTTCCGGCTCGAGCCGCTGGGCGGAGGCGCCTCGCGGGTCGAGTTCGAGGAGGCAGGGACCGAGCCCTTCCACGCCGCTCGCGGTGACCTGCTCGCCTTTCTCTACACCGACGGCCCCGTCCTCCGCGGTGTGACCAATCTCTCCGGCGGGCGTACCCTCTGGGTGCGTCGGGGTGGACCCTGCTACGTGGCGACCGCCGTCTATGGCCCGGAGGCCCTGGAGCTGGACGTGCTTCGCCGCTGGCGAGATGAGGCGCTCCGGCCCCACCCCATCGGCCGGGCGGCGGTGGCGTGGTACTACGGTGTCTCGCCATCGCTCGGGCGGTGGCTCGGGAGCAGCCCGCGAACCCGCCGGTGGGTTCGCCGAGGGCTGGACGCGCTGGTGCGGAGGATCGGGTGACGACGGAGAGCGGGACGACCGAGGCACAGGGCACGGTGCCGGCCGCTTCGCCACGGAGGTTTCCGGTGGTGGCGGTGGCCCTGCTCGGCCTCGGCATCGCGGGCCTGCTGTGGTCGGTGGTGCTGGAGGGCCAGCGTCCGCGCCCGGCCGCGCAGGGCCGTGCGGCCCCCGATTTCCGGCTGGAGAAGTTCGGCGGCGGCGAGGTGCGACTGGCTGACCTCCGCGGCAAGACGGTGATGCTCGACTTCTGGGCTACCTGGTGCGGGCCGTGCATCGCCGAGATGCCCACCCTTCTCAAGCTCGCCGCGGAGTACGAGCCGAAGGGTGTGGTCTTCCTCGCCGCGAACCGCGACGACCCGGACACCGCCAAGGCGCTGGTCGGTCTCTACATCGATGGACGGGCTCCAGCGCTGGCCCGCTACGCCGCCTTCGCCGATGACCTCACTGCCGACGCCTACGCCGTCTCGGTTATCCCCACCACGGTGCTCATCGGCCCGAGCGGGGAGATCCGTGGCAGCTACCGGGGAGCGGCGAACGAGCGGACCTGGCGCTCGCGCCTCGACGCAGCGCTCCCCGCGAACTGAGCCCCCGGGCTCGGTGAGCGCTACCTCGGCAGGGCCTCGAGGTCGCTCCGCTCTTCCGTGTCCTCGCCCCCGTGCTGGGGAACCTTGACCACCGTCACCGTGCACGGGGACTCGGCCACCACCTTCGCCGAGACGCTGCCCAGGTAGCGGCGCAGCTGCGAGGCGCCGCGAGCGCCGATCACCACGTGGTCGACCCGGTTCTCGCGGACGAAATCGACCAGCACCGACGCTGGATCCGGTCCCTCGAGGACGTGGTAGGTGAGCCGTCCCTCGGCGAGCCCGAGCGGCCGTGCCCAGTCCTTCAGCTCCACCAGGCGCAGGACGCGCAGGTTGCGGCCCTCCTCGTCGATGGTGACGTCCTGAGCGAGGCGGGAGGTCCTGAGCACGGTCAGGCAGGCGAGGCGGGCCCCGGGGTGCATGCCCAGCACCCGCTCGCTCGCCGTCCGCAGGTCGGTCCGCAGGGCGTCGCTGCTGGCCACCAGGTCCAGGGCGACGACGACCACCGGCGAGCGCGCGATCTGCCCGGCCGTCGTCTGCGAGGCCTCGCCGGGGTTTCCCAGCGTCCGGAGCCAGCGCCGGGCAACGGTCAGCGGTCCATCCTGCTTCAGCCGGCCAGCGCGGGCGGTGAGTGACACCTCTCCCGGATTGCGCAGCGCGAGCAGCACCTGGGCCGCGCTCTGGTAGCGGTTCTGCGGATCAGTCTCCAGGCAGTGGAGGATGATTTCTTGAAGTGACGCCGGACAGCGGGGGTTTCGCGCCCGCGGGGGCACCGGGTCGCGGTACAGCCGCCGCCGCAGTCCCAAGACGGTGGTGGGAAACCCGAAGGCCCGCTCGCCGGTGACCAGATGGTAGAGCACCGCCCCGAGGGCGAAGAGGTCGCTCCGTGGATCGTTCCGGATCCGCTGCAGCTGCTCGGGGGAGATGTAGGGCGCGGTTCCCATCGGAAGCCGGAACTGCTCGGCGAGGAGATCCGGCAGCCGGTCGTGCCGGGAGAAGCCGAAGTCGATCAGCACCGCCTCCCCGGTCGAGCGGAACATGACGTTGCTCGGCTTGAGATCGAGGTGGATGACGTGCTGGAGGTGAAGTGCCTGGAGCGCCGAGGCGATCTGCGCGCCGAGCCGCGCCACCTCCTCTGGCTCCAGCGGCGTCTCCTCCAGCCGTGACCGCAGCGAGCCGCCCCCGATGTGCTCCATCACGATGTAGGGCTGGGCGGAGAAATCACCCGAGGCGACGAACTGTGGAACATGCGGTCCGACGAGGGTGGGCATGATCATCTGCTCCACCTCGAACGAGACCAGGGCCGTCGGGTCGTCCCCCTCCCGGAGCAGCGGCATCTTCATCACCAGGGTCGGCCGACCGACCGCGGAGACGCGCCACAGGGTGGCCATGCTCCCCTGGTGCAGGCGCTCCTCGAGCCGGTAACCGTCGATGACTGCCCCCGGCTCGATGCGTTGAGTGCTCACCGTGTCCGCTCAGCCTCCCAGCTCGAGCCGGGCGCCGAGATCTCCGGGGAGGCCGGCGGCGCGGATCTTCCGCGCGGCCAGTTCGGCGTCGTACGGCACCCGGTGGAACACCACCACGTCGCTGGCCTCGTCGAGCATCGCGTAGCAGGCCGCCGGGTTCCCGTCGCGCGGCTGGCCCACCGAGCCGGGGATGACCAGCCAGCGCCGCAGCCCGCTGAGCTTGATTGGCGTCCCCGGCACCGGCCGGAACCCAGCCATCGTTCCATCCGCGGCGAGGTGGTAGAGCGAGGGAGTGTGGGTGTGGCCGGAGAAGACCTCTCTGGCCGTCACCGACCGCAAGCTCCGGCCGGCATCGACCGAGGAGAGCACGTAGAGCCACCGCTCCGGGTCGACCGCGCTGGCGTGGACGAAGAGCCGCTCTCCACGCTCCACGGTCAAGGGGAGCGCCTCGAGGAACGCCAGCTGCTCGGGACCGAGGTGCTCCTGCGTCCAGGTCACCGCCCGCGCGGCATCGGTCCGCATCGACGGGGGCGGACCGCGGACGGCCGCCTCGTCGTGGTTCCCCTTGATCGCCAGCCCGCCGGCCTCGACGCCTGCCCGCACCCGGTCCACCACCGGACCGGGATCGGCGCCGTACCCCACCAGGTCCCCGAGAAACGCCACCTGCTCGGCGCCCTGTGTCCGGGCGTGCGCCAGGCAGGCCTCGACCGCCTCGAGATTCGCATGCAGGTCGGCGAGCAGCGCCAGTCGCATCGGAGGAACTCTCGTTCGCTCCGGACCCGGTGTCACGCCGTGTCGTCGGGGCGCAGAAATTGCGCCGGTCCGGGAAGCGACACGGGGTGTTCCCACCGCGCTGCGGGCCCGGCTCAGCTCTTCGGCTTGGTGTCCTTGCTCGGAGCCTTCTTGTCCGCCCCATCGTCCTCGAGCAGTCGGAACTCGACCCGGCGGTTCTTCGCCCGCCCCAGCGCCGTTCCGTTGTCGGCAATGGGCCGGTCGAATCCATAGCCGGCGCTGAGCATCCGCTTCCGGTCGATGCCGTGCGACACGAGATATTCCACCACGCTCGCCGCCCGCCGCTTGGAGAGGTCCTGGTTGTAGGCCCACGTCCCGCGATTGTCGGTGTGCCCCTCGACGCGCACGTGGGCCAGCTCGGGGTGCTTGGAGAGCACGCCCACCACCTCGTCGAGGAGCGGGAAGGACTCGGGCTTGATGATCGCCTTGTCGGTGTCGAAGTGGACGCTCCCGTTGAGGCGCACCCGGTCCGACTCGAGGGTGACCAGCGGACCGGTCACCGGGCAGCCGTCGTTCTCCGCCGGCCCGGGTTGATCGGGGCACTTGTCCTCCGGGTCGGGAATCCCGTCCCCATCGCGGTCGGGGCAGCCGTCCAGCTCTCGAGTCCCGGGCTCGCGCGGGCACCGGTCGTCGACGTTGGGGATCCCGTCCTTGTCCCAGTCGAGGTCAGGACACCCGTCCGGTCCATCGCCGGGCTCGTCCGGGCAGCGGTCCACCTCGTCAGGCACGCCGTCGCCGTCGCGGTCGTGGAT
>Ga0318551_10000329_pt1 | contig 13934 bp, 10 predicted proteins | sample GRESIP082b2f19_FD_203511 | JGI IMG/M metagenome (GOLD analysis project Ga0318551, IMG submission 203511) | Tropical soil microbial communities from Luquillo Experimental Forest, Puerto Rico - GRE.SIPMG.082b2f19 | ecosystem: Environmental > Terrestrial > Soil > Tropical forest > Bulk soil...
ATGGTGCCGCGCGCGCCGGCCGCGGGCGGCACCATCAAGCTCCTGGCCGTCGGGGACGGCGGGGACGGCACGCTCCAGGTGACGCCGCCCGACGGCAAGACCGCGTCGCCGGCGGTGGTCCGCCGCGGCGGCCCGCCGGCGAGCCTCGCCGCCGAGATCCCCGCCCCGCGGCCGGGGCGCTACCGCGTGGTCTGGTCGCGCGGCGACAAGCGCGTCGCCTGCCGCGTGATCGACGTCGCCGCCCATCCGGCGCCGCCACCCGTGGCCGTGAGCGGCACCGTCTGGCCGGTCACCGCGGCCTGGGACAAGCGCCACGAGAGCTTCTTCTCGGCGTGGATCGCGTCGCTGTTCGACGCCCCCATCGACCAGTCGCTCGACTTCCGGCCGCTCCATCAGGCGCTGCGCGACCCGGCCCGGAACTTCCTCTACGGCTACCTCGGCCTGCGCGAGGACGACCCCAAGAACCGCGCCGCCATCGCCGCCACACCCGACTGCGCGGATCTGCCGTACTTCCTGCGGGCCTACTTCTCCTGGAAGATGGGGCTGCCGTTCGGCTTCCGCGACTGCGACCGCGGCACCGACTCCCGCCCCCCGCGCTGCACGACCTTCTACGGCAACGACGAGGCGCCCTCCGGCAAAGACGAGCTCGCCGCGGTGAAGAGCTTCTTCCGCCAGATGTCGAACCGGGTCCAGTCGGGGAGCGCGCGGACGGCGCTCGACGACGACGGCACCGACTACTACCCCGTGGCGCTCGACCGGAAGGCGCTTCGCCCGGGCGTGATCTACGCCGACCCCTACGGCCACGTGATGATGATCGTCAAGTGGAGCGAGCAGACCGCGGATCGCGGCGGGCTCCTCCTCGCCGTCGACGGGCAGCCGGACACGTCGATCGGACGCAAGCGCTTCTGGGAGGGGACGTTCCTCTTCAACAACGAGACCAAGAGCGCCGGTCCGGGGTTCAAGGCCTTCCGGCCGGTGGTGCGCGGCGCCGACGGCAAGATCGAGGCCCTAGCCAACAAGGCCATCGGCGGCCCCGGTGATCCGGCCCACGCCGCGTTCTCAGACGAGCAGGCCAAGCTCGACGCCGACGGGTTCTACGCGCGCATGGGGAAGCTGATCAACCCGAGCGGCCTCGACGCGGAGCGCGCCTACCGCGAGACGCTCGACGCGCTCGTCGAGCAGCTCACCGTGCGCGTCGGCTCGGTCGACAACGGCGAGAAGTACGAGAAGACGAGCCCGCCCGTGATCGCGATGCCGGACGGCGCCAAGATCTTCGAGACCAAGGGGCCATGGGAGGACTACGCCACCCCGTCGCGCGACATGCGCTTGCTCATCGCGATGAAGGTGCTGCTCGGCTTTCCAGATCGGATCGTCAAGCACCCGGAGCTGTTCAACCTCGGGGGGCGCAAACCCCAGGCGGTGCGCGACGACATCGCCAAGCTGCACGGCAGCCTGGTGGGCACCAAGGTCGTCACCTATACGCGCACCGACGGGACCCCCTTCAAGGTGACGGTCGCCGACCTGCTCGCCCGGCGGGCGAATCTCGAGATGGCCTACAACCCGAACGACTGCGTGGAGGTCCGCTGGGGAGCGGCGGAAGGGACGCCGGAGTACGCGCCGTGCGCGCGTCACGCGCCCGCCGACCAGCGCGCCAAGATGGCCGAGGTCCGGAGCTGGTTCCACGACGCGAAGCGCCCGCCGCGCTGAAGTCCGCCGCCTCCGGCTGTGCTTGTTTTACTCGACAAGGCAAGCGGCAGACGCCAAATTTGAGCCCGTGGACAACCGCAGGCCTGAGCTGACCAAGCGGCAAAAGGAGCTCGCCCGGGCGCGGAAGGCGCAGGAGAAGGCCGACCGCCGCGCGCAGCGGAACCGCGAACGCTCCGAGCGCGGCGACGGCGCGGGCGACCCGGCCGAGGATCCCGACATCGCCGGCATCGTGCCCGGACCGCAGCCGCCGCTCGAAGAGTAGCCGCACAAAAGTCGCCGGACAGAAACGCGGCGAGACCGCGGCACATCTATGGCGGGGCCCACCCCCGGCGGTGTACCCTGCGCACCCATGAAGGTGGGCATCCCGAAGGAGATCTACCCGCAAGAGCTGCGCGTGGCGGCGACGCCGGACACCGTCCAGAAGATCATCAAGCTCGGCTACGAGGTGGTTGTCGAGGCGGGCGCGGGGCTCGCGTCAGCGTTCGCGGACGCGAACTACGTCGAGGCGGGGGCGCGCGTCCTGCCGAGCGCGGCCGCGGTCCTCGCCGAGGCCGACGTGGTGCTCAAGGTCCGCCAGCCGATCGCGCTGCCGGGCGGGGGCCACGAGGCCGACCTCATCAAGCCGGGCGCGACGCTCATCAGCTTCATCTGGCCGGCGCAGCACAAGGAGCTCCTCGATCGCCTGGCGGCGCGCAAGCTCACGGTGCTGGCCATGGACGCCATGCCCCGCATCACGCGCGCGCAGCGGATGGACGCGCTGTCGGCGATGGCGAACATCGCCGGCTACCGCGCCGTGATCGAGGCCGCCGAGCACTTCGGGCGCTTCTTCCCCGGCCAGGTGACGGCGGCCGGGCGGATCAAGCCGGCGCAGGTGTTCGTCATCGGCGCCGGCGTCGCCGGGCTGGCGGCGCTCGCGGCGGCCAAAGCGCTCGGCGCCGAGGTGCGGGCGTTCGACACCCGCCCCGTCGTCCGGGAGCAGGTCGAGAGCCTGGGCGGCATCTTCGTCCCGCTCGACTTCAAGGAGGAGGGCGAGGGCGGCGGAGGCTACGCCAAGGAGATGAGCGCCGCCTACCTCGCGGCCGAGCAGGCGCTGATCGCCGAGCACGCCAAGAGGTCGGACATCGTGATCTCGACGGCGCTCATCCCCGGCAAGCCGGCCCCGCAGCTCATCACCTCGGGCGCGGTGGTGGAGATGGCGCACGGGTCGGTGATCGTCGACATGGCGGCGGAGCAGGGGGGCAACTGCGCGCTCACCGAGCGCGACAAGATCGTCGAGAAGTACGACGTCACCATCATCGGCCTCACCGATCTGCCGAGCCGGATGGCGCGGCAGTCGAGCGATCTGTACGGGACGGTGGTGTTCAACCTGCTCAAGGAGGTGAGCGCGCCGGCGCCGAACGCGGCCATCGCCCTCAACCTCGAGGACGAGATCCACCGCGGCGTGCTGGTGCTCAAGAGCGGCGAGCTCATGTGGCCGCCGCCCAAGCCGCCGCCGCCGCGCATCGCGCCGGCCGCGACGCCCAAGCCGGAGGTCAAGACCGGCGAGGCCCCGAAGCCCGCCGCCAGCGGCGGCGGCCGGATCTTCGCCGCGCTGATCGCCGTCCTGTTGGGCCTGGCCGGGATCTTCGGCCCGCCCGAGTTCATCCAGCACCTGACGGTGTTCCTGCTCTCCTGCGTGGTCGGCTGGCACGTGATCTGGAACGTGACGCCGGCGCTGCACACCCCGCTCATGAGCGTCACCAACGCCATCAGCGGCATCATCGTCGTCGGCGGCATGCTGGTGCTGTTCGGCCAGGGGCCGGGCTCGCTGATCCTGGGCGGCGTCGCGGTCCTGGTGGCGTCCATCAACGTGTCGGGCGGGTTCCTCGTGACGCAGCGGATGCTGCGAATGTTCCGAAAGTAGCCGCGATGATCGTCACCCTCCGCTCGCTCGCCTACCTCGCCGCCAGCCTGCTGTTCATCATGAGCCTCCGCGGGCTCTCCACCCAGGAGACCGCGCGCGGCGGCAACCGCTTCGGCCTCATCGGCATGATCGTCGCCGTGATCATGACCGCGGCGGCGCTGCTCATCCCCGGGGATCTCGCCAACGCGACCATGCCCCAGCCGACGGTGCTCGGCGTGCTCGCGGGTGCGCTCGGCCTCGGCGCCGTGGTGGGCGCCGTGCTCGCGTCGCGCGTGGCCATGACCTCGATGCCGGAGCTCGTCGCTGTCCTGCACAGCTTCGTGGGGGCGGCCGCCGTGCTGTGCGGCATCGCCAACTACCTCGAGCCCACCGCCGTGGCCGCGGGTGAGAACCAAGCGCACCTCGTGGAGATCTACGTCGGCGTGCTCATCGGGGCCGTCACCTTCTCGGGATCGGTGATCGCGTTCGGCAAGCTGAGGGGCTTCATCGGCTCGAAGCCGCTCCTTCTCCCAGGGCGCCACGTGCTCAACGCCATCGCGCTCATGCTGTGCGTGGCGCTGGGCGTCGTCTTCCTGCGGGCGGAGCAGCCCTGGCCCGACGCGGGCGCGGGCTTCTTCGACGCCGGCATGCCGGCGCTGCTCCTCATGACCGGCCTCGCGCTCTTGCTCGGCATCCACATGGTCATGGCCATCGGCGGCGGCGACATGCCCGTCGTCGTGTCGCTGCTCAACAGCTACTCGGGCTGGGCGGCGGCCGCCGCCGGCTTCATGCTGTCGAACGATCTGCTGATCGTCACCGGCGCGCTCGTCGGCAGCTCGGGCGCCATCCTCTCGTACATCATGTGCAAGGCGATGAACCGGTCGATCTTCAACGTGATCCTCGGCGGGTTCGGCACCGGCGGCGGCGCCGCCCCGGCCGCCGGCGCCACGCCCGCCGGCAAGGTGACGGAGACCAACGTCGAGGAGGTGGCCGACCTCCTGCTCGGCGCGCGCGGCGTCGTCATCGTCCCCGGCTACGGCATGGCCGTCGCCCAGGCCCAGCACCCGGTGAAGGAGATCTCCTCGCTGCTCATCGACAAGGGGATCAAGTGCCGCTACGCGATCCACCCCGTCGCCGGCCGCCTCCCGGGCCACATGAACGTGCTGCTCGCCGAGGCCAACGTCTCCTACGACATCGTCAAGGAGATGGACGAGATCAACGAGGACTTCCCGCACACCGACGTGGTGATGGTCATCGGCGCCAACGACATCGTCAACCCGAGCGCCGAGACCGACGCCTCGAGCCCCATCTACGGCATGCCCGTGCTGCAGGTCTGGAAGGCGGGCAAGGTGGTGATGCTCAAGCGCGGCATGTCGGCGGGCTACGCCGGCGTCGACAACCCGCTCGTCTACAACGACAACACGCTCATGCTGTTCGGCGACGCCAAGCAGAGCGTCACGAAGCTGCTCGGGGCGCTCCGGGCCAAGGCGGGCGGCTAGAACCCGCCCCCGCGCCGGCGGCGAACCTTCAACGCGGGGGCGGCGGCGTTCCCGACAGCCGAGCGCGGGCGATGGCCTCCGCCCGTCGGGCGTCGGCGTCGTCGGGCGCCGCCCGGAGCGCGACCTCGAGCTCGGCGAGGGCCTCCTCTCTCTTCCCGAGGGCCAGCAGCGCCAGGCCGCGGTTGCGATGCGCGCGTGGGTCGTCGAGGCCGGCGTAGGCGTCGGCGGCGGTGGCCGGGTCGGAGAGCCTCAGCGCCGCGTCGCCGAGCGCCAGCCCGGCGGCGGCGCGCGCCGTCGGGGCCAGGCAGCCGGGGGCCGCGCGCGCCGCGCGGTAGGCGTCGGCGGCGCGACGGTCGTCGCGAAGCTCCACCAGGACGTCGCCGGCGCGGCGCTGCCACTCGCAGCGCGGGAGGGTCGAGGCCGCGGGGGGGACCTCGAGCGCGCGCGGCTCGACGCCCGAGGCCGGCGCGTCCTCGAAGGTGAGCGGGATCTCCAGGCGGGCGATGCGCGCCGTGAAGACCGGCTCGCGCCGAACGAAGACCAGCGCCTCGCCGTCGCGGTAGACGAGCGCCCAGCGCTCCGGATCGAACAGCGCGGCGCGGGGGTTGACGTCCGGATAGGTCACGAGCGCGCTCGTGACGTCGAAGTGGTCCAGCAGGGCCTGCCACTCCGCGCGCGTGAGATCGGCGCGGCGGAGGATGGCGTGGAAACTGGCGGGGTAGCCGTTGATGCGTGGATCCTGGAAGACGCGCGCGCCTGGCCAGCCCTGCCAGGCCAGGTAGGACCCCACCTCGAGGTCGTTGTACATCCGCGTCCGCAGGCCGTTGTCGTCGACGAAGCGGATCGCGGCCTCGGGGACCAGGCCCGGCTCCATGCCGACGTCGATGAAGCGCTCGCCGTGGCGGACGGCGGCGAGGCGCGGCACGAGCGCGAGCCCTGCGCAGGCCGCGGTCACGGCCACCGTCGCCAGGCGCGGGCCCTGCGGCACGCGCCTGCCGAGGCGCGCGGCGATTGTGGTCAGCGCGACCGCGACGAGGGGGCCCGACACGAGCGCGAACTCGGCGACGAAGCGGATGCGCCGCGCGCCGAGCAGGCCCAGGGCGAGCGCGGGGAGGAGGTGGCGGCGCGGCCGGCCGGAGAGGGCCAGCGCGACCAGCACGCCGGCGGCGACGAAGAAGAACGGCCCGTCGAGGGGCCAGCGCGCGGTCCGGTACTCCTGGAGGGGTCGGAGCGACGGCATCCGCCAGTGGTTGACGACGTAGCGGAGCGCTGACTTGCCCGACGGCGTCGCGAACACGAACGGGACCAGCGCCGCGCCGACGAGCGCCGCCCGCCACGCGTCGGCGCGCCGTCCGTCGGCGAGCGCCCCCACGGCGTAGAGCGCGCACAGGGCGGGCGCGAGGAGGAAGCAGGAGTTGGCGTTCGCCCAGAACGGCCCCAGCGCGATGAGCGCGTAGAGGGCCCGGGGGCGTCCGTCCTCGGCGCGGGCGAGCGCGAGCAGCAGGTAGGCGAGGCCGAGAAAGGTGACGAGGTGCGGCCGCTCGACGAACCGCGGCTCCGCAGCCCACGCCGAGAGGGCCAGCGCGGCCGCCGCCGCGGCGGGGTGGGCGCCCCGGCGCAGGGCCGTTCGGTAGAGGAGCGCGAACGTCGCCACCACGAACGCCGTCTTGAGCAGCACCGTGCCGGCGATCCCTTGAGCGCGGTAGGCGAGGGCCAGCAGGATCTGGAACAGCCAGGCCAGGTTGATGTCCTGCGTGTCCGGAAAGGTGAAGGAGAGGACGTTCGCGTGCGGCACGCGGTGGGTCTGCAGCACGATCTCACCGAGGCGGAGGTTGAAAAAGAGATCGGTCTCGTCCATGGGGACGAGGCAGCGCCCGGCGACGAACAGCAGCAGGGCGACGAGGGCGATGGTCTCGGTGAGGCGAGGCTGAGGCTGAGTCTGAGGTGTCACGGCGGCGCGATCCGGTAGACGCGGGCGGCGGCGCTCGCGTGCAGGAGCTGGAACAGCGCCGGGTGGGCGTCGGCCCAGGCGCGCTCGATCGGGAAGCCGTCGTCGTCGGCGGCGACGTTGCGCCGGACAATCGGATAGAGCGCCGCGACGAACAGGACGTCCGCGCCCGCGGCCCGCAGGTTGCGGAGCCAGACGTCGAAGGCCGGGCCCTCACGGTAGGGCGCGGGCTCCGCGGTTGCGACGCCGGGTCCCGGGGGGAAGTCGTGCAGGCGCGCCTCGGGCGCGCCGGCGACGTTGACGTAGCTGACGCGGTTCGAGAGCCCCTCGCCCGCGAGCGGGAACGCCAGGTTCGTCCCGGTGTAGGCGACGCGAGCGTCGCGCACGTGGGCGCGAAACCAGCGCCAGTCGGCGTCGACGTCGTCGCCGACGGCGGGGAGCGGCTCGTCAGCGAGGCGCCGGTGCACGATCGCCCCGAGCGCCAGCGCCAGCGCCGCCCCCGCCGCGGCGAGCCCCCAGCGCCGGCCGCGCGCGGGGATCCGGCGCAAGGCCGCGAGGCCCAGGGCGCCGGCCGCGGCGGCCGGGAGGAGGGCGAGCCTCTCGGGCGCGGGCGCCTCGACGAGCGCGCCGACGATCGCGGCAGCGAGAAGGGCGCCGCCGAGCAGAGCCGGCGGCCGGTCGGCGGCGCGCCCGAGCACCACCGCGGCGACGCCGAACGCGGTGAAGAGGAAGCGACTCTCCTGATACGGAATCACCAGCCAGAAGATCGCGACCAGAGCCAGCGCCAGCCACGCCTCGTGCGTCCTCCAGCCACGGGCCAGAGCGACGGCGGCGGCGCTCGCGAACCCGACCCCCGACGCGAGCAGCATCGCTCCCAGCGCCGGTAGCTCGCGGACCGGGATGTGGTAGTCCCAGGCCCGCATCGCGTGCGCGCCGTAGAGCCCCGGGAAGCCAAGGGCGGCAACCGGGTAGAAGGGGCTCCCGGTGACCGCCCAGTTGCGCAGGAACCAGAACCCGCCGCTCGCGATCGCGAGCCCCGCGGCGAGGGCGATGGCGGCGGGCCGCGCGCGGACGAGCGCGCGCGCGCCGAGCGCGAAAAACGGCAACGCCAGCAGCGCGCCGACGGACTTGGTGCCGGCCCCGAGGCCGAGCGCCGTCGCGAAGGCGGCGAGGTCGGCCCCGGATCCGCCGCGGCGGAGGCGGGCGGCGAACGGCAGCGCGGCGAGCAGGCAGGCCGCCATGCCGAGATCGACCATCGCGGTCGAGGCTTGCTGCCAGACCTCGGGGACGAGCAGGTAGGCGAGCGCGGCGGCGAGCGCCGCGTCCCGGCGCCCGCCCGCCTCGCGGACCGCCGCCGCGATCGCGACCGCGGCGAGCGCGGCGAACGGCAGCTGGCCGACAGCGGCGAGGGTGTCCGACCGGAGCGGCGCCATCAGGAACAGCCAGACGAGCTCGAGGTTCGCCGGCGCGTAGGCGGGCGCCGGGTCACCGAACACCGCCGGGACGATCCCGACCCGGCGGGCGTGCATCCAGGTGGCGGGCTCGTGGAGATGGTACGAGAGCGTGTCGTAGAGCGACGTCGTGCGGGCGAGGCCGGACCGAAGCTGGAGGAGGAGCGCCGCGACCAGCCCGGCGGCGAGCGCCGCTTCGAGCGGCGTCCACGGCGCGCGGGCGGCGCGGGTCGGCCACGGTCGCGCGCGCGCCGCGAGGGTGGTCGCGAGGGCCGCCGCTGCCAGCACCGCGAGCACCGCCACCGGCGTCGAGAGGCCGAGGAAGCCGAGGAGCGCCTCGACGGCGACGAGGGCGGCGAGCCCGGCGAGCGCGCCGCGCGCCGTTCGCGTCGCGGACGACTCCTCCGCGGCGGCCGTGGCGCGCGCGGCGGCCGCGCCGAGCGCGACGAGAGCGCCCAGGCTCGCGACGAGGACGATCACGCCGCCGCCTCCGGCGCCAGACGGAGGGCCAGGGCCGCTGTTGCGATGGCGAGCGCCGCGCCCGCGATCGCGCCCCAGCCGCCGACGAACGGTGGCAGCGCGCACGCCAGCCAGGTGGCGGCGAGCGCCAGCGCGAGGACAGGGGGAACGCGCCCGCGCGCCTGCAGCCCGGCGGCGAGCGGCGCGAGCGGCAGCGCCCAGACCAGGCCCATCACCCACCCGGCGGGCGAGGTGACGACGCACGCAATCAAGGTGGCGACCGCGAGCAGGGCGCCGCGGGGGTCGTCCGACGGCGGCCCGTCGGACGACCGGCCCCGGCGGATCCGCCGCGCCGCCCCGACGAGCGACAGCGCCGCGAGTAAGTACGGACCGAGGGCGGTCGACAGCGACGGGGCGCGCGGCGCGAGCAGGCGCGGCAAGCTCGCCGACCGCGGCAGCTCCCAGAGCGACTCCGGGTAGGCGCGCCCGTCGAGGCGGATCGCGTCGCCATCGGCGTCCGCCGGAAATCGGGAGGCCGGCAACAGCATCGCCTCGGTCCCCCCCTCGCCGTAGACCAGCGCGCGGGGAAGGACGTCGATCCGGTACGCGCGCGCGAGGGTTGGCCCCGACACGAGGAGCGTCAGCACCCCGACCGCCAGCATCCCTGCGGCGGTCGCCGCCGCCCAGCGCCAGTGTCCGAGCGCCGCGAGCACCGGCAGGGCGCCGAGCAGGGCGGGCTTCAAGGTGGCGGCGGCAGCCAGCGCCGCGCCAGCGAGCGCGGGCCGATCACGGACGCGCCAGCCGCCGACGAGCAGCGGCAACGCGAACAGGTCGATCTGCCCGCGCTCGAGGTGGAGGTAGAGCGGGAAGAACAGCGCGCCGCCGACCAGGACGGCGGCCGCCGCCCGCCGCCCGCAGAGGAGCGCGGCCCCGATCCAGGCTGCGACCGCGGCGGCGGTGTAGAGCGCCTTCGCGGCGCGGTACGGGAGGGCGGCGAGCGGCCGAAACAACTCGGCGACGAGCGGCGGGTAGAGGAAGCGGCTGTGCCGGAACGGGGCGACGCCGTCCCACAACGCCGGCGCCACCGGCCCGCCGACATGGTTCACATAAGGATCGAGCCCCAGGCGGCGTGCCGCGCCCGCGACCCAATAAGCGGCGAAGTCTTCCTGCAGCGAGCTGCGCGCCGCGTACGCTGCGAACGCGCCGACCACCGCCACCGCCGCGAGCGTGGCCAGAGTCCGGCGCAAAGCCCCTCAGCGCGAGCGGCCGAACGCGGCCAGCGTGACCTCGTCGCCGGCCTCCATCGCCACCTCGGCGTCGAGGCTGGTCTTGTCCCGGCCGAGGGTCACCACGGCCAGCGTCCGGCCGCCGCGGCGGTAGGCGATGGTGGCATCGCGCGCGGCGAGGTCGCCGGCGATGTCAATCCGGTCCCAGCTCTCGGCGTGCCCCACGTAGTTGAGCGTTACGTCGTACTGCGTGGTCCAGAAGAAGGGCGGGGCGGTGAACGGCAGGTCGCCGCCCACGATGTTGAGCGCCGCGACCCGCCCCATCCGCTGGGCGACCGCCCAGTGCTCGATCCGGACGCGCTCGCCCGTGGGGGCGTACGGGTAGCGGGCGATGTCGCCGGCGGCGAACACGCCAGGCGCGCTCGTGCGCAGCCGATCGTCGACGACCACGCCGCGGTCGATCTCCAGGCCCGCGCCCTCGGCGAGCTCGAGCGCCGGCTTGACGCCGATCCCCACGACGACCAGGTCGACCGCGATCCGCTCGCCCCCCGACAGCGTGACGGCGTCCGCGGCGATCGACGCCACCGTCTGCCCGAGGTGAAACTGCACGCCGCGCTCCTCGTGGAGGCCACGCAAGAAGGCGCCGAGATCGGGGCCGAGCGTCTTGCCGAACGGTTGGGCGTCGGGGGCGACGACGTGGACCTCGAGGCCGCGCGCGCGCAGCGAGGCGGCTGCCTCCATGCCGATGAAGCTGGCCCCGACGACGACCGCGCGGCGGGCGCGCGTGGCGCGCTCGATGATCGCCCGGCAGTCGCCGAGTGTCCGCAGCGTGTGGACGTGCTGCAGCTCGGCGCCGGGAATGCTGAGCCGGACCGGGTCGGCGCCGGTCGCGAGCAGCAGCGCGTCCCACGCCACCTCCCGTCCGTCCGCGAGTCGCAGCTTCTTGGCCGGCGGGTCGATGGCCGCGACGCGGGCGCCGGTGGTGAGCGCGATCTTCTGCTCGCCGAAGAACGCCGGCGGCCGGAGCGGGATCCAGTCCTCGGGCGCGGTGCCGGCGAGGTAATCCTTCGACAGGTTGGGGCGATCGACCGGTGGCGCGTCGTCGGCGCCGAACAGCAGGATCTCGCCGTCGTACCCCTCGCGGCGCAGCGTCTCGGCCGCCGACTCGCCCGCCGCCCCGGCGCCCACGATGGCGATGGTCCGCAGCGACGACTCGCGCCGCAGCGAGACCGGCCCGTCGCGGCGGGCTCCCACGCGGATCTGACCGTCCGCGATCTCGACGTCGTAGCAGGGGACCGGGTTGAGCGCCGGGGCGCGCACCGGCGCCCCGGTGCGGAGGTCGAAACAGGCGTGGTGCCAGGGGCAGCGGACGGTGTCGCCGACGACCAGCCCCTCGCCGAGCGGCCCGCCATAGTGGGTGCAGGTGGCGCCCAGGGCGAAGAGCTCGTCCCCCCGGCAGACCAGCAGCACCGGCTCGCCGCGGGCGTGACCCAAGAGCGAGGTGCCCGAGGTCACGCTCCCCTCGGGGATCCCGGCCGCGAGGTCGGGGCCCGAGAGCTTCGCTTCGTCTCCACCCATGCTGGCTGCAGGGTAGAGTTGCAGGGACCGGCCGGCGTTACAAGTGCGGCGTGAGGGGGCGAGCGGTCGCTGTCAGGGTCGCAGGGAGCGTCGGTTGTTCGGTTGCGGCTGCTCCCGTCGATTCCGGCGGGTGCCGCCCGCGACGGCAGGGCGCTCCGAGGTCTCGTCCGTCGCCGGCGACTCCGCGGCGGCGAGCTCCGCCTCCGCTTGCAGCCAGTCCTCGAGCTCGTGGCCGGGTTCCGAGCCCCGTTGGAGGTACAGCTCGTGCGCCCGCTTGGCGATACTCTGTTGGTCGGCCATTTTGCATCCCTCCGGTCCAGCCAAGCTAACCAGCCGGCTCAAGCGCGCAAGGGCGGTCGGGAAGGGCGAACACGAGGCGCCGCCGCAGGCAGGTGTCGGGGAAGTCCCGTAATTCTCCGCATCTTCGGGCGTACCAACTGGGCCCGACTTGTGTAAGATGCGGCGCATGGCCCCCTCCAAGAAGATTCCCGGATCGGTGGTCGCGGTCGGCGTCGTGTTCGCCATGATGATGGCTCTCCCACGCTTCGCGCGCGCCGCCGACCTCGGCGACGAGCCGAGCAAGAGTGACTCCGCCGCCGCGCAAGGCGAGGACAACGAGAAGCCGAAAGACTCGATCCTCGACAAGAAGCCGGCCGACGCCGCGGTCGCCAGCAAGAAGGCCGAATCCGGCCCGCCGTTCTACGAGAACTGGAAGTTCTGGGCCGTCGCCGGCGGCGTCGTCGCGGCGGCGGTGATCGCCATCGTCGTCGTCCCGAGCATCGCCCACCAGGTCAACGGCGGCGACGTTCGCCCCTGCAACATGACGTTCGTCGGTTGCTTCGGGGAGAACCAGTGATGCGGCGTCTGGCTCTGGCCGCTGTCCTGTTCGCGGCGCTGGGCGCCGCGGGGTGCAAGGACCTCCGCTACTACGACATCGACGTCACGTACACCGGCTTCACCGGCATTACGACCACCTCGACGATCCAGACCTGCCACCTGTTCGTCACAGGTGCCGAGACCCACGATTTCTACGTTGGCGGCGGCGAGGGGAGCTGCGGCATGTACTTCAGCTCCACTGACCCTACGAAACTCGGGACTATCGAGTACTCGTCAGTGGCCGACTCGGGGAGCTTGACCTTCGACATGAAGGTCTACAACGGCATACCGGAAGGGCCGGGCTGCCAGGTCGGCGAGGGGATGAAGACGCTCACCATCGGCCAGATGGGCGCGGACATGACCACCAATATGGTCGCGCTGATGGTCGCCGCCGGCGGCACCGGCTGCCACCCCTAGTCCGCTACTCGAGCACCTCTTCGATCTGCACGGCGTCGCCGAGCTCCGCCTCGAGGTACTGGCGGAGCCGCTTCTTGAGCCGCTCCTCGATCTGGCGGACGCGCTCGCGCGTGACACCGAAGCGCTCCGCGATCTGGACCAGCGTGGCCGGGTCGTCGTTGAGCAGGCGGTCACGGAAGATCTCGAGGTCGCGGTCGCGCAAGGTCTCCCCGAACGTCTCGAGCTTGCTCTTCAGAATGGCGCCGAACTCGCCGCTCTCGACCTGAACGTCGGGGCGGAGGGCGCTGGTCGCGCGCACGAAGTCTCCCTGCGTGCGGTCCCCCTGCTCGTCGGAGCGCATGGGAGCGTCGAGCGACGTCTCCGAGGCGTTGAGCCGGCGCTCCATCTCGATGACCTCTTGCTCGGTCACGTCGAGCGCCGCGGCGAGGTGCTTGGCCTCCACCTCGTACCCTTGCTTCTCGAGCTTCTCGCGCTCCTTGCGCAGATTGAAGAACAGCTTGCGCTGCGCCTGCGTGGTCCCGACCTTGACCAGCCGCCAGTTGGCGAGGATGAACTTGAGGATGTAGGCGCGGATCCACCACGAGGCGTACGACGACAGCTTCACGCCGCGGTAGGGATCGTACTTCTGCACGGCGTGGATGAGGCCGATGTTCCCCTCTTGGATCAGGTCGAGGATGTTGCGGTGGGCGCGGCGGTACTCCTGCGCGATCTTGACGACCAGCCGCAGGTTCGCCGTGATGAGCCGCGCCGACAGGTGCGGATCGGCGTTCTTGCTGAAGCGCACCGCCACCTCGTGCTCCTCCTCGCGGGTCATGAGCGGGTAGCGCCGGAGCTCGTGGAGGTAGGCGCCGATCGTCGAGTAGTCGGTCAGCCTCGAGAGCGCGCCGAGCC
>Ga0318551_10000330_pt1 | contig 13919 bp, 8 predicted proteins | sample GRESIP082b2f19_FD_203511 | JGI IMG/M metagenome (GOLD analysis project Ga0318551, IMG submission 203511) | Tropical soil microbial communities from Luquillo Experimental Forest, Puerto Rico - GRE.SIPMG.082b2f19 | ecosystem: Environmental > Terrestrial > Soil > Tropical forest > Bulk soil...
GTCCTCGACGTGGGCCGCCTTCTCGGCGGCGACGACCACGGCGTCGAGGTCCGGATCGGGCGCGCCGCGCGCGACGGCGTCGAGCTCTTCGAGCGTCAGGTGGATGGGGACGCGCAGCTCGACGAGCCGCTCGACGCGCCGGATGGCGACCTGGACGTCCGCGTCCGGGCCCGCCGCCAGACGGTCGAGCCGGCCGGTGTTGACGGCGGCCAGTTGCCAGCCGAAGGGGCCGTGAAAGTCGACGATCTGGCGCCCGGCCAGGTTCAGCTTCAGCACGCGCGTCGCCTCCGCGTCCACGGCGGCGAAGGCCCCCGCCGTGATCGGCGCCAGCTCGCGCCTGAGCAGATCGGCGGTCATCGCGCCGGTCTCAGGCTGCCGATGCCGAGCGAGGCCGGGCCCGCCGGCGGCGGTGCGACGACGCCGCCGCCCGCGCCGCCCGCCTCGGCGGCCTTCTTGGCGTGCTCGATCTCGGTGATGGGGAGGTCCGAGAACAGGAACGTGCGCGCCGCCTCATCGAACTTCGCGTCGCGGCGCCGGATCCACTCCAGCGTCATCATCGCGTGCTCGACCTCCTCGTTGCGGTTGTGCAGCATCACCGCCTTGAGGGGCTCGTCGCCGGACGCGTCGGCCCGCTGCTGGTACCAGTCGACCGCCTCCAGTTCCTCCATCAAGGAAACGAGAGCGCGGTGGAGATCCTTGGTCGGCTCGGGGAGCGCGTCCTCGTGATACCCCTCATGGCTCATCGCCGGGGACGATAAGCGGTCCGCCGGGCGTCACCAGTGCCCGGCGGACCGACGGTGTTGGTGTTCCCCCCTAGAAGGCGGTGAACGACGCCGTGGCGTTGTTCCCGGCGCTGATCTGGATGCAATAGCCGTCGTCGCGCATGGGCGGCAACGGGTAGTTCCAGTTGCCGTTGAGCGGCTCCGGGCGGCCGTTGACGGTCAGCGACTTCCCGGCCGCGAAGTTGCTGCTCGCCCCTTGGAACAGGCGCGACGTGGTCTCGAAGCAGGAGGCGCCCGCGCCGAGCGGCCCCGACTGGAAGTTGCTGCCGTCCGCGACGCTGAAGCGCGTCGGGTTGTTGCAGAGGCCGGAGCAGGGTGTGCTTTGCTGCGGCTGGCAGAACGACAGACAGGGCTCGAGCTCGGCGAGGCAGGTCGCGTTGACGCCGGCCTGGCCGTCGGCGCGGCACTGCACCGCCGTCGGGCTGGAGCTCCCTTGGCAGAACTGCGCGAGCTGCCCGCAGGCCGTCATGGGGAGCGCCGTCCAGAGGGCCGAGTTCTGGGCCGGCGTCTGGCCGGCCTGCGCCTGGAACACCGAGCGGGCCGCGTAGAGGAGGCCGTTCGACAGCACCCGGTCGTTGGCCGCGTACCTGATCTGCGGCTGCCAGGTGCCGTCGTTGTTGTTGACGCGATCCCAGAGATCGAACCGGGTGCTGGGGGTCTGCCCCGTGGCGGCCGTGAAGGCCGACCGTGCGCGGTAGTCGACGTTGTTGAACGCCACCACGTTGCCGGCCTGGTAGGCCCGGCCCGCTGCCCACGCCCGCACGACAGCCAGGGTGCGCATCATGTCGTGGTCCTCGTGCGCGACGATGTGGCAGTGCCACACGTACCCTGGCCCCGTGACGTTGTCGGGGAACGACGAGGGATCGATCGAGAACTGGTTCACGCCCGGCGTCGCGTTGGTCGACTCCTGCGGCGCCCAGCGGACCAGGATGCGCGTGACCATGTCCGGGTCGGCCTCCACGGTGTCCTTCCAGCCCGTCTCGACGGGGCGGGGGGCGACGGCCGGACCGGTGAGGAACGGCGACGGGTTGACGACGATCGCGCGCGACACCGGCATGTGGCCGTTCAGCAGGTGCCACTGCTGCAGGAAGCCCGCGCTGTCGAGCGGCTGCCGGTTCAGGACCTGGAACTCGAGGAGGTGGATGTGGATCTGGTGGAACCGAAAGTCCGGATCGTCGTCGTCCCCGCCGCCGGTGTGGATGAGATCCCACTCCTCGGTCGAGCCGACCAGCGGGTACTCGGTCGTGGGCGTGGTGAACTCGAGGCCGTCCAGCAGCCGCTGGTTGCAGTTGGGGGATTGCCCGCCGCAGCTGTCGGGGGCCCGCAGGTCGCTGAACGTCCGCAGCACCTTGAACCGCGTCGGCGCGTTGGCCGTCAGCGTCGCCCGGTGCGGGAACAGCGCGGGGTTCAGCGCCGGCGGGTGGACCGCGCCGTCCGCGTTGTCCTGGACGGTGAACTGCATGACGTTGTAGAGCGTGTCGCCCGGAGCCATGCGCGAGTTGACGAGGGTGATCACAGTGCCCGGCGTGAACTGCGAGAAGTCGAACAGGATGTCCGCGCGCTCGGTGATGCCGAGCTGCACGTCGGTCACGGTCTGCGGTGCGGGCAGGTAGCCGCCGTCGGCGCCGATGAGGGTGAACGGCACGGTGGTGATGTCGCTGTGGTCGGTCCCCTCGGCATGGCCGTGGAAGTTGATGAACTGGTAGTCGAACAGCTCGTTGTTCGACGCCATCAGCAGACGGAAGCGGTACTGGTGGCGGTCGACGCTCAGGTTCGGCCACGCCACCCCGTTGACGAGGGCGACGTCGGAGCCCTGGTCGTAGGTCCAGTAGGCGATGTTGTCGGGCGCGTCGTCGCCGGCCGTCAGGCTGCCGCGGTCGGGCGGGAAGGCCATCTCGCCGTCCGTGAAGAACTGCCGCGTGAAGACCGTGAGCGGCACCTCGTACTTCCCCGTCGGCAGCGGCGAGCTCGCGGCGTCGAGCGGCGTGTTGGGATCGCGGATGAAGTAACCGGCGCCGACCTCGCCGGCGTAGATGCCGAGGCGGGTGATGCCCATGACGTGGTCGTGATAGAAGAGCTGCGTCGCCGGCTGATCGTTGGGCATGGTGTAGTCCTCGGTCACGAAGCTCGGGCCGCGGTACTGCACGTTGGTGAACCACTCCTCGGCCGTGCCGTCCATCTGCGGCAGCACCATGAGGCCGTGCGTGTGCGTGACGTGCGCGACCGGGAACTGCGCGTTGGTGTAGCCGGGCGGAAACAGGTTGAACGGCGGCGTCGGCTTCTCGATGGCCAGCGGGTCGGCCCAGTGGATCGTCGGGTCGACGGGGAGAAAAGCGGGCTGCTGGATGTTGGTCCGCCAGTGCACGACCGTCGGCGTGCCGCGCGTGTTGTTGAAGACGGCCGCCGGCGAGCCCTGGAACGTGGCCCCGCTCGTGACCGTCCCGCCCATGGCGAGGATCGTCGTGCGCGGGAAGCCCGCCGGCAGCATCTGCGCCGTCGTCATCGAGTCGGTGATGGTGTACTCGTTGCGGACGACGCGGCCGTTGCTCGTGATCGGCGTCGGCCGAAACGTCGGCAGGATCGGCAGCTGGGTGACGAACTGCGGGATGGTGGTGGGATCGATCGGTACCTGGTTGGGCGACGGCTGCCCGACCGCCGACGTCGTCACCTCGTTGGCGGTCGACATATCGCCGCAGCCTTTCGTGCTGAAGGCGAGCGACACCACCACGACGATGAGCCCTGCTCCCGATGCGAAGGCCAGAACGCGTTTGGTCGACATGGTCGTTCCCTCCCGGCGCCTCGACGCGAGGCGCGCCGGGGTTCAGCAAGGGCGAGGCCAGGGACGTCCCCGTCCCGGCGCGGGTTTCGACGGCGGGGCGGGCGTCCGGGATACGGGATACGTATCGCGCGGGATACCCGCCGCACATCGAGCCTCAGGAATCGCGCGTGACGCGGAACGGGCGGGGATCGACGCCGTTCTTGCGCAACCACCGCCAGACCAGCGTGCGCTGGCGCCCCAGCGTCCGGGCGACCGTCGCGACGTCGCCCGCGTGCTGCTCGAGCAGGCGCGTGAGCTCGGCGGGCGTCGGGGTCGCGCGCGGCGGCCGGCGGCCCCAGGCGGTCGCGTCCTCGCGCTGGCGCGCTTCGAGCGCGCGCCGGAAGACCGCCGGCAGCCGGCGGAGGTCGATGGCGCCGTCGCCCGCGAGCACGGAGGACATCGACACCACCGTCTCGAGCTCGCGGACGTTCCCGGGCCAACTGTAGAGATAGAGGGCCTGGTAGGCCTCCGCCGAGAACGCCCGACGGCGGTCGCGCATGAAGTGCGCAGCGAGCGGTCCGACGTCCTCGATCCGATCGCGGAGCGGCGGGATCGGGATGGGGTTCGAGCCGAACCGGGCGACCAGGTCGGCCCGCAGCGGCGTCTCCGGGCCGAGCGCGCGGTTGGTCGCGGCCAGCACGCGGACGTCGAGGTGCAAGGCCTGCGTGGCGCCGAGCGGCGTGAAGCTGCGGGTCTGCAGGAACCGGAGCAGCTTGGCCTGGGTGGCGGGCGCCATCTCGCCGATCTCGTCGAGGAACAGCGTCCCGCCGGCCGCGCGCTCGATGAGGCCGGGCTTGTCGTGTGTGGCCGTCGAGTGCGCGCCCCGCGCGTAGCCGTAGAGCTCGCTCTCGAGGAGGTTGTCGGGGAGGGCGGCGCAGTTGATCGCCTCGAACGGCCCCTTGCGGCCGCTGGCCGCGTGCAGGGCCTCGGCGTAGACCTCCTTGCCCACGCCGGTCTCGCCCGCCAGCAGGAGATCGAGCGGCGACCGCGCCAGCCGCCGCAGCTCGCGGCGCTGCCGGGCCAGCGCCGGCGACAGCGTGGGCGTCGGCCCGAACGGGACCTCGAGCTCGGTGCGCACGGCCTCGAGCTCGTCGCCGTCCGCGATGCGGAAGACGAGCACGTGGTTGGCGACCGCGATCACCGACCCCGAGCCGAGCGCCCGCGCCCCGCGCACGCGGACGCCGTCCACGGACGTCCCGTTGAGGCTGCCGAGGTCCTGCAAGAGGTAGCCGCCCGAGCGCGTGCGGACGATGCGCGCGTGGTGGCGCGACACCGCCGGGCCCGGGAGGTGCGCGCGCGTCGCGCCCGGGAGCAGCTTCGGATCGCGCCCGATCTCGATCGCCCCGCGCAGCTCCCAGAGCTCGGGCGGGCGGCGGGGCTCGCGCGGCTCGGCCGTGCCGCTCCAGATCAGGATCGCCGCACGCCCGCCGCGCCCAGCCGATCCGGGACGGACGATGCGGGGTTGGGTGTCGTCGGAGGAGTCGATCGAGTCGCCTGCGTCCATGGGGCCTCGCGCCGGGATCGGCGAACGGTGAGATAGGCGAGGGGGGCTGACAGTGGACGCCGGGGCCGATGGCGTCAGCGGTACCTTTGCAGTATCCGGAACGCTGGCGTGCGGCTCAGCACATTGTCGAAAATCTCCGTCGGTGACGTTCTCGGCAAAATCCTGTCCGGGACACCTGGACAGCGACGCGGGCATAGGCTCCGAGCGCCGCCTCCGGTGACCGGCCGCACATCGTTTGGAGCGCTGCGCGACGTATTCTGGAAACCCGGCTGTCCGGCGCTAACGGACGGGACGGCAGCTGTGTCAGTGCAACGGTGAGGCTCAAAGCAGGACTGCCGGTGTGGCTCGCCGCGGGCGCCGCGGCGCTCTCGGCCTGTGGGTCGGTGTCGTCGAACGCGCCGTCCGGCTCCGACGGCGGCGCGCCCGACGGCGCGACGGCGGCCCAGTTCGAGCCGGTGTCCCCCTACGCGTACGTCGCGAAGGTGAAGAACGTGCTCGTCGGCCTCCCGCCGACCGACGCCGAGGTGCAGGCGGTCATCGCCGATCCGACCAGCATGGGCGGGCTCATCGACGGCTGGATGCAGCTGCCGAGCTACCGCGAGAAGATGAAGCGCTTCTTCGAGCTCGCCTTCCAGCAGACGCAGATCTCCGCCGTCGACTTCGCCGACCAGGCCTACCCCAAGCAGGTGAGCATCAACGCCTCGACGACGCCGCTCCTGGTGCAGAACGCCCAGCAGAGCTTCGCGCGCACCATGCTGGCGCTCATCGACGGCGGCGCGCCGCTCACCGAGAGCGTGACCACCCACCAAGTCATGCTGACGACGGCGCTCAAGGAGCTCTACGCCTTCCTCGACGCCTGGGAGGTCGACGACAACGGCACGGTCACCGACCGGTTCAAGAAGGCCAACGCGGGACAGAACATCATCGTCGAGGCCGCGGGGGGGCCGATCCCGATCGCCGACACGCTCGACGTCACGAACGCCAACGGCAACTACATGCACTGGTACGACCCCGACGTCACCACCTACGACTCGAGCGTCGCCGGCTGCACCGAGGACCCGATCACCTACGCGCCGAGCGCCATCACGCTGCACTACCTCCTCTACGGCGCGCTCGACGGGCACAAATCCTCGACGGGCGTGCAGTGCCCGCCCATGGGGGGGACGGCGTCGGCGCCCCAGCTCGGGGCGTCGGACTTCACCGACTGGATGATGGTGACCATCCGCCAACCGCAGGCGGGCGAGGCGCCGACCAAGTTCTACGACCTCCCCGCGCTGCGCAACGCGAGCGAGCTGGTGCTGACCATCCCGCGCGTCGGCTTCTTCACCACGCCGGCGTTCTTCGCCAACTGGCAGACCAACACCAGCAACCAGGCGCGCGTGACGATCAACCAGACGCTGATCGTCGCGCTCGGCGCCCAGGTCGACGGCAGCGACACCACCAAGACACCCGGAAACCCGCCGCCGGGGCTGGACGCCTCCCACGCCTCGAGCGCCGACTGCTACGCCTGCCACCAGACGCTCGACCCGCTGCGGTCGATCTTCTCGTCGACCTACTCCTGGAACTACCACCAGCAGCTGGACACGACGTTGACGGCGCAGCCGGGGATGTTCGCCTTCCACGGCGTCATCGCGCCGATGGCGACGATGGACGATCTCGCAGCCCAGCTGGCGGGCCACCCGCTGTTCGCCGCCGCCTGGGCCCAGAAGCTCTGCGCCTACGTGAACTCCGCCCCCTGCACGGCGACCGATCCCGAGTTCCAGCGGATCGTCGGGCTGTTCACGAGCTCGAGCTATTCGTGGAACACGCTGGTGCACGAGCTCCTCGCCTCGCCGATCACCACCGGCGCCACGGAGACCGCCACCGGCGACGCGCGCGGGGAGGTGGTGGCGGTTTCGCGCCGCGACCACCTCTGCGCCGCGCTCGACGACCGCTTCGGCCTCACCGACGTCTGCGGCCTCGACGCCATCACCAAGAAGGCGATGGCGGCGACCATCCCGCAGATCGTCGCCGGGCTCCCCTCGGACGGCTACGGCCGCGGCGCGACGATGCCGGTGCTGCCGAACCAGGCGACGCTGTTCTTCCGGGCGGGGCTGGAGAACATCTGCGAGGGGGTGGCCGCCGCGCTCATCGACGTCAAGGCGGCCAGCCAGACCGCGGGGACGACCTACTGGTCGAGCACCGACCCGGACACGGCGATCGCCGATTTCGTGGCGACGGTGATGGCGCTGGTCCCCTCCGATCCCCGCACGCCGGGGGCGACGGCGCTGCTCCAGCAGCACTACGCCATGGCCATGCAGATGGGGGCCAGCGCCTCCGACGCGCTCAAGTCCACGTTCGTGACGGCGTGCCTGGCGCCGTCCGCGGTCTCGATCGGGCTATGAAGGAGAACGGGATGCCCACGCTGAGCCGCCGCCAAGCTCTCCTCTCGACGCTGTTCGGCAGCGGCTACATCGGGCTGCGGGCGCTCGCCACCGGGCTGCCGCCGGCGCTGCTGCTGAACCCGCGGCGCGCGCTGGCGCAGGCGATGACGCCGAGCTGCGTGTCGCCGGACAAGGCGCAGTTCATCATCCTCGCCACCTCGGGGCTCGGCGATCCGATCAACGCCAGCGTCCCGGGCACCTACGAGGATCCGAACATCGTCCACAGCGCCGACCCGGCCATGGCCCCCGGGCCGCTGACCATCGCGGGCAAGAGCTTCACCGCCGCGGCGCCCTGGGCCACGCTCCCCCAGAACGTCCTCGACCGCACGGTGTTCTGGCACCTCATGACCGGAACGCCCGTCCACCCCAAGGAGCCGGACGTGCTCAAGCTGATGGGGACCACCTACGCCGGCGAGATGCTGCCGTCGCTGCTCTCGAAGCAGCTCGCCCCCTGCCTGGGGACGATCCAGACGCAGCCGATCACGCTGGGGGCCACCTCGCCGTCGGAGGGGCTGAGCTTCGGCGGCGCCGCGCTCCCCATCATCCCGGCGCTGGCGCTCAAAGCGACGCTGACCAGCGCGGCCGGCGAGCTGACGACGCTGCAGCCGCTGCGCGACCAGACGCTGAACCAGCTCTACGACCTCTACAAGAACCACGCGACGACGGCGGAGCGTGCCTACATCGACTCGCTGGTGACGTCGCAGGCGCAGGTCCGGAACATCGACCAGTCGCTGCTCGACTCGCTGACCTCCATCAAGGACAACACCGCCGCCTCGCAGGTGCAGGCCGCGATCACGCTCATCCAGATGAAGGTCACGCCCGTGATCGCCATCCACATCCCGTTCGGCGGCGACAACCACCGCGACGTCGGGCTGGCCACCGAGACCGCCCAGACACAGACCGGCGTGGCGACCATCGCCGCCCTCATGCAGCAGCTCGCCACGGCGGGCCTCGCCGACAAAGTGACGTTCATGTCGCTCAACGTGTTCGGGCGGACGATCGGCCCCGGCAACACCGACGGCCGCCAGCACAACCCGAACCACCAAGTCTCGATCACCATCGGCAAGCCGTTCAAGGGCGGCGTGATGGGCGGGGTCATCCCCCTCAAGGGCGACTACGGCGCCCTGGCCATCGATTCGGCGACCGGCGAGGGGACGGCGAGCGGCGACGTCGCCGCCGACGAGACGCTCTCCTCGTTCGGACGTACGATGCTGACCGCGGTCGGCGTCGACGCCGCGACGACCAACAGCGCGATCATCTCGGGCACGGTCATCGGCGCCGCGCTCGCCTGAGCGGTTCGGGGCTCCCTCCCATCTAAGCGGGCTCGGGCTCCTGAGCGGGCTCGGGCTCCCGTTTGCCCCGCGCGCGTCATACTCTGCCGTCGTGAGCCTCTCGCCGCCGCCTGCGCCCGCCCGGATCGCGCCCGGTCCGCGCGGGCATCCGATCCTGGGGATGCTGCCGGAGTTCCGGGGCGATCGGCTCGGGTTCCTCGTGCGCACGGCCCGGCAGTACGGCGGCGTGGCGCGGTTCGGGCTGCGAACGCGATCGGTCTACCTCGTGACCGATCCGGCGGCGGTCAAGCGCGTGCTCCAGGACAACGCCGACAACTACGGACGCAAGACGCGGAGCCTCGCCGCGCTGCGCGAGACGATCGGCGACGGGCTGCTCACGACGACGGGGCCGGCGTGGTGGCGCAACCGCCGGCTCGCGCAGCCGGCGTTTCACAAGCAGCGCCTCGGCGCGTTCGCCGGGACGATGGCGGAGGCGGCCGCGGGCTTCGTCGGCCGGGTGTCGAACCCCGGCGCGCCGGCGGCGCCGTTCGATCTCGTGCCCGAGCTCGCGCGGCTCACGCTCAAGATCCTCGGCCGCTGCCTGTTCGCACGCGATCTCACCGACGACGCCGACGCCGTCGGCGGCGCGGTGCAGGTCGTCCTCCACCACACGATCGAGAAGCTCGGGCGGCTGGTGCCGCTGCCGGGCGCGCTCCCGACGCCCAAGAACCTCCGCTTCCGCAAGGCGCTGCGGGCGCTCGACCGCGTGGTGATGGCGCTCATCGACGAGCGGCGGAAGGGCGGCGACGGAGACGGCCGCGGCGATCTGCTCACGATGCTCGTGTCGGCGCGCGACGAGGAGACGGGAGAGGGGCTCGGGGACCAGCAGCTGCGCGACGAGGTGATGACCCTGCTGCTCGCCGGCCACGAGACGACGGCCATGGCGCTCGCGTGGACCTTCTACCTGCTGTCGCTGCACCCCGGTCCGCGCCGGCGCCTCGAGGAGGAGGTCGACGCCGTGCTCGGCCGGCGCCCGCCCGGCCTCGACGACCTGCCGCGGCTCACGTACACGCGCATGGTGCTCGAGGAGTCGATGCGCCTCTACCCGCCGGCCTGGGTGATCACCCGCTCGGCGACCGGCGCCGACGAGCTCGGGGGGTTCTCGATCCCCGCCGGCGACATGGTGCTGCTCAGCCCCTACGTCACGCACCACGATCCGGCGCTGTGGGAGGACCCGGAGGGGTTCGATCCCGAGCGCTTCGCGCCCGCCGCGGAGGGGACGCGGCCGCGCTACGCCTACTACCCCTTCGGCGGCGGGCCCCACCTCTGCATCGGGGCGGGGTTCGCGATGATGGAGGCGACGATCGTCCTCGCCACCGTCGCCCAGCGCCTGCGCCTCGACCTCGAGCCGGGGCGGCCGGTGACGATCGAGCCGCTCGTCACCCTGCGCCCGAGCCTGGGGATCTGGGTGACGGCGCGCGGGCGCGCGAGCTAGGGTCGCTTGGCGGACCGGTCGTGGTCGTGGTCGTGGTCGGGGGCGTGGGCGCGCAACCAGGCGTCGACGCTCGCCACCTCGGTGGGCGCGTTGCCGAGACGCTGGTAGCCGTCGCGCGCCTCGCGGGCCAGCGCCAGCGCCCGCGCCTCGCGGGCCGGCGCGCCCCAGAGCGTGCGGGCCAGGGCGAACGTGGCCTCGTCGGCGTACGAGGACGGGGTGTCGCCGAACAGCGTCCGGGCCCGCTCGAGCTCGGGCGCCGCGTCCTCGCCCCGGCCGGCGCCGGCGAGCGCCTCTCCGAGGATGGTGCGCCCCACCGCCTCGTAGAACGAGCTCGAGCCGGCCGTGTGCCAGATCGCCAGCGCGCGCTCGGCGGCGGCGCGCGCGTCGTCGTACCGGTGCAGCCCGTTCAGGGCCTCCGCCTGGTTGGCCAGCGCCAGGGCCAGCATCGGGTGATCGGGCCCGAAGATCTTCGTCATGAGGTCAATGGCTCGCCGGTAGTAGTCGAGCGCCTCCTGGTAGCGCTTGAAGTCGGCGAGCAGCACGCCGATCCCGTTCAGGACCTTGGCGTCGTCCATGTGCTCGGTCCCCTCGGTCTTCTCGATCAGCGTGAGCGCGCGCTGGAAGGCGTCGAGCGCGGCGCGGAGGTCCCCCTCCTTGCCGTACACGCGCGCGAGCGCCGACAGGCGCCAGGCCTCGAACACCGGGTGAGGCCGACGCATCCCCTGGATGAGGGCGCCGCCGATCTCGATCCAGCTCCGGGCGTCGGCGAGCTCGGACGTGCGATCGGCCTCGATGTGGCCGAGGAAGGTCGCCGCCTCGGCGGCCACCTCCTCGTCGCGTGAGGCGACGCTGATCAGGAACGCCCGCCGGCAGGTGCGCACCATCTCCTCGGTCCCCATGCACTCGCCGCCGCCGCGCGCGAGCTCGACCAGGCTCTCCCCCTCGAGCGCGAGGTAGCCGACCTTGCGGGCGTCGTCGACCAGCCGCCGCCCGGCGGCGGCCGCCGCCGAGCATTGCCCCGAGTCGCCGAGGGCCTTGACCCGCGCGAGATCGCCCTTGAGCTCCTCGACGCGCGCCCGCGCCGCCGGATCGTCGGGCGGCGGCACCACCGCCCGCAAGAGCTGGACGTCGGCGCAGCGATCGAGGGGCGGCAGCGCGCTCGCCGCCGAGACGGCGTTGTCGACGACGGTGGGGGTCGCCGCCGCGAACACGTCGCCGAGCGCCTTGACCCGCCCCAGCCGATCGGCGAGGCAGGTCATGCGCAGGTCGAGCACCTCGGCGGACTGCTCGCCGCGCACCTGCGTCGCCTCGCAGGCGTCGCCGTACATCCCCAGCCACTTGCCGGCGTAGTCGTCGATGAGGCGCGCGGCGCGCGCCCAGGTCTCGGCGGCGTGCGCGACGCCGGTCTTGAGGAAGGCGGCGCCGATCGCGTCGCGGTGCGGGTGGGACCCCGGAGCCGACTCGGTCTCCCACACCTCCGCGAGCCGCTTCGGACCGCCGCGGCAGACCGACGATCGGGGGGCGGAGGCCCGCAAGGCGACGGCGCCAGCGATCATCACCGCCGCCGCGGCGCCCCCGGCGAGCCAGCGATTGCGTCGCCGCGCCGGATCGCGCGACAGCGCCGCGGTCAGCGCCTGCATCGACGGCCAGCGCGCGGCGGGATCGACGCTGAGCCCGCGCAGGACGATCCGTCGGAGCCAGGGGGGGACCGCGCTCTTGGGTGGCGGAGGCTGGACGCGCCCCGCGGTCACGGCGGCCATCAGCTCGCCGAGCCCCGCGCCGGAGAAGGGGAAGGCGCCGTAGAGCGCCTGATGAAGCGTGACGCAGAAGCTGAACTGATCGGTGCGCGCGTCGGTGCGCAGGGCGCGGAACTGCTCGGGGGCCATGTAGAGCGGCGTACCCAACAGCTCGCCGGTCCGCGTGAGCGTGGGGGCGGACTCGTCCGCGGCCGCCGGGAGCGGGAGCGGGGACCGGGGCGCGGGCTCGGGGGCCTCGTCGATGGATCGCGCCAGGCCGAAGTCCATGACCCGGACGTCGCCGTCGCGCCCGACCATCACGTTCTGGGGCTTGAAGTCGCGGTGGACCAGCCCCGCCGCGTGCGCGGCCCCCAGCCCCCGGCCGGCGGCCGAGAAGACGGCGAGGATCTCGGCGCGGGTCCGCGGGCGCTCCGCCAGCCAGGCGCCGAGCGTCACCCCGTCGACGTGCTCCATCGCCAGGAACACGCGCTCGCCGATGGTTCCGGCGTCGTGGACGACGACGACGTTCGGGTGCCGGAGCTTGGCGATCGCCTTCGCCTCGCGGAGCAGCCGGCTCCGGCCCCGGCTGTCGGAGCCCCCGCCGCCGGCGTGGAGGATCTTGAGCGCGACCTTGCGGTCGAGCTCGGGGTCGTAGGCGGCGTAGACCTCGCCCATCCCGCCGCGCCCGAGGAGCTCGAGCACGGTGTACCGGCCGATCGCCGTCCCGCGCGCGAGCGGCGTGAACGGGCTCGTCGGCGGGGGCGCCTGCGGCGGCGGTTCGACCGGGGCGTCGTCGGCGGCCGACAGCGGCGCGGCCGCGACGGCCAACGCCAGGCGCTCGCGGCAGCTCGGGCAGGTGCGGACGTGCGCCTCCGTGGCCGCCATGCCGTCGGGCCCGATACGCGCCTCGACGAAGGCGACGATCGTATCGACGTCGAGGCACCCCACGCCGGCCCATCATGCCGGAACTGCGGGCGCGAAACCGGAGATTTGACCCCGGAGGGTCGCTAGTCCGTGACGCCGCCGTCCGCGGCGCCGTCGGTCGAGGTTCCCCCGTCCGCCTCGCCCGGACAGCCGCTCTGGACCCACGTCCACGAGAATGCCGGAGCGCCCGCGCACTGGTCCGGGTCGGTCACGCACACCCCGGCCGCACCGACGGAGCACCAGCCGCACCCCAGCACTGGCGTGCAGGTGCCGCAGGTGACGTACGCCGCGCAGTTTTGCGCCGGGGTGTAGGTCCCGCCCGACCCCGAGCCGTCGTCCACGATGCAGCCCCCGAGCGTCAATGCGAATACCAATGTGAGCTTCCACCGCTTCATGGCCCTAGAAGCTTACTCCCCTGCGGCGCTGCCCGCCCGGCTGGACGACGGGCGCGGTGATCGACAACACGGCGCGACCGCATCATAGTGTCGCGGTGCCGGACCCTCACCCGTCGCTGTCGCTGGTGGCCGTGCGCGATCACCGCGAGCGGGCGATCCAGCTCCTCACCGACTCGTTCGCGAACGACCTCATCTCCATCGAAGAGTTCGAGCGGCGCCTCGGGCGGCTGCACGCCGCCGGCGGCCTCGCGGAGGTGGACGCCGTCGTCGCTGATCTGCGGCCGGCCCCCGCCGGCGCCGCCAGCACCTCGCTCGCGCCGCTGCGGGTCGACGCGGCCCTGACCGCGCCGCGGCGGCGTGTGACGTCGCTGTTCGGAAACGTCGAGCGCCGCGGGGCGTGGACGGTCCCCGCCGAGCTCGAGGCCCGCGCCGTGTTCGGCCACGTGGAGCTCGACTTCCGCGACGCGCGCTTCTCGGCCGCCACGACCGAGCTCGACGTGCGCGTCGTGTTCGGCGCCCTCGAGATCATCGTGCCCCCGCAGCTCGCCGTGGAGTGCGAGGGGTCGAGCAT
>Ga0318551_10000338_pt1 | contig 13786 bp, 11 predicted proteins | sample GRESIP082b2f19_FD_203511 | JGI IMG/M metagenome (GOLD analysis project Ga0318551, IMG submission 203511) | Tropical soil microbial communities from Luquillo Experimental Forest, Puerto Rico - GRE.SIPMG.082b2f19 | ecosystem: Environmental > Terrestrial > Soil > Tropical forest > Bulk soil...
GGCGCGGCCAAGCACATCCAGGCCGCGCTCCCGGAGGTCGGCAACCTGGTGCTGAAGTACGCGTTCTGAAGCTCGACCGCCTCAGGCGGGCCCGCCGCACGCCGGTCCGCGTGGCGCCGGCGGCGGTTACCCGCCGGAGGCGACCAGGGCCTCGTCGCCGACGACGGCCCGGACGCGCAGCCGCGCCTGGTGCAGCCGGCTTTTGAAGGCGGCCTGGCCGATGCCGGCGATCTCCGCGGCTTCCTGCGTGGAGAGCCCCTCGACGTCGCGCAGCACGATGGCGGTCCGCAGCGCGGGCGGCAGGCCGGCCAGGGCCTCGCCCAGCGCCCGGCGCAGTTCGCGGTTCTCCGCCTGCCGGGATGGGTCCTCGGCCGGCGAGGTGGGCAGGTCCAGTTCGCGCGCCCCGATCGAGACGCCTGCCGGATGGCGCGCACGCCGCTCCAGCGTGCGGTTGGCCTCGTTGACGGCGATCCGGTAGAGCCAGGTGAAATAGCTGGACTGGCCCCGGAACCGGGTGATGCCCCGCCACGCGCGCAGCATCACCTCCTGGGCCACGTCCTCGGCCTCGGCGCGGTCGCCCAGCAGCCGGAGCAGCAGCATGAACAGCCGGTCGGCGTACGCGCCGGACAGCAGTTCGAAGGCGCCCACATCCCCGGCCTGGGCGCGGGCGAGCAGGCTCGCCTCGGTCTCCGCGGCGCCGCCATCCGCCGGATCGGGAGCGCGCCGCCGGCCAACCGGACCCGGTCGAAAATCGTCGCGGGCGCGCGGACGCCCGTCGGCCCGCCTTCCCCCTGGACCGCGTACACCAGGGCACGCATCGCCCGGATCCCGCGGCCGCAGTCCACGCAGCCGCGCGCATGCCGCTCGAGGCGGCGGCGCGCGCGGGGCCGCAGTTCACCCTCGATGTAGTGCGACAGGTGCCGCTGCGACCACCGGTGATCGCCGGCCCGGCCAGGCATGCCCATCACGTCTCCCCTCCCGGCTCAGGGTAGCGGGCCACCCTGAGCCGGTCCGGCCGCGGCGGTCAGCCGCGGGCCTGCGGAGCCTCGGGCTGCGCGGCGTCCCGCTCCTGGCCCGCGGGCTCGAACGCCAGCGAGCAGGAGTTGATGCAGTACCGCTCGCCGGTCTGCGTGGGCCCATCGTTGAAGACATGGCCCAGGTGACCGCCGCAGCGGCGGCAGACGACCTCGGTGCGCCGCATGAACAGGCTGTTGTCCGGCCGCAACTCGACCGCCTCGGCGACAGCGGGCTCGTCGAAGCTCGGCCACCCGGTGCCCGAGTCGAACTTGGCGTCGGAGCTGAACAGCTTGCTTCCGCAGCCGGCGCACCGGTAGAAGCCGTCCGCGTGGTTGTGGACGTACTCACCGGTGAACGGCCGCTCGGTGTGCGCCTGGCGCAGCACGCCGTACTGCAACGGGGTTAGCTCCTGGCGCCACTGCTCGTCGGTCTTGCGGACCTCGCGGGCGGTCGCCTCGGTGCCGGCACGAGCCTTACGCATGGTCTGGTTCCTTCCTCTCGTCCATCACCCCGTTAGACCCGCGCCGCGGCCAAACGATTTTCCGGCGCGGCCCGGTGCGGGTCCAGGGGGTCCGCATGGCGCGCCCGGCAGGCCGAAATGGACGCGGCACCGGGTGCGTTGGGACCGTCATGCAGACCTGGGAGGCCATCACATCCCGCCGCAACGTGCGGTCCTTCGACGACCGCCCGGTCCCGGCGGCGGACCTGGACCAGATACTCGAAGCCGGGCGCCGGTCGCCGTCCTCACAGAACTGGCAACCGTGGGACTTCATCCTGGTCACCGAGGCCGGCCAGCTCCGCGAGCTCGCCAAGGCCGGTCCCGGCGCGGGTCACCTGGCCGGCGCGGCGGCGGCCATCGTGGTGATCGGTCCCGCGCGTGACAACCGGTTCCGCCGGGCCCAGTTCGACCTGGGCCAGGCGGTGATGGCGATCACCCTGGCGGCCGCCGACCTCGGCGTCGGCAGCTGCCACGCCGGCGTCGCCGACCTGCCGCTGGCACGTGAACTGCTCGGCTTCCCCGAGGACCGGGACTGGGTCCTGTTCGTCTCGCTCGGTTACCCGGCGGGCAGGCCGCTGGCGCCGATCCGTCACCCCGACCGGCGGCCGTTCGAGGAGGTCGTCCACCGGGGCCGCTGGTAACCGGGGCCTGCGGGCAGGGCTCGCCTGGCGTGCTGCCACGGTCAGCCGATGTGGCGGTGCACGTTGGCCGCCTTGGACGGGCCCGGCTCGGCGTCGGCGATCCACGGGCCGGGGATCGACGGGTCGAGGATGCCCTCCTCCAGCCAGGTGTAGCGCCCCGCGAGCACGTGCCGCGCCAGCGCCGAGTCTTTGGCGTCGGTGTTCGCCCACAGCTGGGTAAACAGCTCCTCTGCCCGGCGCCGCGCCTGGGCACAGAACACCTTGGCCAGCTCGACCGCCACCGGGCCGCGGTCGGTCCCGCTGGTCGCGTCGTACTGCGCCCGGACGCAGGTGGCGCTGATGGCGAACAGTTCGGCGCCGATATCCACGATCCGGCCCAGGAAGCCCTGCTTGCGCTCGAGCCGGCCCTGCCACCGGGCCATCCCGTAGAACGTGACCCGGGCCAGTTTCCGGCTGGCCCGCTCCACATAGCGCAGGTGCTCGGCCAGCGGGCCGAACTCGCCATACGCCCCGGGCCGCTGTCCCTGGCCGGTCATCAGCGTGGGCAGCCACTTGGCATAGAACCCGCCCGCCTTGGCCGCGGCCCTGGCGCGCTCCCCGGCCGCCACTCCCGGCTCGATGAGGCCGCCGGCGGCCGACAGGTGCGCGTCCACCGCCTCCCGGGCGATGAACAACCGCATGATCTCCGAGGAGCCCTCGAAGATCCGGTTGATCCGCATGTCCCGCATCATCTGCTCGGCCGGCACGCCCCGCTCGCCGCGCGCGGCGAGGGACTCCGCGGTCTCGTAACCGCGGCCACCGCGGATCTGCACCAGTTCGTCGACGATCTGCGAGCCCATCTCGGAGCAGTACAGCTTGGCCAGCGCGGCCTCGATGCGAATGTCGTTGCGCTTGTCGTCGGCGAGCTGGCTGGACAGCTCGACCACCGCCTCGAGCGCGTAGGTGGTCGCGGCGATGAACGAGATCTTCTTGGCCACCGCCTCGTGCTCACCGACCGGGCGCCCCCACTGCACCCGTTCCCGTGACCACTCCCTGGAGATCTTCAGCGCGACCTTCCCGGCCGCGACGCAGCTCGCCGGAAGCGACAGCCGGCCGGTGTTCAGCGTGGTCAGGGCGATCTTGAGGCCCTGGCCCTCCTGGCCGATCCGGCTGGTGGCCGGGACCACGACCTCATGGAACCTGGTTAGCCCGTTCTCCAGGCCGCGCAGGCCCATGAACGCGTTCCGCCGCTCGACGGTGATCCCCGGCGCGGCGCCCTCCACCACGAAGGCGGTGATCCCGCCGCGGTGCCCTTCGCTCTTGGGCACCCGGGCCATCACCACCAGCAGGTCGGCGACCACCCCGTTCGTGGTCCATAGCTTGACGCCGTCCAGCACGTACTCCGAGCCGTCCTCCGACGGGGTCGCCGTGGTGCTCAGCCGGGCCGGGTCGGACCCCACGTCCGGCTCGGTGAGCAGGAACGCGCTGATCTCTCCCCGCGCACAGCGCGGCAGGTAGCGCTGCTTCTGATCCTCGGTGCCGAACAGCGCCAGCGGCTGCGGCACGCCGATCGACTGATGCGCCGACAGCATCGCCGCGAGGACCGGCGAGACGGACCCGGCGATGATCAGCGCCCGGTTGTAGTACAGGTTGGTCAGCCCGAGGCCGCCGTATTCCGGCGCGATCTTCATGCCAAACGCCCCGAGCGCGGCGAGCCCCTTCACCACCTCGTCCGGGATCCGGGCCTCCCGCTCGATGAGCGCGCTATCCACCGAGTTCTCGCAGAACTCGCGCATCTTGGCGCAGAACTCCTCGCCGCGGCGCACCGCCTCCACATCCGGCCGGGGATGCGGATGGATCAGGTCCAGCTGGAAGTTACCCAGGTACAACTGCTTGCCGAAGCTGGGCTTCTGCCACCCGGCCTCCCGGGCTTCCTCCGCCACCTGCCGCGCTTCGCGCTCACCGACGTTCCGGGTCTGTCCTGCCTGCTGGGTACTCATCGTTCATCCCGTTTCTTTGGGTGGCTCATCCCAGATACTGCCCGAGCCTACCCAGCGGTAACACAACGGGCGGGCCGCTGTCCAGTCTGGGCCCGTGGCAGGACTGAACCGCCCGGCCGGCCCGCAGGGTCTCACCGCCGGGCTATCGCGCGGGCGGAGTCATCCGGGACCAGGGTGGCTGAGCACGGCAGGGCGGCCGCCCCGGCGCGGCGTAAACGCAATGCATCAGGGCGGCCGCTTGCTTGGCGGGGTTGGCTCAGAAGTTGCGCGCCGGGTCCGTGACCTCACCGTCCGCGCTGGCCGTGCCGTTCGCGCTGGCCACGCTGCCCGTGCCGTCCGCGCTCGCGGCGCCGTCCGCGCTGGCCGTCGCCTCGTCAGGGGCCGGTGCGTCCTGCCCGGCCTCCTCGGAATCCGCCGACGCGGCGGACTGGGCCTTGCGCTTGCGGGCCATGGCGGCGACTGCGGTGGCGGCGGCCGCCAGCAGGATCGAGATGACGGCTGCCCCCTTGCGCCAGCCACGGTGCGGCGGCTGGCCAGGGTCCAGCTTTTGCGCGGACGAGTGCAAGGCGTCGGCGACCTTGGGAGCCACCGTGTCCTGGAATACCTGTCCGGTGCGCTCGACCTGCGGCGCCGCCCAGACCCGCGCCCGGTACACGCCGCGCGTGGCGGCTTGTCTGGCGTCGCTGGCGCGCGGCTTCACCTGGGCGGCGAGTGGCTTCGCGGCCTCGGCCGCCTGGCGCGCGCGCTGCACGAGCTGGTTGGCTGCCGTGGCGGCGGCGTTGCCGTTTGTATTGGTGCGCGACATGGAAACCTCCGCGGGTGTACGTACGGTTCCACCCTGCCCGTAAAGTGCGAGCTCAACCATCGGCGGTGGCGCCGAGGCGGCGGGCGACCTCGCCGAGACCATCCGCCACGGCGGCGAGTTGCTGCTCCGTCAGCACGTCGATGAGCAGGGCGCGGACCGCCGCGACGTGGCCGGGCGCCGCCCGCGCCAGCCGCCTGCGCCCCGCATCGGTCAGCACCGCCATGACGCCGCGCACGTCCGCGGCGGCGGAGGCCCGGCCCACCAGCCCCGCCTTCTCCAGTTGGCCGATCTGGTAAGTCAGGCCGCTCTTGGAGGTGTACAGGACGCCGGCCAGGTCGGTCATCCGCAGCTCCCCGCCGGGGGCCGCGGCGAGCCGGACCAGGATCTCGTACTGGGCGTGGGACAGTCCGGCCTCCTCCTTCAGCTGCTGGTCGAGGCGCCGGTCAAGCAGCGCCCCGGCCGCCAGGAACGCCTGCCACGCCCGCATCTCCGCCGCGCTCAGCCACCTCGGCTCGGCCATGAAACCCCATGGTAAGGACCCGGCGGCCGCCGGGGGGCGCGCCCGGGTGGCGGCGTGGTGCAGGATTTGGCCATGCTGATCGTTCACGTACACGTCCGGGTCCGGCCGGGACGGGCCGCGGACTTCCTGGCCGCGACCGTGGTCAACGCCCGGGCCTCGCTCGGTGAGACCGGCGTCCTGCGCTTCGACGTGATTCAGGACAACGAGGACCCCAACCACGTGATCTTGGTGGAGGTCTACCGCGACGCCGAGGCAGCCGCGGCGCACAAGCAGGAGCCGCACTACGCGGCCTGGCGCGACACCGTGGCCGAGATGATGGCGGAGCCGCGCGCATCGGCGAAGTTCTCGGCAGTCTTCCCGGCGGGGGCCGCCGGCTGAGCGGTCCCGCCCGGGTAGGCGGCGAGCGCCGGGATGGATGCGTTCGAGTTCGCGACCGCGGGCCGGGTCATGTTTGGCGCCGGCCGGTCGGCCGAACTGCCCGGGCTCCTGGCCCGGTACGGCTCGCGGGTGCTGGCCTGCACCGGCGCCAGCCCGGACCGGCACGCGGACCTGCTGGCCCGGCTCGGCCTGCCCACGGCGGTGTTTCCGGTGGCCGGGGAGCCGACGGTGGACCTGGCCAGGGCGGCCGCCGCGGCAGCCCGCGAGCACCGCGCGGACGTGGTCGCCGCGATCGGCGGCGGCAGCGTCATCGACACCGCCAAGGCCGCCGCCATGCTGCTCGGGAACGGCGGCGACCCGCTGGACTACCTGGAGGTCATCGGGGCTGGTCGGCCGATCACGCGCCCCTCGGCGCCGTGCGTCGCCGTGCCCACCACCGCCGGGACGGGCGCCGAGGTCACCGCGAACGCGGTGCTCGCCTCCCCGGCCGACCGGCTCAAGGCGAGCCTGCGCAGCGCCACCATGATTCCCCGGGTCGCGCTGGTCGATCCGCTGCTCACCGTGTCGGGCCCCGCGGCGGTCACCGCCGCCAGCGGGATGGACGCGCTGACCCAGTGCCTGGAGCCGTTCGTCAGCCCGCGGGCGAGCCCGCTGAGCGACGCGGTGGCCCGGGAGGGGATCCGCCGCGCCGCGGCCGGGCTGCGCCGGGCCTACGCCGACGGAACCGACGTCGCCGCCCGCGCCGACATGGCGGTGGCCAGCGTCGCCGGCGGGATGGCACTGGCCAACGCGAAGCTGGGCGCCGTGCACGGGCTGGCCGGGGTGCTCGGCGGCACCGTGGCCGTGCCGCACGGGGCCGCCTGTGCCGCCCTGCTGGCCCCGGTCGCCGAGGCGAACGTGGCGGCGCTGCGGGCCGGGCCGCCCCGCCACCCCGCCCTGGCCAGGTACGCAGAGGCGGCGGCGCTGCTGACCGGCGACCCCGGCGCGACCGTCGAGGACGGCATCGCCTGGGTACGGGCGACGGTGGCGCTGCTTGCCATCCCCCGTCTCGGCGCCTACGGCCTAGCGCCAGAGGGGTTCGCCGAGGTCGCCGCTCAGGCGCTCAGGTCGAGCAGCATGCAGGGCAACCCGGTCGCCCTGACGGCCCGCGACCTGACGGAGATCCTTGCCCGCGCCGTGTAAGCCGCCCCGGAGCGGCCCGGTCGCGGCCGCGCTGTGCCGTGCCCGTCTAGTTCACCGGCCCGCGGCCCACTGCAGCGTGAACCGGTCCAGGGTGTACCCGAACGCGTTGACCGTGGGCTGGATGAAGTTGTCCCGCACCGTTTGCAGCGCCTGCGCCTCGGCGGTCCTGACCAGCGGGCCGCTGACCTGCGCGACGTGTGTGGCCTTGTAGAAGGCGATGTACTGGGCCTGCGAGTACAGAACCGAGTCGTCGAACTGCGGGCGCAGCACCAGGCCGCAGCCCAGGCCCGGATAGGTCCAGCTGTGTTGCGTGGCGATCGGCCTGGATGGGATGTTGTCGATCGTCACGTCGTGCGCCGACTGCGGCAGTTGCGGCCTCGGCAGCACCATCGTGATCGCCACGTGGCCGGGCTTGCCCTGGGCGGGTTGGCTCAGCACCCGCAGCTGGTAGTGCCCGGCCGCGGGCGCCCACCACGACGGGCCCGGGTTGAGGTCGACGGTGGCGGCGGCGTGCCCCACGGCGTAGAACGTGCTCGCGTACCAGCACGGCCAGGGGCCGATGTTCTTGGAGACCTTGTGCGTGAAGTAGAAGTCGAAGCTCACCCGCCCGAGGGCCGGCCGGGAGATGCCCTCGATCTTCTGCAGCACCCACGGCCCGAGATCGGTGTTGGTCGTGGTGCCTGCCGCGATCGTCTGCCACGGCCAGGCGAACCTGATGTGCGGCAGGTGCACGTTCACGCCGACCACGTGGAGCCCCGCGGACAGCGCCATCAATACCACCGACGCGATCGCGCGGCGGAAGATCAGGCCGAGGACCAGCACCAGCGCGCTCCACTTGACGAGGCGCGGGATCCGCCAACGCCGTCGCGGATCGCCCCATGGCCCGCCCGGCCCCGGCGGTTGCTCGGTCGGCCCGGGCTGCGGCGGTGGCAGCGGCACGGTCCGGCCCGGCCAGTCGGCACCCCGGCCGGGATTGCCTGGCTCGGTCCCGACGGCCAGCCCGGCGGCCCCGCCGCCCGGATAACCGGCTCCGTGCCATGCGGCCTCGCGCCCGCCCCGCCGCTCGGCGGTGAGCATGCCGAGCACGAGTAGCAGTAGGCGAATCACGTCAGCCACCTTCTTCCTCTCGCCGGGTCCTGCCGTTATGCGAGCGCCTGGTAGTTGAGGCCGATCATCACTGGGACGGCGCCGAATGGCTGGCTGAAGCGCCGCCCCGGCTTGTCCGGCGCGTCCGGTTCGTCGATGTTCGGCCAACGCATGTGCATGTGGTCCGCGGTCAGGCCGGCGACCGAGTACGGGAAGTCCAGGGCAGACGTGCTGTGCTGTCTCAGCAGCCCGCCCCAGCGGAACGCGGCGAAGACATTGGCCAGGTCGCGGACCGACAGCTCCTGCCTGGTGGCGATGTCGAGCTGGTAGACCGACCGGGCGAGCTCGACGAGGTCGTAGGCGCACCGCTCCAGGGCGGCCGACCTGGTCCGGTAGCAGGTGCCGTCTTCGTTGAGGGCGCCGAGCCTCTCGCCGTAGACGGGCGAGTGGCCGTGCCGTGCCCTGCATTGCATCCAGTCGCAGGCGGCCAGGATCTCCCAGCGGAGCCCGGCGTGGCGGGCGACATCCACATACAGCGGCTCGGCCCGGATCAGGCGCGGCTTGGCCGACCGGCCGAAGGCCTGGAGGACCGGCGGCGGGAGGTGCGCCTGATAGACCGCCAGCGTGGCATCCGCGCGGCCGCCACTGCCTTGCTGCGGGCCGCCGGCCGGGCCCCTGACCGCAGGTGCCGGCCCGGCGGGTGCGGCCGCGAACACCGCTGCCGTCGTGGTCGCTGTCGCCGCGGCCACGGGCGCCGCGCCGGACCCCGGCGGTGCGCCCGCCGTCCGCGGTGCACCGGAGCCGTCGGCCGGCGCCCGGCGGGCCGCCCCGGTCGCGCCGCGTGCGGTGCGGGCACCGGACACCGTGGCGGCCCCGGCCCGTGGTTCTTGGGCTCGCGCGGCGCGCCCGTTGCCAAGCAGCTGCCGCACGCCGGGGATCGCCGCGTCGCCTGGAGCTGTGGTGCCCGCCGCGGGGGCGGGAGCGTACGCCGGCCCGGGCGCAGCCACGGTGGTGGCGTGGACCGGGCGCGGCCGCACGCCGGGGATCGACGCGCCACCGGCGGGCGCACCCTGGTGCGCTTCGGGGGCTGGCCGGTGCGGCGTGCCCACTGCGGCGCTGTACCCGGTGCGCGACGGCCGGCTCCCGGGCGCCCCGGCTGGCGCGAGCTCGCCGGGTCGGCGCGTGCCCGCGCCCGCTGCTCGCCCGCTGCCCGGGCCCGCAGCGCGGTAACCGCGCGCGGACCGGGCGGACGCGCCAGGACCAGACCGGTAGATCGTCGCGGCGGGGCGCGCCGGTGCGACGTAGCGCAGCTCCGAGCGGGGCTGCCCCGGCCGCGGCTGCGCCGCGCCGGCGTGCGGCAGGCCCGGGATGGCCGCGCCGCCGGGCGCCCCGTCCGGGACCGGCTGCTGTGCGTTTCCAGAGGCACGGACCGGCCCGGACGTTCTCCCGGGAACCGCGCCGCGCGCCGGCGCCGCCGGGTGCGGCAGGTGAATGGGCCTCGCCGAGCGCCCCGGGACGGGCACCGGTGCCGGGTTCGCGACGGGGTCGGGCAGCCTGGCTTGTCCCTGCTGCGCGGCCAGATCGGCCTGCGGCACACGCGGGGCGCCCGGCAGGTCCGCCTGGCCCGTGCTCGGCGTGGTGCCGCGCCCGGGCGCCGGGCCGGGTGCGTGCCCGGCGGCCGCCGGCGCGGGGTGGGCAGCGCGGCCCGGCCGGGCCTCACGTCCGGGGTGCGCCGGCCGCGGGCCGATTCCGGGGATGTCGGCACTGCCGGGTTTCGGGCTCCCGCCGGTGCTCACGGCCGGAACAGCGCCCGGTGAGCCCGGTCCCTGCGCGGCCGTGGCGGCCGCGCCGCCGCCTCGCCCACCGTCACCGGCCCCGCCCGGGGCGCCAGGGGCGGCGGGGCCGGCCGCTGCTGCAGCGTCGTACCGGTACAGGTGGTACTGCTGCATGAGCTGGACGAGCTTCGCTCCGTAGCCAGGGTCGGTGGCGTAGACGCCCGTCAAGGCGGCGGCGAAGGCGTTGGGATCATGCCGCATGGACATCGCGGCCGCGTAGTAGCCGCTCCGGGCCAGGAGCCTGCCGTGCGCGTCGATGCTCTCGGCGACGGTGCGGTACACGCGGAACGAGGCGGAGGTGCTCACGACGCTGCCGTTGATGACCTCCTGCGTGGGCTGCACATCGAACCCGGCGGGACCGGTCCCCTTGATACCGAAAAGGTTCCGGTCGCTGGTCGCCAGCACGCTCTGGCCCCACCCCGACTCGTCGATTGCCTGCGCGATCGTGACCGAGGCCGGCACGCCGTACCGGCGCTGGCTTGCCATGGCGCCCGCGGCCACCTCCTGGATGAACGCCCGCTCCGCGGCCGTCCCGGGCTGCGGCGTCTCCAGCGGCGCGTCGTGGCGGTGGTACGGCGCCAACGCGGGCGCGCTCGCGCGGCGGTGGTGCGCCCTGGTGAACAGTCCCGGAATCGCCGCCTCACCGGGCCGGGCCCGCATGGCCGCGACCGGACGGAGGCCGGTGCCGGGCACGTTCGCCCTTCCGCGCCCCGCCGGGCGGAGTCCGTTGCCGGCGGCAGACGCCTGGCCCGGCCGGCGGGCCGCGCCCGGCGTGACGAGCCCCTGCTGGTGCGGCTGCTCCGGCCGCCCCGGCGCTGGCACCCTGATGGCGGTACGAGGCGCCGGAGGGGCCGCCGATCCCGGCCCGGCGTCGGCCGGCGCCCGGCCGCCTTGTGCTGCCAGTGCCCGCGACAGGCCGCCGTACGGCGACCGCGGCACCGCCGGCGTCACATGGACGGCCCGTGGCGCGGGTGCCGGCCGGAACGGCGCGGCGTCGGCCGGTGGCACCGGGCCCGCCTGAGCGCCGGCGTCAGCCCCGGCGCCGGATGCGGTGGAGGCGCGCTGGCCGGCCGGGCGGCCCTGGCCCGGCGCCCCGTGGCGCGCGTCCGCGCCGCGAGGCGGGGGGCCGGCGCTCGCGGGGCGATTCGCGGTAGCGCGGTCCGCGCCGCCCGGGCTCGCCGCGGGTATCGAAAAGCCCGGCGGCGTGGGTGCGGCCGCGCCGGATACGCCGAACGACGAGGCCAGATCGCCGCTGCCGGCGTGCACGCCCCGGGCCCCGCCCGCGCTGACCGGGCGGCTGCCGCGCGCCGCCGGCCCGATGAGCCCGTTATCGACGAATCCGGCCACGCCCTGGCCCTGGAGCGCGCCAGGGTATTCGTGAGCGTTTACCGAGAGGTTGGGCACGGAGTCGCCGCCGACCGTGTGCAGCACCCCGCCCTGGTATGCGGTGACGACCTCGACGTGCCCGTCGAACAGGACCCAGTCGCCCGGCTTCGGGCTGTAGCCGTCGCCAAGCGGGTGCCAGCGGCCATGGGCCTGGGCGTCTTGCTGCACCGACACCACGCCCGGCGAGGCCGGGTTCGGATCGACCCGGGCGTCAGCCCACGGGTGCAGCGGCCAGGGGTACGACGTGCCGCCCGTCACCCAGCTCTCCTGCCCGGCGAGCCGGGACCCGAGTTCCAGCGTCAAGCTGGCAAACGCCGCGCAGGACGGGCCATGGTCTGCGCCGTCTGCGCTCGCGTACTGCCAGATCAGCGCCTCCATCTCGGCCGGGCTGCGGGTTTCGGCCAGGCGCAGGAAGTGCCGTGCGACGTGCACGATGCCAGCGCGGAGCATCCCGTCGGCGCCCGGCGCGGTCGCGTCCGCGCGCTGCATGGCCAGCAGCCTGATCGGCAGGCTGGCCGGCGACGTCAGGTCGGCCTTGGCCTGCGGCACCAGGGAGAGCCCCGTCATGACACCGCCGGCGCCCAGGGTGATCAGCGCGGTCGTCTGTTGCCACTGTGGCCTTGCCGCTGACGGCAACTGGGACACCTCCAATCCTGGTGACGGTGGGCTATGACCTTGGGACGGCCGGTCGCGCTAGCCCGGTCACGGGCCGGCGGCGATGGACCGCAGAATTGCCCGGACCCGCGGATCGCCCGGGCTTCTTGCGTTCTGGAAGAGGATCGCGGCGTTCTGGGCCGCGCTGGGCGGCGCGCCCACGACCCATTTCTGGAAGACGTCCGCCACCAGGTAGCCCTGGCCTGCTGGGCCGCTGATCGGCTTTGCGCACAGGTGCGGGAAGCCGTGCCGGCGCGTCACCGCGCTGGAACCGGTGTACCGAGCGCAGTTCGCCGGAACGCTCTCCAGGCCGGGCTGCACAACGGGCTTCCCGTTCGCGGCGGTCAGGGTCGCGCCGCCGATGATGTTGTTGATGGCACGAGCGGCCACCTCGAGGCTGTCGATCGGATTCCCCGGATCGTAGGGGTGGTGCAGGTTCAGCGACCAGGCCACCTCGCCGCCCTGCGCCGGCGTGATCGGCTCAAGCCCCTCGCGCCCGGTCTTGATCGAGGCGAAGCCCGGATCGTTGCCGCTGGTCAGCAGCGAGAAGACCCAGAGGATCTGGCGGGTGCCCCTGGCGCAGGCGAAGTTGACCTGGCTCGGCTCGGACTTCACGTCGGGGTTGCGGCAGGCGGTGGCAATCTCGTGCTGGACCACCGCGACGCTCGCCGGCCAGCTCGGCTGCGGGCCGGGGGAGGCCAGCAGGATGAACGTGACCAGTGCCGCGATCCCGCCCGCCGCGAGAGCCGCCATGACGAACCCGCGGGCCCGGTGGCGCGGCTGCGGCCCGCGGCGCCCCCGGCTCGCCAGGCCCGCGGTGCGCTCCTCGGCCGACGGCGCAGGCTCATCGGGCACGCGGCCGCCGGGCCGGTCACCCGTGCCGGGCGCACCCGGTGGCGAACCACCTGCGGCGCCCGGCTCGGCGTCCTCGCGCGGCCAGCGGAACGACTCGGGCTGGTCGTCGCCGAGCGCTTCCGGGGCGAACGAGCCCTGCGTCATCTCGAACTCAAGCGACTCGTGCGCGTCCCAGAGCTGCCGCTCGAACTCGGCCGCCTTCCGCTTCAGCTCGGCGAGATGCTGGCTTCCCAGGCGGAGTATGTGGTCGGAGTAGGTGCTCACTCTCTCACCCCTGGCGTGTGTCCCGTGCCGGGCGGTCCCGCCTTCGTGGTGGCGCTACCGTCGGCGACATGCCATGGCTGCCCGGTGCGACCGTCGCGGGTGCCCGGCGGCCAGGCGGAGCTGCCGCCCCGCCCGCGCCCCTGGTTGGCCGGGCACCCCGCACTAGACGCTGGTTGACGGTGCGGCCAGTCACGCCGCATGATTCGGCCTACCGGAGGCATGGCGGAACCCCGGCGGGACGCGCGGCGCCCCGCCGGCGCGGCCGGACCGCTGGCGGCCCACCGCATCCGCGCCACAGGCATGACCTGAACCATGCCTGTATTAGAACCTATGTACGACCAGCAAGGGAAGCTGGTTACTGGTTCGAATATCAGTTCGAACCCGCGACCACCATACGCGGTCCCTACGACAAATCCGGCCCGCTGCGATCGGGCATGTCGGGTGCGGCTAGCTGGCCCCGGCCCGCCGGGCGCGGAGGAACACAACCGTGGGCCGGTACGGCTCCATCGTGTCGCCGACGGCGCGCTCGGCCGCGGCGGTGACGCCGGCCGCGCGGCGCGGCCCGATGGCATCGAGCCAGTCGGCGAAGGCCGGGTGGCCGAGGCGGTACCGCACGAGCGCGCCGGGCTCGGCGATCCCCACATCGACAGCGCGCTCCTCGGCGTGCACCGAGACGAGGCCGGCG
>Ga0318551_10000346_pt1 | contig 13706 bp, 13 predicted proteins | sample GRESIP082b2f19_FD_203511 | JGI IMG/M metagenome (GOLD analysis project Ga0318551, IMG submission 203511) | Tropical soil microbial communities from Luquillo Experimental Forest, Puerto Rico - GRE.SIPMG.082b2f19 | ecosystem: Environmental > Terrestrial > Soil > Tropical forest > Bulk soil...
TCGCCGACCTTGGCGCCGACGCCCCCCCGGCGCGAGCTCGACCCCGACGAGGACGACGAGCTGCTCACGGAGCTCGATCGCGCGGCGAGCGCCGCCGCCAAGGCCGTCGAGACGGCCGCTCCGCCGCCGACCCCCGCCGCGCCCGCGGACGAACCGCCCGCGACGTCAGACTGACCCGCGGTGCGACTCCAACGGTTCCTCGCCCAGGCGGGGGTGTCTTCGCGACGCAAGGCCGAGGCGCTCATCGCCGCCGGGGCCGTGCGCGTCAACGGCGTCGCCGTCACGACCATCGGCTCCAGCGTCGAGCCGTTCAAGGATCGCGTCGAGGTGAGCGGCAAGCGCGTCTTCCCCGAGACGCCGATCTACCGCCTGCTGCTCAAGCCGCGCGCCTGCCTGGCGACGCTGGCGCCGCGCAGCGACCGGCCGACGCTGGCCCGCTTCATTCACACCGCCGAGCCGGGCCTGCAGGTCGTCGCCCCGCTCGACTTCCCGGCCGAGGGGGTGGTGCTGCTGACGACCGACGGCGCGCTCGCCGAGGCGATGCTGAAGCGGCCGCGCGTGCCGATGACCTACCACGTCAAGCTGCAGGGGCTGGTCGGCAGCGACGAGACCGACCGGCTCTTGCGCGGCTGGCGCTGGGAGGGGCGGATGGTCAAGCCCGAGGTCGTCGATCGCCTCGCCGTCACCGAGAAGAATACCTGGATCGAGATGGTCGTCGCCGAGACGCGGCCCAAGGCGCTCAAGGCCGCCGGCGACCTCATTCGCCACTCGGTCCTCAAGCTCTCCCGCGTGCGGCTCGGCGGGCTCTCCTTCGAAGGGCTGGCGATGGGCGGATGGCGCGATCTGACCAAGGGGGAGATCGCGGATCTTCGGCGCCGCGCCGGCGTCGGTTAGGGTGGATCGCGTCGAGCGGAGGCCGGCTTCGCCAGCCGGAGCTCACCGCGGGAGGTCCGGAACCCTTTGAGGGTTCCGGGTACCGAGGAAAGTGCTAAAAGGCAGTCCGTGACGGCCAAGCTGGCGAAGATCTCCCGGGCGCTCATCTCGGTCTCCGACAAGACGGGGGTCGTCGACTTCGCGCGACGGCTGTCCGCGGCCGGGCTCGAGATCCTGTCGACGGGCGGGACGGCGAAGGCGCTCGCGGCGGCCGGCGTGCCGGTGCGCGAGGTGAGCGACTTCACCGGGGCGCCGGAGATCCTCGACGGGCGGGTCAAGACCCTGCACCCGCGCGTGCACGGCGGCATCCTCGGCCGGCCGACGGCCGCGCACCGGGCGGAGATGCAGCAGGCGGGGCTGGTCCCCATCGACCTCGTGGTGGTGAACCTCTACCCGTTCCGCGAGACGGTGGCGCGCGGCGCCCCGTTCGACGAGGTGATCGAGAACATCGACATCGGCGGCCCGGCCATGATCCGGTCCGCGGCCAAGAACCACGAGCGGGTGGCGGTGCTGGTCGATCCGGCGGACTACGCGGGCGTGCTCGACGAGATCGATCGCGACGGCGAGGTGTCGGCGGCGACCCGCTACCGCCTGGCGCGCACGGCCTTCGCGCACACCGCCGCCTACGACGGGGCCATCGCGTCGCACCTCGGCCGACTGGCGGCCCCCGACGCGCCGCTCGCCGACTTCCCCGACAGCCTCCACGTCTCCGGGACGCTGGCCCGCGCGCTCCGCTACGGCGAGAACCCGCACCAGAAGGCCGCCTTCTACGCCCTCGCCGGCGCGCCCGGCGGCCCGTCGCTGGCGAAGGCCGAGTTGCTGCAGGGGAAGGAGCTCTCGTACAACAACCTGCTCGACCTCGACGCGGCTCTGCGGCTGTGCGCGGAGTTCGCGGCCCCGGCGGCGGCCATCATCAAGCACAACAACCCCTGCGGCGTCGCGACGGCGGCGACCCTGGTGGAGGCCTACCGCCGCGCGCGCGAGACCGATCCCGTGTCCGCGTACGGCGGCATCGTCGCCGTCAACCGCCCCATCGACGCCGAGCTCGCGCGCGAGCTGTCGGAGACGTTCCTCGAGTGCGTGATCGCGCCCTCCTACGAGCCCGAGGCGCTCTCCGCGCTGGCGGCGAAGAAGAACCTCCGCTTGCTCGCGGGCGCCGTGGCCCCCGAAGCGGCGGGCGCGCTGGAGATCCGGAGCGTGGCGGGCGGCTTCCTGGTCCAGGAGCGCGATCGCGCCACCGCCGCCGCCGCGGACGCGAAGGTCGTCTCCAAGCGCGGTCCCACGCCCGACGAGCTCGCCGACCTCGACTTCGCGTGGCGGGTCTGCAAGCACGTGAAGTCGAACGCCATCGTGTTCGCCGCCGGGGGGCGCACGCTGGGGATCGGCGCCGGGCAGATGTCGCGCGTCGACTCGGTCCGCATCGCCGTGTCGAAGGCGCGGGCGCCGCTCGCCGGCTCGGTTGTCGCCTCCGACGCGTTCTTCCCGTTCGCCGACGGCGTCGAGGAGGCGGCCAAGGCGGGCGCCCGGGCCGTGATCCAGCCTGGCGGCTCGGTGCGCGACGCCGAGGCCGTGGCCGCCGCCGACGAGCACGGCATGGTCATGGTCCTCACGGGCGAGCGCCACTTCCGGCACTGACATGCGCGTCTTCCTGGTCGGATCCGGCGGGCGCGAGCACGCGCTCGCCTGGCGGATCGCCGCGAGCCCGCTGTGCGCGGAGCTGGTCGTTGCCCCCGGGAACCCCGGCATCGCCGGCGAGCCCAAGGTCACCTGTGTGCCGATCGCCGTCGACGCGGTCGCCGAGCTGACCGCCGCGGCCGTCGCCGAGCGCGCCGATCTCGTCGTCTGCGGGCCCGAGGTCTCGCTGGCGGCGGGTCTCGGCGACGCCCTGCGCGCCGCCGGCATCCCGTTCTTCGGCCCGTCGCGCGCCGCCGCGGAGATCGAGTCCTCCAAGGCGTTTGCCAAGCGCCTGATGAAAGAGGCCGGCGTCCCCACCGCGGCCTTCGGCGTGTTCGACGACCTCGCCGCCGCTGAGGCGTTCATCGACGCGCAGCCGGGCGCGGTGGTGGTCAAGGCCGACGGGCTGGCGGCGGGCAAAGGGGTGGTCGTCACCTCGACGAAGGCCGAGGCCAAGGCCGCGGTGCGCACGATGCTCGAGGGGCGCGCGTTCGGCGCCGCCGGCGCGCGCGTCGTGATCGAGGAGCGGCTCTCGGGCCGTGAGGTGACGATGATGGCCCTGTGCGACGGGACGCGCCTGGCCCTCTTGGCGTCGTCGGAGGACCACAAGGCGGTCCGCGACGGCGACGAGGGGCCCAACACCGGCGGCATGGGGACCGTCTCGCCGTCGCCGCTCGTGGGCGAGGCGCTCGCGCAGACGATGCTCGAGACGCTGTTCGTCCCCACGGTGCGGGCCCTCGCCGCCGCCGGACGGCCGTTCCGCGGCCTGCTCTACGGCGGGTTCATGCTCACCCCCGATCGCGGGCCCATGGTGATCGAGTGGAACTGCCGCTTCGGCGATCCCGAGACGCAGGTGGTGCTCATGCGGATGGACGAGGACATCCTCCCGTGGCTGGCGGGCGTCGCCAATGGCGCGATGCCGGCAGGCGCGCCGCGCGTCCGGCCCGGCGTCGCGATCTGCGTCGTGCTCGCCGCGGCCAACTACCCGGGCGCGCCGCGGCTGGGCGACCCGATCGCGGGGCTCCCCGCGCCGGCCCCGGACCTGGTGGCGTTCCACGCCGGCACCAAGCGCGGCGCCGACGGCCGGCTGGTGACCGCCGGGGGGCGCGTGCTGGGCGTGACCGCCTACGGCGCCGATCTCGGCGCGGCGCGGGCCCGCGCTTACGGGGCCATCGAGCGCATCGCGTTCGACGGACAGCACTACCGCCGAGACATCGGCATGCGAGGAACGAGATGACGGCATCAGCGAGCAAGGCAATCGATGTGGCGGTGATGATGGGATCGAAGTCCGACCTCGAGACCATGCGCCCGGCGGTCAAGGCTGCCGAGGGGCTGGGCCTCGCCGTCGAGGTGCGCGTGCTTTCGGCGCACCGTACGCCCGACGAGGCGGCGGCCTTCGTCGCCGACGCCGTCCGGCGCGGGGTCAAGGCCTTCATCTGCGGCGCCGGCGGGGCCGCTCACCTCGCGGGCGCCGTCGCCGCGCGCACGACGCGCCCGGTGATCGGCGTGCCGATCAACGCCGGCTCGCTCGGCGGCTTCGACGCGCTCTTGGCCACGGTGCAGATGCCGCCCGGGATGCCGGTCGCCACCGTGGCCGTGGGCGGGGCGGAGAACGCCGGGCTGCTCGCGGCCCAGATCGCGGCCGTCGCCGACCCGGAGCTCGGCGCGCGCCTCGAGCGCGAGCGGGCCGCGCGTCGTAAGAAGGTGCTCGAGAGCGACGAAGAGGTCCGCGCGTCGGCGTCCTCCGGCGGCGGATCGCCTGGAACCCGGTGAGCCGTGCTGGACGGGCTCTATCGCGGGAGGTCTGGAACCCTTTGAGGGTTCCAGGTCAGTGACCCGTGGCGCACGCGTTCGACGAGGAGATCGTCTTCGCGGTGGAGGCCCTCCGGCGCGGCGAGATCGTCGCTTTCCCGACGGAGACCTTCTACGCGCTGGGCGTCGACGCGCTCGACGAGCTTGCGCTGGCGCGCTTGCGGCAGCTCAAGGGGCGTAAGGAGAAGGCGATCTCTGTGCTCGTCGACGGGCCCGAGATGCTCGACCGGCTGGTCAGCAAAGTGTCGCCGCGCGCCGCCGAGTTGATGCGCGGCCACTGGCCGGGAGCCCTGACCTTGGCCCTCCCGGCGCGGCGCGGGCTGCCGGCGCCCCTCGTGTCGGAGGGGTGCATCGCCGTCCGGCAGTCGCCCCACCCGACGGCCCAGGCGCTGGTCTCCCGGTTCGGGCGTCCGATCACCGCCACCAGCGCCAACAGGGCCGGGGAGCCGCCGACGACGACGGCGGAGGGCGTCGACGAGGCCTTCGAGGGGCGTTGCCGCGTCCTGCATGGCGGGACCACGCCCGGTGGCCAGCCGAGCACGCTCGCGCGCGTGCGGGGCGACAAGGTGGAGATACTGCGCCGCGGCGCAATCGACCTCACCGTCTGATCGCGCCCGGCCCCGACCGAGCCCGCGCCGGCCCCGAACTTTGTGAGCGAAAGATCCGCCCGGCGTGATAAACCCCTAGGCGTCCGTATGGCCCAGATTGCTCCATTTCGCGGACTCCGGTATGACTCTGCCCGCACGCCCGACCTGGCGGCCGTGCTGGCGCCGCCTTACGACGTCATCGGCGACGGCGAGCGGCGGGCGCTCGAGGCGCGCGATCCGCACAACGTCGTGCGGATCGAGCTGCCGCGCGGGGAGGACGACGCGCGCTACACGGGCGCGGCGGGCCTGCTCTCCGCCTGGACGTCGGAGGGGATCCTGCGCGACGACGCCGACGACGCCTGCTACGTCTACGAGCAGGAATTCTCCTGGGCCGGCAAGCGCTACACGCGCCGCGGCTTCTTCGCGGCGGTTCACCTCGAGCCCTTCGAGCGGCGGGTCGTGCTGCCGCACGAGCACACGCTGTCGGGGCCCAAGGAGGATCGGCGTCGCCTGCTGCGGGCGACGCGCACGCAGATCTCGCCCATCTTCGGCCTCTACCGGGACGCCGACGCGGCGGCGGGCGCGATCATCGACGGCGCGTCCGCCGGCGCTCCGGCCGTCGACGCGACCACGCCCGACGGTGTCCGCCACCGGCTCTGGACGCTGGCCGACGGCGCGGCGATCGCACGCCTCGCCGGCGTCCTGGCGGACAAGCAGATCCTGATCGCCGACGGCCACCATCGCTACGAGACGATGCTGGGCCTCTCCGCGGAGCTCCGGCCCGCCGGGGCCACCGGCCCCGCCCCCTCGGACTTCGCGATGATGTACCTCGCGCGCGCGGAGGACCCGGGGCTGCTCGTGCTCCCCACGCACCGGCTGGTCAAGGATCTCGTCGGCTTCGACTTCGCCGGCCTCTGCGCGGCTGCCAAGGCGGCGTTCGACATCACCGGCGGCGACGAGCGGACGCCGGAGGCCATCGAGGCCCGGCTGGCACGCGACGGGGCCGCGCGCGTGGTGTTCGCGGTGCGCGTGCCGGGCGAGTCGGCCACCACCTGGTTCGCGCTCAAGCCGATCGTCGACCTGTCGGCGCTCGGGCCGCCCAGCCTGCGCAAGCTCGACGTGACGGTCCTCCACGGCGTGATCCTGGGCTCGCTCTTGGGCATCGACGCCGAGGCGCTCGCCAAGCAGTCGTTCCTGACCTACACGCACGACACCAAGGAGGCCATCGCGCGCGTCGCCGCCAGCGAGGCCCAGGCCGCCTTCCTGATGAACCCCACCAAGGTGGGAGAGGTGCTGGCCGCGTGCGAGGCGGGCTTCGTCCTGCCGCAGAAGTCGACCTACTTCCAGCCGAAGCTGGCGACCGGCCTCTGCATGTACCGCCTCGACGGGCCGACGCCGCGCGCGCCGCGCTGAGGGAGCCCGGTGGCGGGCCCCGACGCGGCCGAGGAGGTGACCCACGACAGCCTGCTCGGGGGGCGCGTGCGCCTCTACCAGCCGGCGCGCGGCGCGCGGATGAGCCTCGACCCGGTGCTGCTGGCGGGCTTCGTGGCGCCGCCCTTCGGCCGCTTCCTCGACATCGGCGCAGGCGCCGGCCCGCTGTCGTTCCTGCTGCTGGCGCGGGATCCGGCGGCGGCGGGCGTCGCCGTCGAGCTCCAGCCGCGCCTCGCCGCGCTCGCCGAACGCGGGCGCGACGACAACGGCTGGCGCGCCCGCCTCGAGGTGGTCGCGGCAGACATCCGCCGGTTCGCGGTCGAGGGTTTCGACCTCGTCGTCACCAACCCGCCGTTCCGCGCGCTCCGCGACGGCAACGTGTCGCCCCACCCCGAGCGCGCCGTCGCCCACCACGAGCTCACCCTCACGCTCGATGGCTGGCTCGCCGTCGCCGCCCGGGCGGTGCGCCCGGGCGGGCGCGTGGCCGCGATCCTCCCCGCCGCGCGCGAGGACGAGCTCCTCGGGGCGCTGCCGGCCCACGGCCTCGCGCCGGCCCGCCTCCGCCGCGTCCACCCCTTCGCCGATCGGCCGGCGTCGCGCATCCTCGTCGAGGCCGCGCTCGACCCGCGGGGCGCCCGGCGCGAAGAGCCGCCGCTCGTCGTCCACGTCGCCGGCGCGCGCTACACGCCGGAGGTCCTCCAGATGCTCGGCGAGAGCGTCTGAAGGTGACGACGGCGACGATGTAAGTCGGTGCAGTCCCTCGTGCGCGGATGGAGGTTGGCGCAGGGCGTGAGTCGTTTCCTCTCCCTCACGGCTCTAGGCAGACGTGAGGCGCCCTGTGCGTCGCGTTCCATGATCTTCAAGGTCTTGGCCGTCTCCGTCGAAGGGTTGGGCTGACATGTCATTACCCCGCGCTTCTCGTTCCTTCCTGTTCAAGGTCTTGTTCGTGGCCGCCGCGTTCACCGCGCTGGCGGGCTGCGGAAACAGCGGCAACAAGGCCGGCAGCGGCACAGCCGGTGCCGGCGGGATGTCGGCGGGCGCCGCGGGCCAGACCGGATCGGCGGGTCAGACGGGATCGGCGGGCCAGACGGGCAGCGCGGGCCAGACGGGCAGCGCGGGCCAGACGGGCAGCGCGGGCCAGACGGGCACTGCCGGGCAGACGGGCACGGCCGGGCAGACGGGCACGGCCGGGCAGACGGGCACCGCCGGGCGGGGCGGGACGAGCGGCTCCGCCGGTCAGAGCGGCGCGACCGGGACGGGCGGCAACGTGGTGGTCTGCAAAGTGGGCGGCTCGGCCTGCACGACGGCCACCGAGTGCTGCACGTTCGCCTGCGACTCCGCGACGCACACCTGCACCTCGTCGGTCACGACCTGCGCGCCGGCCGGGGCGGCTTGCGGCATCAACACCGATTGTTGCAACCTCCAGTGCAACAACCACGTCTGCGCCACCGCCACGACTTGCATCGCCGACAACCAGGCCTGCACGGCCTCGGCGGGCGGCTGTTGCAGCGGCAGCTGCACGAACGGGACCTGCAAGCCGCTCAACAGCTCCTGCGCCACCGCCGGCAACCCCTGCGGCGCCGGCGACGGCGGCGCCGGCAACTGCTGCTCGGGCCTCTGCACCAACGGCAAGTGCGCGCTGGGTGCCTCGTGGTGCATCCAGCCCGGCGACATCTGCGGCCGTGACAGCGACTGCTGCAGCGGCTTCTGCTCGCGCGCTTCGGGGGCGGCGCAGGGGACCTGCCAGAACCCCGGCACCACGGGCACCGGCTCGTGCACGCACGACGGCACGATCTGCAACGGCACCTGCGGGAGCTGCTGCAGCAAGGTCTGCGGCCCCTGGGGTCCGACCGGCGTCAACGTCTGCCAGCCAGGGCTCGGCTGCAAGATCCTGAACAGCCTATGCACCAGCAACGCCGAGTGCTGCGGCGGTGACACCGGCGCGGTCACCTGCAACCCGGTCACCGGCCCGACCGACATCAGCATCGGCGTCTGCGCCCAGAACCACGGCAACCAGGTGCCGGGCGGTATCTGCAAGCTCACCGGCGGCGCCGCCTGCACCAACGCCCAGAGCGACTGCGAGTGCGCGGTCAGCCCCAAGGTCGCCTGCTGCGCCTTCGATCGCCTCGGGCTGCCGCGCTGTCTCGGCAGCGGGTCGTGCCCCGGCGCCGACGGCGGCACCGGCGTCTTCAACGGCACCGACCCGAACTGCTGCATCAAGCCCGGCAACGTCTGCTCGACCTCCGCCGAGTGTTGCAACCTCATCCCCTGCGTCCCCGACGCGACCGGCGTGCGCCGCTGCCTCACCAGCACGCCCACCGACGCCGGCGTGGTCTGCGTGAACCAGGGCGGCACCTGCACCGCCACCGGCGACTGCTGCGCGGGCCAGATCTGCTACATCTCCCCGGGCGCCCCGGCCGGCACCTGCGGCCCGCCCCCGGCCACCGGCGACGGCGGCATCTGCGCCTTGCTCGGCCAGAACTGCAGCAGCGACACCAAGTGCTGCAACGGTCAGCCCTGCATGTACGCCCCGACCATGACCCCCTGCGCCGGCCAGCCCGACTGCAGCTGCTACCTGCAGTAACGAGGTCGGCTCAGGCGAACCGAACCGTCGACGGGCGAGCGTGACCGTCGACGGCGCCGACGCTCACGGCGACGGCGCGGGCGATCTTCCGGCCGCCGCGGTCTGACGGCTCGATGGGGTTCGCGTAGTCGGCCGGGTCGGAGCAGACCAGCCTCAGATCAATCACCCCGAGGCGGCGCTCGAACGCGACGCGAAGGATGACGTCGTTGAACATCATCAGCGCCACGCGCGCCAGCGGCGCCTCCCGGGGCCCCAGGTTGCCGTTGTAGATGGTGCAGACGGTCGTGTCCCGCGCGAGGGCGAGGGCACCGTCGATCGCCGCCCGGTACGCGGCCTCGAACCGACCGACGCGCACGCCGAACAGCGTCAGGGCCTCGGTCGTCGAGCTGACCGGCCGGGCGAGGAGATCGCTGTTGAGGAGCGCGTCGTTGCCTCCGATGGAGACGACCAGATGGGAGGCGTCCGGCGCGACGCCCGCAAACTGGGCGTGCAGGTCGGCGGTGGTGCTCCCGTCGACGGCCGACAGCGACGCGCGCCAGGAGGACGGGAGCAGAGTGCGGAGGTGGCCGACGACATCCGGAGCGCCGCCCGTGTAGGCGCCATTGTCGAAGATCGAGTCACCGAGCAGGACGATGTGCGAGGTCATGCTCGCGTTCACGGGCGGCGCCGGTCGACCGCTACTGCGCGGCGGGCGTCGGCGTCGCCGGGGCCGGCGTCGCGCTGGCGGAGGTCCCCTCCTTGTTCTCCTTGAGGGCCTCGTCGATCGGCGGGAGGTCGTCGAGGTTCGGGACGAGGGTGATCTCGATGCGGCGGTTCTTGGCCATGTTCTCGGGCGTGTCGTTCGGCGCCACCGGGGACTGATCGGCGTAGCCGGCGGCGGAGACGCGCTTGGCCTCCATGCCGGAGCCGACCATGAAGTTCAGCACCTCCACGGCGCGCGCGGTGGAGAGGTCCCAGTTGGAGCGGAACTTCTTGGACTTGATGGGGACGTTGTCGGTGTGGCCGGCGACCTGGAAGTTGCGGTTGGGGAGATCCTTGAGGACGGTCGTCACCTGGGCGAGAGCGTCCTTCCCCTCGGGCTTGAGGTCCGTCTTGCCGGGGTCGAAGAGGATCTTGTCGCCGAGGCGGACGATCATCCGGTTCTCGCGGATCTCGACCTGCAGCTTGCCGGCGTCGGTGAGGGCCTTGAACTGAGTCACCAGCTTGCGGAACTGCGCGGCGCGGGCCTCGGCCTGGGCCTGGGCCTTCTTGAGCTCCTCCATCCGCTTCTGGGCCTGCTCGAGCTCGCCGCCGAGGTTCCCGCGCTCGGTCTCGAGGCGCGAGACGTCCTGGCCGAGCGCGGAGAGCTTCTTCGTCGCCGCGGCGAGCTTGTCGGCGTCCTTCTGGTGGGCGGCGCGCTCCTTGTCGAGCTCGGCCTGCGTGTCGGCGAGCTTCTGCTTCTGCGCGTCGCGGTCCTTGACCGCCGCGTTGTAGACGTTCTCGTCGATGCCGCAGCCGGCGCCGGAGAGCCCGGCGAGCGCGGTGACGGCAGCGAAGGCGGCGCCGAGCGTGAGGCGGCGAGCGGCGCCGAGCGTGAGGGGGCGAGATGTCATCGGGTTCCTCCTTTGTTGCGCGGGATCGAACGTCCCGCCGAAGCTTGACCGAACACCCGGTCGACGATGCCGTCGACGACCGACGTCGTCACCGGGCCTTTGCCGTCGGGGAAATCCCAGCCGAGGTTGGCGACGAGGCGCGCCCGCGCCTCGGCCTTGCCGTGGCCGAGCCGCTGCAAGAGCGCGGCCCGCTCCTCGAGCTCGACCCGGTACATCGTGGCGCGGCGCTCGCGCTCGGTCGCGGCGAGCGCGGGGTTGCGCCGGGGCTCGAGCCAGTCGAAGGGGAGGGAGCGCGGCTTGGGATCGGGCATGGGGCCCCTACTTTAGACCCTCCGCCTGCTTCGCGGACTGCCAAAGACGTTCCTGCTCCTGCGGGCCGGCGTCGGCCACCGCCCGCCCCTGGGCCGCGAGGGCGGTCTCCACGTGACGGAAGCGGGTCGCGAACCGGTCGGTCGCGTCGCGCAGCGCCTGCTCGGCGTCGAGCCCCAGCTTGCGCGCCAGGTTCACGACCGCGAACAGCGCGTCCCCGAGCTCGCGTTGCATCTCGGCGCGGTCGCCGGCGCGGCGGGCCTCGTCCAGCTCGGCCAGCTCCTCGTCCACCTTGGCGCGCGGCCCGTCGGCGTCGGGCCAGTCGAAGCCGACCGCGCCCGCCTTCTCGCCGGCGCGCGTGGCGCGCAGGAGGGCAGGGGCGCTCTGCGGGATGCCGTCGAGCGCGCCGTGCTTCCCCTTCTCGGCCTTCTCGACGGCCTTGAGCTTGGCCCAGTTCGCGAGCACCGACCCTGCGTCCTTGGCCACGACGTCGCCGAACACGTGCGGGTGGCGGCGCACCAGCTTGGCCACGATCCCCCGCGCCACGTCGTCGATGCCGAACTTCCCTTCGGAGAAGCGGAGCTCGGACTGGAAGACGATCTGGAGCAAGAGGTCGCCGAGCTCCTCGCGGTGGTCGGCCACGTCCCCGGCGGCGATGGCGTCGACCACCTCGTAGGTCTCCTCGACGAGGTAGGGGACCAGCGTCTCCAGCGTCTGCTCGCGATCCCAGGGGCAGCCGTCGGGAGCGAGCAGCCGCTGCATGAGCCCGACGAGCTGGGTCACGGCGGCGCCCGTCTGCTTGCCGGCGAGCGGCGTCAGATCGGGGAGCGAGGCGGTGTCTTTTTCGGCCACGGCGGGGCGGAGCATAGCGCGTCAGACCCCGTTTGAATCATCGGAGGGCGCGTGCTATCTGCAACATGTTGAGCGACACGGTCACGGAGCGGCTGACCCTCGAGGACAACCGGGTCGCGTTGGCGCTCTACGGTGAGCGCAACGCGAACCTCAAGGTCATCGAGAAGGAGACCGGCGCGGAGGTTCACACGCGCGGCAACGACGTGACGATCATGGGGCCCGGCGAAGGGGTGGCCATCGCCCGCAGCCTGGTCGAGCAGCTCTACGGCATGGCCCGGGGCGGCTCGCCGATCAGCCCCGAGGACATCGGCCGTGCGGCCGTGGCCCTGCGCGCCGACGCGGGCGTCAACCTGCGCGACGTGTTCCACGACACGATCCTCGTCGCGGGGCGCGCGCGCCCCATCGCCCCCAAGGGGCTGGCCCAGAAGCGCTACGTCGACGCGATCCGGAACCACGACATCGTCTTCGGCATCGGACCGGCCGGGACGGGGAAGACGTACCTCGCCATGGCGCTCGCCATCCGGGCGCTGCTCGAGAAGCAGGTCAAGCGCATCGTGCTCACGCGGCCGGCCGTCGAGGCGGGCGAGCGGCTGGGCTTCTTGCCCGGGAGCATGGAGGAGAAGGTCTCGCCCTACCTGCGGCCGCTCTACGACGCGCTCCACGACATGATGGACTTCGAGAAGGCGGACCAGCTGGTGGCGCGCGGCCTCATCGAGGTGGCGCCCATCGCCTTCATGCGCGGCCGCACGCTCAACGACGCGTTCGTGATCCTCGACGAGGCGCAGAACACCACCAGCGAGCAGATGAAGATGTTCCTCACCCGCCTCGGCTTCGAGTCCAAGGCGGTGATCACGGGCGACGTCACGCAGATCGATCTGCCGGACAACCGGCGCTCGGGCCTGACCGAGGCGGTGGCGTTGCTGTCGGGGATCGAGGGGATTTCGTTCCGCTATTTCACCGAGGTGGACGTGGTGCGGCATCCCCTCGTCCAGCAGATCATCAAGGCCTACGACGCGGCCAAGCCCGGCAAGTGACACCGCGCTTGCCGTCTGATGTAGGCTTGTCAACGTGAGCCAGGCGCCCGAGGGTCGGCCCGAGCCGGTGGGGACAGAGGGGCGCGCGAGCTACGAGCTCGCCGAGCTGGTGGCGACGTCGCGCGCGCTGGCGTCCGAACGCGACATCAAGAAGCTGCTGGCCGTGATCCTGCTGAAGTGCCGGCAGGTCACCGGCGCCGACGCGGGCAGCGTCTACGTGATCGAGGAGGAGGACGCGAGCCTCGGCGAGTACAAGCCGGCGCCCAAGAAGCACCTCCACTTCATGCTGTCGCAGAACGATTCGATCGAGATCAACTTCAAGGACTTTCACCTCGACATCGACGACAAGTCGATCGTGGGGCAGGCGGTGCTCGGCAAGCAGCCGATCAACATCCCTGACCTCACCCAGCTCGACACCACGAACACCAGCACGCGCACCCTCCGGCACAACCGGAGCTTCGACGAGAAGTCCGGCTACCGCGCCCGCTCGATGCTGACGGTGCCGATGCTGTCGGCGGTGGGCGACGTCATCGGCGTCGTCCAGCTCATCAACAAGAAGAAGGACCCGGGCCAGCCGCTCGGCACCGACGGCGCGGTGGTGGCCTTCGACCAGCGGTCGGAGGAGCTGGCCCTCGCCTGGGCGGCGATGGCCGGCATCGCGCTCGAAAACGCGCTGCTCTACGAGGAAATCCGGGTGATGTTCGACGGCTTCGTCGACGCCTCGGTGACCGCGATCGAGCAGCGGGATCCCACGACCTCCGGACACTCGCGCCGGGTCGCGACCCTGTCGGTCGAGCTGGCCAAGCGCATCGACGCCGCGACGGCCGCGCCCTTCGCCGACGTTCACTTCTCCGAGACGCAGATCCAGCAGATCGAGTACGCAGGCGTGCTCCACGAC
>Ga0318551_10000347_pt1 | contig 13694 bp, 6 predicted proteins | sample GRESIP082b2f19_FD_203511 | JGI IMG/M metagenome (GOLD analysis project Ga0318551, IMG submission 203511) | Tropical soil microbial communities from Luquillo Experimental Forest, Puerto Rico - GRE.SIPMG.082b2f19 | ecosystem: Environmental > Terrestrial > Soil > Tropical forest > Bulk soil...
GCGAAGCACGTTCGTAGCGGAACTGCTCTCGATGAATCTGCTCATGGCCGGCATGGTGCCGACGGTGATGGCGCTGAAATCGCGCATCCCGTTCGCGGCCGATCCCGCGAGCCCGCGCTTCTGGTTCGTGATGTCGATGGGTCTGCTCGTGGGCTTCATCTTCGCCTACCCGATGAACTGGTGGCTGGTGGCGCACCATCTCAAGCACGGCATGATGACGGTGCGCCCCGCGGTTGCCCATACCGGCGCGCACGCCGGCATGGACGCGGCGCCGCACGCCGCGATGTCCATGGGGAGCGGCGAGCCGCCCTGGCCATCGATCCCAGTGATGACGCTATTGTCGTTCCTGGCATTGGCGGCCGGCGTGGTGATCGCCTTCCTCTTGCGGGCGACGTGAGTCGAGACACGAAGCAACTTCACGGCGACGCATCCAAGTTGTAAGCTTCCGACAGACGCGGCGATGGGCGAGACAGACGCGGCGATGGGCGAGAACGAGAAGAGGCTTCAGCCATGTTTTCACGCCGAGCGTTCCTGCTTTCCGCCCTTGCGGCTTCGACTGCCAGCGCGCTTGCGCGCGCGCAGAGCGCGCCCCAAACGGGCGCGGGCGCGAGCGGTGCGCCGCCGACGGTGTTGCGGATCGCGCGCCGCAGCATCGAGGTGAACGGCAAGTCCGCGTCGGTGTTGGGCATCCGGCAGCCCGACGGCACCTTCGGCATCAGGACGCAGGTGGGCGATCGGTTCCGCGTCCGCGTGGAAAACACGCTCGAGGAGCCGAGCCTGATCCACTGGCACGGTCTCACGCCGCCATGGCAGCAGGACGGCGTTCCCGGTGTCTCCGGGCCCCCGATTCCGCCGGGCGGCAGCGCCGACTACGATTTCCCGCTGCGCTTCGGCGGCACCTTCTGGATGCATTCCCACCAGGGATTGCAGGAGCAGCTCTTGCTGGCGGCGCCGTTGATCATCCGCGATCAGCGCGACCGGCCGGACCAGCAGGAAGTGATCGTGATGCTCGCCGACTTCAGCTTTACGCCGCCCGATCAGATTTTCGCGGAGCTCAAGAAGGGCGGCAGCATGTCGCCGGGCGCGATGACGGGCGCCTCGCCGTCCGCGCTTGCGCCTACGAAAGTGAAGGGAAAGGCCGCGGGGACGATGGTCCCCGGCATGAGCATGGGCGGCGCGGCCGCCAAGCCGGATTTGAACGACGTGAAATACGACGCGTTCCTCGCGAACGACCGCACGCTCGGCGATCCCGAGGTCGTCAAGGTCGAGCCCGGCGGACGCGTGCTGCTGCGCATCATCAATAGCTCTTCGATGAGCGCGTTTCATGTGGATCTCGGCGCCCTCGATGGGGAGCTGACCGCGGTGGATGGCTTCGCTGTCGCGCCGGTGGTGGCTCGCCGCTTCCTGATCGCGGTGGCGCAGCGGCTGGATATCCGACTCACAATTCCGCGCGCGCCAGCGGCGCATCCCGTGCTCGCGGTGCTCGAAGGCGAAGCCAAGCAAACGGGCATCATTCTGCGTGCGGGAAATGCGCCGGTCGCGCGCATCCCCGATACCGCCAGCACGGCGTCTCCCCCGCTCACGCTCGATCTCGAGCGCCGGCTGCGTGCCGTCAAACCGCTCAAGCCGCGCAAGGCAGACCGCACCCACACGCTCAACCTCACCGGCGAGATGACGGGCTACATCTGGTCGATCAACAATGTCGCTTGGACCAAGGACGTTCCCCCGCTACCCATCGCAGAGGGCGAGCGCGTCGAGCTCATCTTCGTCAACCAGACGCGGATGCAGCATCCGATGCACCTGCACGGGCACGAATTTCAGGTGGTCGAAATCGACGGCAAGCGCTTTGCCGGCGCGGTGCGCGACACCGTGCTGGTTCCGCCGCGGCGCCGGGTCGTCGTCGCCTTCGACGCCAATAACCCCGGGCTTTGGGCAATCCATTGCCATCTGCTCTACCACCTCGACGCCGGGATGTTCACGACGTTGGGCTACGTCTGAGAGGGCAAGCGCGAGCCGGGCGAGGGGCAGGCACACTAGAGCGTGTAGTCGTTAAGACGCAGATCGGATGTCCGCTTTCGGAGCAAAGCGGACATCATTTGCTCATTCTGAGCTTTTTCGCTTTTGACCCCGGGCGGACATGGACCGCACCGAAATTCCGTAGTGCAGCGTTCTTCTGCCCCGTGGCGCGCTATTTTGTTCGGGTTGGAGGGACGGGAAGGAAGGGCCGGTGCCAGTCGATTCAGAACAATTCAGACGCCGCGGCGAAGCGCCGCGATGCCGCTCAGCCCCTCGCGGTAGTCTACATGCCGGGCGCTCAATTGTTGAGCCTCTGTCTCCTCAGCGTACTTGAGATAGTTGTGGGCCTGCACGAGAAGAAGCCGAGCGCGTTGCCGATCGCCGATCGCACGTGCCTTCTCTAAGCACTCTTCCGCCTTGCTCCGCAACAATTCGACGCCGCCCATGAGGCAATCCCCCTTAAGGAACCGCACGATTGCAGCCAGCAATCGTGGCAATTCCTCTATCCACCGGATGTGTGACTCAAGATCCTAATGAACCGCACCACTGGGTAGCCCGAGACGCGCCTTCCATGGCTTCCAACGTGCCGGTCGGTCTCGGCGGCGTTCCCAGCCCCTGTTCCAATGTGCCGGTTATGGCCCATCACTCCACGTGGAGTCTGAGAGACGGCCGGGTGCAAGGCAGCGATCCGGCGCGTGATCGCTCAGATTTTCTCGTAGGAGATAGTCTGCCGCTGGCCGTTTCCTGTATTAGATCGTCAACGATTCCAGAAGGATCGCACCGTGACGAAATTTCACGGTTGATATCTGGGATTTTTTCCCACCATTCGGCCGAGTATTTAGCACACATGATTGCCTCCCCGGCTGCATCACGGCGGCTCGTTATAAGCACAACCGAGGCGAGATTATGTACACCGTTTGCCGTCGGGGCTGGGCTTAGGGGGCCTTCGGCATTGTTCTAAGGGGTAAAACCTCGGCCCGCTGATCTCATGATATCCGCCGTTGACCTCAGAGCTGGCTGATCTTTCAAGTCTTCCAAAGATACGGGCAAGCGCCGGCGCCAATTCGGATGTTCATGGGTCGTCCCCGGGAGATTGACTTGATCTCTTATTCCCAGGACGTCTTCCATCGATATGACCAATAGTCGTGATGGAGTATCCGCGAGATACTTTGCCACCGACCCAAAGTCTGCGGTTTCGAGGCCATGCTGCCGCAACGCGTGGCGCAGGACATCGAGGCCGCCGCGACGTTGCTCGCTCGTCTCGCCGGGATCGATGCCCAGTGCCCGCTTAACAGCGAGGTCATGCTGATCGCTCCACCCCGCGAAGGTTGCGACATCATGCGTTCCAAACGAGACCAGCGCGTTCTCTCGATAGCGTTCGGGCGGGAAAAAAGTGCCGTTCGCCGAGCGCTCGAACAACATGACTTGATACGTCCAGATGCCCCAATCCGCGAGCGTCTCGCGAAAATTTTCGGGAATGGTCCCAAGGTCTTCTCCCACAACAATGCACCCGTGTTCCATGCTGGATAGGGCGGCCACTGCCAACATCGCCTCGAACGGAAAGCGAATGTAGGCGCCTTGGCTCGGTGGAACGCCGTGAGGAATCAGATAAAGGCGCTTCAAGCCCAAGACGTGATCCAGCCGAATCGCCCCCGCGTAGCGCATGGACGCTTGCAGCATGTGGCGAAATGGTTCGAACTGCTGATCCTCTAGGCCGGCAGGATTGAACCCAGCCAAACCCCAGTTCTGTCCCGCAGTGTTGAGAATATCCGGCGGCGCACCAACTGCCATTCCCGACAAGACCGCATCCTGATCGCACCAAGCATCGAAGCCATCGCTGCAAACTCCAACCGCAATATCGAGATAGAGCCCGAGCGGCAGGCCCCGCTCGCAGGCTTTCGCCCGACAGCGGTCGAGTTGCTCGTGGGCCACCCATTGCACGAATTCGAAGAAGCCGGTCGATACCGCTTCGGTCCGTCGTAGCGCAGCGAAGGTGTGCTCGTCAGGCCTTCGCCACTCTTGCGGCCATTCCCACCACGGATGACCGAATCTCCGGCGCAGCCATTCGAAACACGCAAAGCGAACCAGCGTGGATCCCCGCGCTTGTCGAAACCGATCGAAGGCGCCACGCCGCTCCACACTGCCTTCCTGGCGAAAGCCTTCGTATGCAAGCTCGAGCGCGCGCATCTTCGCGTTTGCAACGCCGTCATAATCGACGATGTCTTGCTTTCGAAGGCGTTCGACCTCTTCTTCCAACCCTGCAGCTTGGAGGCCGGGAAATTCCGGAATTGCGTCAACGTCGATGTACAGCGGACTAAGGAAGAGGCGGCTGTTCGGGGAATAGGGACTGGCGTTCGAGGCCCGGTCATCAAATAAAGCATGCAGCGGATTGAGCCCGATGCCCGCAGCGCCCAGTTCTCCAGCGAGATCGACGAGGCCGGCAAGATCAGTAAAGTCGCCGAGCCCCCAATTGCCCAGCGACCTCACCCCGTAGAGCTGCACACCGAGCGCCCACATCCGCCGCGGCGCCGTTTGCTCCCCCTGATACGCCCGCTCCCGACAAACAATTAAGCAGGCGTCCTCGGTCAGAGAACCCTGCCGGTCCGTGACGGTGACACGCAGTCGGAAGATGCCATTTTGGAGCGCGCCCGGCAGGATAAGCAAAGGCGATGTACCCTCGCCCTCGGCGATTTTGTGCTCTGAAACGATTTCCCAGCGTAGCGGCAGCCCGCCGGCGGCGGCCAAGCGGAGGGGCTGGTCGGCATGGCCGCGGATGACGACAGTCCGCGGCAGCATGCGCTCAGTCGCGCCGCCGCCGACGGCCAGGGCCTCAAGGATTCGAGTAAGAACCTCCGGCTCGACAGTCCGGAGATGTCCGAATGCATCCCGGTACTCGGTTTCCAAGCCCCAAAGAGCTGCTCGTTCAAAAACGCGGTCCATGGTCGAGTCGCTCGATCGACCGGCAACAAGAGCGATCCGGGTTTGTTCCGCTAAAAACCCACGGATTACCCAACACGATTTCATGTTTTTCGGCCTGATGCGACCTCAAACGTGGCCGGGAACCAAAGGGGGCGGGTCCAGGTTCCATCAATGCCACTTCCGCCGCCCGGGCGGGTCGACAGGGCGGCAAAGCCCATTCGAGCCGTGACAGCCAACCCCAGCATTCGGTCCGTCAGCGACCTTTCTAAACACCGCATCTACATCGAAGACGTTTACCCCGTCGTCGATGTAGGCCGTTTTCCGGTCAAGCGCATCGTCGGCGAAGAGCTCGACGTCTGGGCCGATATCTTTCGCGACGGACATGTCGTGCTCGCGGCCGAGCTCTTGTGGCGGCGCGAAGGAGCCGACAAATGGCTCCGCGTTCCCATGGTCCTGCACGACAACGACCGCTGGAAGGCAAGTTTCACGCCTCCCAAGGTCGGCCGCTACGTTTACGCCATCGAGGCGTGGACGGACGTATTTGCGAGCTGGCGCCGCGATTTCCTCACCAAACGAGCAGCCGGCATGGATGTCGGCCTCGAAATCGAGGAAGGCCGCAACCTATTGGCGGATCTGCAGCTCAAAAATAGCGAACAGGCTCGGCTTATCCGGAATGTTTGCCGCAAACCGGACATCGCCGAAAATCCAGCCCCGCTTCTATCGGAGGAGCTGGCGGCAGCAGCCAGCAAGGGCCAGCAGTCCGACCTGACCCGCAGCGTCAGCTATCCGTTAGTGGCCGACCGGCCGATCGCGCGCGCAGGGGCCTGGTACGAGATGATGCCGCGCAGTCAATCGCCGGTCGTCGGCAGGCACGGCACCTTCGATGATTGTATCAATCGATTGCCCGACATCGCCGCGATGGGTTTCGATGTGCTTTATTTGACACCCATCCATCCGATCGGCCGCGTCAACCGCAAGGGCCGCAACAATTCGCTCCGTTGCGAAGCCGGCGATCCGGGCAGTCCCTATGCCATCGGCTCCGCCGCGGGCGGCCACGACGCCGTGCATCCCGAACTGGGCACGCTCGAGGATTTTCGGCGCTTGGTGCGCGCCTGCGCGGAGCACGGCTTGGAAGTCGCGCTCGACTTTGCCGTCCAGTGCTCGCCCGACCATCCCTGGCTCGCGCAGCATCCGGAATGGTTCAGGCACAGACCCGACGGCTCGATCCAATATTCCGAAAACCCGCCAAAAAAGTATGAGGACATCGTCAATCCGGACCTGTACGGACCCGACAACGAAGGGCTTTGGAAGGCGCTGCGCGACGTCGTGCTGTTCTGGGTCGCGCAAGGAGTGCGCATCTTTCGCGTCGACAATCCGCATACCAAGGCGTTCCCGTTCTGGGAGTGGTTGATCCGAGAAGTCCAGTCCGTTGATGCGGACGTCATGTTTTTGTCCGAGGCCTTCACCCGACCGAAGGTGATGAAGGCGCTCGCCAAGCTCGGCTTCAGCCAGTCCTACACCTACTTCACTTGGCGCACGGGCAAGGAGGAACTGCAGGCCTACCTGAGCGAGATCACCGGTTATCCCGAGCGCGAATATTTCCGTCCCAACTTCTTCGTCAATACGCCCGATATCCTGCCGTTCCACCTGCAGAGCGGCGAGCCCTGGATCTTCAAGACGCGGGTGGCGCTTGCCGCCACGCTGTCGGGCAATTACGGCATCTACAACGGTTTCGAGCTGCTGGAGCACGAACCGATACCCGGAAAGGAGGAATACCTTAATTCCGAGAAGTATGAATTGAAGGTGCGCGACTGGGACCGGCTCGGCAATATCAAACGCTACATCGCCCGCCTCAACCGCATACGGCGAGACAATGCGGCGCTCCTGCAAACCAACAATTTGCGCTTCGCGCAGATCGACGACAGCGAGGTCATCGGTTTCATAAAGGAATCGGAAGCACGCGATAACGCCGTGGCCGTCGCCGTGGCGTTGACAAAGGCCGGACCGCGCGAGTTCTGGTTTCATTTCGGCGATATCGAGATCGGCCCATCGACTTCGCGCCGCCGCGTCAAAGCCATTGAAAATCTGATCACTGGCGAACGGCACGTCCTCGAGTGGGGCGGCATCCGTTTGCGCATCGATCAACAGCAGGATCCCACCCTGCTGTTCCGCTGCTTCGCGTGAAGGGCGTGCCATGGATGTGATCACCGACATCAGGGCGGCGGCGAGGCTCGAAAGCGACGAGCTTTGGTTCAAGGACGCGATCATCTATCAACTTCATGTCAAGGCATTCGCCGACAGCAACAACGACGGCATCGGCGATTTCGTAGGGCTGACCGAAAAACTCGACTACCTGGAGGACCTCGGCGTCACCGCGCTTTGGCTGCTGCCGTTCTATCCCTCGCCCGGCCGTGACGATGGCTACGACATTTCCGACTACCGCACGATCAATGCCGATTTCGGCACGATGTCCGATTTCCGTCGCTTCATGCAGGAGGCAAGGCGGCGAAAGCTGCGAGTGCTCACCGAGCTCGTCATCAATCACACCTCCGACCAACATCCCTGGTTCGTGCGCGCCCGCCAAAGCAAACCGACATCCGATGCCCGCAACTGGTATGTATGGAGCGACCACGACCAAGCCTACGCAGGCACGCGCGTCATCTTTAGCGACACCGAGAAATCAAATTGGGCGTGGGACCCGCTTGCCGGGGCGTATTATTGGCACCGGTTCTTTTCGCATCAGCCGGATCTCAATTACGACAATCCGCGGGTGCTTGCGGCCATGATTCAGATCATGCGCCGCTGGGTCGATCTGGGCGTGGATGGCTTCCGTTTGGACGCCATTCCATATCTGTGCGAGCGCGAAGGGACTAACAACGAGAATCTCCCGGAGACCCACGCGATCATCAAGAGGATCAGGTCCGCGCTCGACTCCTACATGCCGGGCAAGGTCCTTCTCGCCGAAGCCAATCAATGGCCGGAAGACGTCAACGCCTATTTCGGCGACGGCGACGAGTGTCACATGGCCTATCACTTTCCGCTGATGCCGCGCATTTACATGGCGATCGCTCAGGAAGACCGCTTTCCCATCACCGACATTCTCCGGCAAACCCCCGACATTCTCGTCAACTGCCAATGGGCGCTGTTCCTGCGCAACCACGACGAGCTCACGCTCGAAATGGTGACGGACGTCGAGCGCGATTATCTCTGGTCAACCTATGCGACCGACCCTCGCGCTCGCATCAATCTGGGCATCAGGCGGCGTTTGGCATCGTTGATGGACAATGATCGGCGGAAGATCGAATTGATGAACTCGCTGCTGATGTCGTTTCCTGGTACGCCGATCATCTATTACGGCGACGAGATCGGGATGGGCGACAACATCTATCTTGGCGATCGCAACGGCGTGCGCACGCCGATGCAGTGGACGCCGGATCGCAATGGCGGCTTCTCCCGTTGCGACCCGGCGCGGCTCTATCTGCCGATGATCATGGACCCGGTCTACGGTTACGAGGCGGTCAATGTCGAAGCGCAATCGCGCAGTCTGGCGTCGCTGCTGAGTTGGACCAAACGTCTGATATCGGTTCGCAAGTCGAGCAAGGTGTTCGGCCGCGGTTCGTTGACCTTTATCCGCCCGGCAAACCGCTCCGTGCTTGTCTACGTGCGGCAATACGAAAATGAAGTCGTGCTGTGCGTCGCCAATCTGTCGCGCTCGGCGCAGGCCGCCGAGATCGACCTGGCCCCCTGGCGCGGCCGCGTGCCGTTCGAATTGCTCGGCCGAACGAACTTTCCGCCGATCGGCAAGAGTCCCTACCTTGTAACTCTGGGGCCCTACGGATTCTTCTGGTTCCTGCTGCGCGAGCCGGAGGCGTCGATGGTCGAGAGCCCGAGGATCTGGGCGGAATTCGAGACGCTTGTCGTCACCGATGGCTGGAGATCGCTGCTCCGCGGCCGTTCCAAATCGATACTCGAACGCGATGTGCTTCCGGCATTTCTTGCGAGCCGGCGCTGGTATGCGAATCGAGGCCGGCTGACGACGACCCATATCGTCGGCGCCGTTCCACTCGTGGCAACCGATCCCGATCTGGGAGTTGCGTTGCTCGAGGCCAAAGACAGACGCGAAACCGCAAATTATCTGCTGCCTATGACCATCAAATGGACGCGTTTTGACCGCGAGCGACAAAATCCGAGTGCGCTCGCCGCCGTGCGCCAGGGGCCACGCGAAGGCACCCTGCTCGACGCCACCGCCGATCCCGACTTTGTCTCTCTTCTGCTTGAAAACCTGCGCGCAGGGCGCACCACCGAGTCCGACCATCGTCGAATCGAGTTCGCGCCGACGGCGAGCTTTCCGAAAGACGTCCCGCTCCCGGTGCAAGACGTGCGTGCCGTCGATACGGAGCAGTCGAATACGACGGTTCTTGTCGGAACAGACTACGTCGTCAAGCTGTTTCGGCGCCTCGAGCCGGGCCTCAATCCGGAAATCGAGGTCGGCCACTTTCTCACGGAGACCGTCGCGTTCTCACACGCCCCGCCCCTCCTTGGAACGGTGGAGATGGAGGAAAACGGAGCTCACAGTGCGGTCGCCGTTGTGCACGGTTTCGTGCAAAACCAGGGCGACGCCTGGACGGTGACGAACGCCTATCTCGACCGTTTCGTCGAGGAACAGCGGCTCCTGACGGCCGAAGCCGCCGGCCACAGCGATGAGCAAGCCGCTTATCTGCGGCTGATGGACCACGTCGGGCGGCGGGTCGCCGAGTTGCAGCTCGTGCTTGCCAGCCGTGATGATATCGCCGCGTTCGCTCCGGAACCGATTGCCGCCGGCGATGTACGGAACTGGACGGAAGGCATCCTGCAGCGTGCTGAGCGCGCACTCGGTGACTTGGCACGTCGCCGATCGGACTTGGCGGAAAATGATCTCCAGCTGGTCGATGCGCTCCTGTCCTATCGAGACTCGCTTCCTCTGCGATTGCGCCAATTGCTTCCGGAAACCATCGACGCAATGAAAATCCGTCATCACGGTGATTTTCATCTCGGGCAGATGCTGATCGTCAAGGACGACATCTTCATCATAGATTTCGAAGGCGAACCGCGCCGCAGCCTCGAGGATCGCCGGCGCAAGGCCCCGGCCGCCCGCGACGTTGCCGGCCTGATCCGGTCGATCGACTATTCCGCAACGGCTGCGCTCGAGCGTGCACTCAAATCAGCGCCCGATGAACACGGCAAGCTCGCCCATGCGCTCGAGGATTGGCGCGAACACTCCGTCACCGCCTTCATGTCGGCGTATCGCTCATCGTTAAGCGACGCGAGACTTTGGCCGCCATCGATCGAGGCCGCCGATCGTCTTCTTGATTTTTTTCTGTTGGAGAAGGCTTTCTACGAAATCGAATACGAGCTCGCGCATCGGCCTGATTGGCTGCGGGTGCCGCTGGCCGGCACCTGGCGCATCCTCTCGCGTTCGGAAGGCGCGCCGCAATGAGCTCGCTCACGCCGGAAGCCTATGCCGTCATTGAGGGTCGCCATTCCGATCCTTTCCGCTATCTCGGCCCGCATGTCGAAAATGACTCGTCCGTCGTTCGCGTGTTCCTTCCGGATGCCGAGGAAGTTGCCGTCATCGACGAAGAGGGTCACGAAAACGATCTTCAACGCATCCATGATGCCGGCCTGTTCGAGGGCCGATTATCCAATGGACCGCGACACTATCGCCTGCGCGCGCGCTATGGCGAACGGCAGGTCGAGCTCGAAGACCCCTACCGCTTCCCCCCGATCTTGTCCGAGTTCGATCTCTATCTGCTGGGCGAAGGGACCCATGTGCATCTTTACGAAAAGTTGGGCGCCCATCCGATGGTGCTCGACGGTGTGTCGGGCGTCGCCTTTGCCGTTTTCGCGCCCGCGGCCAAGCGCGTCAGCGTGGTTGGCGATTTCAATCTATGGGATGGACGCCGCCACGCCATGCGCGTGCGTGGCAACGGCTTTTGGGAAATTTTTGTGCCCGAAGCCCGAGCCGGCGACAAATATAAATATGAGGTCGTCGGCCCGGGCGGCCACCCGCTGCCGTTGAAGTCCGACCCACTGGCCTTCGCTGCCGAACTGCGACCGCGGACGGCTTCGATCGTGGTCGACCGCGAGACGATCCAACGGCCGCAGCCGGCACCTGGCGGCGTCAATGCCTTGAGTGCGCCGATATCGATCTACGAAGTCCATCTCGGGTCGTGGCGGCGACATCCACAACATGGCGGCCGTTGGCTGAGCTACCGCGAGTTGGCGGAGGAATTGCCAGCTTACGCGAGCGACCTGGGGTTCACGCATGTCGAATTCCTGCCGATCAGTGAACACCCGTTCGACGGATCCTGGGGCTATCAGCCGACCGGACTTTTTGCGCCCACCAGTCGCTTCGGCACTCCGGCCGACTTTGCCGCCCTGATCGATGCATGCCACCAAAAGGGCCTGGGCGTCATTATCGACTGGGTGCCGGGACATTTCCCTGACGATCCCCATGGCCTCAGCCGTTTCGACGGGACGGCACTGTACGAGCATGAAAATCCAAAGCAGGGGCGCCACCTCGATTGGAACACGCTCGTCTACAATTATGGGCGCACCGAAGTCGCAAACTTCCTGTTGGGCAGCGGATTGTTCTGGCTCGATCGCTACCGCATCGACGGGCTGCGCGTGGATGCCGTCGCTTCCATGCTTTATCTCGATTACAGCCGGCCCGAAGGCGGCTGGGTGGCGAACAAATACGGCGGACGCGAAAACCTCGACGCCATCAATCTGCTTCGCCGTTTCAATTCGGAGCTGTTCTCACGATTTCCCCATGCGACCACGGCGGCAGAGGAGTCGACCGCTTGGCCCATGGTATCGAGGCCGGTGGATTGGGGCGGTCTCGGGTTCGGCTACAAGTGGAACATGGGATGGATGCACGACACGCTCGAATACGTCAGTAAAGATCCGATCTACCGCAAGCATCATCACGGCCAAATCCTCTTCGGCTTGCACTATGCGTTCTTCGAGAACTTCATCCTGCCGCTCTCCCATGACGAGGTTGTGCACGGCAAACGTTCGATTCTCGGGCGCATGCCGGGCGATGAATGGCAGCGTTTTGCCAATCTGCGCGCCTATTACGGCTTCATGTTCGCTCACCCCGGCAAGAAGCTCCTGTTCATGGGCAGCGAGTTCGGCCAGGAGAACGAATGGCGCCATGATCATTCGCTTGATTGGCATCTTCTCGAGCACCCCCGGCATGCGGGTGTGCAGGCTTTGGTCCGTGATCTCAATCGTCTTTACCGGACGATACCGGCTCTGCACGAACTCGACTGTGAGGACGCCGGATTCGAGTGGTTGGTCATGCATGACGCCGAACGCAGCGTGTTCGCGTGGCTGCGCAAAGGACGCCAGACGCACGAGCGTTGCCTGGTGGTGGTGAACTTCACCCCCGAGGTCTATCGCGACTACCGCGTCAAGGTGCCATTTTCGGGGGCATGGCGCGAGATCCTCAACAGCGATTCCGCGCTGTACGGCGGCAGCAATATCGGGAACGCGGGCGCGGTCACGACGTTGGACGGGGGCGCAGTTCCCGAGGTCAGCCTTGTTGTTCCGCCACTTGCGACAATTTTTCTCGTTCCGGAGCGCTAGTGTGCGGATTTCGGCTGGGGCGCCGCATCCGTTGGGAGCCACCTGGGACGGGCGCGGAACTAATTTTGCGCTGTTTTCGGCGAATGCCGAAAAGGTCGAGCTTTGCCTATTCGACAGTCATGGTCGGCGCGAGATCGAGCGCATCGCGCTGCCGGAACGCACCGAGGACGTCTGGCACGGCTACCTCAACGATGTCGTGCCGGGACAACTCTACGGTTACCGCGTTCACGGCCCTTATCAGCCCGAGCGCGGATGGCGTTTCAATGCGTACAAGCTCCTCGTCGACCCTTATGCGAAGCAGCTGGCAGGGCGCCTGGTCTGGAGCGACGCCCATTTCGGGTATCGCGCCGGCAGCGCGCGGGCCGATCTCTCGTTCGACCGGCGCGACAACGCGCGTGGAATGCCGAAAAGCGTCGTGGTCGACGAAGCCTTCACCTGGGGCGAAGAACGTCGACCGTCGATCCCCTGGCAAGACACCATCATCTACGAGGCCCACGTCAAGGGACTGACTCAACTTCGCGAGGATGTGCCGCCCGCTTGGCGCGGGACATACCGCGGGCTGACGGCACCGGCGGTGGTCGACCATCTCAAGCGTCTAGGCGTCACCGCAATTGAACTGCTGCCGATTCACGCTTTTATCGATGACCGGCATCTGGTCGAGCGCGGCCTTGGCAACTATTGGGGCTACAATACGCTCGGCTTTTTCGCGCCCGAGATGCGTTATGCCGCGGACGGGCCGCTCGATGCGTTTCGATCTACCGTGTCGCGACTGCATGATGCCGGCATCGAAATCATCCTCGATGTCGTCTACAACCATACTGCGGAAGGCAATCATCTCGGCCCGACTCTGAGCTTCCGCGGCATCGACAACACCTCGTATTACTGGCTTCTCCCCGATCAACCCCGCTACTACGACGACTTCACGGGCTGCGGAAATGCACTCAAGCTCGCGCATCCGCGCGTGCTGCAGATGGTCATGGATTCGCTGCGCCATTGGGTGCAGGTTTGTCACGTCGACGGCTTCAGGTTCGATCTCGCAAGCACGCTCGGCCGCGGCGCCAACGGTTTTGATGGTGGCGTGGCCTTCTTCGCGGCCATCCGGCAGGATCCTGGTTTGGCCGGAGCCAAGC
>Ga0318551_10000348_pt1 | contig 13691 bp, 27 predicted proteins | sample GRESIP082b2f19_FD_203511 | JGI IMG/M metagenome (GOLD analysis project Ga0318551, IMG submission 203511) | Tropical soil microbial communities from Luquillo Experimental Forest, Puerto Rico - GRE.SIPMG.082b2f19 | ecosystem: Environmental > Terrestrial > Soil > Tropical forest > Bulk soil...
CAGCAGCTCTTTCAGATGCTCAAGGCCGGGCAGGTCGTGCGCGCCGGGCGCGGCAAGTACGGGCTCCCGCCGGAGGTTTTCACCGGCAACCCAGGCAGTCGGGAGGATGACGATGACTGACCGTTTAAACGGGCGGAACGTTCCTTATGATTCGCGCTCTCCGGAGGCTCTAAAAAAGCCCTGCCATAAGGAAAAATCCGGAAAGAAAAGTTCAGCAATAACAAAGCGTTGGTATCAGCGAGGCAGGCCTAAACAGGCCTATTTTAGGGACTTTGGGCCCCTATATAGGGCTGAATTTAATAAGAACCGGGGGCCTCGGGTACGATGACCCCCTCTCTTGACGACAAGATCGCCTGCCTGACCCGCGAACTCCGGCTGCGTCGCCGGGTCTATCCGAACCGGGTCGCGGACGGCCGGATGTCCGCCGCCGAAGCCGAGCGCGAGCTGCTCGTGATGCAGGCGATCCTGAGCGACCTGCTCGACCAGCAGCCGGACCTGCTCCAGGCGAGCCGGCGATGAGCGCCCCGGACCCGATCGAGGTCGAGCCGCCCCGGAAACGGAAGGGGCCGCGCGACCTGACCCTGCGCCGGCTCAAGGCTGGCGAACAGGTGCTCAAGACCCACAGCCCGCAGGCCCAGCACGGCGCGTACTGGACCTGGGTCGAGAGCGGCCATCTCGCCTCCGCCAACGTCTGCGCCCGGCTTGAGCGGCTCGGGCTCCTGACGAGTTCGGACGGACTCCCCGGGATCGGCGACGGCCAGACCTTCGAATTCACCCCGCTCCCGGAGAAAACCTGATGCGCCATCTCAATCCTGCGATGGTTCAAGCCGAGCTGCCCGAGATACCTGGCGGTATCCCGTTTCTCGACGGGATCGGAGAGCGGCGCTGCCTGTGGCCGCTCAGCGGAGCCGGGGCGGATATGCTCGTCTGCGGCGCTCGGCGGGCGGATCGGCCTTATCCGTACTGCGCCGACCATTACGCCCTCGCGGTCAACCCGAGAGCGACTCACGGGGTGCAGGTTTGAGGTCCGTTATTGTCAAGCTGGGTCCGCACCTTAGCCGGGTTGTGAGCATCGTTGCTTGCAAATGTTAAAGCTTTGGGCCCAACTGCTGAGTTAGCGCGAACCTTCGCGCTGCTACCTCTAGGAGATTGGTCTTGCCAGACGGACACACCTACCGCTCGCAGGCGACGCTTCCGGCACCGAAGCGTCCCAACTTCATCCCCTCAACGCCGAACTATCTTAGCTATAACTGGCTCGACAAAGACCCGGATATGGACCTGATCGTTGGGTTGATCGGGGGGAGCGGGCTCAGTCCCGAAGATATCGAGCACGAGACGGAGAAGCTCGGCCACAAGGTCAGCCGCTATACGATCATGGGCTGGCTCTACAAATCAGTAAGGCGACCCCAGAACTACACGATGACGATCGTCGCACTTGCGCTCGGCTACGCCAAGACCTGGGCCCCGCTCGCGACAACCAAGCCGGCCGCAACCGCGTCAACCGGCGTCGCCAAGCCGGCCCGGAGCTTCAAGGCGGAGGGCTCTCATGCCCACCATTGATCCGATCCGGCTCGCTCAGTTCATGGTGTTGCCCGGAGCCGCCGAACTGGTCGAGGCGTTCGCGGCGCTCCCGCCGGGCGAGGTCCGCGACAGCGCGGTTTCGCACGTCCAGGTTCTCGCTCGTGCTTGCGGCTGGCAGCCGCCCGGCCCTTTCGAGAGCCGACATATGGCGGCGACGCTCCCGCCGCCCGACCCGTACCGACCCGGCGGGCGACCGCCGAAGCTCGCGAGCCCGTTCGCGGCCGATCTCACGGCGCAGTCCGTCGAGGGCCAGATTGTCGAGCGCGCGCTTCGCGGGGAGCCGCCGGCCCAGATCGCCGACGATCTCCGCGTAAAGCTCGGGCTCGTGGCTCGGCTCATGGACAAGGCGCGTCGGGAGGGCGGCGTGATCTTCCCCGGCGATGATCCGAAGCCGGCCAAGCCGAAGACCGGCAAGGGTCGGCTCCGGCGGCAGGCCTACGGGGTGCCGGTCCCGGCTCCGCCGTACTGGTGGGAGGACCAGGACTCGCCGATCTGGGAAAACCCGTCGCTGCTGCCGACCCTCTCGGAGAGCGGGGCCGGAACGCTCGCCGGGCTCGGGCCGCTCGACAGCAAGTCGTTCAAGGTGATGGCCGAAGCCGCCGCCCGGCACGGCCAGACGATGCGGCAGTACATCGCCCAGCGGTTCGAAATCCTGCGCCGGATCGGCGCGGGCGAAATGCCGACCGCCATCGCGATCGATCTCCGGATCAGCGCCTATGCGGTCTATGGGCTGCTGGCCAAGGTCGGCCTGAACCGGATGGCCGTCATGATGGCCGAAAAAACGGCCGTAGACGGCGATCGGCGTTCCGGGGCCCCGATCTACCGGGCCGGCGCGCAACAGGCTCCTACGGGCTCCAGAACAGCCCTAGAGGCCGAAGATACGCGCCGAGGTCCGGGGCGCTGGGGATTCCCGGACCTGGAGTCCTACGAGGCGGCTCGGCGGCGGGTCCGCGAGCTGCGCGGGCTCGGGATGGGCCCCGGGATGATCGCGGGCGAGATCAAACAGCCGCCGGAGTTCGTCAAGAACGCGCTCGACCACTGGCTGGCGCACGGCGTGAAGTGGCCGCCGATCGCGACCCCGACCCCGCGCGGCTACCGGAAAAGGATCGCCACCGGATGATCGTCAAGGTCCAGCGCCCGTTGATCGGCACGCCGTGCACGCGGGGGATGCCGAGCATCATGATCTACGACCAGAACCACGAGCACGAGGCCGTGGTGTTCCGCGAGACGCTCCCGGACTGGCTCGACCGGGAGCTTGATAACTGCCCGAAAGTGTTCGCCGAAGCCGCCTGGAGCGAGCGCTGGGAACGGTGGCGGTTCAGCAGGTCAGCGGAGTGGCAACCTTGGTGACCCCGGCCGAGAGCATCGATAGCGAGTTCGCCCGGTTCCGGGATCGTCGCGCCGCCCTGGCCGAAATCCCCGACCGCGAAACCTGGAAAGCCCGCGTGACCGCGAGCGCGATGCTCGGGCTCGGGGTCCTGCTCGGCGGCGGGTTTCCCGACGCGGCGGCGGCGATCAGCTTCCTGCTTCAGAGCGAATTCCCGGACGAACGCTGGCCCTGGAGCACGCCGCTGTGAACGAAAGGCGAGCCGGCAAAACCCGCACCCTGACGATCTCGATGTCAGCCGAGACGCGGGCGGCTATCCAGGTCCAGGCGGAGCGGTCCGGGATGTCGCTCTCTGCGGTTTGCGAGGCGTGGATAAGGGATGGTTGGCGGATCGAGCAGTTCTTTCGGGCGCTGGACCTTCGGCGGGAGCAGGACCGATGACCCGCAGCCGCTTCCCGGACGCGCCGCCGGAGATCGCCCGGCTCCCGGTTGAAGCGCGCGGCTACCCGGTCCCGCACTTCGTCTCCTGGGTCGATGGCGCGCCGGAGTTCCGGGCGGTCGACTCCCGCAAGATCGCCGAGACGGACCGGCGGCGGGTCTGCTGGATTTGCGGCGGCAAGCTCGGCGGCGTGCTCTGCTTCGCGATCGGGCCGATGTGCATCGTCAACCGGGTCGCGCCGGAGCCGCCCTCGCACCTCTCGTGCTGCCGCTTCGCGGTCACCGCCTGCCCGTTCCTATCGAAGCCGATGGCCAAGCGCCGGCCGATGGAGCGCGGGAGCTACGCGCCGGCCCCGGGGATCATGATCGAGCGCAACCCCGGGGTGATCGCGCTCTGGCAGACCCGGACCTATCGGAGCGAGCGCGATCTAGGCCACGGCGGGCTGCTGTTCCGGATCGGCTCGCCGCTCCGTGTCGAGTGGTGGGCCGAAGGTCGAGCCGCGACCCGGGCCGAAGTGATGGAGTCGATCCGGACCGGGATTCCGAGGCTTTCCGAAATCGCCGAACTCGACGGACCAGAGGCGGTCAACATGCTGCGCGATCACCTAGCCCGGGCGCTCCGCTGGGTGCCGGCGTCATGACCCCGGCGCACGAGCTGCGGCTAGGCGAGGTCCGGGCCTATCTCGATACGCTGCGGGACCGGTTGCCGATGTTCATCGTCACGGACCACCCGAGCGACTGGCCGGACTACTACGTGGCGCGCCTGCACCTGACCCTGCCGGCCGACGTGAGCCCGCCGATCTTCGTTTTCGGGAGCAACCGCGCCGGCCGTCACGGCAAGGGCGCGGCGCTCGCCGCCCGCAAGCACCACGGCGCAATCTATGGCCGGGGTGAAGGTCCGCAGGGATCGAGCTATGCGATCCCGACCAAGGACGAACAGCTAAGGTCGCTGCCGCTAACCGAGATCAACCACGGGGTTTATCGGTTCATCGTCTACGCCGACGATCACCCCGAGCTGACCTTTACCGTGACCCCGATCGGCTGCGGGCTCGCCGGCTACCGGCCGGAGCAGATCGCGCCGATGTTCCGCGTCGCCGGGCCGAACGTGACGCTGCCGCCGGAATTCCGCGAGGTCTTGGAGCGCCGGCCGTGACCTGGGGTGATCGCCTTCAGACGATAGTGATCGGCTTCGCCGCCGGGTGGTTGTTCGTAGGCCTCTGGAGACGACGGCAATGAGCTTCCCGATGCCCGGCCGACCGGTCCGCCTAATCGTCTGCGGCGGGCGCGACTTCAAGGACGCCGACTGGCTGCTGAAGGTGCTCAACGTCTGGGAGTCGATCTTCGGCCGCGAGAACCTCGTGATCATCCAGGGCGGCGCTCGCGGGGCCGACGCCTACGCCAAGGCCTGGGCCGAATCCCGCGAGATCGCCTGCGAGACGTACCCGGCCGATTGGGACAAGCACGGCAAAGCCGCCGGCCCGATCCGCAACCAGGAAATGCTCGACCAGCACCCCGACTTCGTCCTGGCCTTCCCGGGCGGGAACGGGACCGCCGATATGGTCGCCCGGGCCCGCCGGGCTGGCGTACCGGTCGCGGAGGCCAAGCTATGACGCCGGAAGAATGGGTGGCTCACCATGAGCGGATGCGGATCAAGGCCCTGGCCGAGCTTGAAGCGGCGAAGGCCGACTATTGGCGTCAGCGGCGGCGGCTTGAGGCGGCGACCGCCCGGCTGGTCTGCGGGTATCTCGCGGTGGCCGTTTTCGCGCTGATCCTGGCGAACGTTGACGATCGGTCGGACTGGCGCTGGTTCAATATCGGGCTTGCCGGATCGAACTGCGCGCTCGCGCTCCGGCGGGCCCTGGCGCTCCCGGTCAAGGAACCTTGGCCATGAGCGTCCTGATGGTGTCGATGGGGCTCGCGACCGGCGACGACAACGGGACGGTGGGGAAGTATCTCGCCGCGTTCGATCCCGACGCCTATCAGGGTCGCGGCTTGATCCGCTGGACCCGGGATCGGTCCAAGGCCATCGCCTTCCCGGACTTCCCGGCCGCCGCCCTGTTCTGGAAAACCCGGTCCAAGGTGACGCCGACCCGGCCTGACGGCCGACCGAACCGGCCGCTGACCGCCTACAGCGTCACGTTCGAGACGATCCCATGAGCATCAAGGCGGACCTGCTCGGCTCTGGCGGCTCGGGCGAACCGGTCCCGGGGCGGCGGATGTTCGTCGGCGACGGGATGCTTCACAAGGTCGGCTCCCGGACCTGCGCCGGCTGCGATCTCTGCTGCACGGCGATGGGTGTCGAGGAGATCGAAAAGGGGATGGGCGAGCGCTGCCGTCACCTGACCGGCGAGCCCGGCCGATCCTGCGGCATCTACGCCGATCGTCCGCCGAGCTGCCTGACCTTCGCCTGTCTCTGGGTTCGGGAGGAGCACGTCCTGCCGGACGACATGAACCCGGCCCTGTGTGGCTTCGTAGTCGCCCACATCCCGCAGCGGCAGACGGATCAAGCCCAGATGTTCACGGTCTATCCGGACCCGGAGCGGCCGGACGCCTGGAGACGCCCGCGCTATCTCAACCAGCTTAAGCGGCTCGCGCGGATCACGAACATCATGGTGGTGATCGGAGCCGGCGACGGCGCTCGCGCGGTGATCTCGCCGCGCGGATCGATCCTGAGCCGTGCGAACCGGCCGGACCTGTTTCCAGGCGGTCTGACGGTGGGCTGCCCGAGGGAGGAATATCGATGAACCGCCCCGACGAAGAACCCCGGACGTTCCGCGATAGCGATGAGCTGTATAGCGAAGCCCGCCGCGAGGCCCGGCTGCTGGAGATCAACGAAACGCTGCTCAGGTTCGCCGCCGCCGCCGAGCCGATCGCGGTCGCGATCCTGCTCGAATCCGCCGCGCATCTGACCGAGCAGGCGAGAACGCTGCTCCGGCAAGAGGCGTCTCGTCTATGAACCGGCTCGAAACGGTCGCGGTGCAGATCACCTTGCTCCGGCTCGCCGAGGCTTACGAAGCCGGCGACCAGACCCGGGCCGACCTGACCGAAGCCGCCGACCTGATCGGCCGCGTCCCGGCGCTGGTGATCGCCGCTGGAGCGCTCGCGGATATCGTCCGGACGGTCGGGGCCGGGCAGTACGTCAGCCGCGTCCGCTGCGCCGATACGCTCAAGGGATGGGAGGCCTGCTTCGCCGATGACTAGGCTCAACGCGCCATGGACTGACGAACAGGTCGCCGGGCTCAACGCTTGGCAGGCCTGCGGCTGGGTCCATCCCTTTACCTGCGGGAGCGGCGACCGGAGCGACGCCCGGCATAGCGCCTATCAGGCCGAGCATGGCGGCGATCTCGGCCAGCTTGTCGCCGGCCCTGACGGCTGGGTCTGCCCCGCCTGCGGCTACCGCCAAACCTGGGCGAACGACTTCATGGCCAAGGGCGCGCCGCCGGACCCGTTTGACCTGACGAGAGAGCTAGACCCATGAAACCGATATCGACCGCTCGACCGACTGCCCGACCGCCCGCGATGACGACGCTGCTCCGGCGCTACTCGCTCGCCCGGATCGAGGTGCTGTTCACGCTTCATGGGATCACCGTCCGGGCATGGCCGGATAGCTTCAACCCGCTCGTGGCCGAGCGCCGCGCCGCCGGGTTCGCCGGGGCCGGGAGCGTCAGTATCGCGGAGGCTGAAGCGATAACGAGCGGAGCTATGGGCGCCATCGCCCAGGCGAACGGCTCGGGGATGGACGAAGCGCTGATCGGGCTCGCGGCCGAGCTTCAACGGGTGATGCCCGGATGAGCCCGGCTCAAGCCGCCTATGAGGCCTTTACCGATGGGCTCGGCGCTCCGGCCTGGGACCTGCTCGACCCGGCCATTCAGCAGCGCTGGACCAACGTCGCGAATGCGTCGGTGTTCTCGGTTCTCCACTGCGATTCCCACGATCATCGGAGCGGGCTCCGTGTTGGCCAGGAGGTCTACAAGGCCGGCGGCGACTACACGTTTCGGGGCAGAGTCGCGGTAATCTTCGCCAAGCGCGCCGGTCAGGTCCGGCTCGTGGTCGAGAACCCGGACGGGATGCTGATGATCCTGAATCCGGCTCAGGTGGAGGCGGTCCAATGATGACCAGGACCGAGGCCGCGATCGTAATGCTTTCCGGCCTCGCTATCGCCGCCGTGAACGTCTGGCTCGCGGTCGGCTTCGATACGTCGGGCGGCTGGCGGATCATCAACGGGACGGTGGCGATCGTCTGCGCGGTCGCGTCGCTCAAGATCGGCCGGGACAGCCTCCGATGACGAAAAAGCTGCCCGAGCCCGGATCGGAGGAGGTGATTATATAGTTTGCAAACCGTGGCGCGGTGGCGGCGCGCGTGAGCGCGAGCGCTCTCTACCCTTACTTCTTCGGTGACGAGGGCGCGGCCGGCTTCGGCTTCGGCGCTTTGGCAAGTCGCTTCAGCCGCTCGTTGAAGCGGCCTTCGTCGTCGTCCGTCTCAAGCTGGCGGGCGAGTTCGCGGAACTTGTCAACCTGCGGTCTGTCGTTCAATGGTTCAGCTTCCTGTCGGCCGAGAGATCGGAATCATACGCTCGGCGCTGCGAAGAGACCACCATGCCGCCCAAGATACTCGACCCTGTTCCGCTCGGCCGCATCTTCCTCTCGCTCGACAATCCGCGCCACGTCCCCCTCGCCACCGAAGACGAGGTGATCGAATACCTGTGCGACAAGGAGGACGTCTGGCCGCTGGCGCGGGACATCGCCAACCACGGCCTCAACCCCATGGAGCGTTTCGCCCTTGTCCCCGTGGCGGGCCAGAAGGGCGCGTACACGATGGCGGAGGGCAACCGCCGTCTCTGCGCGCTGAAGCTTCTGGCGGACCCGGATCGGGCGCCCGCGCGCCTGCGCAAGGGCTTCGAGGGGTTGGCCAAACGGTGGACGCCGATCAAGACCGTGTCGGCCGTGGCGTTCGACAACAATGATGACGTCCGTCTATGGCTGGAGCGCATCCACAACGGCCCACAAGGCGGCATCGGCCGCAAGCCGTGGAACGCCGACCAACAGCAGCGGTTCAGCGGTAGTAGCAAGAACAGGATCGCCTTGAAGTTCTTGGACTACGCAGTCGGCGAGGGGATGCTCACCGAAGAGCAGCGCAAGGGCAAACTGACAACGGTACAACGGTTCCTTGGCATCGACGTCTTCCGCGAAGCGATGGGCCTTGACCAATCCAACCCAGAAGAACTTGCAAGGACCCGCCCCAAACCGGAATTCGACGCGATAGCCAAGCGGTTTGTTCGCGACTTGCTTGAGGGCAAGGACGTCAACTCGCGCATGAACAAGCGGGAGGTCATCGAGTACTCACGTCCGCTTAGCTCACTACCAGGGGTGACTGCGACGCGGATCGAGGCCGAGCCTTTGGCGGAGGGCGCAGTCGACGATGGCAAGCGCAAGCGGTCCCGGAAGGGCAAGCCGAAGAAGCCGGAGAAGGCGCGCCATGTTGAGCACGCCGACGAAATTGCGTCGTCGCTCAGGAGCTACGGCAACCACAAACTGATCAGCCTGTATCATTCGATCTGCATGGTTGAACTTGAGAGCCACACGCCCCTCGTCTGCATCGGCGTGTGGTCATTCATGGAGACCCTGACTGCCTGCGCAGGTCGCGCCCCTACAACGGCCTTCGGAGACTTCCTAAGCAATCAGCGCCTGACCAACTACGGGATCACCGGCAGCAAGACCCCGTTCCGGAACGCACTCACGCGCACCCAGGACTACGGTAACACCACCAAGCACGACCCGGTCGCCGTCACATTTAACGGTGATCAGCTGAACAACGACGTGATCACCCTCAAGCCCGTGATCCTGAAACTGATCGAGGAGGCCGCGTCAAAAGCGCCCTGAGAAAGTTCTGGCCGAGCAATTCGAGCGTTGCTAGAACCCTTTGAAATGTCGAGGGGACAAGGGGTTAGGAGATGGCGCGAGGAGCCTCACCGCTGCGATACCCAGGCGGCAAGACGTGCATGCACGACCTGGCCGCGACGGTCCTTCGGCTCAACAGCCTGGAGCGCGGCCATTACGCCGAGCCGTATGCGGGCGGGTGTGGTCTGGCGCTCTCGCTCCTCTACGGCGGCTTCGTCGCCGACATTCATGTCAACGACATCGACCCGTCGGTCTGGGCCTTCTGGGACTGTGTGCTGAACCGCACCGACGAACTGATCGAGCTGGTCGAGAAGACGCCCGTCACCATCGATGAGTGGCGAAAGCAGCGTGAGGTCCATCGGGCGATGAACGCCGCCGATCCGCTCGCCCTTGGCTTCGCGGCCTTCTTCCTGAACCGGACCAATCGGTCGGGCGTGATCGCAGGAGGCGGGGTGATCGGAGGCCTGACCCAGGCCGGTGCCTACCCCATCGATTGCCGGTTTCAGCGCGACGATCTCGCTAGGCGGATCAGACGCGTCTCGCGGTACAGAGACCGCATTCATCTGACCAATCTCGATGCAATCGATTTTCTCAAGAAGTGCGCGGCTGAGCTTCCTTCCAACTCCTTCCTCTTTGTAGATCCCCCCTACTATAAGAAAGGCTCCAGCCTTTACACGAACTTCTACAAAAAGCAGGATCACGCCACGCTGGCGGCGAAGATGTTATCAATCGAGCTGCCCTGGATCGTCACTTACGACGATGTTCCCGAACTCCGGGCTCTCTATCGTGATCGCCGCCAATACAGCTTCGATATCCAATACTCGCTCCTTGTGAAGCGCGTCGGGACAGAATTGCTCGTTGCGTCGAAGGGGCTGAAGATACCCGAGAGCGCGCGGTCGAGGCAGGTAAATAGGCCGCAATACCGGACTGCGGCCTAGCGCTTTCGGGCCTTGGTCTTCCAGCGAGATCGCCGCTTCTGCTTAAGCGGTGGCGGCGGCTTCGGCCCCGAGACCAGTCCTTCGGTAGGTCAGGCGCTTCCCGACGACACCTAACAGCGTGCGCTCGGCCCGCTCCTTGTCGTCGACACCGAGCGCGATCCGGTGCGAATAGCGGAAGTCGAACTCGGCCAGATAACGGTGAAGGTGCTTCTCGGCGCAGTGCTGGTAGACGCCCCGCATGCCGCGCTTGAAGATCGCGAACGAGCCTTCGATGATGTTGGTGGAGATCGAGACGCCGTTCTCCCAACGGCCGTATTCCTTGCCTTGGTGATACACGGTGTAGTGGGCCGCGACGGTCTTGCCGACCCGCTTGTAGTGGCCGGCTTCGTCCGTCATCAGGACCGCTTCGCGGGCGAGGTTGGCCGAAACCATGTCCGCGATGGTCTGCGGCTTGAAGTCGGGCAGAACCATTGAGCGCTTCTTGCCGGTGTTGCGATCGACCAGCGACAGCACCTTCATCTTGTGCCCGATGCCGCCTTCGGGAATCGGAACGCCCTTGCGGTTGCCGATGAAGGTTTCGTCAGCCTCAACCATGCCGCCATCCGAGCCGAAGGGCGCGAGATGGCCTTCGCGCATCGCCTCACGGATGCGGTGGGCGAGGAACCAAGCGGTCTTGTAGGTGACCTCCAGCACGCGGTGCAGCTGGTGCGCCGAGACGCCCTTCTTGCTGGCGGCCATCAAGTGCATGGCCTGAAGCCACAGACGCAGGGGAAGCTTCGACTCTTCGAAGATCGTCCCCATCCGAACCGTGAACTGCTTGCCGCAGTCGCCGCACTTCTTCAGCCCATAGCGGACGCGCTTAGCCGGGTTCGGCTTGATCGAACTGATCCGGCCAGTGCAGCCGCAGTGAAAGCAGATCGGACCATCGGGCCACAGCACGCCCTCGACGTGGGCGAAGGCGGCGGTTTCGTCGTGGAAGATCGGGGCTGAAAGAACGGACATCGCGTTGAATCCTTTGATGGATTCACCCTACCATGGCCGTTCAGGTTTGCAAACTATATAATCGCCTCGGAGGAAGCGAGCCGGCTCGCCAAAGCCGCCGCTCGTGCGTTCGTCGCCTTCCCGGAGCTTGAGCAGGGCCCGGAGCTAGACGACGCGATCGAGACGCTCGCCCGGTTCGGCGAGTTCCTGACGACGCTCGCCGCCGAACTCAAGGCTGCGACCGTCGAGCTTGGCGAGGAGTAGGCCCGATGAAGGACAAATACGATTTCAGCGGTGCGGCGCGCGGCCGGTTCTACAGCGCGACGCTCCGGGCTTCGGTCGCCCGGCTAGACCGGTTCTCGACGCAGCTCGACCGCAAGGGCGGCGCGTTCCTGGCGGCGATGTCCGAGGTCTATCAGGAGGATAACTTCGCCGCCGCGATCGAGGCGCTCGGCGGTGATCTTCAGCTCGTGCTCGCCCTGGCGAAGGAAGCGCTGAAGCCGGAACGGGACCGCCACGCGGCAAGCCTGCGCGACGATCCCGCCGCCGGCCCGCAGCCGAGATCATGAAGGGGACCAAGCCGGCCCCGAAACCGGCGCGGCTCAGATAGTCCGACCTGAGCGCGAGTGCTACCCTGAGCGGCGCTATGTCCCGCCGCCGGCACAAGCCGACCGACCCGCAGGAGATCGCCCGCCGCCGCGCCGAGCGCGCCGATAACGAGGCGGAGATCGTCCGGCTTCGCGGGATCGGCGCAACGGTCAAGCTCGACCGGGCCCGCCGGATCACGTCCGCCTATCGGTCGAGCCCGTTCGTCAAGCTCCGGGAGACGAATACAATCACGCTCGGGCAGGCGGTTGCGGCCGAGTGGCTCTGCGAAGAATGGGCGACCTGGAAAGGGCTCGACGGTCGCCCGGCGCTGGTTGTCCCCGGGATCGCGGACAAGACCTGTCACGCCGAGTTCGTAACCGATCGGATGCTCAAGGCCGGCGTTCGGGTTCGCGCCGTGCTCTCCCTGGTCGGGCCGATGGATCGCGACCTGCTCGCCGCCCTGGTCGCCGCGTCGGTCGAGGATGACGCGCCGATCCCCTGGCGCGAGATCGTCCGGCGCGTGACGGGGATTACCCAGACGGTACGGCAGAGCCAAGCGGTCGCCTGCGCGCTGGAGAACCTGACCCGCGCCTGCCAGCAGCAACCGCCTAGGATGCCCGCCTAGGCCGATCGGGCGACCCGGCCGCTACCTATCTCCCGGAATCCGCTGAAAGCCGCCTACGGGCTTCCTGGAGCCCGGAAATGACGGAGGGCCCCGAGTCGCCCCGGAGCCCTCCAAGCCCAACCTCGCGGTTAGGCGCGGCGCTGATAGCACCGCTACCGCGCTGCGGCTAGTCCCACTGCTTGAGTTCGCCATCGGTCAGGACGTTGAACGAGCGCCGGGCGAAGAACATCACCGTCTCCTGCTCGGCCGGTGACCGGTTCGAACCCGGGAATCCGCTTGAGCGCGCCGACGAACGCCTGCTGGCGGACCGCGATGAAGTAGACGGCCAGCGGTTCCCCGTTGAGCGCGAGCGCCTTGATCACCAGCCCTTTCGGGGTCACCTTGCCGATGAAGCGGTGCGCGCGGTCGGCCGGGTTGTTCGGTTGGTCGGTCATTTGGAGAGCCGGCCCCAACGGTGGAAGCGCCGCAGCTCGGCCGCGTCGTCAGCCCAGCGGTCGGTTTCGTTCGTGGAGCAGTCCTCGCAAGCCTGCGCGAGCAGGGCGACGATCTCCCGAGGGCTGAGCCCTTTGAGGATCAGGGCTTCAAGGGTTTCGGCGGCGTCGGCGGCGTCGTTCATCTCGTCTCTCCGTCTTTCGGTATCAAGACGTTTAAACGCTTTGAGATATACCTGCCAGCACGACTGCAAGCAACGTTGCAAGCGTGCCTGTTGGCCGCACCTCTGCTACAGCCTGTAGGAAGCCCGTAGAACACTGCCGAGCCCGATCCGCTATGTCGGCCCGGATCATCGTGCGTTCACGTTTGTTCTCATTTCGCGGTTGAGTTCGACACCTGTTCGCCAATGTTCGGTTGATTCTAGGGGTAGGCCGGCGCTCGACCGCTACCGCTAGCAAGGGTGCTTGCGTCCCTAGAGGTTCGGGTGGATATCTTAGCCATCGGGTCGGAGCCGCGACCGGATCACCCCATCATGGCGAAACGTCCCAGGCGACCCGGCAAGCGCTCTGCCGACGCTGCCGCCTATCGTCGCTGGTACAGCACCCCGCGCTGGCGCAGGCGACGGGTCGAGCAGCTCCGGCGCGAACCGTTCTGCGCGATGTGCCTAGCGCTCGGGGTCCACACGGCGGCGACGGTCGCGGACCACGTCACGCCGCACCGAGGCGACCCTGACCGGTTCTGGCGCGGTCGGCTCCAGTCGCTCTGCGCGCCGCACCACGATAGGGACAAGCAGCGCGAGGAGTTGATGGATCGGCCGCTAACGGTCGATGCCGATGGCTGGCCACTGAACCGTCTCGACGCCTGACGCGCGGCGCAGCGAAGGG
>Ga0318551_10000356_pt1 | contig 13483 bp, 10 predicted proteins | sample GRESIP082b2f19_FD_203511 | JGI IMG/M metagenome (GOLD analysis project Ga0318551, IMG submission 203511) | Tropical soil microbial communities from Luquillo Experimental Forest, Puerto Rico - GRE.SIPMG.082b2f19 | ecosystem: Environmental > Terrestrial > Soil > Tropical forest > Bulk soil...
CTCCTGCGCAGCGACGACTACGAGCTGGGCCATCCGCCCGAGGCGTTCGACGACGTGTTCGGGGCGCTCCCAGAGCGCTGGGGCGAGCCGGCGCTGATCGACGTGCTCGCGCCGTCGATCGCGACCGACGAGCAGGAGCGCGCGCGCTGGGGCCGCTTCGAGCGGCTCGGCTCGAACCCGAGCGCGATGCGCGCCGCCGGGCGCATGTTTCGCGAGATCGACCTGCGACCCGTGCTGGCGCAGATCGGCGTGCCCACGCTGATCGTCCACGCGGCGGGCGACCTGGCGATCCCGCGCGGCGTGGGCGTGTACCTGGCCGAGCACATCCCGGGCGCGAAGTACGTCGAGTACGAGGCGCGCGACCACGCGTTCTGGATCCACCCGGAGCCGATCGGCGACGCGATCCAGGAGTTCCTCACCGGCGCGCCCGCAGCGGCATCCGAGGCGAGCCGGGTACTGGCGACGGTCGCGTTCGTGGACGTCGCGCGCTCGACCGAGACGGCGGCGCGGATCGGCGACGCCGCCTGGGTGAAGCTGCTCGGGCGGTACCGGGCGATCGCGCGCGAAGAGCTCGCGCGCTTCCGCGGCCGCGAGCTCGACGAGGCGGGCGACGGCCTGCTCGCGGCGTTCGACGGACCCGCACGCGCGGTGCGCTACGCGCAGTCGGTGCGCGACCGCTCGCGGGCGCTCGGCCTCGAGCTCCGAGCCGGCGTGCACACCGGGGAGTGCGAGCGGGTCGGCGACAAGCTCGCGGGGATCGCGCTGCACATCGGGGCGCGGCTCGCACAGGTGGCCGAGCCGGGCGAGGTCCTCCTCTCCGGTACGGTTCGCGACCTCGTCTCGGGCTCGGGTCTCTCGTTCCGCGACCGCGGCAGCCAGCCGCTGCGTGGTGTGCCGGGCGAGTGGCGGCTGTTCGCGCTGGAGTCGTGAACCGGTTTCCGTGGGTCGCCTCGGGGCATCAAGATGCTCTCCCAGTCGCCGCTGAATGAGCGGTCATGAGGCGCTCATGGGGGAGGGCCACGCCAGGGGTTGCGTCCACTTTCTTCCCCCTGCAGATGCGCGAACGCGTCAATCGTTCTTGCGGGGAAGAAACTGCATGAGAGTTGAGGCAGCGGGGCAACCGCCGGCACTAACATCCGCGCCATGCCGCACTCCAAGCTCTTTTTCGGTTGGATATCTCTTCTTGCGATCTCGCTCAGCTCTGAAGTCAACGGAAACACGCTAGACACCGAGCCGCAGACTCGAAATAGCCCCGTCATCTCGGTCCCCGATCCTGTAAAGGTCGATCCCTTCAGCGGCAGTGCGGGCTATGCGTACAAGATCGAGGTTCCCCCTGGGACAGGTGGTCTGACTCCGGATCTCGAGCTCTCATACAACAGCCTCACACGAGGCACCGAGTACGGCTGGGGCTGGAGCCTCAACCTGAAGCCGGATCGAGCGGTCCAACCGGTTTGGTCCTCCTTCGTACAACGATTCACAGGATGCCTTCGAGCTCGACGGGGATCTTCTGGTTCGTGAGCCGAACGAAATCGCTGGTTCTACGCGTTTCGATCGAGTCCGAACGGACTTCAACAAGATTGAATATTTCGCGGGCAATGGTACTGACCTGCCCCCCGGAAACTGGCCGATTTAGAATGGGAGTTCTCCTCAACCAACGGGAGGAGAACGGGGATGAGGAAGAGCCGATTCAGCGAGGAGCAGATCATCGGCGTGCTGCGTGAGGCCGAGACCGGGCGCAAGGTGGCCGACGTCTGCCGGAAGCACGAGATCAGCGAGCAGACGTATCACCGCTGGAAGCAGAAGTACGGCGGCCTGCAGGTCAGCGAAGCGCGGCGACTGAAGCAGCTCGAGGACGAGAACCGGCGGCTGACAAAGCTGGTGGCGGATCTGAGCTTGGACAAGGAAGCGCTGCAGGACGTGCTGTCCCGAAAGTGGTGAAGCCCGCGGCGAGGCGAGAAGTGGTGGCGTACGTCGGCCAGCGCTTCGGGATGAGCCGAAGCCGAGCTTGCGGGCTGATGCGAATGCACCGGTCGACGTGCCGGTATCGAAGTTGCCGAGGCGACGACGGCGAGCTGCGGCGGCGCATGCTGCAGCACGCCGCTGCGCGGCCGCGGTTTGGCTACCGACGCATTCACGTGTTGCTTCGACGCGAAGGGGAGCTCGTGAACCACAAACGGGTGTACCGACTCTACCGAGATCTCGGTCTGCTCGTACGACGCCGGCGACGCAAGCGGGTGTTGCCGATGCTGCGTCGGCCCAAGCCGACTCCCGCGGCACCGAACGAGCGCTGGTCGATGGACTTCACGGCGGACACGCTGGCGGACGCACGGTCGTTCCGAACCCTGAACCTGGTCGACGACTTCAGCCGCGAGTGCGTCGCAATCGAGGTCGCTCGCTCGATCCCCGGGGAGTGGGTCACTCGCGTGCTCGACCGCCTCGCGGCCGAGCGCGGACTGCCTCGGACGATCGTGGTCGACAACGGACCGGAGTTCGCGGGCCGAGCGCTCGACCAATGGGCGTTCGAGCGCGGCGTCGAGCTCCACTTCATCGAGCCGGGCAAGCCGGTCCAGAACTGCTTCGTCGAGAGCTTCAATGGGAAGTTCCGCGACGAGTGCCTGAACCTGAACTGGTTCACGAGTCTCTCGGACGCGATCAAGAAGATCGAGGCATGGCGAGTCGACTACAATCGGCATCGCCCTCACAGCTCGCTCGGGGATCTTACCCCTGAGGACTTCGCGCAAGAGCGCTTCAAGGGACGGAGAAGACAAGAACCGGAGAACCCTCAGTTCGAGCTGGCCAGTGAAGGGCGGCAGGTCAGAACCGCAATCCGTTAGAAGGCAGATGGCTCTCCCTCGTCGCCTGTTCCTCTTCGGTACTTCGATCCTGTGCGCGGGCTGCGCCCCGTCTTGGTATCGCGGCTCAATTGCCGTACTGGAGGGTAGCAATCTTGAGGTGGTCCAGAGCGACCATCTTCTAGGTGACCGCGTTCGCCAATGACGCGCGCGAGTCCACCGACGCCGTTCACGGGTACTGCGACAGACTACGCTCGTCACCGCCCGCCGTACCCCGAGGCGTTTCTCTCCGCTTTGCGTGGCTGCGCAAAGAGCACCGGCCACGGCTCGTTGCTCGACCTCGCGTGCGGTCCCGGCCGCGTCGCGATTCCGATGGCGCGTCATTTTGCGCGCGTGCTCGCGGTCGACGTCGAGCCCGACATGATCGCGGTCGGCGAGCAGGAAGCGACCGCGCGAGGCGTAACGAACATCGCTTGGCTCGTCGCGCGCGCCGAGGACCTCGAGCTCGCGCGCGCCTCCATCGAGCTGATCACGATCGGCGAAGCGTTCCATCGTCTCGATCAACGCGCGATCCTCGCCGCCGCGTTGCGTTGGCTCGAGCCGCGTGGCGCGATCGCAACGCTCGGCGGCGAGCCGGTGTGGCGGGGTACGGAGCGTTGGCAGCTTGCGCTCGTCGACGTCGTCGATCGATGGACGCGAGGCGCGGTGCGCGATCACAATGCCGGACCGTGGGGCGGGCCCGATCGAGAGCTACTTACCGCGGGTTTCGCGGTCGAGGTGGGCGAGCACACCGTCGAGCGCGTATGGACGTGCGATGAGCTGATCGGCCTGATGCGCTCCACGTCGATCGCCTCGCGTCAGGCGATAGGTGACGGTGCGGACCGATTCGCGGCCGAACTCCGCGCAGCGCTGCTCGCGGTCGACCCGAATGATCGCTTCCCGACGCGACAGCGCTTCAGCTTCACCGTGGGTACTCGGCGCACGGGTTAGATCGCATCGACGTCGTACCGTCGACTGCAGACGCGGCAATGATCGGTAGCCACGATCTTCAGACGAGAATGGACGATGGCGACGAAACACCGCGCGAGCAATCGCGGTCAGGAGACCTAGGCACCCTGGAGCAGCGCAAGCAACGAAGCCCTCGGACAACGCGTTCATCGAGTCGTTCAACGCGACGGCTCGACGAGAGTGCCTCTCGCAACACTGGTTCACGAGCCTCGAGGACGCCCAGCGCACGCTGGACACCTGGAAGGACGACTACAACAACACGAGACCGCACGGCAGCTTGGCGGGGGTTCCGCCAGCGAGACATCGGAGCGGTGTAGACTATGGCCCAGGACCTCAGATACTCGACAACTCGCGCTTTTCGACTGACCAGAGTCTGAGGGGGGACCAACAACCGGAGAACTCTCAGCTAGGGCTGGCCAGTGAAGGGGGGCACGTCAGTTCTGGTATCGCTACGGCGGGTGGGGGATCTTTTCGGGGTTCTTCTTCTTTCTGTTTCCCGTGGTGGCGCCACGAGGGGCGGATTGGTGGCAGTTCCTGCGCCCGCGCGGACCGCTCACGCTCTCGGATCTCCCGTTCATCCTCCTCGATCTGGCTGTGGCTGCGCCCTTTACGGTTCTTCTTCCCGCATGGGGTCTCGCTTCTTCCATGACAGCCCCTGATGTCGCCGTCATGCGGTCGGGCCTCAGGCTGGTACCCCTCCCGATCTGGCCACAGAAAGACGTTCCCTGGGAGGACATCAGCCGCTTCGTCGTGCGGGAGCCAAGGCGTAGCCGGCGACGAGATCCAGTGATCCACTACGTGTATCTCCGCGACGGCTCCTACTTTCCAATCTTCAACCGCGCGATGGCGAACTGGCAGCCTCTCGTCCAAGCGATGGCCGCGCACGTGACCTTGGAACACATCTAGGGTGGAGTTCCGCCCCGTTGCTCTGCGGCCCCCCTCCGGCTAGCCTCGCGCACGCTTTGAGTTCCCGGGGGGGCGGTTCGGTGCGGCGGGATTCGCGCGCGTCTGCGGCTTTGGCCGCGCTCGTGGCGGGCGTGCTGCTGTTGGCACCACTGGCGCGCGCGGACAACCCGCCGGAGCTCACCCAGGCCATCGCGACCACCAAGACGGCCTTCCCGAAGCTCGTGCAGTTCAGCGCGGACGAGGAGCACTTCCTCACTGCCGTAGACGACGCCGAGCTCGCCAAGGTGAAGGACCGGCTCTCGGGCGGGAAGTGGGACGCGGACCTCGAGGCGGCGGTGTACGTCATGCTCGAGGGCTTCTCGCGCATGCAAGGGCCGGCGCAGACCTTCGGGCGGAACCTGACCAGCGAGCTCGCGGGGCTCGCCGCGACCAGCCACGACAAGCCGACACTGGAAGGTGTCGCGCGGGTGCTCGACCGCTTCCTCGAGGACCAGAGCCACCCGTTCTCGATCCTGGCGCAGGGGCTGCTCGCCGAGAAGATCCGCTGCGGCGCGGCGTCCGAAGGCGACGACCAGCTGGTCGCGTCGATCACCAAGGCGGTGAACCCCGACAAGGAGTACGACTTCGGCTCGACCGACGGCACGGTGGCCGACCGCTTCGGCATCCATCCCCATGCGGACCTGTTCAGCGTCGCGGCGCGGGGGCCGCGGGTCGCGGCGGCGGGCTATTTCGGCTCGGTGCTGGTGTCGCAGGACGCGGGCGAGCACTGGGACGCGCCGGCCACGGGCACCGACGAGCCGTTCTACGCGGTGACGTTCGGACCCGGCGACGAGCTCTGGGCAGCCGGGCGCGCCGGGGCGACCGTCCATTCCAAGGACGGGGGCCGCAGCTGGCTGCGGCGCCCCACACCGTTCCAGCGCCACATCTTCGGGCTCTACGCGAGCGCGCCGGACACCGCGCTCGCGGTGGGTGACTACGGGCTGCAGCTCCGCACCGAGAACGGCGGCGAGCGCTGGCTCTGCATCCCGCGCGTGCAGGACGTGATCCTCGGCCGGCTGGCCCCCGTCGAATCGGACGCGGTGGTGGTCGGCGAGTTCGGCACGATCGAGCGCCTGCCGGCGGGCATCCCGCCCGGAAAGCGCGGCGTGCTGCACGGCGTGCCCGACGACACCTACGTGTACGACTCGTGGTTCGACGCGAGCGGCAAGGTCGGCGTCGCGGTCGGCCTGGCCGGGACGATCCTGCGCTCGGACGACGGCGGGGCGACCTGGGACAAGGTGCAGACGGCGCTCACGCAGGACCTGTTCGGCGTGGGCGGGTTCGGCACGCACGTCGTCGTCTCCGGCGAGGGCGGACTGCTCGCGCTGTCGAGCGACGGCGGGCAGACCTTCGCGCGCGCCGACTCGCCGCCGCTGCCGATCCCGCTCTACGACGTCGACTTCGGCGACGCCGAGCACGCCTATTCGGTGGGCCCGCGCGGGCTCATCCTGCGCTCAACCGACGGCGGCGCGCATTTCTCGGTCGTGCACGGGGGACCCGGCTCGTGACTCCGGCGGAACGCTTCTCCCGCTTCTTCGCGAAGCGGCGCAACTGGTTCGCCGCGGTGATCGCGCTGATCACGCTGTTCTTCGCGTACCAGCTGCGCCACCTCGAGATCTACACGCAGTTCCTCGACCTCCTGCCGCGCAACCACCCCTTCATCAAGACCTACGAGACCTACCGCGAGGTCTACGGCAATGCGAACACCGTGGTCGCCGCGGTGGTGGCGAAGAACGGCGACATCTATCAGCCCGACGTGCTGCGCGCGGTGCAGGCGCTCACCACGGAGCTCGATTCTTCGGTCGTCCCGGCGGACATCAACAAGGAGCCGGCGAGCCACTACGTGACGCCGCGCGGCGCGGTGGCGACGGTGGTGCACGCGCTCGTCGCGGCGGCCGACAAGGTCTTCCACGGCAACACCGCGGTGGAGACCGAGACGGGCGTCGACCACAACCTGGTCACCAGCCTCACCGACCGCACCGCGCGCGACTCGCGCGTGGAGCTCGACGGCACGCTGATCTCGCCGCAGCTCGTCGAGACCATCCCCGAGGACGCGGCCAGCCTGGCGGCGCTGCGCGAGAAGGTGCGCCGCAACCCGTCGGTGTTCGGCGTGCTGGTGTCGCCCGACGAGAAGGCGGCTCTGGTGCGCGCCAGCTTCGTGGAGACGCGGCTCGACTACGGGGCGCTGTTCAAGCACATCCAGACCGCCAAGGCCAAGGTCCAGGCGCAGTACCCGGTCGAGGTCTACGTGACCGGCCAGCCGCTCTTGTTCGGCTGGGCCTACGCGTTCGCAACCGAGATTCTGCTCGTGTTCGCGCTGACGCTGGTGGTGTCGGTGCTCCTGCTCTGGGCCTACTTCCGGCGCTTCTACGGCGTGTTCCTGCCGATGTCGGGCGCCGCGGTGAACGTGATCTGGGGCCTCGGCTTCGCGGCCTGGCTCGGCTTCAACCTCGACCCGCTGGTGCTGGTCGTGCCGATGCTGATCACGGCGCGCGCGATCAGTCACTCGGTGCAGTTCGTCGAGCGCTTCTACGAGGAGTACGAGCTGCTCGGCGACAAGAACGAGGCCTGCATCCGCTCGATGGGCGAGCTGCTCTTGCCCGGCACGCTCGCGATCATGACCGACGTCTTCGGTCTGCTCACCATCTCGCTGGCGACGATCCCGCTGGTGTCGAAGCTGGGGCTTCTGTGCGCGTTCTGGGCCACCTCGATCCTGGTGACCGAGATGCTGCTCAACCGCCTCCTGATCCTGTACCTGCCCGCGCCGCGCGAGCGCCGGCACCGCATCTCGCCGCTCACGGCGCGTGTGCTGAAGACCGCCTCGGAGATCGTGGTCTCGCGGCGCGGCGCGCTGATCGTCTCGCTCGTCTTCCTGGTGCAGTCGGTGCTGTGCTTCGGGCTGGCGCTCAAGGTGCCGGTGGGCGAGCACCGGCCGGGCACGCCGATCCTCTACCCCGACTCGGAGTTCAACGTCGCCGCGCGCGAGATCGCCAACCGCTTCTACGGGCTCGACGACCTGCTCGTGGTCGCGCACTCCAACGCCCTCGGCCGCGTCTACGCGCCGGATTCGTTCAAGTTCATCGAGTCGCTGCAGCGCGCGCTCGAGGTGGACGAGAACGCGGGCGGGAGCCTGTCGCTGGTCGATCTCGAGAAGCAGACGAGCCGCCTGTTCCACAACAGCGACCCGCGCTTCGCGATGTGGATGCAGACCACGGCGGAGATCGCGGGCATCTCCTACCTGATGGAGACCAGCGTCCCCGCGCCGGGCATCCTCGACCCCTACCGCTCGCGCGACGGCATGTCGCTCGCGATCCGCGTGTTCTACCGCGACCACAAGGCCGACACGGTGAGCGGCGCGATCGACCGGCTCGAGAAGTTCGTGAACGACGTCCGGCTGGACGGGACCATGGCCGTGCGCATGCTGCCCGCGCCCAAGCCCTGGTACCGCAAGCAGCGCTGGCTCGACGCGCTGCTCGGGCCGCAGCGGCCGAACCTCGAAGTCACCACGCCGGGACCCGGCGGCACGCGGCAGAGCACGCCGATCCCGCCCGGAGCCACACACGTGGACGGCCCCGAGGGCAGCGCAGCCGAGATCCGGCAGGCCGGCTTCCGCAAGCCATGGGAGCTGTGGATCAAGCTCGGCGAGAACGCGGAGTGGCAGGTGCAGCCCAGCGGCACCTGGCTGAAGGACGGCGTCGAGCTGCGCTACGCGGCGGGCTCGATCGGCGTGCTCGCGGCCGCGAACCAGGAGATCGAGACCAGCCACGGACTCTCGCTCGCGATCGTGTTCGTGGCGACGCTCGGCGTGCTGCTCCTCTCGTACCGCTCGTGGGTGCTCTCGTTCATCACGCTGGCGTCGCTGGCGAGCGGCTCGCTCGCCGCGCTGGCGCTGCAGTCGGTGCTGAAGATCGGTATCGACGTGAACACGCTGCCGGTGCAGGCGAGCGGCGTCGGGCTCGGTGCTGATGATCGTCGATGCGCTCGGCGCGATCCTGCTCGTGCCGGCGTTGATCGCCCTGCTGCCGAAGAACTGGCTCGGCACCTCCGACTAGAGCGGGGACAGCTTCTGATACAGCCCCCGCCAGTAGACCAGGGGTTCTTGCTCGGCGTCGATCGTCGCCGACTCGACCGAGCCCATGTAGACCCAGTGGTCGCCCGCGTCGATGGCGTCGCGCACGCGGCAGTCCAGGCTGGCGAGCGCGCCCGGGATGCGCGGGCAGCCGGTCGCGCCGGTCTTGCAGTCGAGGCCGTCGAAGCGGATCGCCTCGCGCTTCTTGTCGGCGAACAGACTCGACAGCGCGCTCTGCTCGCGGCCCAGCACGTTCACCGTGAACGTGCGCGAGGCGTGGATCAGCTGGTTGGTGTTGGAGCCCTTGTCCGCGCACACCAACACCAGCGGGGGATCGAGACTCACCGACGAGAACGCCGAGACCGTCATGCCCATGCGCTCGCCCGCGTGCTGCGAGGTCACGATGGTCACGCCGCTCGCCCAGCTGCCGAGCGTGCGCTTGAACGTGTCGCGATCGACGCTCACTTCACCGCCACCTGGGCCACGTCGCTGAACCTCACCCGGCCCGAGGCCGCCTCGAACCCGCCGAGCGGCACCTTCCCGCGCGGAGTTTCGACGCCGCCGTGCGGCGACGAGATCTCGGTGCCGTAGAGCAGCACGGCCGCGAGCGGGACCGTCCCCGCTTGCGCGGGTGCGCGCAGCTTCCAGGTCACCTTGACGTCGGAGAACTTGCCTGCAGTTGGGTCGGCCTCGATCCCGTACACGTTCACGTAGGTGATGCCGGCCGGGAGCGCGGGGTTGCGCCCGTCGGTGAACTTGGTCTGGGGCTTGCCGTCGGGACCGGTCACCTCGGGCTTGTCGACCACGGCCCAGCCGCGCGCGACGGCGGGCGAGGCCTGGAAGCGCTGGTTCGAATCGACCAGCGCCACGCCGAGCACCGGGCCCGAGCCGCCGTGCACCTCGACCGTCGCGGTGATCTCCTCGCCGGGCTTGGCGCTCGCCGGCACGGAGAGCTTCACGGTCGTCGCGGCGTCGATCTTCTGGATGCCCGCGATCAGCTCGTCGCGTTCGGCCGGCGAGAGCTTCGCGTACGCCGAGTCGTTGGCCGGGGTCTTGATCTGCGCGATGTGCTTGTTCGCCGCCAGCTCTGCCGTTGCCCGCGCCGGCGCGACGCCCACCAGCTGGCCGTCCGTCGCCGACGAGTGACAGCCCGCGCAGTAGGGCGCGACGTCCGTCACGTAGTTCGGCGTGCCGCCGGGATAGGCCGAGGCGCGGCTCGCGAACGCGGTGACGACGACTGCGATCCAGAGACTCCGGGACTTTCTCATGATCCGAACTCCTCGTGGCAGTTGCGACACTGGGCGACCAGCGGCTCGCGCGCCAGGAACGCGAGCTCCGCCGAGCGGCCGGTCGGATGAGCTTCGTGGCACTGTACACAGTTCAGCGCGAAGTCGGGCAGGTTGTGGACCGCGACCGCGTGGAAGTCGTCGGCCCGTGCGACCTCGTACTTCGCGTGGCACTTGACGCAGTCCTCGCGCCACAGCGGGTGGCGCATCTCGTCCGGCTCGCCGAAGCGGCCGGCGACGTACGCCAGCGCGTCCCGCGCCGCGAGCAGCTTCACGCGGACGCGGTTCGCGAAGCTCGCCCCGCGGTGGCAGTCGATGCAGCGGAACTCCGCGTCGTGCGCGAAGTGCGCAGACGCCAGGTTCACGGCGGGGACGCTGCGGAAGTCGCGGGCCTTGCCTTCGTGCAGCGGCGTGTGCGCGTCGAGGTGGCAGCTGGTGCAGAACCCGTTCTGCGACTCGAGCGCGTCGGTCGCCAGCCAGCCGAGCGGGGCCAACGCGAGCAGCGCGGCGAGTGGAAGCCAGAGCCTTCGGCGCACGCCGGTCTGATGCTTCACACCCCGGCCTCGGGTCGCAGGTCGACGAGCGCGAGGTCGGCGACGTTGGTCTCGGTGGGTCCGGTCACGTACAGGTCGCCGAGCGCGGCCAGCACCCCGTGCGAATCGCTCGCGTCGAGCCCCGCCGCCACGTCGCGGCCCAGCGCGCGTGCGCGTGTCAGCGTGGTCGCGTCGCAGAATCCGCCGGCCGCGGAAGTCGCGCCGTCGCTCCCGTCCGTGCCCGCGCAGAGCGCCGTGATGGGCGGCCCGCCTTCGCAGGCGAGCGCCAGCCGCAGCGCGAGCTCCTGCGCGCGTCCACCGCGGCCGGGCCCGCGCACCACCACGGTGGGCTCACCGCCCGCGATCACGAGATCGCAGCCTTCCGCACGCGCGCGCCGGACGTCTGCCGCGAGGCGGCCGGCCACCGCGCCCACTTCGCCGTAGAGCGCGTCCGCGAGCACGCGCACCCGCAGGTTGCGCGCGCGCGCCGCGGCGGCGGCCGCATCGAGGGCGGCGCCGAGCGACGCGATCACGGTGCCTTCGACCCGCGCGAGCACGGGATCGCCCGGCTTCACCGTCTCGGCCAGCTCGCCCCGCGCCCCGCGCTCGAGCCGGGCACGCACGCCGTGCGGGACTTCTTCCTCCAGGCCGCGCGCGCGCAGGACCTCGAGCGCGTCGGCGAACGAAGTCGGATCGGCGGCTGCCGGCCCCGAGCCGACGTCGCAGAGCGCGTCGCCGCGCACGTCCGAGACCGCGAACAGGTGGAGCGCCCTGCCGCGCGCGGCGCGCGCGAGGCCGCCGCCCTTCAGCGCCGACAGGTGACGCCGCACGGTGTTGAGCGCGTGGATGTCGACGTCGCTCTGCAGCAGGAGCTCGGTGGTCCGGCGCTTGTCGGCGAGCGACACGCCCTCGGCCGGTGCGCACCACAGCGCGGACGCCCCGCCCGAGATCAACACCAGCAGCGCCTCGTCGGACGCGAGTGCGCCGGCGAGCGCGATCGCCTCGCGCGCCGCCGCCTCGCTGCGCGCGTCGGGAAGCGGATGTCCGGCCTCGTGCACCGCGATGCCCGGCAGCGCGCGCGCGTGCCCGTCCTTCGACGTCACCGCGCCGCGTGCGATCCGCCCGTCCAGCGCGCGCCGAGCCGCCTCGGCCATGGCGCAGGCAGCCTTGCCTGCGGCGAGCAGCGCGAACGGCCCGGGACCGAGCGCCCTCGCCGCCAGCGCGCGCTCGAGCGCGCGGCCCGCGTGCACCGCGACGAGCGCCGCGCGGTGGACCTCGACCAGCGCGGCGCGCGCGCTCAATCCAGCGGGAACGGCGCCAGCACGATCTCCAGGCGGCGGTTGCGCTGCCGGCCGTCGGCGGTGTCGTTGCCCGCGAGCGGCCGCCCTTCGCCGTAGCCGATGGCCGCGAGGTTCTTCGCGGGCACGCCGCCCGAGGCGAGGAAGCGCGCCACCGTCGCCGCACGCGACGCCGACAGATCCAGGTTCGAAGCGAAGCGCTTGCTCTTGAGCGGCACCGAGTCGGTGTGGCCCTCGACGCGCACCTCGCGGTCCGTCATGCCCTTGATGCCGGCGGCGATCTTCGCGAGCACCGGGCGGCCCGCCGACTTGATCTCGGCGCTGCCGGGATCGAAGAACACCTTGTCGCTCGCGCGCACCACCAGCCGGTCCTGGACCTTCTCGATCTGCAGCTGGCCGCTCTTGACCTCGCCCTGGAGCGAGTCGACCAGGCCCTGGTAGGTGCCCTGGATGCGGTCGATCTCGTCGTCCTTGATCGCGCGCGCGGTGCGCTCCTTCTCGAGCGCCTCGCGCAGCGCGCCGACGCCCGCGCGCTCGCTCTCGATCTGCTTCAGGAGCTCCGCGCGCTCGGCGTCGAGCGCGCTCTTCTCGACCAGGAGCTTCTCCTTGCCGCGGCTCTCGTCGAGCATGCTCTTCTTGCACTCGACCAGATCCGAGCTGAGCGCGCGCTGGCGCGCGACCTCGGCCTCGTAGTGGCCGGGAGCCGCGCAGGCGCTCGCGCAGAGCGCCGCGCAGGCGACGAGCCCCGCGACTCTCAAGCCAGGACGTCCCGCCCGAATGCGACCTGTGCCACCTGCTCGATCCTATCCACCGGCTCGACCTTGAGATTGCGGATCCGCTCCGCGGGAATCTCGGCGAGGTCCTTCTCGTTGGCCGCCGGGATCAGCACGTGCGTCACCCCCGCGCGCCGTGCCGCCAGGATCTTCTCCTTGATCCCGCCAACCGGCAAGACCTTGCCGCGCAGGGTGATCTCGCCGGTCATGGCGAGGTCGGGAGGGACAGGCTTGTCGAGCAGCAGGCTCAAGAGCGCCGTCACGATCGCGATGCCGGCGCTCGGGCCGTCCTTGGGGATCGCACCGGCGGGGATGTGGATGTGCAGGTCGCTCTCGCTGAACAGCTTCGGGTCGAGGCCGAGCGCCCGCGCGTGCGTGCGCACCAGCGAGACCGCGGTCTGCGCCGACTCGCGCATCACGTCGCGGATCGAGCCCGTGATCTTCACCTCGCCCTTGCCGCGCATGCGCGTGGCCTCGATGAACAGGATCTCGCCGCCCGCCTCGGTCACCGCGAGCCCGACCGACACGCCGGGAATCTGCACGCGGCCCGCGACCTCGGGCTCGAAGTGGGCCGGCCCCAGCAGCGCAGGCAGGTCCGCCGCGTCGATGCGCTGCGCCGCCTCGCCGTCGCCCTCGACCGCCCGGCGCGCGAGCTTGCGCGCGATCTTGCCGAGCTCGCGCTCCAGGTTGCGCAGCCCCGCCTCGCGCGTGTAGTTGCGGATCACCGCGCGGATCGCGTCGTCGCTGACCTCGGGCGCGCGCTCGGCGAGGCCGTGCTC
>Ga0318551_10000363_pt1 | contig 13422 bp, 20 predicted proteins | sample GRESIP082b2f19_FD_203511 | JGI IMG/M metagenome (GOLD analysis project Ga0318551, IMG submission 203511) | Tropical soil microbial communities from Luquillo Experimental Forest, Puerto Rico - GRE.SIPMG.082b2f19 | ecosystem: Environmental > Terrestrial > Soil > Tropical forest > Bulk soil...
GAGTGCGCCGGTTTGTGGTTGGGGGGTGAGGAGGGTGATTTGCTGGCGGGTGCGGGAGAGGTGGCGGGCTAGGGTGCGGCAGGTGTTGCAGGGTGCGGGGCGGCAGGTGGCGAGGTGGGTGGCGAGGGCTCGGGCGGCGTCGTCGTATTCGGTTTGGGCGATGGTGAGGAGGTCAGGGCGCGGGGGCATGGGTCCATCCTCGGGTGGTGATCCAGGTTGTCCAGTCTTCGGGCTGGTCGGTGCGGGGGTTGCCGGGTGGGCGTGGGACGCCGGCTTTGTCGTAGGCGTAGCAGGCGGCGGCTGAGCAGACGGCCTGGCCGCAGACGACGAGGCCGTTGGCGGTGGGCCAGGTTGGCTGCCAGGTGAAGCCGAGGTCATGGGCGGCGTCGGCGGCGATGGCGGTCCAGTCGTATCCGGTGCCTTCCATGCCCTCGATGGCCGCGCAGATGGCGGCGCGCTGCGGGTCGGTGAGCGGCTGGCCGGTGTTGGTCATGGTGTAGTCGTTGCCGACGTAGCGGCGGGCGTCCTCCCAGCCGAATCCTGCGGGGCGGCCTTCCATGACCCAGGGGGTGCCGTTGGCGTCGGTGTGGTGGAAGATCGCGACGTGGTTGTGGAGGTTAGGGCGGTCGCGGAGCGCGGCGCCGAGGCGGATGAGCTTGGAGCCCCATCCGCCGTCCTCAGAGCGGGTGACCAGCACGTTGCCGGGCTTGAGGAGCTTGATGTCGATGGGCATGGGCTCACGCTACGGCGAGGAGCCAGGCGATTGCGAGCCACCGGAGGACGTTGGCGCGTCGCCGCCGTTCCCTGCGGAGGATCGCAGCGGCGGCGGCGCGGTCGGCGGGGGTGCCGCCGCCGTAGCCGTGCCGGTAGTAGACCCGGCCGCCCCGGTACACCCAGTAGTCGGATTTGAGGACGTTCTCGGGCTGGCAGAGCAGGGTCAGGTTCCACAGGCTCCGGTGGAGGCCGCCGCGTGACCAGGGCATGATGTGATCGACCTGGAGGCCGGCGCGTTCCCGGCAGGAGACGCAGCGCCAGCGGTAGGCGCGGAACACGACGTCCTGGAGGCGTTGCGGGATGGCCGGCCGGGGCCGCTTGCCCCAGGTGCCGTCCGCCAGCTTGACGGCCTTGTTGCGGCGCCTGGCGCGGTGCTCGCGCGGCTCGATCATCTGGATGAGCGCGGGCAGCCCGTACCAGCACCAGAGGATCACCAGCGGCCATAGCAGGACCGCGGCCCCGGTGGCGATGGCGAGGGCTCGCACGCCGCCGGCTGCGCCGAGGCTGGTCCACGCCCATGCGGTCAGCGTGACGGGGATCAGCCAGTGGGCCAGGCGCAGCCGGCGGCGGGTCTTGGGGGGGAGCAGCAGGGACGGGCGGGCGGCGTAGCGGCGCCAGCGGCGGCGGGTGCGGGCGAGGACGGTCATGCAGCCTGCCCTCCGCTCTGCGTGAGCACGTACCGGCCGGAGGGCGTCTTGGTGACCTTCCCGGCGCGGAGGTCAGCGGCGAGCCAGCGGCGGATGTAGCGGCGCATGTTCTCGCGGTCGGCGGGTCCGGGCCCGATGTGGCCCTCAGCGTCGAGGTAGCCGAGGATCTCCGCGGGCATCGCGCCGAGGGTGGGCACCGACGCCAGGTAGTCGTACATCGCCTGGCGGGGTGTCTTGCCCGGTACGCGGACCTGGGGTTCGTCGCCGTCGCCGGCGTCGGTGGCCTCGATCCGGCCGACGAGATCAGCCCACACGGCGGTGTCGTCCACGACCGCTGTTTGGGTGGCGCCAGCGGAGGTGGGCATCACCGGGTCGGGGCGGGCCGGTCGCAGCCGGTCGTACACCGAGCAGTAGTTCCACCGGGTGGTGTAGCCGTTGTGCTGGGCGTGGCCATCGGCGTCGGCCCACTCCACGGCGTCCATCGCCTCGACCGCGCCCGGTTCGGGACCGGGGCGGATCGGCCCGGCCTTGGCCGCCAGCCGCAGGATCTTTTCCAGATCCTCCGGGGTCTTGGCCTCGTCGGGGTCCAGCCGGTAGAACTTGCCCGCCAGCGCCGGGGTGCCATGCTTCCACACCACCCCGGTGCCGGGGTGGGCCAGCGATGCCAGCAGGGCGTTCACGGCGGTGTCGTCGGTGGTGTACCCGGCGTCGCCCTTGGTCGCGGCTTTGAGCATGATCCGCAGCAGGGCGTTGGCTTTGAACATGAACGACCCGGAGAAATCGCCGGTGCCGCGCTGTGTGGATACCAGCAGGCCGATGGCCTCACCAGCTCCCACGGTGCCGAGGTCGTCCACGAGCGCGGCCAGGGTCGCGTTGGTCACGCCCTGGTTGTCCTCGGCGCGTACCCCGGTGCCGGTGACGCGGGACGCCTCATCGATGATGATCCACAACTGGGGTGCGGCGGGGGTGGGCTGGTGTTTGGAGCCGCCCTTGCCGGACTCCATGCGCCACTGGGCCCAGGCGACCGCGCAGCGCAGCATCTTGGCGGCCTCCGGGCGGGTGGTGGCCACCCAGTCGATCGCCGGGTGGCGCACGGCGGCCGGGTCGGTCGCATACGGCTGTATCCACGGATTGGCCGTCCTGCCGCCTTTGAAATCGATCAGCCACACGGTCGCGTCGGTGCAGTACACCAGCAGCGCGATGATCACGTGCAGGACGTTGGACTTGCCCGAGCGGGTGATCCCGATCAGCATGATCATGATCTCGCGGAGCAGGATCAGGAGCTTCTCCCCGTCCTGGCGGACACCGATCTGCAACGGCCAGGTCACCGAAAGCCAGTCCGCGGGCTCGGGGTAGGGGATCGGGTCCTTGAGGACGTCGGTCTCATTCAGGTGCATGATGACCAGGCCGGCGTGCGGCCCGTCCTCGAAACTCACCTTGTCTCGGGTGAGCTGCCGGCGGGCGGCGATCGGCTGGCCCATCTCGGCCAGGATCTCGCGGGTGGTGCGCCCGGTCAGCTTCCAGGTGACGGTGCGCCCGGCCCGGTTGGTGTTGATCTCGACCGCGTGGACGTCGCGGAGACCGAACTCGGCGGCCAGGTCGGTCCAGTATTTGAGGTCGGCCAGGCGTTGCTTTTCGGCGGGGTCCACCTCGACGGCCGGGGGCTCGGCGGACTTGGCCGCCCACCGGCCCCACACGGCGGCGCCGACCGGGACCATGACCACGCCGATCCCGGCCAGCGCGGTGAACACGGCGAGGTGGTGTTCCCCGGTCAGCCGGGCGTAGGCCGTCCACCCGGCGATGGCCATCCCGCTGATCCCGGTGTAGACCGCCAGCGGCAGCGACCCCGGCTTGGCGGGCTGGCCGGGACGGCCGGGCGTCCCGGTCTCGTGCAGGACGACCATCGCCAGGATCATCCCGAGAACAAAGATCACCATGCACAGGTACAAGGTGCCGATCTTGTGGACGGGGAGCTGGACGACCAGCCACGCGACGGGCAGCACGATCAGCCAGTCCCACACCACGTTGCGCCAGATGTGCGCCGGGGTGCGGTGACCGGAGGCCGGCAGGCCCGCGTTGATCTCGCGTGGCTGTTCGTCGGTCATGGTCTTATCCGGTCCACATCGGGTGCGCTTGCCGGTTGGCCATGTCGGCAGTCTCGCCGGCCAGCGACTCATACGCCTGTGCCAGCTCGCGCATCTCGTTGACGAACAGGCGGCCGACCGGCCCGTTGGACGCGATCTCGGCCCTCTGCCGCAGCGCGCCGGCCATCGCGTTGTCCACCGAGTCGATCTCCCCGATCAGCTTGTCCATGTCGCCGGGCTGCTCGGGGGTGAACGAGCCGATGGTCCGGTTGATGGCCTCGGTCACGTCGCCCTGTCCGTTGCCAGTGCCCGGTTCCCAGATCGCGTGCGCCCGCAGGTGGGCGTCGGTGGCGTTGGAACGGCGGCCCAGGTGGTCATAGGCGGTTGCCCGCTCATCGAGCCAGCGCAAGAACTCCGGGGCGATGGGCATCCCGTTGCCCAGGGTGGCCTGGAGTTGCCGCAGGGCCAGGGACATCGCGTCGGGTACGGCGTCGATGCGGGCGGCCAGCGTGTCCATGTCGCCGCGGTACTCGGGGGTGAAGGCGCCGATCTGCTTGCCGATCGCGTCACCGATTTCTGACATCGGGGGACCTCCTGACGGTACCGGCGAGCGTGGCGCCGGGGTTGGGGTCCGCGGCGCCGGGGTTGGCGCCCGGACTGTGGGCGTTGGTGCGGGCGGGGTCGGCCCTGCCGTGGGCAGCGGCGGGTCGGTGATCGGCGGGTAACGGCCGGCCAGGCGCCGCGCCCGCTCCTGGGCTCGCCGGGTGCGCCGGGTGCGCCACCACGCGCCGATCCTCTGACGGCGGGTGAACGTCCCCCGCCGCGCCCGGCTTGTGCGGGACTTTCGCGCGGCCCGCCGGCCAGCCGACCACGGCAACCATGCGCGCAACCTGCGCGCAAACCTGCGGACCGGGCCAGCGTGGGTCGGGAGTCCTGCCTGGCGGGAGCGCCGGCGAGCCCTGGCCAGGGCTCGCCGGCGGCGGACGGGGGCCGGTACCCACCCGCGCAACCTGCGCGATATTCGCGCGATATTCGGGTGGCGGGTCCCGAACGACGGCCGGGGCCTGGGGGTCTGCCGGGTGGCCTGGCGCAGCCGCCGGCGCCGGGGGATGGTGAACGGGTTACCCCACCTGGCCACGGCGCGCAGACGGCGGCCGGCCCGGCGCGGCAGGGAGGCGCGCTGGCCGGTACGGGCACCCGGCCTGCGGTTCGGCCGGGGATGCCACGGCATGATCCACCGGCCGTTGCGTCCACGGTGCGGCAGGGCACGGCGTATCCGCTGGCCCAGCGGCCGGTGACCCCGCCCAGCTCCTCCGGTCCTGATCCCAGTCCGCCTAGGACTTGCCTGGGACCTGCGTCCCCGTCCCAGCGACGGTCCCAGCTTGGACCCGGCGCGGCGGCGGCCTGTCCCGGTCGGGCGGCCCGGTGAACCGCCCGCCCTGCCAGCGCCGCGCCGGGAACCCGTGCCCCGGCGCGAGCCGGGCAGCTTGCCCCCGGTGCCGGGCAGTCCAGTGCGCCGGCCGGCACGGCCTGTTCCCGTCCGTCCCCGGCCGAGTCCGCGCCCGGCCCGGTGACCGGAGCCCCGGCCAGTCCCGGCCCGGCGACCGCCCAGTCCCGGCAGCCGGCGCCCGGTCTTGCCGCCCAGCCGGTGTGGCCGCCCGTACCGGATCGTCCGGGTGCGGGAGATCATCCCCCTGGCACGGCGGCGCTTGCGGTAACGGTGGTATGCGTACCCGGTGACCCCGACCCCGGCGACCGCGGCGGCGGCGTACCCGACCGCGACACCGAACACCGACACCAGCGTGGCGATCCCGGCGACCAGGAACGCCAGCACGGCGACCCGCTTGTGGGCGCGGTGCGGAGGCGGTGCGGCCGGTGCCTGCGCGGTCACGGTGTCACCTCCGGTGATGGTGCTGACCTGCGCAGATCGTACCTGTTACCCCTGCCAGTTTGGATCATTAACCGGCAGGCGGGCGTGGCGCCCACGCCCTAGTGTCCCGGTGTCAGGTCGTGGACGAACGTGGACATGGACACCGCGAGCGAGTGCAGGCCACCGAACACCGAGTGGACGAACCCGGCCGCGCCGGACGGGTCAGTGACCAGATAGAAGATCACGAACAGCCCGAGGCCCCAGGTGATGATCTTCCGAATCATCGTATACCCCTATCAGTCACGCGCCGCCCGAGCGTGACCGACAGCATACGCTCCGAAGGTGGCTAGGTCTCCGGGACCGTGGACAGGAACGCGTCGGTCTCGGCGTGCATCAGCACCAGGAACGCATCACAGCGGGCGTCGGTCTTGGCCAGGAATGCGGTCACCTCGGCGCGGACCACGGCCAGCCGGGCATAGGCAGCGACCGGGGAGGCGGGCTGGATGATCTCCTGCGGTCCGGGTGCCGGCCACAGGACCGGGGCAGTGGTGATGTCAGCCACGACGGGCGGGCCGGGCTCGGCCTCGGGGAGCCGGACGACGGCGGGCGCGGCGGCCAGGTAGTCCGGCATCGTCTCGGGCTCGGGGGCGGGCTCCTGCCGGGCCTGGATGAGGGTGTCAGCCTGGGCGAGGAGCACCGCAGCGGTCGGGGTCTCATCCTCGGTCACGGTCTGGGCGCGGTACATGGGCCGGCCTACGGGCAGGGGCCGGTCGCGGAGGATGCCCTTCACCGAGTCGTAGGTGCGGCCGGTGATGGTCTCCCACCGGGACCGCTCGTTGGCCTCGCCCTCGTCATAGCCGTCTGAGTAGTCGTGGCGGTGGCGGCGCAGGGTCAGGTGCTTGCCGGTCCACAGCCCGGCGATCAGGCAGGCAGCGGAGAAGAACGCGATCGCGAACACGGTGGCGTTAAGGACGTGCGGCGACATGATGCCTCCGGTGAGAGAAGGGTCGGATGCCGGGGATGAGCGGGGAGCCTGCGGGGAGCCGGCCGGGGTGCGGCGGGTGACCTGACCGGGTGCGGCCGAGTGCCTGCCAGGACACGTTCAGGCCCTCCAGGATGTCGAGCACGTCTTGCACCCGGCCGCGGTAGCGGGGCCGGGCCGCGTTAGCGCCCCAGGCGCAGACGACCTTGCCGCCCCGGGTGGACACCGCGTCGGCTATGAACTCGTCATTGTGCGGCCCCACCGGGTCCGGGTCCGATAGCAGCCGGTCAGGGTCGGTGGCGATCAGGGCGAACAGGTTAACGACCACGATCCCGGTCATGCCCTCGCGGCCGGCGATGCCCCGGCAGCGGGTTATGGTCGCGTCATCAGCGGTCGCGCCGGCGGTAGACGGGTTGAGCATGACGAACACCAGCGGCCGCCACGGCCGGCCCCACTGCCGGGACAGCCGGTAACGGTAGCGGAACTCGGCGGCGAAAGGCGGCCGGTCGAACACCGCCCGGCCCCATGCGCCGCCCGGCGCCGGGCCGGACTCCTCGGTCACCCCTGCGGGGCGGACTCCTGCGGCGCTCGGGTGCTGCCGGGTCACCTGTCGCCCCGGGCACGGCGGAGCAGGTTCCGGGGGATCGTGACCTGGAGCGGCAACGCAGCCAGGGGCAGCCGCTCGATGGTGGCCCGGCCCGGCTGCGGCACCCGGTCGCGTGGCAGGCTGCGGGCGCGGTGCCGGTTCTCCCCGAGCCGCAGCGGCTTGCCCTTCCAGGTCCCCAGCCGGCGGCGGTTACTCATCGGTGCCCCTGGCAGGGGACTAGCGCCGGGTAGGTGCGGGCGCTCCAGGTGGCAGCCCGGTAGCACGGCGCCGGGCCGGCAGGCCGCAGCACAGGCGGCAGCACCAGGGCCAGGGCCAGGACGGCGATCAGGCTGCGCTGGCGCCAGCCCATGACCCGCAGGTGCAGCCGGAACTCCAGCCAGGCCCACTGCGCGTGATGCATGACGGTCAGCCTCCCACAGGTGAGCCCCCTAGGGCAGTGAACCGGGCGTGCGCAGCCTGCCACTCCTGCGTCGAGGAGGCAGTAGAGGTCCGCGCGAGCACGGCGGCAAACGTTTCCATGTCGGGCCGGGCAGCCCGGGTCAGCTGGCGTAGCGCAGTCACGTCAAGCGCGGCAGCCCTGGCCGGGGCCGGGGCCCGGCGGCGCTTCGGCTGTGATAGCTCCCTGGCGAGCCCCATCAGAGTCTCCTGTGTCCTTCTCCCTGGCGGCTTCCTGCCGCCCAAGCACAAGCATATACCCCTATCCGGGTGGGGTGTCCAATCGGTTCCACTTCGCGGCGCGGGCGCGGATGCGGCGCATCTGGTCAGCCCGCAGTAGCTCACTCATCTCGGCCGCGTACCCGGTCACGGCCTCCACGGCTGCGGCATACCGGGGCCGGTCAGTGATGGCCAGCGGGGACCTCCTGGCAATCGCGCCGGTTTTCATCTGGTGGAACACGCGGGCCTGCCCCTGCCCGTTCGCGGTGCTGCTCTTGACCTGGATGCGGGCCATCTCGGGCGCGGCCCACGCGAGGCCAGCAGCGCGGGCATGGTCGTAGTGGGCGCGCATCCCGGTCTTGTCGGATGCGCCGGGCCGGCCATGCCGTTTCTTGTAGATCAGCGGCGGGACGATCGCAGCCGTCGCGCTCCCGCCCTGCCGTGCATACTGCCAGGCGTGCAGGATGTCATCCTCGGTCGGCCCGTACCAGTGCTCGCGGTTTGCAGTCCCGACCCGCTCCAGGAAACACGAGTACGGGAACCCGCAGCGGGCCAGGTGCCGGGCGCGGATCTCCACGTTAGGCGCCACGGCCTCCATCGCCGCCCCGCACATCACCGCATTAGTCGAGAGAGTGACCGCGGCGAGGAGGTCCGCGAACAGGGCGAGCCCGCCATGGTCGCGGACGAACTGGCGGGAGACCCCGTAGCCGACGAACAGGCCCGCGCCGATCAGGTTGTCATCAAGCTGCCACACCGCCCACGCGGCGGACTCCTCGGCCAGCAGGCAGGCTTGCTCCCGGCCCGGGAACGCGCCGTGGAACGCGCCCGGCGCCCAGGGCCGTACTGCCGTCCAGTGGTCGCGGGCATACCCGTCAGCCCATGCCGGGCTGTAGGTGACGATCTGGTGGCCGTCGCTCTCATACCCTGGCGCCTGGTCGTCGCGGACCATCCATACCGGGGGCATCGTGACCCCGGCCAGCGCGGGCAGGTATTTCGCCGTGGGCCGGTCAGCCAGGCGCGGCCGCCCGCCCGAGATGACCACGGGAAGGATGCCGGCGAGCTCAGCGGCGGGCGTGACGGACAACGATCACCCCCGGCATTCCCATCAGCTCGGGCGCGGCCTTGTCGGCGGCCTCCTGCGTGTCGAATACGACGGTGAGGGCGAAGCCGACGCCGAGGGAGGAGGGCAGGTCGTCGCCGCCTATCTTGAGGTCATCGTCCTGGGCAGCCTCGAAGTCTGCGATGACGCCGGCCCAGTCTGCGAGGTTGAGCACGGCGGCGAACTCGCCCAGGCTGGCTAGCTCCTCGGCTAGGGCTCCGTACTCCCAGGTGGCGTAGTCGGAGACCCGGTTGTCCGCGACCCGGTATGCCTTGGCCTGGGCGGCGGACAGGCGGCGGGTGACGACCACGGGGGCGTCTCGGAGGCCGAGCTTGAGCGCGGCCTTGTACCGGACGTGACCGACGATGATGACCATGGCAGTGTCGGTGACGATGGGCTGCTGCCAGCCAAACTCCCTGATGGAGGCGGCGGCCTGGTCGATGGCGGCCTCGGTGATGTTGCGGGGGTTGCGCCAGTAGGGGTGGATGTCCCGCAGCGGGAGCACCTGGACCTCCTCCAGCGGCGCGGCATCCCCGGCTCCTGCAGGCGGGAGGATGAGCCGGCGCAGATCCTCCACCCGGGCGGTCGTGTAGCCCGGGGGCAGCTTGTGCATGGGCTCCAGCAGGGCCAGCAGCCGGGCCTCCTGCCACCGGCCCGCGCGTGCCGTGTCATTGTCGGTGACGAGCCAGCGGTCTGCGGTCTCGTCGTCCACGTCGAGCCAGAACCCGGGCAGGCTGGGCGCGCCCTTGGCGACGGCTTCCCGGTAGCGGTGATTCCCGGCCAGGATGTACCCCCGGGACTTCTGCACGATGATCCCGCCGACGAAACCGAACTCGTCCAGTGACTCTGCGATGAGGTCAGTGTCGCCCTCGTTCGGGTTGGCCGGGTGCTCCTGAATCGACTGGACGGGGATAGCCGGGTCGTACTCCTGCGCGGCAAGGCGGAAGCCCAGGGCCGTGTCTGCCATGCCTGTTATCGTGTCACCACGGGCGGGGACCCGCACTCACCGGAACGAGGCAACCCGAATGCGCAAGATCAGCCGAGTCAAGCTAGCCGTGGCCAGCATGTCCGCAGCCGCCCTCCTGAGCACCGCAGCCGCCGGCGCCGCAGCCGCCATCCCGGCCCTGGCCGCCGGCCCGGCCGTAGCAGCCCACGTCCACGCCGGCCCGGACGTCCACTACAACGGCTGATGCACTTCGGGCTAGACCTTGACAGCGGGCCGCCACCGCACGACCTGGCGGACACCTGCCCGGACACCTGCCCGGACACCAGGCAGGACACGGCAGGACACCCGGAACATGTCCTAGCTCCTGACCTGCGCAAACGCAGATGTCCGGGTGTCCCTATCCCCCCGCTGGGCGCCAGGGGGCCGTAACCTCGCCCAGGTAGATCCACCCGTCCGGGGTGTCCCCGCTCGCATCGGCAGGCGCGAACCATAGGTGCCCGGGGCCGAGGGTGCCCCAGTCGTCGGGCGGGGTCGCGGCGCCGTGGACATTGAGGGTGTGACGGTTGGCATCGGCCGTGCCCCGGTCGTAGTCGTCACTCATGGGTCTCCCCTTCGGTGCGCTCTTGCCATGCCAGGGCTAGCCAAGCATGCGGGTGTGACGGGGCGGGGCGGGGCGCGCCGGCAGTCACCACAGGCCGTCGAGCACGGGCCGCTTGTAGGGCGGCGGGCGGAACTCCTCGGGCAGGGCCGGGCCGTGGGCGCAGTCGGTGAACGGCTGGACGCACTGCTGCGCACGGCGACGTGGTGGCTCATATCCGCACTGGCCTATGCCGGGAATCCAGGCGTAGACGAGCCCGCGTTGCCGGGGCGGCAACGGCAAATCGCGCCTGACGGGCGTAGGGGCTCGGGCCTAGTAAGGACCCGCAGGGTGTTGCATTCGCGGCAGAGCGGGCCGTTGAACGGCGTCAGGGCTGCGGGGTGGAACTCGCCCAGGCCGTACCCGGCGCAGATGGTCTCGGGGTCCAGTTCGGGCATGCCCATCACCTGTACCGCCAGGGCTTGATGATGTTGTCGCCGTCGAGGCGGATCGGCCCGGGGTCCTCCGGGGCCGGGTCCTCGGGCAGAACGTTGTCGCGGGCGGGCGGCCGGGCATGCAGCTCGTCCTGGAGCCGCTTGGCCCAGTTGCGGCCATGCCGGTCGGTGCTGCCGCTCACGACCTGGCCCACCATGTCGCTAGCTCGGTGTCGGTTACCTCGGTTAGCCGGTGGTAGCCCATGTCGTAGCCCAGGTGGTTGCCCGGCTCGACGGTCACGTAGGCGGTGCATCCGTCGTCGTCGGAGTAGCGGACCACCAGCACGGGCGCCTCCTGGCCATCGAACGACGCCTCAGCGGTCGCGGCGTCCGGGTCGGCGTGGCGGGCCACACGCGACAGCTCGGCGTGCATGTCCCGGTAGTCCTGGCCGGACAGGCCGGGCAGGTAGCAGGCGGTGACCAGCTCGCGCTCCGGTGGGCGGACCGGGCGGCGCTGCCAGGTGGCGGTCACGGCGTACCCCGGACCGTGGCCCGGACGACCCGGCAGTGATGGCACAGCGCCGGGCCGCTGACGTCGTGGGCGTGGGGCTCGGCGGCGAGCCGGGCCTCGATCGCCTCGGCGGCCTCCAGCGGGAAGGACCGGGCCAGGTCGCAGCGCGGGCAGCCCTTCGGCCCGTCCTCGGAGTGGTGGTGGATCTCGCCCGGGTCCAGGCCGGGCGGGAACGGCACCGCCGGCTCGCATTCAAACGGCGGCGCGTGCTCGGACAGCAGGTCACACCACGGCGGGTGCATCGAGGCTCGCTTGCCTACGGGCACGGCGCGCAGGCCCGCCGGGACACGCTCGACCACGGCGGGTGCCTGCGCCCACTGAGCCCACAGCGCGGGGAACTCGCGGGCGATCGCATCGGCCTGCGCGTCGGTGGCCACGTCCAGCGCGGCGAACATGGCGGCGTCGAACCTCTGCCCGGGGGTCACCATCACGCCACCTCCGCAGTCTCGCGCCCGGCGTCGGCCGCGGACCGGCCGCCAGGGCCACGGCGGTGCCGCAGCCAGCCGCCCGGGCCGGTGATGTCGTCGCGGCGCCAGTATGGCTGCGTGACCGTGCGGTCATGCGATGCCTTCCCGGTCGCGGCGTCCGTGGCGCCGACGCGGCGGGTCAGCTTGCCGACCTGCTCGGGTAGCTGCCATGGCCCGTTGTCAGCGGCCTTGTCCGCGTCAGCCCGGAGCATGCCGCCTGCGGCGAGTAGCTCAGCCTGGCGGCGTGCGGCGCGTGCCCGGGTCTGGGCCATGAGCACCGTCTTGCGGGCGATGGGCGGGTCCGTGCTGGCGGCGATGTCGTCCGCGAGCATGTGCAGCGCGGGGTCGTACTGTTCCATGTCTGTCCCTCCTCCTGTGCCGGGGTCCTCTCCCTGGCAGGGCCGCCTCCGAACCGACAGGGGCGGGCCTCCCAGGGGGGCCGGGACTGTGCGCCATCCCCTGACGCACAGGCCCGGCTCCCGGCTCTCAGTGGGTGGCCACCTCCAGCGCCAGCTTCATGGCGGTGTGCTTCATGGACTCGGGCCGCAGGAGCGTGCGGCCGAGCTTGGTCTCCCACGTCTTGGCAGAGCGAACGTGGTCCAGGTACTCCCCGGCGCCCTGCACCAGCCCGTAGGCGGTGCCGTCGATCCCGGCGCCGGCCACGGTCGGGGAGGCCAGGATCTCCCGCAGCCTGGTCCGGGCCTGCTCGACGTTCCGCAGCACCCGGTCAGACGCGAGGCCCTTCGGCGGGGCGGGGATGAACTCGGTCACGAACAGTTCCGACTGCATGCGGGTGATCTTCACGCCGAGGAGGTTGCTGGCGATCTCGACGTACCGCTTCATCTCCTTGCGGGCGCCGGTCACCGCCTCGCGGGCCTCGTCCACCCGGTCCTGCCACTTGCCACGGTGCACGAACGAGAACGTGGCCCCGGTGCGCTCGCCCTCCAGCTCGGAGGCGTTGAACGTGTTGGCGCAGACGATCCGCACGCCCGTGGCGCGGAGCGTGACGCCGCCCTGCGCGTCGTGGCGCCCGGTCAGGCCCAGGTACGGCATCGTCGGGCTGGAGTCGCCCGGCAGGATAATCGGCTCATCCAGGCGGATGAGCATCCACACCTTCCGGCCGCCCTCCAGGCACCCGCCGGTCTCGGCCTTGAGGTTGGTCTGCTTGAGCACGGCCTCGAAGATCTGGCCGAACGCGGAGTGGTTGATGATCTCGTAGCTGTCCCGCACGAGCGCGAGCGTGGCGCCGGTGTCCGAGCGGGCGACCTGCTGCCAGTTATCCACCGGCTCGTAGATCGGGTTGCCGGTCCCGGCGTCGATCCCTGAGAGGGTGAACACGGGCGCGGAGATCGGCTCCCAGTCGAGGCCGGCGAGGATGCGGGCCTCATCCCATGACTGCGGGTAGTCGTCCAGGACGACGCCCTCCCGGTGCCATGGCATCTCGCGGACTGAGAACATCTGGTCAACGTTGGCTGGCATTGTCTGCCACTTCCCTTCTCCCTTGGCCCGGGGGACCATCCCCCCGGCCACTGCCTACACTATACCCCTACCTTCGGACAAGGCAAACGGCCCGGCCGGGCTATGCCCGCTTGGCGGCCGGGCCGCTGGCCTGGTCTTACAGTCCCTTGGCCGTCAGCCAGGCGCGGGCTGCGGCTGCCATCGCGGTATCCGCGTCAGCCGGCGCCGGCGGGGCGGGGACCGGGGCCGGGG
>Ga0318551_10000364_pt1 | contig 13407 bp, 10 predicted proteins | sample GRESIP082b2f19_FD_203511 | JGI IMG/M metagenome (GOLD analysis project Ga0318551, IMG submission 203511) | Tropical soil microbial communities from Luquillo Experimental Forest, Puerto Rico - GRE.SIPMG.082b2f19 | ecosystem: Environmental > Terrestrial > Soil > Tropical forest > Bulk soil...
AGACCAAGCGCACCTTCGCCAAGCCGGTCGCGCTGTCCAGCGAGGTCCTGCTGGACCGGGAGCGCTGCGTCTCCTGCGCCCGCTGTACCAGGTTCGCCGAGCAGATCGCCGGCGACCCGCTCATCGAACTGCTGGAGCGCGGCCCCAACCAACAGGTGGGGACCGCGGACGGGGTGCCGTTCGACTCCTACTTCTCCGGCAACACCGTGCAGATCTGCCCGGTCGGCGCGCTGACCGGCGCCGCCTACCGGTTCCGCGCCCGCCCGTACGACCTGGTGTCGACGCCCAGCATCTGCGAGCACTGCGCGGCCGGCTGCCGCCAGCGCACCGACCACCGGCGCGGGGCGGTCACCCGTCGGCTGGCCGGCCACGACCCGCAGGTGAACGAGGAGTGGAACTGCGACAAGGGGCGGTGGGCGTTCACCTACGTGACCCAGCCGGACCGCCTGGTCACGCCGCTGGTCCGGGATTCCGGCGGGGTGCTGCCGCGGCAGGCCTCGCCGCCGCGCGCGGCCGGGCCGGGGTACTCACCGGGGGCAGGCTCACCCTGGAAGACGCCTACGCCTACGCCAAGTTCGCCAGGGTGGCGCTGGGCAGCAACGACATCGACTCGCGGGCCCGCCCGCACTCGGCCGAGGAGGCGCAGTTCCTCGCGGCCCGCGTGGCCGGCACCGGAGTCCGGGTCAGCTACGCCGACCTGGATCGCGCACCGGCGGTGCTGCTGGCCGGGCTGGACCCCGAGGAGGAGTCGCCGATCATCTTCCTCCGGTTGCGCAAGGCGGCCCGGGCCGGCCGCGTCGCCGTCTACTCACTGGCCCCGCTGGCCACCCGCGGGTTGGCGAAGATGTCCGGGACCCTCGTGCCGGCCCCGCCCGGAACCGAGGGCGAGGTGCTCACCCGGCTGGCCGCCGAGGCGGGCAGCGATCCGGTGGAGACCGCGGCCGCCCGCGCGCTGACCGCCGAGGGCGCGGTCATCCTGGCGGGCGAGCGGCTCGCCGAGACACCCGGGGCGCTGTCCGCGCTCGCCCGGCTGGCCAGCGCGAGCGGGGCCAGCCTGGCCTGGGTGCCTCGCCGGGCCGGCGAGCGCGGCGCGGTCGAGGCCGGCGCCCTGCCGGACCTGCTTCCCGCCGGGCGCCCGGTGTCCGACCCGGCGGCGCGGGCCGAGGTCGCCCGCACCTGGGGCGTGGCCGCCCTGCCCGCCGAACCCGGCCGGGACGGCGCGCAGATCCTCGCGGCGGCGCTGTCCGGTGACCTGGACGCGCTGGTCGTGGCCGGGGTTGACCCCGCCGACCTGCCTGATCCGCACACCGCGCTCGCCGCGATCGAGGCGGCGCCGTTCGTGGTCAGCCTGGAACTGCGGGTCAGCGCCGTCACCGACCGGGCGGACGTGGTGCTGCCCGTGGCGGCGGTGCCGGAAAAGGCCGGCACGTTCCTGAACTGGGAGGGCAGGCCCGGCTCCTTCGAGGCGGCGCTGGACGTCCCGGGGGCGGAATCGGACCTGGAGGTGCTGGGCGAGATCGCGGACGAGATGGACGTCCATCTCGGCCTGCCCGACGCCGCGGCGGCCCGCCGCGAACTGGGTACCCTGACCGGCTGGCCGGGCATCCGGATGTCCGCGCCGGAGTACCCGCCCGCCGCGCGGGTCCTGCCCGGCCCGGGCGAGGCGGTCCTGGCCACCTGGCATCAGCTCATTGACACCGGCCGGATGCAAGACGGGGAACCCTTCCTGGCCGGCACGGCACGGCCGGCCATGGCCGTGCTGTCAGCGGGCACCGCGAGTGAGGCGGGCACCGCGGACGGCGGTAAGGTCACGGTGACCACGGCGCAGGGAGCCATCACCCTCGGAGTGCGGGTTCAGGACATGCCCGACCGGGTGGTCTGGCTGCCGACGCACGCGCTCGGCTGCGAGGTCCGGCGCGAACTCGGTGCCGGGAACGGCACCCTGGTGACCCTGAGGAGCCCGCAATGATCAGCATGGCCGGCGCCCCGGCCCGCGTCGCCCACGCGGCGGCGCGCGCCGCCGCCGCCGTGCCCGCGGCCACGCCCCGGCCCGCCAGCAACACCGTGACGCTGGCCGACTTCTACAACCAGCCGTGGTGGATGATCCTGCTCAAGGTCGTCGTCATCTTCGCGTTCCTGATGGTCATGACGCTGTTCGCGATCTGGGCGGAACGCCGGCTCATCGGGCGGATGCAGCAGCGCCCCGGGCCGAACCGGGCCGGGCCGTTCGGCCTGCTCCAATCGCTCATGGACGGGATCAAGCTCCCGCTCAAGGAGGACATCGTCCCCCGGCGCGTGGACAAGCTGCTGTTCGTGATCGCCCCCGCGATCGCGCTGATCCCCGCGTTCATCAGCTTCTCGATCATCCCGTTCGGCCCCGAGGTGTCCATCTTCGGGGTGCGGACCCCGCTGCAGCTCACCGACCTGCCGGTCGCCGTGCTGCTGGTGCTCGCGATGAGCTCGATCGGCGTGTACGGGATCGTGCTGGCTGGGTGGGCCTCGGCGTCGCCGTACTCGCTGCTCGGCGGCCTGCGCTCATCGGCCCAGGTGGTCAGCTACGAGATCGCGATGGGCCTGTCCTTCGTCGCGGTATTCCTGTACGCGGGCTCCCTGTCCACCTCGGCGATCGTGAACGCGCAGGCCGCCGGGCACGAGTTCCACGTGGGCGGGGTGGCACTGCACTACCCGTCGTGGTTCGCGGTGCTGCTGTTCCCCTCGTTCGTCATCTACCTGATCACGATGGTCGGGGAGACCAACCGGCTGCCCTTTGACCTCCCCGAGGGCGAAGGCGAGCTGGTGGGCGGGTTCCACACCGAGTACTCCTCCCTCAAGTTCGCGCTGTTCTACCTGGCCGAGTACATCAACATGACCACCGTGGCCGCGCTGGCCACCACCTTGTTCCTCGGGGGCTGGCGCGCGCCCTGGCCGATCTCGGTGTGGGCGGGCGCGAACAGCAACTGGTGGCCGCTGCTGTGGTTCCTGGCCAAGGTGCTGATCCTGCTGTTCTGCTTCGTGTGGCTGCGGGGCACGCTGCCGCGAATCCGGTACGACCAGCTCATGGCGTTCGGGTGGAAGATACTCATCCCCGTCTCGCTCGCCTGGATCTTGATGATCGCGACCATCCGGGTGTGGCGGCAGCACGGCGGCAGCACCCCCGTGTACATCGTGGGCGGGGCCATCCTGGGTGCCTTGCTGCTGCTGGCCTGGATGGGCGACGTGGCCGCGGAGAAGCGGCGCGCCGCCGCCGCGCCCGCCACGGAAACCGCCGCGGCGGCACCCGGAGCCGCTTCCGGGGCGGCGCCAGCCCCCCGGGCCGCGACATCGGCCCCCGCTACCGTCGGCGCCGAGGCGGGTACCGGCGGATCCGCGGGATTCCCCGTTCCTCCCCTGGATCTGCCGCACTACCACGGTGTCGGGGTGACCGCCAGCCCAGGCGGCACACCGTCCGATCCGGACGCCGCCGCGCGCGCAGGAGTCAAGGAGGTCACCGGTGCCTGAGTTCCTTGGTCCGGTCAAGGGGTTTGGCGTCACCTTCCGGCAGATGTTCCGGAAGGTCGACACGGTCGAGTACCCCGAGGAAAAACGGCCCACCGCGCCCCGGTTCCATGGCCGTCACCAGCTCAACCGCTGGCCGGATGGCCTGGAGAAGTGCATTGGCTGCGAGCTGTGCGCGTGGGCCTGCCCGGCCGACGCCATCTATGTGGAAGGCGCGGACAACACCGCGGCGGAACGGTACTCCCCGGGTGAACGGTACGGGGCGGTCTACCAGATCAACTACCTGCGCTGCATCCTCTGCGGGCTGTGCGTGGAGGCCTGCCCGACCCGCGCGCTGACCATGACGAACGACTACGAGATCGCCGACGACAGCCGGGAGAACCTGATCTGGACCAAGGAGCAGCTGCTGGCTCCGCTGGAGTCCGGCATGGAGCCGCCGCCGCACCCGATGCGGCTGGGGGACAGCGAGCGCGACTACTACCTGCTCGGGTCCGGCGGGGCACCGGCCGCCAGGGGCCAGGATGACGAGGACGAGCAGTCCGGGCCGACCGCTGCCGCCGCCTGGACCCCGGACGCCCCGCGGCATGAAAGCGGCGGCGAGCCGGCCGGCCGCGGCGCGGCGGATGACGGTAGCGAGGCAGGCCAGTGACCGCTGGGCACCTGCTGGCCGCCGGCCAGGGCGAATCGACCGGGGCGTCGGTGGCGTTCTGGTTGCTGGCGGTGATCTCGGTGCTGGCGGGACTGGGCATGATCCTGGCCCGGCGGGCGGTCCACTGTGCGGTGCTACTCGCCGTGGTGATGCTCTCGCTCGCCATCCTCTACGCCGTCGCGGGCGCGCCGTTCCTCGCGTTCGTGCAGATCATCGTCTACACCGGCGCCGTGCTGATGCTGTTCCTGTTCGTGCTCATGATCGTCGGCGTGAGCTCGAAGGATTCGCTGCGGGAGACCATCGCGGGCCAGCGGCTCGCCGCCGGCGTGGCCGCCATTGCCTTTCTCGTGCTGCTGAGCCTGGTCATCGGGCACGCGGCGATCGGGCCCGCCGCGCCCGCCGTGCCCAGGTATGGCGTCAGCAACCTGCGCGGGATCGCCGTGCTGATCTTCACCAGGTACGTGTTCCCGTTCGAAGTGACGGCCGCGCTGCTCATCACGGCGGCGCTCGGTGCCATGGTGCTGGCGCACCGGGAGCGGACCACACCCAAGCCCACGCAGCAGGAACTTTCCCGGCAGCGGATCGCCGGCGCCCACCCGAGCCCGCTGCCCGGCCCTGGCGTCTATGCCAGGCACAACGCGGTCGACTTCCCCGCGTTGCTGCCCGACGGCAGCCCGTCCGCGCTCTCGGTCAGCCCGATCATCGCCCAGCGGGCCTCGGAATCCGAGGGCGGTCTCCCGGCTCCGCCCCTGCCGCCGGGCAACGGGGGGAGCGCCGCCGCGGAGAACGGGAAGAGCGCCGGGCCGGACGATGACGCCGGGCGCGAATCGGCGGGCGCTGCGCCGGCCACTACCGGGCAGGCGGGGACCGAGCCTGGGGAGGCGCGGTCATGACTCCGAGCCACTTCGTCGCGCTGGCCGTGATCTTGTTCGTGATCGGCGCGGTCGGCGTCCTGGTCCGCCGCAACGCCATGGTGATCTTCATGTGCGTGGAGCTCATGCTGAACGCGGTCAACCTGGCGTTCGTCGCGTTCGCGCGGCAGCACGGCAACCTCGATGGCCAAGTCATTGCCTTCTTCGTGATGGTGGTCGCCGCCGCGGAGGTGGTGGTGGGGCTGGCGATCCTCATGGCGATCTTCCGCGCCCGCAGGTCCGCGTCGGTCGACGAGGCGAACCTGCTCAAGTATTGATCCTTCGGGGGTCTGGGGGTCGCCCCCCGGGCCAACACAAAGGACCGGGGGCCGCCCCCGGGGACACAGAGGGGTAGGGCAGTGACAGGCTCACTTGCGGCCGCGCACGCGGCCGCGGCACCGGTGACGACCACCCTGCCGGCGGTCGGAGTGCAGCGGGCGGCATGGCTGCTGGTGGCGTTCCCGCTGGCCGGCGCGGCGATCCTGCTGCTCGGCGGGCGGCGGACAAACCGCTGGGGTCATGTGGTCGGCGTCGCCATGCCGCTGGCCGCGTTCGGCTTCGCTGTGGTCGCCTTCATCGCGATGTTGAGCTACCCCGCTAACCAGCGAAGCAGGGTGCTCACGCTGTTCACCTGGATCCACGTGGCGCGTTTCAACGTGCCCGTCGGCCTGCAACTGGACCAGTTGTCCATCTGCTTCGTGCTGCTGACCACCGGGGTCGGCTCACTGATCCACATCTTCGCGGTCGGCTACATGTCGCACGACCCGGAGCGGCGCCGCTTCTTCGGGTACATGAACCTGTTCGTGGCCTCGATGCTGCTGCTCGTGCTGGCGGACAACTACCTCGTCCTCTACGTCGGGTGGGAGGGCGTCGGCCTGGCCTCCTACCTGCTCATCGGCTTCTGGCAGTACAAGCCCGCCGCCGCGGTGGCGGCCAAGAAGGCGTTCGTCGCCAACCGCGTCGGCGACGCGGGGCTCTCGGTGGCGATCATGCTGATGTTCGCCGTGTTCGGCTCGGTCACCTTCGCCGGCGTCTTCGGCCAGGCCGGAAAGGCCAGCCAGGGCGTGGTCACCGCCCTCGGGCTGCTGCTGTTGCTGGGCGCCTGCGGCAAGTCGGCCCAGTTGCCGCTGCAGTCCTGGCTGCTGGACGCGATGGAGGGCCCCACCCCGGTCTCGGCCCTGATCCACGCCGCGACCATGGTCACGGCCGGGGTCTACCTCATCGTCAGGTCCGGCCCCATCTTCGACCTCTCGCCGAACGCGCGGCTGCTGGTCACCATCGTCGGCGCCGCCACCTTGCTGTTCGGCGCGCTCATCAGTTGCGCGAAGGACGACATCAAGAAGGCGCTGGCGGGGTCGACCATGAGCCAGATCGGCTACATGATGCTGGCCGCCGGGCTCGGGCCCGCCGGGTACCCGTTCGCGATCGCGCTGCTGCTGGCGCACGGCTTCTTCAAGGCCGGACTGTTCCTCGGCGCGGGCTCGGTGAAACACGAGATGAACGACGAGGTCGATATGCGCCGTCTCGGCGGCCTGCGCAAGGTCATGCCCATCACCTACGTCACGTTCTTCATCTGTTACCTGGCGATCATCGGGATTCCCCCGTTCTCCGGCTTCTTCGCCAAGGACACGATCATCGACGTGGCGTTCGGTAAGGGCGGCACCTCGGGCGCCATCCTCGGCACGGCGGCGCTGATCGGGGCCGGCCTCACCGCGTTCTACATGACCCGGGTGATGTACATGACCTTCGCCGGGGAGCGCCGGTGGGACCCGGACGCCCATCCGCACGAGGTACCGCCGATCATGACCTCGCCGATGATCCTGCTGGCGATAGGCGCCGTCGGCTGGGGGGCCTTTGAGATCCTCGGTGACCGGCTGGCCCACTTCCTCGGCCCGGTGACCGGCTACGTGCCGCCGGAGCCGGCCATCTTCAGCGCCTCGGGCATCGCCGCGCTCGTGCTGGCCATCGCCGGGGTGGCCCTCGGCTGGGCGATGTACGGGCGGCGCCCGGTGCCGGTCGTCGCGCCCGCGGCCCGGTTCCCGGTTACCGCCGCGCGCCGGGACCTGTACGGGGACACGTTCAACGAATCGGTGCTCATGCGCCCCGGCCAGTGGCTGACCAGGCTGTCGGTGTACTTCGACAACCGGGGCGTGGATGGGCTGGTCAACACGCTCGCCGCTACCGTGGGCGGCACCTCGGGGCGGCTGCGGCGGGTCCAGAACGGCTTCGTCCGCTCCTACGCCCTGTCCATGTTCATCGGTGCGGTGCTGCTCGTCGGCGCCTTCCTCCTGGTGAGGATATAGATCGCTATGAGCTCGTTCCCCTGGGTCCCCGCGACCTGCTGACCAAGCAGATCGCCCTGGTGACGTCGCTGGTGACCCTCGGGATGACCGTCGCGATGGCGGTGACGTTCTCCCCGAGCGGCCCGGCCTTCCAGTTCGTCGAGATCCACCAGTGGATCCCGCAGTTCGGGGTGCACTACTCGGTGGGCGTGGACGGCATCGCGCTGGTCCTGATCGGGATGACCACGGTGCTCATGCCGGTGGTCATCCTCGCCTCGTGGCACGACGCGGATCCCGGGGGACACGGCGATTCCGCGCCCGCGCCGAGACGCAGCGTGAAGACCTACTTCGCGCTCATGCTGGTGCTGGAAACCCTGGTGATCGGCGTGTTCGCCGCCACCGACGTGTTCCTGTTCTACGTGTTCTTCGAGGCCATGCTGATCCCGATGTACTTCATGATCGGGAGCTACGGTGTCGGCCAGCGCCAGTACGCGGCGGTCAAGTTCCTGCTGTACAGCCTGCTCGGCGGGCTGCTCATGCTGGTCGCGGTGATCGCGCTGTACGTGTACTCACTCCAGGCCGGGCACGGCACGTTCCTGTTCAGCCAGCTCACCCACCTGGCCCTGTCCACCACCGCGGAACGCTGGCTGTTCCTCGGGTTCTTTGTCGCCTTCGCGATCAAGGCGCCGCTGTGGCCATTCCATACCTGGCTGCCCGACGCGGCCACGTCGGCTCAGCCGGGCGCGGCGGTGCTGCTGGTCGGCGTGCTGGACAAGGTCGGCACGTTCGGCATGATCAGGTACTGCCTGCAGCTATTCCCTTCCGCGTCCCGCTACTTCACGCCGCTGATCCTGACGCTGGCGGTGATCGGCGTCCTGTACGGGGCGGTGGTCGCGATCGGCCAGGCCGACATCAAGCGGCTGATCGCCTATACGTCCATCTCTCACTTCGGCCTGATCGCGCTGGGCATCTTCGTGCTGACCAGCCAGGGGCAGGCGGGCGCGACCCTGTACATGGTCAACCACGGGTTCGCCACCGGCGCCTTGTTCCTCGTCGCCGGGTTCATGATCGCGCGGCGCCGGTCGCAGCGGATCGCCGACTACGGCGGCGTGCAGACGGTGGCGCCGGTGCTGGCGGGGCTGTTCCTGATCTCCGGGCTCGCCGGGCTGTCCCTGCCGGGGCTGTCCACGTTCGTCAGCGAGTTCCTGGTCCTGGTCGGGACGTTCACCCGGTACCGGGCGGCGGCGGTGGCGGCCACGGCCGGCATCATCCTCGCGGCCATCTACATCCTGTGGCTGTACCAGCGCACGATGACCGGGCCGGTGCGGCCCGAGGTCGAGAAGTTCTCGGACCTGAAGCCCAGGGAATTGTGGGCGGTCGGCCCGCTGATCGCCCTGCTCGTCGTCTTCGGCTTCTTCCCCCAGCCACTGCTGAACATCATCAACCCGGCGGTGAATCACACGCTGGTGCAGGTCCACGCCACGGACCCGGTGCCGCCGCATCCGGCGCCCGCGGTGCTGTCGCGCCGCGCGCCCACCGCGCCCGGCGATAATCGGCCGCCAGCGACCGTGGCCGCGCTGCCCGGCCGCGCGTCTGGCCTGCCCGCCTCGGTGATCGTCAGCCACCGCCAGAAGGGAACAACCCCGTGACGCGCCTGGCCAGCCTCGCCGCGGCGCCGCAGCCCGCGATCCCGACGCCGCACATCGAATACTGGCAGCTTTCGCCCATGTTGCTGGTCTTCGCCGTGGCCGTGGCGGGCGTGCTGGTGGAGGCGTTCGCGCCACGGGGCGCGCGGCGGTCGCTGCACCTGGGACTTGCCCTCGGCGGTCTCGCCGGCGCCTTCGGGCTGACCATCGCGGTGGGCGCCAGTTCGTCCTTCTCGCCCGGTACTCCCGGCCACGTGGTGGCCATGGGCGCGGTGGGGGTGGACGGCCCCACCCTGTTCATCCAGGGCACCATCCTTGTGCTCGCGTTCGTGAGCGTACTGCTGCTCGCCGAGTCCGCCCATGACGTGAGCCCGTTCGTGGCGCAGGCCGCGGCCATCCCGGGCAGCGCGGAGGAACGCGAGGGACAACTGGCGGGCATCACCCACACCGAGGTGTACCCGCTGACCCTGTTCGCGGTGGCCGGAATGCTGCTGTTCCCCGCGGCGAACGACCTGCTGACGATGTTCGTGGCGCTGGAGGTGCTATCGCTGCCGCTGTACCTGCTGTGCGGCCTCGCCCGGCGCCGGCGCCTGCTGTCCCAGGAGGCGGCGATGAAGTACTTCCTGCTGGGAGCCTTCTCATCGGCGTTCTTCCTGTTCGGCGTGGCGATGCTCTATGGGTTCTCCGGCTCGGTGGACCTGGGCGCGATCGCCGCGGCGGCGTCTTCCAACGTCACCAGTTCGACCCTGTTGTACGCGGGCATCGCGCTGCTCGGCATCGGCCTGCTCTTCAAGATCGGCGCGGTGCCGTTCCAGGCCTGGAAGCCGGACGTCTACCAGGGCGCCCCCACGCCGGTCACCGCGCTCATGGCCTCCTGCACCGTGGTGGCCGCGTTCGGCGCGCTGCTGCGCGTGTTCTACGTCGCGTTCGGGCAGCTGAGCTGGGACTGGCGCCCCGCGATGTGGGTCGTCGCGATCCTCACCATGGTCGTCGGCGCGATCATCGCCATCACGCAGACCGACGTCAAGCGGCTGCTCGCCTACTCGTCCATCGCGCACGCCGGGTTCATCTTGACCGGCGTGGTCGCGGTGAGCACCCTGGGCCTGTCCAGTTCCCTGTTCTACCTGGCGGTGTACGGCCTGACCACGGTCGGCGCGTTCGCCGTGGTGACCCTGGTCCGGGACGCGACCGGCGAGGCGGCGCACCTGCGCCGGTGGGCCGGGCTCGGCAAGCGCTCGCCGGTCATCGCCGGCGTCTTCGCGTTCTTCCTGCTGGCCTTTGCCGGGATCCCGCTGACCAGCGGGTTCACCGGGAAGTTCGCGGTGTTCCAGGCAGCGATCGCGGGCGGTGCCCTGCCCCTGGTCATCGTTGGCGTGCTCAGCAGCGCGGTAGCCGCGTTCTTCTACGTGCGGGTCATCGTGCTGATGTTCTTCAGCGCCCCCGCGCCCGACGGGCCGAGTGTGATCACGCCCGGCGTGTTCACCGGCGCCGCGGTGGCGATCGGGGCGCTGGCCACCCTGGTCTTCGGCGTGCTACCGGAGCCACTGTTGAACCTGGCCAACCATGCGGCCTCACACCTGTTCGTCCGCTAAGCCTGCCCTGGGTGGGTGTCCCGCCGCGGTGGGCCGGGCATACCTGGGATTACGGTGGTTTGGATGAGGCTTGGCGCCGGCCTGTGCGACCACAGCCAACCTGGGTCGTCGTGGTGCGGCTCACCGCGATGACCGACGAGTGGAGCCGTAAGTGATCAGTGCCATCCCCGTTGAAGTTGCCGGTTCCGACCTGGCCGCCGACATCGCCGACGGCCTGGTTGGCGTCGAAAAGGTGCTGGCCGAGGCGGCCAATGCGGAGGAGCCGCTGCTGACCGAGGCCTCCCGGCATCTCATCGATGCAGGCGGCAAGCGGTTCCGTGCCACCCTCGTTCTGCTCGCCTCTCACTTCGGCGATTCCCGCGACGCCCGCATCGTGCCCGCGGCGGCCGCCATCGAACTGACCCACCTCGCCACGCTGTATCACGACGACGTGATGGACGAGGCGTCCATCCGGCGCGGGCACGAATCTGCCAACTCCCGGTGGAGCAATACGATCGCGATCCTCACCGGGGACTTCCTGTTCGCCCGGGCGTCGAGCCTCCTGGCCGAGCTTGGCACCGAGGCGATCAGGATCCAGGCCGAGACCTTCGCTCAGCTGGTGAGCGGGCAGGTCGCGGAGACTCTCGGGCCCCGTCCGGGCCAGGACCCGCTGGCCCACTACCTGAACGTGGTGGAGAACAAGACGGCGTCGCTGATCGCGACGGCGGGACGGTTCGGCGCGTTGTTCGCCGAGGCCCCGGCCGACGTCGTGGTCCGGATCCAGTCGGCCTCGCACGCGCTCGGCGTGGCATTCCAGCTTTCCGACGACATCCTCGACGTGTCTGCCGAGTCCGCGCAGTCAGGCAAGGCGCCCGGTACCGACTTGCGTGAGGGCGTGCGCAGCCTGCCGGTGCTGCATGCGCTCGCCTCACCGGCGCCCGGCGATGAGCGCCTGCGGGAACTGCTGTCGCGCGATGGCCTCACCGATGAGTCGCTGCACGCCGAGGCGCTGGGACTGCTGCGCGCGCACCCGGCGATGGAGATCGCGCATGCCGACGTGCGGCGCTGGGCCGACACCGCCCGCGCGGAGGTGGCCGGGCTGCCCGACGTCCCGGCCCGCCGTGCGTTCGAGATTATGTGCGACTTCGTCGTGGAGCGCACCAGCTAGCGGAGGTCGCTGAGCCACGAGCTGGCTTCCCGCCCCGGCCACCCTGACCGCGCCCCGGCCGTTACCGGGTCTTGTCCGGCTCGTTACCTGGCGCGACGCGTGCAGCCCGGCTGTTGACAGCCCAAGTTTCGGCGTGGTTAAGTTCTGTATTGCGCATCGTTGTACGCTATGCGAACAACCCTCGATATGTGCCGGGAGGTCTCTTCCGGCAACGACTTCCCCTGAGGCCGGTCGGCGAAGGCACCACCGGCCTCCCGGCATTGCAGCTCGGAGGAGACGACATGGGCCCTGAGAGAGCCGGCGATCAGCCGCTGCCCGGACGGCCGATATCCCGGCGGTCGGTGCTGGCAGGTGTGGGCGTGGGCGCCGTGGCGGTCGGTGCGGGCGGCGTGCTGAGCGCCTGCAGCTCGGGCATCAAGGGCGCCAACTCGGGCGGCAGTACCACCAAGAGCATCACGATTGGCTGGATCCACCCACTGACCGGCCCGCTGGCCGGGTTTGGCGCGCCGGACAACTGGGTGATCTCCAAGATCAAGCAGACCACCCCCTACAAGAGCGGGTTCAAGGTCGGCGGCAAGACCTACTCGGTCACGATCAAGTCGTACGACTCGCAGTCCAGCCCCACCCGGGCCGGGGATCTGGCCAGGACGGCCATTCTGAATGACGGCGTCGACCTGTTGCTGGCGTCGTCCACACCGGAAACTGTCAACACGGTCGCCAGCCAGGCCGAGACGCTCGGCGCGCCGCTGATCTGCTCGAACGTTCCGTGGGAACCCTGGTACATCAACCTCGGCGGGAACCCGGCGAATCCGACGGTCAAGCCCAAGTACGTGGTGATGTACTTCCTCGGCGCTGAGCACCTGGTCGAGTGCTTCATCCCGATGTGGGACCGGATCCACGCCCAGCTGCACACCAACAAGCTTGTCGCCGCCGCGTTCCCCAACGACGCGGACGGCAACGCGTTCCGCGCGGTGTTCCCGCCGATCGCCAAGAAGGCCGGCTACGACATGGTCCTGTCGCCGCCGTACCCGGATGGGACCACCGACTACTCCGCGATGATCTCCCAGTTCAAGTCCTCCGGCGCCGATTTCTTCACCAACGTGCCGTTGCCGCCCGACTTCGCCACCATGTGGAAGCAGTCGGCGCAGCAGGGCTTCAAGCCGAAGCTGGCGACCGTGGCCAAGGTGCTGCTGTTCCCGCCCGACGCCTACGCCCTCGGCAGCCTGGCGTACAACGTGGCGACCGACGCCTGGTGGGCGCCGTCGCTGCCGTGGAAGTCCTCCTTCACCGGGGAGACCTGCCAGCAGCTCGCCAGCGAGTTCGAGTCAGCGACCAACGGGCAGTGGAACTCCAACATCAGCAACTACAGCCTCTTCGAGGCCGCCCACGCGGCTCTCACCTCGGTGAGCGACCCGCACGATAAGAAGGAGGTCGCCAACGCCATCCACCAGGTGAACCTCCCGGACGCGGTCGCCGGACCGCTGAACTTCGCCTCCGGCGGCCCCGCGCCGGGCGTGGCGATCACGCCGCCGGTCGGCATCCAGTGGCAGAAGGGGACCAGGTTCCCGGTTGAGGCGCAGGTCGTCGACAACACGCTGCAGCCGCACGCGAAGATCACGGCCGAGCTGAAGCCGACCAACCAGTGAGCTGATGGCGAGCCCGCTGCTTCAGCTTGAGCACGTGAC
>Ga0318551_10000380_pt1 | contig 13255 bp, 1 predicted proteins | sample GRESIP082b2f19_FD_203511 | JGI IMG/M metagenome (GOLD analysis project Ga0318551, IMG submission 203511) | Tropical soil microbial communities from Luquillo Experimental Forest, Puerto Rico - GRE.SIPMG.082b2f19 | ecosystem: Environmental > Terrestrial > Soil > Tropical forest > Bulk soil...
CCCCCGAGCCCGGCGAACAGCGGCATCAGCACCCCCCGCGCCCGGACCAGGGTCAGCGAACGGCCGAGGTACTCGTCGTTGAGCTCCCGGAACTTGGCGTCGCGGACCGGCTCGAGCGTGTAGTGCTTGATGACGGCGATGCCGGCCAGGTCTTCCTGGATGGCCGAGGACAGCGTCCCGAGCTGCTCCTGGATGGCGCGGCCCGCCTTGTACATCCGGCGGCTCGCCAGGCGCGCGCCGGCGAGCAGCGCGGGGTAGGGGACCAGCGCCAGCAGCGTCAGCCGCGGCGACAGCTTGAGGAGCAGCGTCAGCGTCGTGACGTAGACGAACGCCGTATTGAAGAGGTTCAGGATGCCGGGGCCGAACAGCATCCGGACCGACCCGAGGTCGTTCGTCATCCGCGACATGACGTCGCCCGTCGGGTGGCCCCGGTAGAAGGCCGCGTCCAGCGACGTCAGGTGGGCGAACAGGTCCCGCCGCAGGCTGTATTCGATGTTCCGGCCGGCATTGAAGATGAGGATCCGGGACCAGGTCCGGATGAGCGCCTGGAGCACGGCGAAGAGGATGATGAGGGCGGCCTCGCGGACGACGACCCGGTGAGCGGCGGCCGCGGGCAGCGTCCGGAGGGCGTCGATCGCCGATTTGATGAGCCAGGGGATGGCCAGCGCGAGGGCGTTGGTGGCCGCCAGGCACAGCGCGCCGCCCGCCACGCCGCCGAGCTCCGGGCGGAGCCGCGCGCCGATGGAGTTCCGGGTGCCGGGCACGCGGCAAAGTATTAACGATCTCGGCCGGATCTTCCCGATTGAACGGCTGAAACCGGTGGGTCTATAGTCGACGCTCGGCCCAATGAGCACCGACGTCCAAGAAGCGCTCGCCACCCTGCAGCTGCACCCGGACGACACCCAGGCGCTCCGGGCCCTGCAGGCCCTCCACCCGGGGAACGGGGCGGGCGTGGATCCGGAGGTGCTGTCAAAGGCGCTGTCCGACGCCCGCCGGTGGCACCGCGAGCGCGGCGACTTCGAGCTCTGCATCTCGCTCATCGATCTGGAGCTGGCCTGGACGAAGGAGGCGGAGCGGCGCGGCGACCTCTTGCACGAGAAGGGGCGGCTGCTCTCCGACGAGCTCCTGCGCGACGAGGCCGGCCAGGCCACGGTGCGCGAGGCGCTGACGGCGGCGCCCGGGCACAAGGCGGCCACGGAGTCGGCGTCGCAGATGGCGCTCGTTCGCGCCAACTGGGAGCCGATCTCGCGGCGGTATCTGCAGCAGGCGGAGGGGGCCAAGGACCTGGCGCTGGCGTCGAGCCTCTACGGGTCGGTCGCCGAGTTCCACCTCAAGTACAAGCCGGGGGGCCCCGAGGGGGAGGCCCACCTGCGCAAGAGCCTGGAGCTCGATCCGCACAACCGGCGCTCGGGCGGCCACCTCGAACGCCTGCTGCGCGACGCCGGGCGGACCGACGAGCTCCTGACCCTCTTCGCCCAGCGCTCGGAGCGGGCGGCGAGCCGCGAGGAGAAGGTGCTCGCCGAGGTGGCGTCCGGCGATCTGCTCGAGAAGTCCGGCCGGCAGGCGGAGGCGCTCGGCCACTACAAGAAGGCGCTCGACACCAACCCGAACGAGCCCAAGGCGCTGCGCGCCATGCGCGACGCGCTCAGCGTTCACGAGGCCTGGGCCGAGCTCGGCAAGGTGCTCGAGGCCGCGGCCCGCACCCGGCGCGGCGAGCAGGACGTCGCGCTGCTCGTCGACCTGGCGACCCTGCTCTGGCGCAAGCTCAATCAGCGCGACATGGCGGAGCCGTTCTTCCGCAAGGTCCGCAAGCTCGACGCCTCGAACCATGTGATGGTGGAGTTCTACCGGGAGTACCACGAGTCGCGCGGCGAGGCCCCGCAGCTGCTCGCCATCCTCGCCCAGGCGCAGAAGACGGAGACCGACGTCGAGCGGCGCGTGGCCATGGGGATCGAGATGGCGCGCGCCGCCGAGCAGCGCCCGCAGCACGCCGACAAGGCCATCGACATCTGGAAGGGGCTCCTGCGCCTGCGGCCGCACCTCCCCGAGGCCGTGGCGGCGCTGCGCGCCCTCTACGCCAGGACCGAGAAGTGGAACGCGCTGCTCGAGCTGCTCAAGGACGATCTCGAGGCCGTCCCCGCCGCCGACGTCGACGAGAAGATCCGCCGCTACCTCGAGATCGTCGCCATCTACCGCGACCGCCTGAACCTCGAGGTGATGGTGGTCAACAGCTACCTCGCCATCCTGCAGCTGCGCCCCGACCACCCCGAGGCGCTGACGGCGCTGGCCGGCCGCTACGAGGCCCAGGGGCGCTACGGCGATCTCGTTCAGATCCTGGCGCGCCAGGCTGAAACAACGGCCGACCCCGCGGCGCGCGTGGCGCTCCACCGCCGGATCGCGTCGCTGTGGGCAGACAAGCTCGGCAAGCACCAGAACGCGGTCGCCAGCTTCGAGAAGATCTTCGATGCCGATCCGACCGACGCCGAGGTGAGCGCGCGGCTGCGCGATCTCTACACCAAGGCGCGGGCCTGGCGGCCGCTCATCGAGGTGCTGCGGCGGGAGCTCGCCCACCTCGCGCCGAAGGCGCGAAGCGCCCGCCTCGCGGAGATGGCCCGCATCTCCGGCGAGCGCCTCAACGACGTGCGCGAGTCGATCGGCTTTTACAACCAGGCCCTCGCCATCGACGCCCACGACCCGGAGGCGCTGGCCGGGCTGGCCACGCTCTACGAGCGCGAGCGCCGCTGGCCGGCCCTCGTCGAGGTGCTGGCGCGGCAGGCCGAGAACGCCAGCAGCGATCCGGCGGCGGAGCTGGCGCTCCTCGAACGGCGCGGCACGCTGCTCTACGAGCGCCTCGGCGCCACGCAGGCCGCGATCGAGGTGTTCCGGCGCATCCAGACGCTGCAGCCGAAGAACGCCCGCGCCACGCGCGCGCTGCGCGAGATCTACGCCCAGGCCGGCGACTACTCGGCGCTGGAGTCGCTCTACGCCGAGCACGGCGCCTTCGGCGATCTCTGCGATCAGCTGACGTCGCTCGCCGACCGGACCGCGGACATGGCGGCCCGCACGCGCCTCCTCGAGCGGGTGGCGTACATCGCCCAGGAGAAGCTCAATCAGCCGGAACGCGCCCTCAAGGCCTACGAGCGGATCCTGGCCACGGACCCGCGCAACCGCGCGGCGGCGCTGGCGCTCATCCCGCTTTACCGGGCGGCGCAGAAGTGGCCGCGCCTGCTCGCCACGTACGAGGCGCTGCTCGGGCCGGGCGCGGGGGGCGAGGCGGCGGGGACGCTCGCCGAGCGGCTGGAGCTCTACACCGAGGCGCGCCGGATCTGCGAGCAGCGCCTGGGGTCGAAGGCGCTCGCCTTCCAGTGGTGCGCGCGCGCCTTCGAGGCGGCGCCCAAGAACGACGCCGTCCGCACCGATCTCGAGCGCCTGGCGGGCGAGGCCGACGAGTGGGGGGCGCTGGCCGCGCTCTACGAGGCGCGGACCGGCGCCTCGACGGACGCCGAGGAGCGGCTCTGGCTGCTCCGCCGGGCGCTGCGCATCGCCTCGACGCGCCTGTTCCGGCCGCAGGACGCGCGGCGCGCCGCCGAGGCGATCCTCAAGGAGGTCGGCTACGACGAGGAGGCCGACGCCGCGCTCGAGCAGATCCTGACCCAGACCAAGGCCTGGGGGGACCTGGCGAAGCTGCTGCACGCGCGCGCCGACCGCGCGCCCGACGTCGCCGAGCGTGTTCGCCTGCTCGTGAAGATCGCGCCCCTCGAGGAGGAGCGGGTGGGCGATCTGCAGGCGGCGGCGGCGACCTGGGCCTCGGTGCTCGAGGCCGAGCCGGCCAACGAGCGGGCGCTGCGCGCGCTGGTGCGCGTGTCGGAGGCGCGCCAGGACTGGGCCGGCGTCGTCGAGGCCCTGCGCCGCGACCTCACCAACCGCCCGCCGGAGCAGCGCGACGAGCGCGAGGCGCTGCTGCTGCGCATCGCCGGGCTGCAGGAGACGCGGCTCGCCGATCGCGAGGCGGCGTTCACCTCCTACCGCGAGGTGCTGCAGGCCAACGCCGGGGCCGCCGCGGCCGTGGCGGGGCTCGAGCGGCTGCTGGCGGCCGGCTACCCGGATCGGGCGCTCGTCGCCCGGCTGACGCAGCCGTTCTACGAGCGGACCGGGGACGCCGCCAAGCTGGCGGCCGCCACCGAGGCGCTGCTGGCCGTCGCCGACACGCGCGGCGAGCGCGTCGAGCGGCTCGAGAAGCTCCGGGCGCTCTACGGCGGTCCCATCGGCGACGCGGCGGGGGCCTACCGGTCGGCGCTGGCGCTGTTCGACCTCGATCCCACCGACGCCGACAACCGCGCGGCGCTGATTGGCTTCGCCGAGAAGGCCGGCACCACGGCGGAGATGGTCGCGAAGCTGCGGGCGGTCTCGGACGCGACCGACGAACAGAATCTGCGCCGCGACCTCCTGGTCACGATCGCGGAGCTCGAAGAGCAGAAGCTGGGGCGCGCCGCAGAGGCAGAGAAGGTCTACGCGCGGATCCTGGCGGCGGAGCCGCTCCACCCGGGCGCCTTCCGCGCCCTGGCGCGGCTCTACCGGGACGGGTCGCGCTGGCCCGAGCTGCGGGCGCTGCTCGACGCGCGGCAGCTGGCGGTGCTCGACGTCCGCGAGCGCCTCGATCTGCTGGCGGAGATCGCCGAGCTCGACGAGTCGGCGCTCGGCGACGGCGACCACGCCCTCGCCGCCTACGAGAAGATGCTGGAGCTCGACCCGGCGGACCTGCGGGCCCACCGGGCGCTCGATCGGCTCTACGCCGAGCGCCAGCGCTGGGCCGATCTGGAGACGCTGCTCGGGACGCGGGTCGGGTTCGCCGGGGAGAGCGAGGTCCCCGAGCTCGAGTTTAGGCGCGCCGAGCTGCGCGCCAGCCACCTCGACGACGTGGGCGGCGCGCTCGATCTGCTGGAGACGATCGTCAAGACCGCCCCCGGTCACGAAGGGGCGCGCCGGTTGCTCGAGCGGCTCCTGGCCGTGGCCGCGGTCCGGCAGCGGGTGGCCCGGATGCTGGCCCCGATCTACGAGACGAGCGGGGCCTGGGCCCGCCTGGTCGCGATCCTCGAGGTGCAGCGCGAGGCGGTCGAGGGGGCGGCCGCCGCGGCGCTGCTCGCCCGCTGCGCCGACCTGCAGGAGAACCGCCTGCAGGCCCGCACCGTCGCCCTCGCAACCTGGCGCCAGGTGCTGGCCGCCGATCCGGGGAACGCCGACGCGCTCCCGCAGATCGAGCGCCTCGCCACCACGCTCGAGAAGTTCTCCGAGCTGGTCGACGTCTACCAGGAGCTGGCGTTCAAGCGCGACGCCGGGGACGTCGCCGGCCGCGCGGACCTCCTGTCGCGCGCCGCCCGCCTCTACGCGGGCCGGCTCGGCAACCGCCGGGCGGCGATCGACGTCTGGAAGCTGGCCCTCGGCGTGGCGCCGAACGACGTCGAGATCGCCGCGCCCGCCGCCGCCGCGCTCGAGGCGCTGTACACGGAGACCGGCGACGTCGCCGGCCTGGTCAAGATCCTGCGCATGCAGGTCGGCTGGGCGGGCGGGGCGGAGCGCAAGCAGCTCCTCTACCGGATCGCGGGCCTCGAGGAGAAGTCGCTCGGCGACACCGACGCCGCGGTGGCGACGCTCCGGAGCATCCTCGAGAGCGATCCCCAGGAGCGCGAGGCGATCGACGCCCTCGACCGGATCTTCGAGGCGGGGGCGCAGCACCGGCAGCGGATCGAGATCCTGCGCAAGCGGATCGATCTGGCCGGCGACGCGAGCGCCCGGCAGGAGCTGTGGCGGCGCGTGGCCAGCCTCCTCGAGCGCGACGTCGGCGACGTCGACGAGGCCATCGCGGCCTGCGTCAGCATCCTCGACGAGAACCCCGAGGACGGGCAGGCGCTGGAGACGCTGGCCCGGCTCTACGAGCGGCAGGGGCGGCACCGAGATCGCCTCGAGATCCTCGAGCGCCGGCTGGCGCTCGTGGGGTCGGACCGCAAGCGGGCGGCGGACCGTCTGGCGCTCGAGCGCCAGATCGCGGCGCTGCTCGAGGGGCCGCTCGGCGATCCGGCGGGCGCTCTCGAGCGCTGGCGCGAGGTGCTCGGCGAGGCGCCGGCCGACGCCGAAGCGGTGGCCGCGCTGGAGCGCTTCCTGGCCCCGGGCACCGACGGCGGGCTGCGCCTCGGCGCCGCGCAGGCCCTCGAGCCGGTGTACGAGGCGGCGGGCCGCTTCCCGGAGCTGGCGGCGGTCGTCCGCGTCTACGTCGAGGCGCAGTCCGACGCCCGCACGCGCCTCGAGCAGCTGATGCGGCTCGCCGAGCTCGAGGAGAAGCGCCTCGGCGATCCGGAGACCGCCCGGGCCACGACCGCGCGCGCGATCCGCGACGGCCTCGCGGAGCCGGAGCTGGGCGAGCTGCTCGACGCCTACGAGCGGCTCGCCGGCCCGTCGCGCGCCGCCGAGGTCACGGCCTTCTACCGGGACATCGCCCCCGACGTCCTCGACGACGCGATCAAGCTGCGCCTCGATCGCGCCATCGCCGACGCGGCCCTCCGCCAGGGCGATCGGGCCGCCGCCACCGACTACCTGCGGCGGATCCTCGACCGCGTCCCCGACGACGCGCAGGCGCTCGGCGCGCTCGAGAGCGTGTTCCGCGACAGCGGCGACGACCAGGCGCTCTATGACGTGCTGGTGCGCCGGGCGGAGCTGGCCGGCGATCCGGCCGCAGAGCAGCCGCTGCGCGCCGAGCTCGGGCGCCTCGCCGAGACCGCGCTCGATCGCGTCGACGAGGCCATCGCCGCCTACGAGCGCGTGCTGGAGATCGCGCCGCGCGACCGCGGCGCCGTCGAGGCGCTCGATCGGCTCTACACCCGCTCCGAGCGCTGGAGCGATCTGGTCCTGCTCATCGGCGGCCTCATCGAGCGTGGGGGCCTCCCCGAGCGGGAGCTGGTGGGGCTGCATTTCCGGCTGGCCCAGGTCGAGCAGGACCGGCGTGGCGACCGCGAGGCCGCGCTCGAAGAGCTGCGGCGCGTGCTGGAGGGAGATCCCGACCACGCCGGAGCGATCGCGATGCTCGAGGGGATGCTGAGCGACACGGCGGTGCAGGGGACGGCCGCCGGGCTGCTCGAGCCGGTCTACGCCCGGCGCGCCGACTGGCCGTCGCTCATCAAGATAGGCGAGATCCGGCTGCTCGGCGTCGAGGAGCCGGCGGCCCGCATCGCCTGGTCGAAGCGGATCGCGCGCCTGTACGAGGAGCAGCTCGAGGACTTCGACAGCGCGCTGCGCTGGTACGGCAAGGTGTTCCAGGAGGCGCCGACCGAGCGCCTGAGCCTCGAGCAGTTGCTCCGCCTCGCCGGCAAGCTCGGGCGCTGGCAGGAGGTGGCCGGCCTGCTCTCCGGCTACCTCGAGGGGGAGCTCTCCGAGGAGCCGGCGGTGCTGGAGATCGTCCGGCGCACGGCCGCCATCTTCGACCTCGAGCTCGGCCAGCGTCCGGAGGCCGACAAGCTCTACCGGCGCCTTTACGACGCGCGTCCCGACGACGGCGAGGTGACGCGCATCTACGAGGGGGCCCTCGAGCGCTGGAGCGCCTGGCGCGAGCTGCGCGAGCTGCTCGACGAGCAGGCCGGGCGCGCGGTGGAGCCGGCGGCGCGCATCGCGCTCCTCCGCCGCAGCGCCAAGCTCGACGAGGAGCGGCTCGAGGATCGCGATCGGGCCATCGGCACGCTGCGGGAGGCGCTGGAGGTGGAGCCGGGCGACGTCGACGTCGCCACCGAGCTCGAACGCCTGCTCGGCGAGGCCGCGCAGTGGCACGATCTCGCCGACCTGCTCGCGGTCCGGCTGGAGCGGATCGCGGAGCCCGGACCGCGCGCCGCCGTGACGCTGCGACTGGCGCACATTCTGGAGACCGAGATCGGCGACGCAGCCGCGGCCGTGGACCGCTACGCCGAGGCGCTGCCGATCCCGCAGGCGCAGCGAGACGCGCTCGTCGCGCTCGAGGGGCTCGCGGGCCAGGGCGTCGAGCGCCACCGCATCGCGGTCATCCTGGGGCCGGTCTACCGCCGAGCGGGCGACTTCGGAAAGCTCGCCGGCGCCCTGGAGGCGGAGCTCGAGTCGGTCGACGATCGCACGGAGCGGATCCGGATCCTGCGCGAGCTCGCGGACATCTACGAGGGCGGGGGTCGTCTCGACCTCGGCTTCGAGGCGCGCAGCCGGGCCTGGCTGACGGACGTCGAGTCGCGCGAGACGCTCGCGGAGATGGAGGCGCTCGCCACGCGGGCGCGGCTGCATGCGCCGTTCGTCGCGACGCTCCAGAAGGGGGCCGTCGAGGCCGGCGACCCCGACCTGCAGGCGGGGCTGTGGGCGGTGGCGGCGCAGCTGCTCGAGGAGCCGCTCGGCCGCGACGCCGAGGCGATCGAGGCCTGGCGCTCGGTGCTGGCGGCGCGGCCCGACGATCCCGACGCGTTCCACGCCCTCGAGCGGCTGTTCTCGGGCGCGGCCCGCTCGGCGGAGCTGGTCGAGATCCTGGAGCGGCACCTCGAGGTTACCGCCGACGCCGAGGAGCGCAAGGCGATGGCCAAGCGCGTCGCCGTGCTCTACGAGGACGCGCTCCGGGAGCGCGAGCAGGCGGTGCGGGCCTGGGAGAAGGTCCTGGAGATCGATCCCAACGAGATCGAGGCTCTCGAGTCGCTCGCCCAGCTCCACCTCGCCGGTGGCTCGTTCCGCGAGCTCGCGGACGTCTACGCGCGCAAGCTGGAGCTGACGCCGCCCGATCGCAAGAGCGAGCGGCGGATGCTGCTCATGCTCTCCGCCCGCCTCTACGAAGGTGAGCTGGCCGAGCCCGAGCAGGCGGTGGTCGAGCTGCGCCGCGTCCTCGACGAGAACCCAGGCGACGACGAGGCGCTGGCCAACCTCGATCGGCTCCTGACCGCCGAGGGGCGCTTCAGCGACCTCGTCGAGGTCGTCGACGCCCGCGCCGCGGGCGCCCGCGATCAGGGGGCGCGGACGGAGCTCGCCTTCCGGGCCGCGCGTCTGGTGGAGACGGAGCTCTCCGACGTCGAGGGGGCCATCGGCCGCTACGGCGCCATCCTGGCCGGCGCGTCCCTGCACGCGCCGACGCTGGAGGCGCTCACCGCCATCGCCCGCGGCGACGACTACCGGGTCCCGGCCATCGCCGTCCTCGAGCCGGTACTGCGCGCGGCGAAGGCGTGGGGCGCCGTCATCGAGATGCTCGAGCTCCGCCTGGCCGTCGAGGACGCGCCCGTGAACCGGCTCGAGCTCCTGGCCGAGATCGCGCGCATCGAGGAGCAGGAGCGGGGCGACGCCGAGCGGGCGTTCGCCGTCTGGGCCCGGGCGCTGGCCGAAGAGGGCGGGGACGAGGTGGCGCGCCAGTCCCTCGAGCGCCTCGCCGCGATTCGCGGCGCCTGGGGGCGCCTGGCCGAGGTCTACGAGGAGCGCATCGAGGCCACGTTCGACGCGCAGCTGCAGCTGGCGCTGGCCTTGCGTCTGGCCGAGCTGAACGAGAACGAGCTCGCGCAGCAGCCGGGGAGCCTCGCACGCGCCGCGGACTTCCTGCGCAAGGCCCGCTCGCTGCCCGGCGACGAGCTGGACGTGCTCGGGCGGCTCGAGCGCGTGCTCGCCCGGCAGGGGGAGCACGGCGACCTGGCGGAGGTGCTGGCCCGCGAGGCCGAGCTCGCGCCCGAGCCAGACCGGCAGGCCGAGCACCTGGCCGCCCTGGGCGCGCTGCGGATCGGCGCGCTCGACGATCCCGACGGAGCGCTGACGGCGTTCCGCGACGCCCTGGAGCGCAACCCCGCCCACGTGGGGGCGCTCGCGGCGCTCGGCAAGCTCGCCGATCGTCCGGAGACGCGCGAGGGGGCGCTCGACGTGCTCGAACCGCTCGCCGCCGCGCGCGGCGATCACGAGGAGCTGATCGCGCTCTACGAGCGGCGGCTGCAGCTCCACGACGATCACGGGGAGCGCGCCCACTTCCTGCGCAAGATCGCGGAGGTCGCCGCCGACCAGCTCGGCAGCGCGGACCGCGCCCTCGACGCCCTCGGGCGCGCGCTCAAAGAAGAGCCGATGCCGGGCGCGGCGCTCGACGACCTCGAGCGGATCGCCGGCGCGGCGCGGCTGCCCGGCGTGGGCGCGGCCCAGATCGAGCTCGCGCTCGCGGGGGCGGAGCCGGACGCCGCGCAGGAGCTCGCGCTGCGCGCGGCCCGCCTCTACAGCGAGGCGGGGGACCAGCCCGCGGCCGAGCGGCTCTATCGGCTCGTGCTCGAGCGCGACGGCGAGAACGCGGACGCGCTGGCCGCGCTCGAAGCGCTCTACCGCGCGGCGGGCAACGATCTCGAGCTGGCGGCGATCCTCGAGAAGCGGGCGGAGGCGGATCTCGACCCGCAGGTCCGGCGGACGCGGCTTGTCGAGGCCGCGCGGCTGCACGAGCGGCGCGGGTCGCTGCCGGCGGCGATCGCCTCGCTGCGGCGCCTCCAGGAGGCGGACGACGGCGACGCCGAGGCGCTCGCCGAGCTCTCCCGGCTGCTCGAGGCGACCGGGGAGGTGTCCGCGCTCGTCGAGGTGCTGGCGGCTCGCGCGCGGGTCACCGAGGACGCGCGGCAGCGCGCGCAGCTCTGGGCGCGCGTGGGGGAGCTGCGCCTCGGGATGCAGAACGATCTCGATGGCGCCGCCGAGGCCTACCGCGAGGCGCTGGACGGTACGCCCGACGACCCCATGGCCCTGTCGGCGCTGGAGGCGATCGAAGAGCGCCGCGAGGACTGGTCGACGCTGCAGGAGGTGCTCATGCGCCGGCTCGGCGCCGTGGCGGGCGCCGACCAGATCCCGGTGCTGCTCAAGCTCGCGCGCAACGCCGAGCAGAAGCTCTCCGACACCGATCAGGCGCTCGGATACCTGCGCCAGATCCTCGACGTCGATCCGCGCAACGGCTTCACCTACCTCGAGCTCGAGCGGATCATGCGGGCGAACGAGCGCTGGTACGACCTCGTCGAGGTGCTCGGCCTCCACGCCGACATGGAAGGGGCGGCAGGGCACCGGCCGACCGAGCTCGCGCTCCGGGTGGCCATCGCCGACGTCTGGGAGAAAGAGCTCGACTCGCCCGACAGCGCCGCCGAGGCCATCGAGAAGGTCCTCGAGGCCGCGCCGGACAACGTCGGCGCGCTGCTGACGCTCGCCCGGCTCCACGAGCGGTCGGAGCGCTGGGATGACGCCGCGGCGGCCCTCGAGCGCGCGGCCGGGAGCGCCGGGTCGCCCGCGGAGGTGGCCGAGATCCAGTTCCGGACCGCGGAGGCCCTGCGCCGGAAGGAAGCGGACCCCGCCGAGGTCGAACGGGCGCTCCTGCGCGCGCTCGACGCCGACCCGACGCACCGGCCGACCCTCGACGCGCTCGAGGAGCTCGCCCGCGCCGCCAAGGACGACGAGCGCCTCGTCCAGCTCCTCGAGCTCGGCCTCGAGACCCCGCTCTCCGACGACGACCGCAAGAAGCGTCTGCGCGAGATCGCCGCGCTCTACGCGGGCTCGCTCGCCCAGCCGTCGGCGGCGCTCCCCGCCCTGGAGCGCCTCGTGGCCCTCGATCCGACCGAGATCCCCGGCCGCGAGCAGCTGGCCGAGGCCCTCGTCGCTTCGGGCCGTGTCGCCGAGGCCGTCCGCCTCATGGAGCAGCTGATCGTCGAGCTCGGCAAGGCCCGGCGGGGGAAGGACGCCGCCCGGTGGCACACCCGCCTCGGCGTGCTCGCCGAGGCGCGGGGCGATCACGACGCCGCCGCGGCCAGCTTCGGCGCCGCGTACAAGCTCGATCCGACGCACCCGGCGACGGTCGCTGCGCTCGGGCGCCTCGCCTTTCACTCGAGGGACTTCGACTCCGCGCGCAAGTACTACCGCTCGCTCCTCCTCCAGAACTTCGACGAGAAGACCGCCGGTGTCTCCAAGTCGGAGGTCTATCTGATGCTCGGGCGCATGCACGTCGCCGCCAACGAGCTCAGCAAGGCGCGCAACATGTTCGAGCGCGGGCTGGAGGTGGAGCCCGCGAACGTGGATCTGAAGGCGGCGCTGCGGGGCCTGAGCTGATCCGCGTTACGCGCGGATCGAGCGCGACCTCCCGACCTGCCGCCAACCGCCGCGCGTAACTTTTTTCGGCGCGTGGTCTGCGTTTCAAGACGTGTGGGCAGACCACGCGCCGAAAAAAGTCCTCAAGCGGCCCCGGGGGCGCGGGCGGAGCTAGGCGGGGGTGCCGCGAGAATCGGGTGGTGGCGCGAGGCCGAGCGCGCAGCGCGAGGCCCGGCCGAGGGGGCCGGGGGACTACTTCTGCGCGCAGTGGCGGTCGGCGTTCTCGGCCGCCGCGGCGAGCGAGGGATCCGGCCCCCCCACGAACGCCTGCAACGCGGCGTGCCCCCGATCCGGGTCGCACAGCAGCCCGAGGGCGTCGATGGCGGTGACGCGGTAGGGGTGGCGTTTGTCGGCGGCGAGGGTCACGGCGGCGTCGACGGCGTCGGGGCCGCCGAGGCGGGCGAGGGCGCGCAGGGCGGTGGCGGCGACGCCCTCGAGGGCCATGTCGGCCTCGGCCTCGACGACGAGACGGCGCAGGGCCTCGCCGAGCAGGCGGGTCGCGCTCCGGTCTCCGGACTCGCCGAGCAGGGCGGCGGACAGCTCGCGCAGGGTCGCGCTCTCGGTGCGCCGGGCGAGGGTCTTGAGCAGCACGATGCGGGCGCGGCTGTCCTTGCAGCGGGCCAGGCCGACCAGGGCGGCACGGCGGACCTCGTCGACGTCGCGCGCGACGGCCCGGATCATGAGGTCGCCGCTCGCCGGGCCGCAGAGGTAGCCCAAGGCCTCGAGCTCCGCGCGCCGGACGAACGGCCACGGCTCCTGCTTGGCGGCGTCGATGAGCGTCGCTTGCGCGGTCGCCTCGCGCCGCTTGCCGAGGGCCAGCGCGGCCGTCTCGCGGACGCGCGGGTCTTGATCGGAGAGCGCGGCGTGCAGCACGGCGCCGAGGTCGAAGCCGGCCGGCAGCGGCCCGTCCGCGCCCACCAGCGAGGCGAGCTCGCGTGTCGCGAGGTAGCGGAGCACGGGGTCGTCCCCGTGCGCGCGCATGTCGGCGAGGGCGACCGGATCCCCGGCGGCGCCGAGGGCGCCCAGGGCGGCGACGGCCCGGGCGCGGGCCTCGAAGGCCCGCTCGGGGGCGAGCGCGGCGCGCAGCGCCGTGACGGCGCCCGCTCGCTGTTCGGGGGTGCGCTTGACGGCGGGCGGG
>Ga0318551_10000381_pt1 | contig 13186 bp, 9 predicted proteins | sample GRESIP082b2f19_FD_203511 | JGI IMG/M metagenome (GOLD analysis project Ga0318551, IMG submission 203511) | Tropical soil microbial communities from Luquillo Experimental Forest, Puerto Rico - GRE.SIPMG.082b2f19 | ecosystem: Environmental > Terrestrial > Soil > Tropical forest > Bulk soil...
GCGCTGGGCTCGCTGAACCCCACGGCCAGCGGCCCTCTCGGAATCCTGCCCGGGCCCCTCGGACACGTGGCCGGAGGCCTCCAACATGCGGTTATCGACGTGATCAACGCACCCACCTCGTTGCTGATGGGGCAAGAGTTGATCCCCAGCGGGCCGCAGGCGACCGGCGGCGTCGCGACGATCAACGGCTCGACAGCAAGCACTCCGATAACGCTGCGCGGCGGCACCGAGCCGGTGGTGGACGCCTCGGTTGGCACCGGACCCAGGGTGCCGTTGCTGGTTGACACCGGATCCACGGGTCTTGTTATCCCATTCACAAAGGTCGGGGGACTGGTAGGACTACTCCAGCTCGGCGTACCCACCGGAATTAACGTTGGCGGTTTCAGCGGGGGACTGAACTACCTGTACGCCACGTATAACGCGCCGGTGAATTTCGGCGGCGGACTTGTTACCGCGCCGACCCCCGTCCAAGTCGAGCTCGTCGCGTGGCCGACGTCTCTGTCGTCACTGCTGAACAGCGGTCCTACGTTCCAGTCCTTCTTTGCCACCGACGGGGTAGTCGGCGTCCTGGGTGTCGGGCCGAATGCCGGAGGCCCGGGCCACGTCGTCCCGACCTCGAGGTTGCCGGCACCCTTCAACCAGGGCCTGCTCATCGACGAACCCACGGGTCAACTGGTGTTCGAGCCGCAACCTCCAGGCGGGATAGCCACGCTTAACGGATCGCCGATCACCAACCTGAACGTAAGCATTAATGGCGGGCCGCAGCAAACGGTCCCCTCGATCGTCGACTCCGGTGGTGTGGACGGAACCATCCCGTTCAGCGCCCCGACCGGTTCAACGATCAGTGTCTTCGCCCCAGGCGTTGCTACGCCGCTGTACACGTTCACCAATGGCGTGAATTACTCCCCGAGCCCGATCTCGAGTGGATTGATGAACACCGGGAACCTCATTTACCAGCTGCACCCCGTATACATCAATTACGGCGCTAACACCTCAACCATTTACTAGTGACCTGGGGTGTTCCGACGTCGGCTTCGCTCTCTGATCGCGGCTAGTTTCACCCCGCTCGCATGCCGGGTATCCGCCCGAACAGGGGGTGGGTGACAGTGCACGCCGTCGCGATCTTGTCGGCGCTCCTCGCCGCCTTCTGGGCCGCGGTGGGAATCGTTGTTCGGCAGCGGGTCGCCCAAGGCGTTCCGGCCGACAAGGCCATGTCTGCGACCATGGCGACGACCCTGGCTCGCGAACCGCTTTGGTGGGCGGGCACTTTCGCCGCCGTCGCCGGTTTCGTGTTTCAGGCTCTGGCACTGGCGCACGGATCCCTGCTGCTGGTTCAGCCGCTGATCGTGTCGTCGCTGCTGTTCGCTTTGCCGCTGAGCGCAAGGCTTAGCCACCAACGCATCAGTCCGGCCGAGTGGGCTTGGGCGATCTTGTTGACGGCCGCACTGGCGGTTTTCGTGCTCGTCGGCCAGCCCCGCGAGGGCCATAACCGGCCACCCGTACCGGCGTGGGCTCTGGCGTTGGCCATTACGGTGCCGCTGGTGATTGGCTGCGTCGTCGCGGGGCACCGCGCCGCCGGCCGCGCCCGGGCCATGCTGCTGGCGGTGGCGGTGGCGGTCATGCTGGGCATGGTGGCCGTCTTGACCAAGGTCTGCACACATCGCTTCGCCGTCGGCGGGTGGCATGCGCTCCTGACCGTCCCGGCTCCTTATGTGTTGGTCGCGCTGGCGGCAACGCTAACCGTGGTGCAACAGGCGGCGTTTCACGCCGGTGCGTTGCAGGCGTCGGTGCCGATCATGTTGGTGGGTGAGCCGATCGTCGCGGTAGTGCTCGGCGTCGTCGTGCTCGGCGAACATCTGTCGGTGCGGGGCTCCGCGGCCGCTGCCCTTGTCATCGCGGTCGTGGCGATGCTGGCGGCCACCATTGCGCTGGCCCGCGATCAGGCACCCCGAAGCGAGCGGTTTGCCGACCCGGCAGCCGCCCTCCCCGGCGTGCGATGAGTGCTTTCCATCGATCGCTCTGGCAAGTTAGGGGCGGTGATGGGCGGGTGCCGCTGGAGCATGTCGGTTCGGGCGTGGTCTGCGGTGTTCGCCTTGCTGCTGTTGGGGATTGCCGGCGTTGCTACCGCCGGCACAGCGCCTGCCGAGCCGCTTGTCAGCGGACTCGGCGAACGTGTGGTGGGCTGGGACACCTACCGTCGATTGGATCGGTTGCCGTATCTGAGCGCCGAAACACAGACCCTGCAGGTGTCGAGCTTCGACCGAAGCGGCGGCGATTTTGACATCTCCACCGGTAACAAGAACGGCAGCGGTGGATGTTTGGCGACCGGTGGCGCCGGCTGCGTCATCGCGGAGGATCGCGGCGCCGGCGAGGTCGATTCGATCTGGTTCACCCGCGACGGCGGCGACCTGACCCGGATCGGAAAGATCCGCATCGATCTCGATGGACGGACGGAGATAGACGCGCCATTGCAATCGTTGGTCGATGGTGGGCTCGGTGCGCCGTTCGTGTGGCCGCTGGTGGCCAACGCCGAGCAGTCGCCGGGCGGCGATTACATCAAGGTGCCCATGCCATACCGGCAGTCGATGCGGATCAGTGTCGCATCGAATTTGGAGTACTACCACGTAGACTATCGCCGCTTTCCGACCGCCGACGGCGTCAACACTTTCTCGCCTTCCGACCCCGCGCTCGATGTGATCGCCACCCTCCGCGCGGCGGGCACCACCGACCCTAAACCGGCGGCACCCACTGCAGCCCACGACAATCGGATCGTCGAGCTCCCCGCCGGTGCCGGTCTCGCGCTCGCGGAATCGACTGGGCCAGGCGCTATCTCGGCGCTGCGCCTGCGGCTACCAGCACCAACGGATCAACTGCTCTCCGGCTTGCGGCTCCACATCGAGTTCGACGGCCAAACCACGGTCGACTCTCCACTCGGGGAGTTCTTCGGCGCCGGACTGGGCGCCGACAACGTGCGATCGCTGATGTTCGCCGCGACCCGACAACCCGGGGGATCGCTGTCGCTATCGGAGTGGTGGCCAATGCCGTTCGCTACTACAGCCCGCGTCACCCTCGTCAACACGACCGGCGATCCCGTGCCGGGCATCGACAGCGACGTCGTGACCACACCCGATCCCCAGTGGGCACCCGCGTTGGCCAGCGGCCGCGCCGGCTACTTCACCGCACGCTCGCATGCCGGACCAACGACCCCGGGTCATGACTGGATGTTCGCCGACGAAGATGGCCACGGCAAATTCGTCGGCGTCAGCCACACCATTCGCGGCTCTCGGATCAAGACGTCGTTTGACGACGAGGCCCCGTACTTTCTCGAAGGGGCCGAACGCGTTTACACGGACGGTGCCTTCTCACCCCAGTGGTACGGCACCGGCACCGAGGACTTCTACGAGGGGGGCTGGTATTTCAAGAACGGCAAGCACTTTAGCGACCCACTCACCGGCCAACCCGATCAACGCACGGCCGCTGGCGGATGTGCGGACTACTGTGTCGCCGCCTACCGGCTCATGCTCGCCGACGCCATCGACTACCACTCCGCAATCCGATTCGGCATCGAGCACGGCAAACGCAACATGGTTCAACCCGACTACAGCTCAACCGCATTCCTCTACACACAACCGAATGACACCACCGCATCCGTCGACGAAATCAATCCCAGCGATCTTGTCAGTCGAATCCTGCACAACTACAACGACTCCGACGCCACCGACCAATTGCTGATCAGCCAGTACGAGGGGAACGACGACACCCGTCCCGTTGCCGGGTTGGTCCTGACCACCCACGCCGCGATCACATTCGACGCCCAGATCCTTCCGGACAACCACGGCATGCTGCTGCGCCGCACGTCGGACCAATCAATCGGCTATCAATCCGCAGACGTTGCCATTGACGGCGTACCCACCGGGATTTGGTTAGAGCCACGCAGCAACGTCTTTCACCGTTGGCTCGACGACACCTACCTTGTGCCCGCCTCTCTCACCGCAGGCAAAAGCCGCGTAACCATAACCCTCAGGCCCATTCCAGACGCCCCACCCTGGACGGCAAGCCGTTACCACATAGACACGGTGACCTGGCCGTAGGACGAACAAAGGACCGAGTACGAACTCCGTCCTACTCTCAATCTATAGCGCACTGGGGGGCTTGCGGCAAGACCCGGGTCATCGCGCAAAATGGCTGGCCGAAGCCAGAACTCAGCGGACGGAGGTTGCGAAGTGCGGGTTGAACCAACGTCTGACCACGCGGTGGTGATTGCCGGGGGAGGCCCAACAGGCCTGATGTTGGCGGGCGAGTTGGCATTGGCGGGAGTCGACGTCGCCATTGTCGAGCGGCGCACCACACAGGACCTGATCGGTGCGCGCGCGGGCGGTCTGCATTCACGCACCATCGAGATCCTCGATCAGCGCGGAATCGCCGATCGGTTCCTTTCGGAGGGGCAGGTGGCGCAGATTGCGGGGTTCTCTCAGATCCGGCTGGACATCAGCGACTTTCCCACACGGCACCCCTACGGGCTGGCGCTGTGGCAGAACGATATCGAGCGCATACTGGCCGACTGGGTCGCCGAGCTGGCAGTGCCGGTGTATCGCGGACGCGAGCTCAGAACCATCGCCCTAGGTGACACCGCCGTCGACGTCGAGCTCTCCGGTGGCCAGTTCCTGCGGGCGGAGTATGTCGTCGGGTGCGACGGCGGCCGCAGTGTGGTCCGTAAAGCGGCCGGCATCGGGTTTCCGGGGTGGGACCCGACGACGAGCTACCTGATCGCCGAGGTCGCAATGGCCGCCGACAAAGGCCCCGCGCCGGAATGGGGCATTCGCCACGACGCCCTCGGAGTCCACGCGCTCAGCATGTTGGAGGACGGGGGGCCGATGCGGGTCATGGTGACCGAGCGGCACCTCGGACCCAGCAGCGAACCGACCCTGCGCGACCTGAGCGAGGCCCTCATCGCCGTATACGGAACGGATTACGGGATCCACAGTCCCACTTGGATTTCCAGGTTCACCGATATGGCACGGCAGGCCGACGCCTATCGCGACGGGCGGATCCTGCTAGCCGGCGATGCCGCACATGTGCATCACCCGGTGGGTGGACAGGGCCTCAACACCGGCATGCAAGATGCGGTCAACCTGGGATGGAAGCTGGCGCAGGTGGTCAAACGCACATCGCCCGACAGCCTCCTCGATACCTACCATGCCGAACGGCACCCGGTCGCCGCGCGCGTGCTGCGCAACGCGATGGCGCAAATGGCACTTCTTCACCGCCAAGACGAACGCACCAAGGCCTTGCGCGACACCGTTTCCGAACTCCTGGGCATGGACGAGCCGCGCAAACGATTCGCCGGAATGATGTCCGGCCTGGATATCCATTACGACCTCGGTGAGGGACACCCGCTACTCGGACGCCGCATGCCCGATCTCGACGTGGTCACCGACGACTGCCGCCGGCGGGTGTTCGCCCTGCTGCACGATGCCCGGCCCGTGCTGCTCAACCTCGGTGAACCCGGCGGCTTCGATATCACTCCATGGACCGACCGAGTTCGATTGATCGACGCGAAATACGTTGGCAACTGGGAACTTCCGGTACTCGGCGTGGTCACCGCTCCCACCGCCGCGTTGATCCGGCCCGACGGATACGTTGCATGGGTGGGGGAGCGGTCGCGGCTCGGCCTTGAAGACGCGCTCACCACCTGGTTCGGACCGCCTGCCGAGGATCGCCGACGCCCGAATGCACCAGGCCGACCACCGACTTGCTAATCCGGCGGCTCAGCCTGCGAGCCACGGGTCGCGGCACGTTCCCGCTCGCCGGAGTTTCCGGGAACGCCTTCCGCTTCCCGCTCACGGGTGACCTTCGCATCGAGCTGATAGACGACGCTCTCCAGCTCCTGGGCGCGGCTCAGTGGGTCCTTCTCGGGTCCGGTCATAACGCTTCCCAATACCCCGCGGCGCGGTTTATAACCGGGCGAACTCCCCGGTTCTTCGCGGAGGCACGCTTCATCGCCCCAGAAAGGGGGAGCGGAGCCCTAGGACCGGTCGCAGATGAACAATTTACTTTCAGCAAAACCGATGCGACACCGGCGGTGCGCACACGACGCGGCGGTGGAAGTATCGCAAGGGTGGCCACCCAGAAACCGCAGACGATCGCTTACCCGGCGCCAGGCGCACGCCCGCGGCGCCACGACTCCGAGCCGCTAGATCCCCACGTCATCGTCCTTTTCGGCGCGACCGGGGATCTGGCCAAACGCAAGCTCATCCCCGGCCTGGCCTACCTAGATCAGTCCGAGCTTGCCCCCGATATCCAAATCGTCGCGACGTCGCTGGAAGACTTCAGCGACGACGAGTTCCGGGAACTCGCCAAGACCGCCATCGACTCGTTCGGAACCCACAAGCTCACGCCCGAACAGTGGGCCAACTTCGCAAAAATCATCCGGTACGTTCCGCAGGGCGCCGGACCCGAAGCGCTCGCCGAGGCGGTCGCTGAAGCCGAAACCGACCTGGGACCGAAGGTGCGGCGACTGCATTACCTGTCGGTCCCTCCGAAAGCGGCGCGCCCCGTCATCGACATGCTGCGCGACGCCAAACTCGTCGAGCGCTCCCGGGTGGTTATGGAGAAGCCGTTCGGCACCGACTTGGCCAGCGCAATATCGCTCAATGACTTCCTGCACGACACGTTCGAGGAATCCCAGATCTTCCGCATCGACCACTTCCTGGGCAAGGAGGCCGCCCAAAACATCCTGGCGTTCCGCTTCGCCAACGGTCTCTTCGAGCCGATCTGGAACCGCAATTTCATCGACCACATCCAGATCGACATCCCCGAGGCCCTCGGCTTGGATCAGCGGGCCAACTTCTACGAAAGCACCGGCGCCTACAAGGACATGGTCGTGACCCACCTGTTCCAGGTGATGGCGTTCGTCGTGATGGAACCGCCCACGGCACTCGAGCCGTATGCCATCAGCGAAGAGAAAAACAAGGTGTTCCGGTCGATGCTGCCGGTCGAGCCATCGAAGGTGGTGCGCGGCCAGTACAACGGCTACCGCCAAGAGGACGGAGTGGCAAAGGATTCCGACACCGAGACGTTCATCGCGCTGAAGGTCGGCATAGACAACTGGCGCTGGGCCGGCGTACCGATCTATCTGCGCACCGGCAAGAAGATGGCCGAGGGAATCCGCATCATCTCGATCGCCTTTCGCGAAGCGCCGCGAACCATGTTCCCGCCCGGGTCCGGGGTGGGCACCCAAGGCCCAGATCACCTCACGTTCGATCTCGCTGACAACTCGAAGGTTTCGTTGTCCTTCTACGGCAAGCGGCCGGGTCCGGGGATGAAGCTGGACAAGATGTCGATGCAGTTTTCATCGCAGGAGATCGACACCGTGGTGGATGTGCTGGAGGCCTACGAACGCCTCATCCTCGATGCGATGCGTGGCGATCACACGCTGTTCACCACCGCCGAGGGCATCGAATCATTGTGGGAGCGTTCGCAGGAACTCCTCGACGACCCGCCGCCGACCAAGATGTACCAGCCAGGCACGTGGGGTCCCAACGCCATTCATCAATTGATCGCTCCGAACGCGTGGCGGTTGCCGTTCGAGCGGGAGTGGCGGGAATCCAAACGCTAGCCCGCGGACTCCGTCGGCTCCGGCGCCTGACTGAGCCACTCGCGCAATTTGGCGTAGATTTCGGCGTGGTTGAGCAGATCGAAGTGGTGCAGGCCGGTCAACGTCAGTCCATGGGCCGGCTCGAACGGAACTTGTCGGGACTTGCCCACACCGAACGCGCTGTGGGGGCGCACCAAATGATCGCCGAGAACAACCCCGACCGCCCGTGGGCCCGCGGTGGTCGCCACGAAGTGGTAGACGGCGCTGGTTAGGAACGGCACCTCATGACAGCGGTCCCGTAGGAACTCATCCGGGTCGCCTTCGCTCCAGTCCTCGTCGAGCAATGCGCCGTATCGCAGATCCTTCGTGCCCGAGCTGCGGGCGTTGAGAAACGAAGCCAGACCTTGCGTTTCGTGCAGTCTGGCCAGCGCCCACGATGCGGCGTTGACACCTTTCTCCAGGTCGGCGCCCAGGTGCGGGGAGCCGAGGCAGACGACGTGACGGACGGCGTCGGGCCAGCCGTGCTGGTGCTGGACCCCGTAGTGGCAGGCGCTGCGCACCACCAACCCGCCCATCGAATGACCGACCAGCGTGATCTCCTCAACCGGCACCGGCCATAGCGCCTGCAGCTGATCCATCAGGGCGGCCAGGGATTTCCCGTTGTCGGAGATGTGCACACCCGTGTTGTAGCGCAGGTAGACCGGGGTAAAACCTAGGTCGCTATGCAGGCGCGCGCCGTAGGGGCCGACGCTTTCGCCGTCGCGTGGCAGCCGCCACCACGATCTTTCGGTCATGCACCAGCCGTGGAGAAACACCGCGATCCGGCCGGTGGCTTGCGGTAATGCCTCCGCAATGGCGGCGGCATTCATCGCGACGGGCTCCCCGTGGTGGCGTATCTGCATGGTCAGCGCGAAGCCATTTCCGCGACTGGTCAGCTCATCCCCGTAGATGCCATTGAGCGCCGCGATGAAGCCGGCGACTTTGGGATTTGATTCGACGGTCTCGTCCTCATCGCTGCCTCGTGTTTCAGCAGCCAGGTCACCGGCACCCCGCAACGACGCCCGCACGCCGCGGTCGACGGCATAGTAGGTCGCCGCGGCAATCGTGTTGTGGACGACCTCCACGGGTTTGGACACCGGACCTATGGCGCCGAAGACACGACGGGCGATGCCGCTGTGCGTGTCGCGCACAAGAGTCGTCAGAACACGGGTCCCTTCGCCCGCGAGGTCAGCGAGTGACCGGATTTCCTGTCGCCGCACGAGCTGCTCCTTCCTGCTTCGACACTGGGTTCCCATTCTGCTCACGCCTTAGCGCGAGGTAGAGAAAAACCGTTGCGAAGCGCATCGCCGACGAGCTGCCAAGCCCGCTCAACGATGCGGTCGGAAGGGGAATCCGCCTCCTAGGCGCCGCCCCTTGTGCTGTTGCGTTCGATCCACTGGGTGAGCGCATCCTCGAGCGCGGCGGCGACGCGCACACCTGCGCGGTTGGCAGCCTGGTCGAACCGCTCGACCAAATCCAGCGGAACTAATGCGTCCACCCTGCAGAGCGTCGGTTTCGGCTGCGCCGGAGGCTCGGAAAGGACTACCGGCGCGTGTCGCGCGACAGTTGCGTCCATGGCTTCACGCAGTGCGGGCATTTCGTCGAGCAAGCGGGCGAGATCATCGCGCTCGATGCGCAGAATCTGGGCTGGCCCGGTCGTCGTTACGGTCGCAGAACGCAGTTTCCCACGGCGGAGGGCAGATTCGCCGATCACCTCGCCCGGCCCCAACAGGGCAACGCGTTCCTGGCCGACATACACCCCTACCTCCCCGCTGAGCAGGATGTAGCAGGCGTCTGATGGAGTCTGTTCATAAATGAGGGGCGATGGCGCGGACGTGGAAGTGTGATGGGCCGCTAGGACGATGCGCCGCAGATCACTGTCGGAGAGCTTGTCGAATGCAGTGAACTCGCGTAGCCGGCGGACGTCGTCTTCCTCATGTGCATTCGCATCCACTGTCATAGTGGGCTCCTAGTGCGCGATGTGAACCGGACATCGAGGAGCCTAACCTGATTTGCAGCAACGACGGGAGAAATTAATTGTCGCGCGACCGACATGCTGGTCGTGGCTCTTAATAGCGCCTCGAAAGTGCAGTTCTCGCTCTAACCGGTAGGTTGAACGCGGTTCCGGACGACGCGAAGGGAGAGACTGTGCGCCAAACCGCGGCCATGGCCGAGGCCGACCGCGCGTGGATGATCGACACGCTGCTCGCGCTGCTGCAGACCCCGAGCCCGGCGGGGCGCACGGACGCGGTGATGCAGCTGATCGGGGACATCTTGGATGACTTCGGCGTGCGGTTTTCGCTGACCCGCCGCGGCGCGCTGACAGCCGAACTCCCGGGTGAGTCGACGACCACCGACCGGGCGCTTGTGGTTCACGCCGACACCATCGGCTGCATGGTGCGCGACCTGAAGGACAACGGCCGTCTCGAGCTGATTCCGGTCGGCACCTTCTCGGCCCGGTTCGCCGCGGGTGCCCGCGTGCGGATCTTCTCCGATGACCCCGACGATTTCGTCACCGGTACGGTCTTGCCGCTCAAGGCCAGTGGGCACGCGTTCGGCGACGAAATCGACACCCAACCCACGGACTGGGAGCACGTCGAGGTCCGCATCGACCGCAAGGTCTCCTCGCGGGAGGACCTGGTCCGTCTCGGTCTGAAGGTCGGCGACTTCGTCGCGTTGATCGCCAGCCCCGAGCTCACCGCCGATGGCTTCATCGTTTCCCGTCACCTCGACGGCAAGGCGGGCGTCGCAATCGCTCTGACACTGGCGAAGCACTTCTGCGAGAACAAGGTGGTGCTGCCGCACCGCACCATGATGATGGTCACGATCACCGAGGAGGTCGGCCATGGCGCCAGCCACGGCGTGCCTGCGGATGTCGCGGAGCTGATCTCGGTGGACAACGCGGTTTGCGCGCCCGGCCAGCACTCCATCGAGGACGGCGTTACCATCCCGATGGCCGACCTGCACGGCCCCTTCGACTACCACCTGACCCGGAAGCTGTGCGGGCTCGCCGAAGAGCGAGGTATTCCCTTCGCGCGGGACGTTTTCCGCTACTACCGCTCCGACGCCGCCGCGGCGATCGAGGCCGGCGCGGGCACGAGGGCCGCGCTGGTCGGCTTCGGGCTCGACGGCAGCCACGGCTGGGAGCGCACCCACATCGATTCCCTCGAGGCGGCGTACAGCCTGCTGCACGCCTGGTTGCGAACGCCACTGACGTTCGCCAAATGGGACGCCAAGCCGTCGGGCAAGCTGCGTGACTTCCCCTCGTCGAAGCAGCCCGCGCCGACCGAGCAGTGGGTGCCGCTGTCCCGTGGCGACCACTCCGAACCCGGCGACGCGTCACCGGGTTCGCACTGGCCGCCGTCGGAGGGTCCCCAGTCCTGAGGCGAGAAACCCATGCAACGACCCAGCGCGGGCATTAGCCCGCGACGCATCGCTCCAGCGTCTCCAGCGACGCGGCGAGGTAGTCCTCCTGGAACAGGGGCATCCCGCCGACCTGGTCGCGGAAACCCTGCGACGTGGCGCTCCAGTCATAGGTGAGCGTGACGTCCGTGCCGTCACCGTTAGGGGCGAGGTCGTAGCGCCAGAACCAACCGCCGGGGGAGTGATTGCCCGCGTCGTCCAACGCGCCCGGTAACCACCCGATGGCACGGTCCTCGTCGAACACGTTCACCAGGTTGTACGTGACGTAATGACCACCGGCCTGTTCGAGGAACATGTTCATCGCGAACATCTGTCCGGTCCCGGTGATCGGTGCGGTGTCCACCGCGTCGCGGACCCAATCGGTGGGCTCGGTATCGCAGTGGCGGGAGGGGTCGGCCAGGAAGGCGAAAATCACATGCGGCGTCGCGGCGATGGTGCGGGTGACGGCGTAGCTTTCGGTGGTTATGGTCATGCGTGGTCCTTGGGTCCGTAGGCGCGGGCGATATCGGGCGAATCGAGCCAACCCGAGTATGTGGGGCGCGAGGGCCAACCTTCAGGCGAATCGAGCCATTCCTCCTGGCGACCCCACGGCAGGATGTCGATCAGCCCGAAGCTGTGGCTGAGCTGCTCGGTGCCTCGCCCGTTCGTATGCCACGTGCGGTACACGGTGTCTCCCGCGCAGGAACACGTTGACTCCGAAGCCGCCGTTCGGCGGTGCGTCCATGTCGGCGGCGAACGGGCTCTCCGATGACGAGTACCACTGCATCCGGTTGCCGACCTTGCGCTTGTAGGCGAGCGCCTCTTCGATCGGTCCGTTGGTGACGATGACGAAGCGAGCGTCGTAGCTGTCGAGGAACTCCAGTCGGGTGAACTGCGACGTGAAGCCCGTGCACCCGCCGCATTGCCACTCCGCACCGTCCGACCACATGTGGTGGTAGACGATGAGCTGCGACCGCCCGTCGAACACATCGACCAGGCGGATGGCCCCCTCGGCGCCGATCAGCGTGTAGTCCGGCAACTCGACCATCGGCAGACGGCGCCGCTGGGCGGCGATGGCATCCAGTTCGCGGGTGGCGGCCTTCTCGCGCTTGCGCAGTTCGTCGAGCGCGGCGCGCCAGGTCTGGTCATCGACGATTGGCGGCAGGGCTTCGATCTTCGAGGACATGGAATCCACCTTTGCTATCGCTTGGTTCGGTCTCAACGTTATGACTCGTGGCGCGCGCGGAATTCATCGGTCGACGGCTGGCTAACCAACACATAGGCCGATGGCCCTTGCTTCCGTCACCGCCACCTCAGGTGCGCTCGCGCTGCGGCTGGCCGATCCATAGCCACACGACTAGGGTGATCGGCCGTGCGTGATCAGGCGGGCGCCGAGCAGGGCGAGGCGGTGCTCGCCCAGGCGCTCGCCGCCTATCAGACGGCTCTCGGGTCCCGCCTTGTCGCCGCCTACGCACTCGGCAGCTTGGCGCATGGCGGATTCAGCCCGCTGGTCAGCGACGTCGACATCGGGCTGGTGCTCGCGGACCCGCCCAGGCTGAAAGACGCGGTCACGCTTCGCTCCGTCGGCAACGCGGTGCGGGGCGGCGGATCCGAGCTGCACCAGCGGCTCTCGGTGTTCTGGGGGACGCCGGGCACCCTGCAGGGCCGGTCCAGGGGCGGCAGGTTCCCCCCGCTGGACCGGCTCGACCTGGTAGAGCATGGCCGACTGCTCGCCGGGAACGACGTCCGCGACAGCATCGCCCGCCCTGCACGCGCTGAGCTGCTCGTGGCGGGCGCCGAGTTCGCGCTCGGTTATCTCGGCGGGGATCCGGGCCTGGCCGAGCGTCTCCGACTCCTGGCGGCGCGCGGCCCGCGAGGCGACGATCCCATGACCGAGTTCCGCACGCCCGCGGTGCTGCTCTCCCGCGGGAACCGGCGGGTTACGAAGGTCGTGCTCTTCCCGGTCAGGTTCCTGTACACGGCGGCGACCGGCCAGGTTGGCACCAACGCCGCCGCAGTGGAGCATTACCTGGCCGGCCAGCCCGTTCCCGCCGCCGAACTTGTCTCCGCCGCTCTTGCCTGGCGGCGTGAACCGCCGGCCAACGACGCGGCGGCGGCGCTGCTGGGCCAGGAACTCCTGCCGCTCTA